>WOYI011101279.1_pt1 | contig 10591 bp, 11 predicted proteins | sample 6423411 | NCBI WGS metagenome assembly WOYI01 (sample SAMN13441803, study PRJNA592873) | oil field metagenome | biome: oil field; feature: oil-well bore; material: oil-contaminated soil; isolation source: oil-contaminated soil from oil-well borehole | place: Germany: Wietze | collected 2016-10-18 ... | reverse complement strand
AAATTCTCGGGTCATCGTTTTCTTTTAGCCAGGGTAAGTTTTCAGCGTTTCCGCAAACCGGGCAATCCCGATTTCAATTTGTTCATCTTCAAGCGCGCAGAAAGGCAGGCGCACAAACTGGTCACCACCTTGGGTGTAAAAACCACGGCCATCCGTCAATTTAAGGCCGTGCTTGAGGGCATGCTGCATTAATACATCCGCCTGAACGCTTTGCTTTACAAATGAGCCGATGAAGAAACCCCCATCGGGCCGCTTCCAATCACAAAGGCCCGTCAAATGCCTGTCCATGGCGTCAGCCATAACGTCACGGCGATGGCTGTAAAGTTCTTTGAGGAAAACCAGGTGCTCTTCCAGCCAGCCGCGGCAGCAAAACTCATAAACCAGGGCTTGGTCCAGATAACTGGGATTAATGTATGTATCTTCAGCTACTTTCGCGGTGCGGTGGACTAATTCCTTTGGCAGGATCATAAAGCCTACCCGCAGACCTGGGGCGATTAATTTGCTGAATGAAGACATCATGCAGGTGAGTTCCGGTGCCAATTCATAGCAAGAAGGCAAACTTTGGCCGTTATAGCGCAGGTTGCGGTATGGCAGGTCTTCTATAATATAGAAATGATGCTCGCGTGCCAGGGCTACAAGCTCGTGCCGTTTTTCAAGCGGCATTACCGATCCGGTGGGGTTCTGAAAATCGGAAATCACGTAGAAAAAGTCCACCTTTTTGCCTTCTTCGAGGTTTTTCCGAAGCGCAGAAAGATCCACACCTTCCAGTTTTAGCGGGCATGGCAGCAAACTGGCCTGGACGCGCTTAAGTTGGGTGATCGTGCGATCGTAAGTTGGTTCTTCAAAACCTACGCGCAATGTTCCGGTGGGAAAGCTGCGTAAAAGATGGTCAAGCACCTGCAAAGATCCGGTACCAATAATGATCTGATCTTTATTGGCCAGGTAAATTTCAGCCAGGCTCTCCCGCAGCGGTAGAAAACCGAAAGATTGGGAGTATTGGAGAATTTTATCGGGGTAACCAGCCAGGGCATCATGCGCGCAAATACTCAGCTTATCAACCGCAAAGCTTTTGGTCGGTGGAACACCCCGGGTGAGTTCGATGATATTTTCCATTGTGTCCTTGTTATACCGTTATTTTAGATCTTCGGAGAGCCTTTCAGGCCGCTTCCGGTTAATGGTAACAAGAAGACATCATTTGGGTCAGCATTTTGACGAATTTTCATCAATGCCCCCCAAACGACGGCGCTGCTGGGTTCGGCATAAAGACCCAACTTAGCCAGTTCGTGTTGGCCTTCTATGATTTCATCCTCAGTCACATCAATTGCCGTGCCTCCGCTGGCGCGGATAGCCTCGAGGATGCGCTTCCAACGCACCGGTTTGGCAATAGCCAGCCCTTCCGCCAGGCTGGGCTGGCTGGGTACGGCCTCTTCCACCTCGGCGGCATTCGTTTCAATAGCCCGCACGATCGGATTGAGTAATTTGGGCTGCACAGCTACGATGCGGGGTGTTTTATCAATCAGGCCGGCTTTCCGGAGGCGTTCAAAGCCCATCCAGGCACCCAATAAATGCACTCCCTGGCCAACCGGCACGATGAACCAATCCGGAGCCTTGCCCCCCATTTGTTCCCAAACCTCCCAGGCGATGGATTCCTGCCCGAGCAGGAATGCTGGATGATAAGCATGCGAAGCGTATACCTTCTTACCGCCAACCGAATTCATGGCCGCCAGCTTGGCATCATTCCGCACCCCCGGGATGGAATTAACGGTGGCGCCGTAAATGGCGATTTGCTTTTTCTTATTTTCAGAAGCGTAATGCGGCACGTAGATATCCGCTTTGAGGCCGGCACGGGCGGCATAAGCAGCCAGCGAGCTGCCCGCGTTGCCCGAGGAGTCGTCCACAACGGTTTCCACTTGCTGTTCGGCAAGCACATTAATCTCCACTTCTGTTCCACGGTCTTTGAAGGACCCGGTGGGAGAAATGTACTCAGGTTTGAAGTAAACATTGAGACCCTGCACTTTAGCCGGTATGAGGGGTGTCCAACCCGCTCCCAGGCTAATCCTGGGTTGTCTGAAACCAAGGTCAAAAATATCCGCGTAACGCCAGAGCCCGTAGTTTTCGGGGTGAATCAGCGCCGGGTCAAAAGTGAGCGTATCCACTGGTTCCCAGGCTTCGCCGCACTCACAGCGCCAGTGTTGGGGGTTCAGTTCGCCAGATTCTTTACAAACAGGGCAAATGACCTGCATAGGATATCCTCCACCTAAAATGATTTACAGTAATCCATGAAGTTTATAAAAAGTTTAATCGCTTCTGTGTTGGGTTCAACCGTTTTGGCTAAATTTGCGACCGAAACGCCTTCTTTTTCAAAGAAAGGACGGTATTGCAGGAAGGTGGCCCTGGCCGAAGCCGGGTCCAGCTCTGGATGGCCCTGGATGCCCCAGATCGGCAGGTCCTTATAACGCCAGATGTGATTGGAGCAATCACTGTTATAGCCCAGGATGCGCATATCGGGGTGACCTGACTTAACCTGGATATTGTGCCAGACGAACATACGCACCGACGCGCCCAGGCCCTTCAGCAGCGGATCTTCGGGCTCGGTATGGTTGAGAATAATATCTGAATACCCCAAGGCGCAATTGCTGCGCCGGAAGGTTTGATCTTGCCCGCACAGGGCGGTCGCTAAAATTTGGCTTCCAAAGCAGGAACCCAAGGTCGGTAAAGCGAGGTTGCTGCTTTCTCTAATCAGTTCTTCCAGCCTGGGTATCCATAGGTAAGGGTCACCCGGGTTAGCAAGGCTGCCGGAAAGGTAGACGGTCTGGTAAGCTTTGAGCTTTGAAGGGAATTCACCTTTGCTGGTCCAGAAAAATTCAATGTCGAAGCCATTCGCCTTGAACATGTCCGGCAGCAAATTTGTTGTTTTGAACCGCATTTCATTGTAAAGGAAGAGGAGCTTCATTTTGTTTTTCACCGGCTAAAGCCTGTATGTGTACCTTACTCTTTTGCTACTATTGTCTGGGTGGCTTCCTTTATCACATAGATGGCAAAATCGGGGCAGCCAATTTCGCAGAGCTTGCAGCCGCTGCAGTTTTCAATTTTGTAGACCTCTGCCGTCGTAAAGCCTTTGCGATTCTGCACGGAAGAAAAGCGAATTACATTCTTCGGGCAGTAATAAATACAAATGCCACAACCTTTACAAATCGTATCATCAATATAGACTTTCATGCCTTTATTCCAATTTCTCTAAGCAATTCAGGGATTTCCCTGGGTTTGGTTGCCACAAGAACGCCGGCTGCTTTTAGGGCATCAATTTTCCCCTGCGCGGTGCCTTCGTGCCCTTCAATAATCGCGCCGGCATGCCCCATCTGGGCACCTTCCGGGGCGGAGCGCCCTACAATCATGGCGATCACAGGTTTTTCAGGATGGGTTTTGATGTACTCGGCAGCTTCAAGTTCCATTCTGCCGCCAACCTCGCCCAGCATGACTACCGCCTGGGTTTCCGGGTCAGCAAAGAACATCCTCACGATTTCAGCCTGGCGCGAGCCCCAAATGGGGCCTCCGCCAATGCCAACGACTGTCGTTTGACCGATGCCGGCCTCAGTCATCACCCGCCCAACCTCATAGGATAAAGCACCGCTCTTGGAAACCAGCCCGACTGTTCCGCGCTGGAACATCATGGCGGGGTGTACACCCAGTTTACAGATACCCGGAGAAATAATCCCTGGTGTATCCGGCCCGACTATGCGGGTACCTTTCGAACGGGCATAGGCCAAAACTTCAAGCATGTCTTTTTCCGGAACGCCTTCAGTGGTAAGCACCATCAAGGGGATACCCGTCTGGATGACCTCCAGGGCTGCGTCCCTGACAAATTTGGCGGGCACAAAGCAAATAGCCGCATTTGGTGCCGTTTCGGTTACAGCTTTTTCCACATCATTGAAAATTGGAATGCCTTCAAAACTGGAGCCACCTTTGCCAGGAGTAACCCCGGCTACCAGGTGCGTGCCATATTCCAGCATAATCCTGGCTTGAAACGCGCCCACCGAACCGGTAATACCCTGAACCAGCACGCGGGTATTCTGGTCGATCAGGATGGTCATAGTGCAGCCTCCCTGGCCAACTCAACGGCCCTGGCAACTTCGCTTACCAGATCTTCACCTGATTCGATTGCGTATTCCGCCAATATTGCTCTGCCTTCATCAGCCTTGGTGCCGCACATGCGCACAACCAGTTTGAAGCGGTCAGGGTGCTTGCGTACAAAAGTGCTGATGCCTTCGGCCATATCATCCATGCGGGTTAGGCCGCCAATCAGCGAGACCATGACTGTCTTGACATAAGGGTTTTGGGCCAGAATTTCGAGGCTTTTATTCATGCGGTCAGCATTCGCCAGGCCACCCAGTTCACAAAAATTAGCCGCAAAGCCGCCTGCGTCCTTGATCAGGTCCAGGGTAAACATGCCCGTGCCGGCACCATCTGATACCAGGCCAAGGTCACCAGTCAGCGGCACATAGGTGATTTCCCATTCCTTTGCCAGTTTCTGACTGGAGTCAAGATATTCACCATCATTTTGTTTTTGCTCAAGTTCCAGCTGGGTGAACAAATCTTCATGTCGAAAGCGCGCTTTATCATCCAGTACCAGCTTGGCATCCAGCGCTAATAAGCCTGCTTCGGTGTGCGCCAGGGGGTTGATCTCAATGAGCGTGGCATCATAAGCCTGGTAAATCTCAAAGAGCGCCTGCATAAATGGGGTAAGGTCTTTCTCAGGCAGACCTAAAAAGAAGGCCAGCTTTCGAATTTCAAATGACTGCAGCCCCAGCAAGGGGTCAATAGCCAATTTCAGAATTTTCTGAGGGGCCTCCCTGGAGACTTCTTCAATATCCATGCCGCCGAAGGCACTGGCAACAAACAATGGAGCAGCTGAAACTTTGTCGATCAATAAAGAAAGGTAGTATTCCTGGAGGATACCTTGCTTCTGTTCTGCGAGGACTGCATGAACACTTTCATTCTTCACTTTCATGCCCAGCAATTGTGGGTAGGTGCTGGCGGCTTCAGCGTAATCTTTGACCACCTGGATGGCACCTGCCTTGCCGCGCCCTCCGGTAAGCACCTGGGCTTTTAACACCTGGGGGTACTGCAGGCCGCGGAGGTCTGCCATAGAGCTGACGAGGACCGACCGCGGCACAGGGATACCATGCTGTCTAAAGAGATTTTTGGCCTGGTATTCAAGTAGGCGCATTAACGCTCCTACTTGAGCAATCCCGACATAGTGTCGATACCAGCCTGAGCTGCTTTGATATTAACTTCGGCGTAACGCTCTGCCACATTTTCCCTAATGCCATCAAAAAGCTGCTGGTCGCTCAGGATGCCGCAAAAGCGATGCAAGGCGCCCAAAAAGACCATGTTACTCGACAAAGCAAAACCCAGTTCCTTGCCGATGTGGTTCGCTTTGATTTCATAGATTTTAAGGTCGTTCCGACTGGGCCTGGTAACCATATCCGGATCCATAATCAGGATTCCACCGGACTTTAAACGCCCAACATAGCGGCTAAAGGCCAAATCAGACATAGCCACCAAAATATCCACCTTATCTGCGGTGGGCGAGAATATTGGCTCTTTTGAAAGGATTAACTCCGCCTGGCATTCACCGCCCCGGGTTTCAGAACCGAAAGATTGCGTCTGCACGGCATGATAACCCTGTTTGGTCACAGCCGTAGAACCAAAAATCAAAGCAGCGAGGATGACGCCTTGCCCTCCGAAACCGCAGAACTGGATGGCCTGTCTCTCTGCGATCATTCGTCTTCCTCCGGAGGCAAAAAAGAGCTGCCGGCAAAGACCGGTGCTTGCTTATCCACAAAATCGCCTAAAACAAACTTACCTGCCAAATCTTCATCACTCAATTTTTCTGCTTCACTAATGGTAAGGCTACGGTCTTTGATCCAATCCAACAGTTTGGTGGGGCTGGCGGAATTGATGGCCTTGCGCCCAAAACCAGTTGTGCATTGGGAGACGATTTCAACAAATGAAAAACCCTTGTGCTGGATGGCCTTCTTTATCGCCCTGACGGATTGGTGCGGTCGGTTGGTGGACCAGCGGCTCACGAAGGTCGCTCCCGCTGCTTCAACCAATTTCACCAGGTCGAATGCAGGTTCCGGATTACCGTAAGGCGTGGTGGTGGTGCGCAAGGTGCTGTAGGTGGTCGGGGCAACCTGGCCGCCTGTCATACCGTAATTGAGATTATTGACCACGATCATGGTCACATCCAGGTTGCGCCTGGCTGCCTGGATCAGATGGTTCCCGCCAATGGCTGCCGCATCGCCATCGCCGGCAAAAATGACCACTTTCAGGTCTGGCTGCATGAGCTTGATGCCTGTTGCCCAGGGCAGAGTGCGCCCATGGATGCCGTGCATGGCATCCAGCTTGAGGTAAACAGGGATGCGGGCTGTGCAACCCACACCTCCGATCCCCAAAATACTGCTCATGGGTATCTGCAGCTCATCCATCGCCCGCACAAAGAAGTTGAGCACCTGGGCAGCTCCGCAGCCAGGGCAAAAGAAATGGGGCAGTGAATTGGGCTTAAGAGCTTCGCGCATGGGGTTGGTAATCATCTCAAAGACTCCTCAATGGCGGCTACGATTTCTCCGCTGGTGTGGATGGCTCCCAGGTTTTTGGTTACCCGCTTTACTTCCGCGTGGCAACCAGCAACGCGCTCAATCTCCCCGGCGTATTTGCCCATATTCATTTCCACTGCCAGAATTTTGTTGGCTTTTCTGGCCGCAGCCAGGATCTGCTTTTCGGGTACAGGCCAGACTGTATTCAATTTTAGCAAACCCACCTTTTTGCCCTGGCCCCGCGCCACGTCAACAGCGTCCTTGCAAGGGCGGGTCTCACTGCCATAAGCAATCAGGATTAGTTCGGCATCCTCAGTTTGATACTCATCGGTAGTGACAATGTCATCCAGATTCATCAGAATCTTCTGAGTAATGCGCTCGTACTGGCGCTCAAAGATCTCCGGTTCCCACTTGATGCTACCAAATTCGTTGTGAGGGTTGATGGAATAAAGCGTGTTGTAACCCTTTCCCAATGGTGCCATATCGGGCACACAACCCATCTCAGCTCTAAAAGGTACATAATCACCAGGTTGGGCCTGGGTCATTTTGCGATTAATAATTTTAATCTGGTCGGCAGGAGGAATGACCAGGCGTTCGCGCATCAGGGCTATGGTGGTTTCGGACATGACAATGACCGGGTTGCGGTACTTTTCTGCCAGGTTAAAAGCCCGAATCGTAAAATCGAAAAGTTCCTGCACGGAAGAGGGCGCCAGGACAATCAGTTCGTGATCGCCAGCTGCCCCCCAGCGCATCTGCATGACATCGGCCTGGGTAGCAAAGTTTTCACCGCGGGTACGCTGTACGTCCATGATGACCATGGGGATTTCGTCAGAAATGGCGTATTCAATACCCTCAGCCATATAATCAAAGCCTGCGCTGGCTGTGGCGGTCAATACTTTTGCTCCTGCCAGGGCAGCTCCCGCAAGGGCATAGATGGAGCACAGCTCGTCTTCTCCCTGCAGAAACTTGCCCCCCACCTCGGGCATGCGTTCAGCCATGCGTTCAGACACTTCGTTAGCCGGCGTAATCGGATAGCCCGCGAAGAAATTGCAGCCTGCTGCCAGGGCGCCTTCTACTGCGGCAAAATTGCCCAGCATAAAATGCGTGCCACTCAAAACCCGGGGGCGTCTTAGGAGCATATCAATTACCTATCTGGTCAAAATAGGCTCTGAGCCTGCGCAAGCCTTCAATCACATCTGCTTCATTGGTGGCATAGGAGAGCCGCAAATGGTACTCCCCTCCCAAGCCAAATGCTCCTCCTGGTACGGTGGCCAGGTGGCTGGTTTTAAGCAGGTCTCTTGCCAAGTCCAGCGATTTTACAGGTTTGTCGTAACTGGCAAAGCAGTAGAAGGCTCCTTTGGGACTCACACATTGTAGATGCCCAGAACTGTTGATGCTTTCCATCATCAGATGCCGGTTGCGATTGAATAGATCAACCATTAATTTGGTTGCTTCTGCAGAGGCTGGATTAGTCAGTGCTTCCAGAGCACCTGCCTGTGAGAAAGCTGCCACGCAGCTGGCTGAGTGCTGAAAGATTTTCATGATTTGTTCCATCAACGCATGGGGGCCGCAGGCATATCCCAAACGCCAGCCTGTCATGGCATAACGTTTTGAAAAGCCATTGACAGTAAAAACGTTATCGAACTCAGAAGCTGGCGAGAAGAACTCGCCTTCATATAATAAAGATTCGTAAATCTCGTCCGAGATGACCAGCGTGCCGTTATCCCTTGCCATCTTAGTAATTTTGCGGATTGTATCCGGGCTGTAGACTGCGCCGGTCGGGTTACATGGGGAATTGAGAATGATGCATTTGGGTTTTTGGATGAGGGCTGAGTGCACCCTTTCCAGGTCGGGTTGAAAACCTTCAGATTCCACAGTCGGCACCTGCAGCAGCTCGGCCCCCATCAAAAGCGGAATGCTGCTATGCGATACCCAGGAAGGATCCAGAACCACAACCTTGTCACCAGGTGATATAAGGGCTTGAAAGGCAAGAAAAAGAGCAAACTTGGCGCCCGGAGTAACCATGATGTCTTCAAGTTCGGCGTGGACCTGATTTTCTTTGGCAAGTTTCTCCTGAATGGCCTTGCGCAGGTCAGGGTCGCCAAAGGTTGGCTGGTATTTTGTGTTTCCGGCTTCCAGTGATCGAATGGCAGCTTGCTTGATAAACTCTGGAGTATCGAAATAAGGCTCACCAACACCAAGCGAAACAATGTCTTTTACCCCCGCCCGCTTCATAAGCTTAATTTCATTATCCACAATTTCGGTGGCGGACTCTTCTACCCCAGCGACAAGTGGATTTACCTCGACGTTCATTCTCACCAAGCCTTCGTTTAAGATTTTTATCTTTTATTATCAAGTATTGACTGGATTCTACTTTACCGATTATGATATATGCTATACGTCAAACTAAGTTCTGTCAAGTGAATTGACACAAAGAGCATCTAACTTTTCAAAACTCTCACTTTATATGGAGGTTGTGATGCAAGATCAAGACCTGATAGGTTTTGCCCAAACGCTCATCAAGACTCAGGGCTATAGCAGCTACGAGGCAGCCGTAGCTAAAGCAGTCGTTGCCGAGATGCAGCGCCTTGGTTTTGATGAAAGCTATGTGGATGATTGCGGCAATGCTGTCGGCATCATCTGGGGCAAGAAACCGGGCAAACGCCTTCTCATGGATGGGCATATCGACACTGTTGTGGCCGAAGCCAAAGATTGGACGCATCCGCCTTTCGCTGCCGAAATTCATGACGGCCGCATTTATGGGCGCGGCATCGTTGATATGAAAGGTTCTTTAGCTGCCATGGTACATGCCGCCGCGAGTGTAAACCGCGAAACCCTGGCTGGGTCGGTTGTGGTCAGCGGCACCGTGCTGGAAGAGCATTTTGAAGGCGTGGCCCTCAAAAACGTAGTTGATCAACTAAATCCAGATTTTGTCATCATCGGTGAGGCCACCAACTTCCAGCTCAATCGGGCTGGCCGGGGCCGCGCAGAAATTGTCATCGAGACCATCGGCAAATCTGCCCATTCTGCTTCACCACAAATTGGCCGCTGCGCAGTGCACGAAATGCTGAAAGTCATCGAAGCTGTGGACCGTCTCCCACAGGACGCAAGTTCCTTCGTCGGACCAACTCAATTGACACTGACAGACATCATTTCTGATCCCTATCCCGGTTTTTCAGTTATCCCTGGCCGCTGCCGCGTTACCTACGATCGACGTACCATTCCCGGTGAGACTATGGAGTCGGTTCTTGCTCCTATCGAAGCAGACGAGGTCCTCCGGGCAATTCCGCACCGGGCTTACATCTTTGAAGGTAAGGACCTCTGCTATACCGGCAAAGAACTGAGCGGTCTAAAGTTCTTCCCTGCCTGGGAATTCCCCCTTGAGCATCCCTTTGTTGCCGGTGCATTGGCTGGACTGAAGAAAGTCGGCCTGGAACCCACCGTTGGTTCTTACCAATTCTGTACGAACGGCGCTTATTCTGCCGGCTGGAAAGGAATCCCCACCATTGGCTTCGGCCCCGGTGATGAACGCCTGGTGCACATTGCCGATGAGTGCCTGCCCGTGGCAGATTTGTTAAAAGCCCGCGATTATTTCTGGGCAATCATAGAACAAATGCTTATAGCACTATAATTATGCCGCAAGCAATTTTGCCTATCTTACAATGTTCAACTGTTTTCTGGTTACTTTCCAAATTCAATACTTGTGAATAACAGAATGTAAATTCTGCGTAACAGGAGGTATCTGAACCTGATCAAAGTTTTTTTGTCAAAGAAAGAAGATCTTAATTGAAAGTAGAGAGGTAAAAAATGAAGAAGACTGTAATGCTTATCGTCGCTGCACTTATCATCCTATCAGCAATTGGATGTGCAGCACCCGCCCCCACCACAGCTCCAGCAACCCCCGCCGATGCCACTACGGCCCCAGCGGCTCCTGCCGAAGACAAAACCCCCATCAAACTTGGCTGGTTAGGTGCCCTTTCAGGTGACATGGC
>WOYI011425580.1_pt1 | contig 10592 bp, 24 predicted proteins | sample 6423411 | NCBI WGS metagenome assembly WOYI01 (sample SAMN13441803, study PRJNA592873) | oil field metagenome | biome: oil field; feature: oil-well bore; material: oil-contaminated soil; isolation source: oil-contaminated soil from oil-well borehole | place: Germany: Wietze | collected 2016-10-18 ... | reverse complement strand
CATATGTTATATTGTTTCTTATATCTTAAAAGTATATATGATCGTATATATATACTTATTATATGTTATGTTAATATGTTATTAACATTATATACATATGTTAATATGTATTATCCGCAAAGTATATAAACATAAACAACAATATCAGTATTGGTGATAAAGTGAGCAAACTTGAAAGAGTTAAAAAACTTGAGAGCGAACTTGAAAGATGGATTAAATTTCCCGGATTAATGCAGGAAGAAATAGCAACCGCATGTTATTTGCAGGGTGATGCTATTTTATACGAAAATGGGGATATAACATATGCTTCTATATATAAGCATAGAGAAGGGGAACTATGTATAAAGTTATATGAAGCATACCACGATGACATAGCACAGCAATTATTGAGCGATGAGGAATTAAGAGAAGTAAGCGAATATGAAGATCCCTTCTATGTTTTTGATATGGAAGATGAATTTGAAGATTTGGTTAAAGAAGATTTAAAAAAAGGTTGGGATTACTATGTGCAGAAGTGGAAAGATGAAATAGAAGAATTAGCCGAAGCAATAGAGAAGGCGGAAAGTATTTAAACTTGAAAAACAATAAAGAATATTGACAAAATGTTTAAAGAAAAATTGACAGGATCGTTTTCTATGCTTAAGGCAATAGTTGTAGCCATATCTATTCTAATATGTGTTGCAGGAATGAGCAATGCGGTTACGATAGATAGCATTCTGGGTAATAATGAAGTGGTTGAAGGAACTATAACACAACCAAGAGAACAGATGATTGAAGGTGCTCTAATTGCTATCATTGGAATTATTGGCAGTATTATACTATTACCGATTTTTGTTATCGGATTTTTTATTCTTCTTGGTATAATCCTTATAGCTTTCATTCCTATTATGCTATTGGTGGTTGCTTCATTTATTGTGGCATTGATAGTGTTTTTCATTTTCTTTGGAATACCAGCAATAATAGCAGTTGGAATAGGAATAATAATTTTTATAATCTTTATTATAGTAATATCAATAATTTTAATACCATTAATTTTAATAGTTGGTTTTATTAATATTCTTCCTCTCATTATTGGTATTATCTGTTTAATTCCTATTCTTATTCTTTTTGCACCAGCTTTTCTTATCTTGGGATTAGTTATTATGGGAGTAATTATATTTGCGTTTTGTATAATAGGATTTGCGGTATTATTACTTGGAACTTTGGGAAGTATAGCGATCCTTTCTCTTATCTTTCTTCTTTTTATAGAAGGAACTATAAGTTGTGGAAGATTTGCAGTATGTTGTCCATGCATAACCACAAAAACCGCATTAAATAAAATCATAATAGAACCAATAAAGAAAATTTTTGACAAAATTCCTGTTTTAAATAAAATAATATAGCAAACTATATAAACATAAACAGCCATATACCATTGAGGTGATAAAGTGCAAGAATACCGAAATAATTGGGAAGTGGAGTTGGTGAGAAAGAAGAACAGACAGGGACATCTGACTTGGTATTTGATAGATGTCTTTACTGGTAAAGATTTTGAAACCTGTGAGAGTGCACACCCAAGATGGGGAACAAAGAGAAATCAGATTGAACAATTGTATAAAGAGCAAATTGCACACCCAGAAATATGGGCAGGATACTTCAGAGAAGTGAAGAAGGAAGAAAATTATTGGAAAGATAAAGCAATTGTTCGTTATGGAAACAGAGAATATGTGGTGAGAACAGATGATTGAACACAAAGTATATAAAGATAGAAACTCATTCATTCTTGGGGTGATATAGGAATGAAAACAAAGATAGTAACCAGACATAGTGGAGCAATAGAGTGGTTAAAGAGCAAAGGCATAGATGGGGAAATTCTCTCTCATATTACAGAGAGCGATATTCAGATGGGAGACACCATCTATGGAGTATTACCCATACAGTTAATTGCAACAGCAATAAAAAGAGGTGCAGAAGTTAATGTATTGGTGCTTCCCAATATTCCCATTGAGTTGCGTGGTAAAGAACTTACCGCACAAGAGATGGAAGATTTGGGTGGTGTAGAAATTTGGAGAGTAAGAAATTTAGAACTCATAAAAGTATGGGTATAAATAATTCTTTTCTCTTTTTTATAAACATAATATATATAAACATAGAAATCAATCTATTATTGAGGTGAAATAAATGGAAATAAAATTTTGGGCAGATGAAAGTGAGATCATACGGAAAGAAAAGGTAAAGTGGATAACATCAGCGAAATTTCTCTATATTGATGCTGATGGAAAGAGAACAGAAAAAACTATAAAATTCAGAGATAATGAAATAAAAACAGTAAGAGAACTTGAGAGCCGGATGTTTAAGGAATATCCAAAAACACGCATAACAGCCGATGGAAAATGGGAATGGTGGTATGAAACATCACATAGGAACTGTGAGCGATTATGCATATTCCGTGCTGATAATTCAGAGACATATCAGGGACATGATATAGTTATATTGGAATGGAGCAGGTGGAAGCGATATGAGTAAAGTATTTAAACATAGACAGCCATTAAGGATTGGTGATAAACAATGAGTGAAGAAATAGAGATGGAGAAATTTGCCAGAAAACACATATCCCCCAAGGCAGAGCAGGAAAAAGTAGAGGAAAAGACATACATAGATATAAACCATGTGATGATGGTAACAACGAACAAACCAAATCTGGTAAATGTGTTGAACAATTATACAGAGATGGATAAAGAGATATATGAGAAATCTATGGAGAACATAAAAGAGAACCAAACAGTTGTTGCCGAATATGATCTGGATTTTGTGAAGGACATACTTACCCTTCTGACAAAGATCGGTAAAGGTGAGAATGTAACGATAAAGATGGGTGATACTGCACCCATAACATTCCTCTTTGAGAAGCATGGAGAAAAGATAGAAATAACTTTAGCACCCAGAGTTAGATATTAAACTTCTCAATCCTCTTTTCTTTTTATTTTTAAACTATTCATTATTGAATTATTATCAAATTTGTATATTTTAACTAAACGGAAAGTTAATACAAATCACAATCTATTTAAACATAGACACCTATTAGGATTATGAAAGAAAATATGAATAGAGAGGAAATGAAAGAAATGGCGGAAAAAATAGATATGGAACTTGAACATATATGGGACATTATAAGAGGGAAGGATAAAGTAACAACAGATGAAATGGAGATAATCAAAGTGCATTTAAGTTATATAGGAGTATATAACGGCAGAATACTGGGGAAATATTAATTTCTCTTTTTTTATACGCAAACTATATAAACATAGACAACGATATAGGTATTGAGGTGAAGTAAAATGAAATGTGTAAAATGTGGAAGAGAAACCGGGGCAAACTGGAAGAAACTATGCCTTCCGTGCTGGAAGGAAGAGCAGAGAGAGAAAGAAGATAGGAACTATAAGAATGCCATAGAGGCTGGAGAAGAATTTACATATGCTCATTCAAATGCCGATGGAGAGTATATAGATTGAGGTGATAAAAATGTTCATAAAGTGTAAAAATCCAATGTGCGGACATATTGAAGAAATTTCCGATCACGATGTATGGGTAATAGATGTATATAACAATTTTGAAAACACCATAGATAAGGTGGTTTTGAAATTCCCTAAAAATAATGAACCACTGGAAGAATATCCTTGTTCTCTATGTGGTTCTGATGTTGAAGTGATAGAAGAGGTGGATCAATGATTGTTAATGAAGAAAAATTAAAAGAACTTCTTGAGGAATGGGTTTTGAGCGGAGAATTTAAAGAAAAGAGTTTTAAGTGTTGGTTAGAAGAGCAAAGTATAAAAATATAAACAACCATATAGGAATGGTGATAAAAGTGGAAAAATTAACTGACAAACAAAGAAAATACAAAAAAGATGTTGAACTTGAGAAGGCAAAAATAAAAGAAGAGATCATAAGAACCCCACTAAAACGGGTTTATGATGATGGAATTTTAAAATTTGAAGGTAGTATTAATGTTGGTTATTCTTCTGTATGTGATTACTGGCTTGAAGAAGATGAAGATTTTGTCTTCTTAAAAGATGGGACAACAAGAAAATGGTATAGATATAATGCACTTCTTGATGGTGAAGATTTATGTTGTTCTATGTGGTTTTGCCCGTTTATTGGTAATATGAAATGTTATACAACCATTAGTTGTGTTGAAGGAACTGAACTGCCGGGACAAAGTATAGGATTTGATGAATTTGCTGACTGGTTGGCTGGTGAATTAGTTGATATTGATATAGATTTATTACCACCATCTTTTTTTGATGTTGTGAGAGAGCAAAACAGTAAAGTATATAAGGATAGTCAACCATATGAGTATTGAGGTGATAAAACATGCATAAACTGGTGAGAGTGTTGGTTGAAGCAACCGACAAAGAAGAGGCTATGGACAAGGCAACAGATGTAATGGAGCAACTTACAGAGAGGGAAGTGTATGACTGGTATGTGTCATTTGAAGATGACTTCCCGACATCTGGAAAGAACCGCTGGGGAGAGTATGAGCCGGTATATCCGATGACATCAGAGATGGGCAAAAAACTCATTGATGATGGAATTGATGCAACAATTGAAGAACTGAATAAAGCACTTGATTACATTAGAGAGGAACTGGCAAAGAAGACAAACACAGAGATCCTTAAGGATTACTACCTGCAATCCAAGTTTGCCACAGTTGGCTCTAATGGAGAAGGTGTATGGATATATGATGAATGGGCGGAACCAATAAAGAGCAAAGAAGAGGTTGAAGAAGTAACGAAAGGAATTGAATACAGATTTTGGGTGGTGCCATTTGATGTGCATCTGTGAACACCACTCCCTCTTTTATTTTTTTATTAACACAAACTATTTAAATTTAGAAAACAATATATGTGTGGTGATAAGAAATGAATAATATGGAGAAGATAACAGCGAAAGAATTGATTGGAAAGGAATTTACCATTCTGGACTATAAAGAAGGCGAAAGTAAGTTTGGTAAATATCTTTATATACATGTGAATTTTGATGGTAAAGAATATCTATGGTTCTCCAGTAGTAAAAGTATAAAGGACACAATTGAGAAACTTGATACTTCTAAACCCGTTAAAGTTATATTAGAAGAACATACATCAAAAACAGACAGAAGATACTTAACTATAAGGAGAGCAGAATAATGTATTGCAAGAAATGTTATAAGGAGATCCTTAATATTGAACCAGATAGTAAAGTATATAAGGATAGAAAACAATTACATATTGGAGATGATTGAAATGGAAGAAAAAGTAAGCGAAAATGAGGTGATTTACACACCCACAGAGAAGAGAAGGATAGATATGCTTGTAAAGAATGGTTGGACAAGAACATATGAGGAATATATGGGAAATCCATATACCTTCACAAAGGAAATCATAGATGGAGATGGTGTGGTAATAAGACTTCATTATGATGTCCGAACTGGGGCGTGTTATTGAGAATGAATTTGTTATCGCTATATATGGCGGGAAAAGAGATATCTTATATACGGTTTGGAGAAGGGGCTAAAAATCCCAAGTCCTCCTCCGCTTGGGAGTTTTTTCACCTCTCTCCTTCTCCAACCGAAAAGCAAAGTATTAACACAAGAATACCATTTGCAGAGCAAAGTATAAAACTATAAACAACTATACATATATTGAGGTTAAAATGTATAAAATGGAGGATATAATAAACAAAATTCATTGTGCCGATAGTATTGAATTTATGAAGGAAATACCAGATGAAAGTATAGATTTGATTTTAACTGACCCGCCCTACAACATTAGTCAGGCAAAAACCATAGATAGAACCCACATAGAGAACAAATCTATGAGAAGAAATGGTAAAGTTAAAGAACTCAATTATGATTTTGGTGAATGGGACCACTTTGAAACAGTAGAAGAATACCTTAAATGGACAGAGGAATGGATTAAAGAATCGGTAAGAGTGCTAAAACCCTATGGGACATTCTATTCTTTCTTCCCGAAATTAGAAATAAGTTATTTGGGGTGCATATTAGAGAAGTATAGAATGAATATAAGAGATGTATGCATTTGGCACAAAACAAATCCTGCACCACTATTATTTAAGGTTGGTTATATGTCAGCTTCTGAATTCTTTATATTTGCAACAAAGAACAGAGGAACGGGACACACATTCAATTACCAGATAGGGCAACAACATAATGTTTTTACATTCCCTATATGTATGGGTAAAGAGCGGCTGAAAGATGAAAATGGACAAACTGCACACCCAACCCAAAAACCAATGAAATTAATTGAATTACTTATTAGATATTCTTCAAATGAAAGAGATATTGTTCTTGACCCTTTTATGGGAAGTGGAACAACAGCAGAAGCCAGTTTAAAACTAAATAGAAATTTTATAGGCATTGAGAAAGAACAGAAGTATGTAGATATGGCAAATAAAAGAATTGACCCATATCTATCACAGAAAAAGATTGTTGAATTTTAAAATATGTAGTAAAAACATATATGCAGTAAAACATAGAACAAAGTATATGCACAGGAGTGCTCTTTACATAGCAAAGTATTTGAACATAGAAACCTATACACTATTATGGAACAGGAAAGTGAGGTGAAATGGAAGGCGGGGACTCCTATAAGCCCGATATACCATTGTGAGCAGTGTGGCAGAGAAATGAACATCATAGAATACCTTATCGGATCAGTATGCCTTGATTGTTGCCGAAAGAACCAAAAGGAAGTTGCAGGAATAAGAAGGAGGAGTTAAAATGACAAAATCAAATGATGCAGTTATAAGAGCGTGGGTTATCGGGAAACCAGCAACCGGGAACCGCATAACAACCGATGGAAAATATCTTTACTCATATAGCCTTATGATAGGATACACTGATGAGAATGGTGGAAAAATAGTTTATAACTATATGGGAGATCATTTCATATCAATGACAACCAGCCATCATGTCAGTGCGGCGAAGAGATATGGGTTTGCAATAAATCCGCCAAAATAAACAAACTCTCTCTTCTTTTTTTTATTATTATAATATATAAACTTTTCTCATACATTTTTTACGCTTGAATGTTTGTAGGACAAACGATAATTTCAAAACAGTATAATTATATGGGTTGATGTTTTATCGATCAAAATCGGCATCATTTTTGGGGTATATTGACATTTTTTGAGCGTAAAAAAAATCATAAAATTTTAGTCCCAAACTTCCCGGTTTTTGATTTTTTTGTGTAAAAAATATGAACCGCAAAGTATTTAAAGATAGTCAGCCATATACTAATTGAGGTGATAAAATGCACAAAGAGAGAATAACGAACAAAAAGTTAATTGGAGAACTGCTCCCGGTTCTGAAGGAAGCGATAAAGGAATTTAATGAAGGAAATATTTCCTTTACAAAAACTGATATTGAGGGCAACCTATATTACAAGAGAGATAACACAGAGTGGATTAAATATACTGATAAATATATTAATATGTATTATCCATATGACATATTCATAAAAGTATATAAGAAATTAGATGATGGCATATTTGATTATGCGGCAGTAGATGTTGATATTTCAACAGAAAATCTTGCAGAACCATCATTTCGCTTTCAAAAGTTTTATAGAGGAAGTGGAAGAGGATTTTATGCTGACATTGATGAAAACGGAAAGACAATAAATGGAGTATGGGACTGATGAATAGTAAAGTATGGTTTAACGCAAAATATATAAAGATAGTCATCCATATAGGATCGGTGATAGAAAAATGAGCGGAACAATATCATATGAAACATTGAAACGAATGGAGAAGAAGGAAAAGAGTGTAGAAGAAATAGATAAAGAACTGCAAAAATATGGATTCTCATATCTTGCAGTTTATCCAGATGTGCTTGGACAGAAACCCGCTTTGTTTAAGGGTTTAGAGCCAGAAACAGCACAATTCATAGCACAAGTAGGCATAAGGGATATGAGAAAAGTTCTTAAGAGATTGAAAGAGGCGAAAAAATGATAGCGACAAAATGGAGAGATCATATAATATCAATAGATGATATACCAGAAAAAGGAATAAGTAGATATTTAGGAAACTTTGTTGTGTTTGTAGATGGAAATTTTTTGAATTATGCACGAACAAAGGCAGAAGCAATGAAGTTAGCAATGGAACATATAAATAATATAATGGAGAAGGATCAAAATGCCTAAACCAATTGAGATCATAGATGAAAGTTGCATAGATTGGGATAAGAAAGAAGTTATTATAAACGGTAAGAAATATAAGATGAGAAAGATATCCATAGATAAGAAGACATTCTTTATAAGAGGAAAACAATATAAGTGGATTCAAAAGTCCCGCTCTCAAAAATATGAAGAGCGAAAGAGAGAAATGGACAAAGAAGATAAAGAACTCTTAAAAGCATATAATGAAGCAATTGAAAATAAAGATATGAGAAAAGCAACAGATATATGGATTAAAATGATGAATAAAGCCGAACTATATAGAAGAAAAAATCCTCAAATTGCATATCCTCCTGCACCAGAATGGGAAGTTAAATTAATAAATAAACTGAAAGAAAGAGAAACTCATAAATGAGATCCTATTCTCTCCCCAGATTCTTGAGAGCACACTTTTACAGAGATCATTCAACCAACCATAAAAATACATTTTGAACATTTTTTGCACCAAGGTAACAGAATCTGTCTCCAGTAATGAAATTTTTAAACACAAAGAATTGACAAAAAATGTAAAGAATACACCCAATTTGGGAATATAACTTTCACTTTCATTAAAGAGCAGAAAAGTTTATATTTTTAAAAAACAATATATTTATTGGTGAGTAAGTCCTCCCGAAAGAATGACTCCTGTGGATACAGGGTGGGACAAGTAGGGAAGGGATCACTACCTTAAAGCCCCATGGTGTAATTGGCAAAGCACATCTGCCTTTGGAGCAGATAACGATAGTTCGATCCTATCTGGGGCTATACCTTATATCATTGTTTTAGTTTTTTAATAATATCACAATATAAGTTATAAATGAGCTTATAGAAATCTTTTTATTTTCATAAATCATATATTATTATATGGCAAATTTCAGAGTTTTTTTAAAGAAGGACATAGAAGGTGGTTATATCGTTACTGTTCCCACTCTTCCAGAATGCATAACTGAAGGAGACACCATAGAAGAAGCATTAACTATGGCAAGAGAAGTCATTGAGTTATGTATAGAAGAACGCAAAGAAGAAAATGAGCCAATACTGACAGATGATGATGTTTTAGAGTGCATTTTGAACATTGATATATGAACAATATTATATATTTTTTACAACATTTTCCGACATATTGTATAAATTATAAATTAATGTTTGGACACTTTAACAGAACTTGTTCGGTTTTCTTGACATTTTATTAATTTTACGCTCAAAATTTACTAAAAATCTGCAAAAATGTATATTTTCCTATGGACTTGATTTTGTTCCAAGCGTAAATTGAAATTTTGGACAAAAGTTAAGCGTAAAATGTATTTTTCCCTATGGTTTTGCATTGACGACTAAATTTTACGCTTGGTATTTCCCCCTATGGTTTTCACAGAGATCACAATCTCTCATTGCATCATTACGATCTTATGAAAATCTTGGCACCCGCACTATTTATATATTAAATAACACAATGGCGCAAAGTTTATATTGATAGAAAACAATACACATATTGAGGACAAAAACCTCACCTCTCTTACCTCACTTCCCCCCGCTACGGCAGAGAGAGAAGAACAGGATTTCCAAACATGAGTTACCTTCACTCATCTGGATTTCCACTAATGAGTTTTTCTCTTTTACCTTCTCTCTCTGTCTTTTTATTATTAACATAATGGTTGTTCGGACAATTATTAACAGCAGTATTTTCGGACAATATATTAGTATTAAATAGAACAATACAAAATATATTAGAAACTATTTTTTTATGCTTATGCTTATACATATAAAACATACAAAGTTTAATTTTATTAGAAGTGCGAAAATAAAAGTAATTCTTGCACCACTTAAAACCGCAAAGTATAAGCATATGAATGCCACTTTACATAGTAAAGTGTAAGCATATGAATACATCTTTGCAGGGCAAAGTATAATAACATAGAAATCCATTATATTTAGTAGCGACAAAATAACCAAAACATATATTGAAAAGCACAAAATATTTAAAGATAGCAAACAATACATCTATTGGTGATAAACAATGAGCAAAAATGAACAAACAATAATGGATAGAACAAAAGACATAATGCAGATAATAAACGAATACCCAGTGCGGTATTCAGAACACCGAGGTTGGATTGTTAATACAGATGAAGGATTAAAAATATATTATAAGTTTAGTGATTATAAGACATATAAAGGATTAATAAGAACTTGTAGATTGTTTAAGATTAAAACAGAGAATGATAAAGATTTCCAGAACATTATGAGCGAATTAAAATCTTTAGATATTGTTTATTATTCTCCAGATAATAAAAGAGAAATTCTGGTTGAAATAGATTAAAATTTCTGTCTCTTTTCTTTTTTTATGGACTTTTTGAGCGTAAATTTAAAACACTTAAGCGTCATATTTATATAGTTTTGTAT
>WOYI011454128.1_pt2 | contig 10594 bp, 8 predicted proteins | sample 6423411 | NCBI WGS metagenome assembly WOYI01 (sample SAMN13441803, study PRJNA592873) | oil field metagenome | biome: oil field; feature: oil-well bore; material: oil-contaminated soil; isolation source: oil-contaminated soil from oil-well borehole | place: Germany: Wietze | collected 2016-10-18 ... | reverse complement strand
TGCCGGAGGTGATCACGTCGATGGCGGGGAAGATGCGCCTGTCGGCCAGACGACGATCGAGGCGGAGCTCCATGTTGCCGGTGCCCTTGAACTCCTCGAAGATCACCTCGTCCATCTTCGAACCGGTGTCGACGAGCGCGGTCGCGAGGATGGTGAGCGAACCGCCGTGCTCGATGTTGCGGGCAGCGCCGAAGAACTTCTTGGGCGGATAGAGCGCTGTGGAGTCGACACCGCCGGACAGGATGCGACCCGATGCAGGCTGCGCCAGGTTGTATGCGCGGGCCAGACGCGTGATCGAGTCGAGCAGGATCACGACATCGTAGCCGGCTTCGACGAGGCGCTTCGCGCGCTCCATCACGAGCTCGGCCACCGCGATGTGGTTGTCGGCCGGCATGTCGAAGGTCGAGGAGACGACCTCGCCTTTGATCGAGCGCTCCATGTCGGTGACTTCCTCGGGACGCTCGTCCACGAGCAGACACATCAGGTAGACCTCGGGGTTGTTCGCGCTGATCGAGGCGGCGATGTCCTTGAGCACGGTCGTCTTGCCCGCCTTCGGCGGCGAGACGATGAGACCGCGCTGGCCCTTGCCGATGGGTGCGACCAGGTCGATCACGCGCGCCGTGATCTCCTTCTCGCCGTGCTCCAGGCGCAGACGCTCGTCGGGGTAGACGGGGACCAGGTCGCGGAACACCTTGCGACGGCGTGCCTCCTCGGGCTCGTGGCCGTTGACGGAGGTCACTCGCGTGAGCGCGGGGTACTTCTCCGACTCCTTAGGCGGACGCACCTGGCCCTTGACCATGTCGCCGCGGCGCAGATCGCTGCGGCGGATCTGAGACATGGAGCAGTACACGTCGTTGTCGCCGGGCAGATACCCGCTCGTGCGGATGAACCCGTAGCCTTCGGGCAGCACGTCGAGGATGCCGATGATATCGACGAAACCTTCCGACTTCACCTTGGCGTCGTAGACCGCCCCGACGATCTCGTCCTTCTTCTTGAGCAGCTTCACATCGAGGTCGATCTCGGCGGCCATCGCGCGGAGCTCGGCGACGGTCTTGGCCTGCAACTCCTCGCGGGTCACCGACGGCTGGACGACTTCCTGCGGCTGGCCGCCTCCGCGGCGACCGCGCTTGCGGGGTCGTGCACTCACGCGTTCTTCACCTTCTCCCAGTCGGCCAGGAACGACTCGAGGCCACGATCGGTCAGGGGATGCTTGACGAGCTTCTGCAGCACGCCGAACGGCACCGTGGCGATGTCCGCGCCCATGAGCGCCGCGGCCACCACGTGCTGGTTGTGCCGCACCGATGCGGCGATGACCTCGACCGGGTGGCCGAACTCGTAGTTGTTGAGCGCCGAGATCATGTTCCCGAGGTGCTCGAGACCGTCCTCCGAGATGTCGTCGAAGCGGCCGACGAACGGGCTCACGTACCGCGCGCCGGCCCGTGCGGCCAGCAGCGCCTGCGGCACGGTGAAACACAGCGTCATGTTCACGTCTATGCCACGCTCCGCGAGCGCCCGCGTGGCGGCGAGGCCCTCCGGCATCACGGGCACCTTCACCACGACGTTGTGCGCGAGCGCGGCAAGCTCCTCGCCTTCGCGCACGATGCCCTCACGGTCAAGACTCACGGTCTCGGCCGAGACGGGGCCCTCACAGATCTCACAGATCCGCTTGATGTGGCCGTGGAAGTCGGCCAGCGAACCACCTTCGCGTGCATAGAGAGTCGGGTTGGTGGTGACCCCGGCAAGCACGCCCCAGGAGGCGGCCTCCTCGATCTCGGCCAGGTTGGCGGTGTCCAGGAAGAACTTCATTCGACTGCTGCTCCCTTTCCTTCGGCGGGCGCCCCGGCGTCCGCTGTTGCTTCTTCGTCCTCGCGCATGACCGTGTCCACGATCAGCTCCAACACCTCCGCAACGGTGCGGTCCAGCTGATGGCTGTGCACCACCGGTATCCCGCGCTCCATCGCAAGGTCCTCGACGTACCGGCCGAGCAGCCGGATGTTGTCGAAGTTGGCCCGGTACCGCTCGAACGGCCGCATGCCATCGGTCTGGATCTCGCGGATGTAGAAGTGGCTGCGGTGCGCCTCTTCGTCGTCCACCGATATCAGGAGTTGCACGACATGCGCGTTCTTGAACTGGGAAGGCTCGATGTACCCCGGAGCGACGTGGATGCCCTCGAGCACCATGCTGACGCCCTCTACCACCGCGCGATCGATGAGCGACTTCATGCCGGTGGCCACGACGGCGGCCTGCTCGCGGAACCCGACGATCACGGGACTGGCGCCGCGGGGGACGGGAACCCTGAGACCGCGCCACGCATCGAACGAGCTCTCGTAGATCGCGGGCATGAGTTCCCGGGAGAAGATACCACGCATGACCTCACGAATGCTATCCGTGGAGACGAACCTCGTGATGCCGAGGCGGTGTGCCACCTCCGCGGCTATCGTGGACTTCCCCACCCCGGTGGTGCCACCGATGAGGACGACCAGTGGGCGCTCCAGCTTCGCGATCTCGTTGAGCCGCCGGTAGCGCGTAGCGATATCGGCGCCGGCCACCTCGGCGAGCACACGCTCCGCCCGCTCGTGCAGGTCGGCGAGGGTGACCTCGAGGCAGCTCTCCGCGCGCAGCTCGTCCTGCACCCGCTGGGCCGCGCCGTAGGCCTGCGCCGGACTGAGTCCGGTGGCCGTGAAGGTCTGAGCGAGCAACCCCTTGCTCATCGGCAGGCCGTGCTTCTGGTCCTTGATGATCACGGGCGGGTTCGAGGGCATCATTGGCTCCTGGCGTCGTGTCGTTGCGCGCTCAGGCGAACGACATGCTCGATCACTGCGGGGAGGTCGCCTCCGTCGACGGCGAGCGGTTCGTTGTCGCACAGCACCGTGGGCACACCGGCCTCGGCACCGGCAGCAGCGACCACGTCGATGGCGGCGGCCTTGAGCTCGGTCAGGAGCAGGTCGTAGCCACCGGCACTGGCACGCATGTCTTCATGCAGCCGTGTGCGGTCGGAGAGGTGCGGGCTCGCGCCCACGACCGTGCAACCATAGACGGTCTCGAGGTGCACGATCAGCGTGGGCAGGAGTGCCGGCACCGCAGTGGTGGCGAAAAACACACGCGCACCCGCGATGTCCGCAAGCGGCCGTGGCCGGAAGGTCACGAGCGCGATGGGGATGTCCTCGCGGACGCGACGGGCGGCGGCGACGATCGCAGCGATGTCGGCAGGGGTCGCGAGCGGCTCCTCGGCTCCGGCGAGCACCACCGCATCGGCCAGGCGCAGGCGGTACGGTCCGAAGTAGTCGCGCACGTACGGAAGGCCCTGGCTGGCACCCACCACCAGCAACGTCGCATCGGCGGCCACGGGCGGTATCGCGGCGCCGGAGCCCTCCAGCACGATGAGTTCCTTGCCGAGCGAGTCGGCGAGCTCGGCACCCTCGGCGACGTTGCTGACGAACGGCTCACCTGCCATGCCGCCGCCGCATCGGCGGCATCCCACCGTGGTCACGCGGCTCATGACGGCATCCTCGTAGTTGTCCGAGGACGCGTGGACTCCCTTGCGCGCGAGCGCGAGCAGCTCACCGGTGGTGAGCTCGACCTCGTCACCACGGATGAGCTCGGGCGTCGCCGCGCCGCCACGACCCATCGCGAGCACGACGATGTCGCGTCCCGCCGCCTTGAGATACCGGGCGATATGCGCCGAGACGGAGGTCTTCCCGACACGCTTGCCTGTGCCGATGATGGCGAGAGTCGCGGTACGGGTGACGTGACCCGCCGATGGCGGTGTGAAGCTGAAGTCCGCGCCGCGATATCCCACGCCGAACCCGAGCGCGACGCCCGCGAGCGCCATGCGGTCGGCGGCGGACAGCACCGGCTCATCGGAGAGGTCGATCACGACCTCGGGCGAAAAGCGCGTGATCGCTGCAGCGAGTGCTGACGACGCGTCCGGACCGACGATGACCGGTAGCCCGTACGTCCCATCGGTCACCGCCACATCGACCTTCTCGGTTCCGCCGATGAAGACCGCGCCGACCACATCGTGCGACCCGGCGAGCTGCGCCAGCGCGAAGCGCACCACGGGCGGGTAGTGCTCCCCGTCTATGAGTGCGATCGCACGCGCCATCAGTCGCACTCCCCGTGTCGCCCGTCGGCATACGGACGCCACGTGCACTCACGCCGCAGATCGCGCTCGAAGTCGGCGACGACCTCCGGTTCGTGGAACGGGTGCTTCAGGATCACGCGGACGCGATCGGGGTGCACCTCGATGATGTTGTAACTCGCGCGCGTCATGCCTCGCAGGCGGTGCGAACAGGCAGTGCCCGCATTGACGATCACCATCTCCTCCAGCCGCCACACGTTCGGGACATGCTTGTGACCGCACATCACGACGTCGCAGCCGCTGCCGTTGAGGACGCGGAGCAGGTCACCGGCGTCGAAGACGATGTTCCGCTCGCGACCCGTTCCCGGAACCGGCAGGAGATGGTGATGCAGTGCGACGATCTTGAACTCCGAAGGGTCGGAGAAGCGCTCCTCGATCCACTGGTAGCGCTGTCGGCCGACACGTCCGTTGTCGAGGTCCGGCTCCGAAGAGTCGAGGCCGAGGATGCGGATGCCGCTGAACGCTAGCTCGGTGGAGCGCGATCCGAACAACTCCTCGAAGTGCAGATCTCCCACGTTGCGGGCGTCGTGGTTTCCGGGCAGGACCATGACACGCTCCACCTGCATCCGGGAGATCAGCCTGTGCGCGACCTTGTACTCCTCACGGAAGCCCATGTCGGTGAGGTCGCCCGTGACCACCAGCGCATCGGGTGCGAGTTCGTTGATCTCGTCTACCACGCGGGTGGCGAGGCTCGGGATGTGGTACTGCGACCCGCAGTGCAGGTCGGATATCTGGGCGATGATGACGGGACGTTCGTCACTCATGGAATGCTCCGATCGGCCTGATGATCCACCCGTCGCGGGAACGGTGCCGACGAGTCTGCGGGGATAGTGTGTTCATTCCCCATCCGTACGGACCGTCTCACACGCACCGCCGGTTCAGGCCTCGCGCGCCCCGCCGCGATCGATCGGCAGCGCGAGCACACGGCCCCGCCCGAGTCCTTCCAGCGCCGTCCGCGCCACCTCGGCGAGAGCGCGGGCACGCTCCAGCGCGCGAGCGTCGTTCAGGTCCTGCAGGAGCGCGAGCACCGTCGGTCCCGCGCCCGAGAGGACCGCACGTCCGGCTCCGATGGCTTCGAGCAGGCTGCGCACCGCCTCGAGGTCGGGAACCAGCTCCCGGCGGTAGCGCTCGTGGATCGCGTCCTGGAGACCGGACTCGAGGTACTCCCGTGAACCCGTGGCTATCCCGAGCGCGACGAGGGCGGCATGTCCCGCATTGAGGGCCGCGTCTGCGTGCGGCACGGTCGCCGGAAGCGCCGCCCGCGAATCCGTCGTGGACAACTCCCGCTCGCCGAGGACCACGAGAGCCGAGAGGCCGCCCGCCGGATCGATGCGCGCCACCTCCAGACCGTGCCCGGAGTCGAACGCTACCGTGAATCCCCCGTAGACTGCGGCGCCCACGTTGTCCGCGTGCCCCTCGATCTCGGCGGCAAGCTCGAGCAGTCGCCGCTTGCCGAGATGCGCACCGGTGAGTGCTTCGCCGAGTACGAGCCCGCCCACGATCGCCGCCGCGGACGACCCCAGGCCCCGGCCGACAGGGATGCCGTTGTGGCACCTCACTTCGGCAGCAAGTCCTGGCTCCCCCACCTCGGCGAACACACGCGCCATCGAGCGCAGCACCTCGTTATCGGGGCCGGTCGAGAGCCGGCCCGCGCCCTCTCCGCCGATCTCGATGCTCCACGTCGCGGCAAGCTCACCCTCGAACTCGTTGTAGAGCCCGAGTGCGAGACCGAACGAGTCGTAGCCGGGACCGAGGTTCGCCGAAGACGCAGGGACGAGGATGCTCGCCCCCACGGGCTACAACTCCTCCACGCGCAGGACCGAACCGACCGCGTCCACGACCTCGAGCGCCTCGATCGCTGCGAGCGCCGCGCGTACATCGCGCTCGGCGGCGCGGTGAGTGATCCACACGATCTCGGCGCCACCGTCCTCGGCGTGCTTCTGGATCACTGATGCGAGCGACACACCGTGCTCGCCGAAGATGCTGGCGATGGCCGCGAGCACGCCGGGCTCGTCGCGCACGTGGAGTCGCAGGTAGTACGAGGTGGTGAGATCGGCGATGTCGCGGACCGGCAGGTGCTCCGTGCACGTGCAGCCGACCAGCGCGCGGCAGTCCCCCTGGATGTGGCGGGCGGCCTCGATGATGTCCCCCACCACGGCGGACGCCGCAGGCAGCGACCCCGCCCCCTCGCCGAAGAACATGGTCTCGCCGACCGCGTCGCCCACGACGTAGATCGCGTTGTAGACGCCGTTGACCTTCGCGAGAGGATGGTCGGCACGGATCATCGTCGGCTGGACGCGGATGTCGAGCCCTTCGGGGGTGCGCTTGCCGATGGCCATCAGCTTGATGGCGTAGCCCGTCTCCTGCGCGTACGCGATGTCGGTGGGAGCGATCGTGCGTATGCCCTCGGTGGGCACATCGGCGAAGGTCACGCGCGAGTTGAAGGCGATCGAAGCCAGGATGGCGATCTTGGCGGCGGCGTCGAGCCCGTCCACGTCCGCAGTGGGGTCCGCCTCGGCGAAACCGCGCGCCTGCGCCTCGGCGAGCGCGGCCTCGTAGTCGAGACCGTCTTCAGCCATCCGTGTGAGCATGTAGTTCGTGGTGCCGTTCACGATGCCGTAGACCGCCTGGATCTCGTTACTCACCAGGCTGTGCTTCAGCGGGCCGATGATGGGTATGCCGCCGCCGACGCTTGCCTCGAAGAGGATGTCCACACCCGCTGTCTCGGCAGCGTGCATGACCTCTTCACCGTGTGTGGCCATGAGCGCCTTGTTCGCCGTGACCACCGACTTTCCGGCAGTCAGGGCGTCGAGCACGATCGTGCGGGCGACACCCGTACCGCCCACGAGTTCGACGACCACGTCGATGGAGGGATCGCCGATGATCTCCGCGACGCCGGTGGTGAAGACCCCGGGGGCGAGCGCGAGCGCCTCGGCACGCGACGGATCGCGGTCGGCGCACTTCGCGAGTTCGAGCGCGACGCCGGATCGCGTGCAGAACTGCACTCCGTGCCGCTTGAGGATCTCGACGACACCGCTGCCGACGGTGCCCAGTCCGACGAGGCCGACTCTGATCGTACGCATGCTGGACGCCTTTCACGCGGGGATGCGGACGGCCGGTGCCCACAGGCCGAGTATAGCGCACGGCCGTTAGCGCGCCCTCGCCTCCTACCCCAGATCGCTCTTCATGAGATCGTCGTACGTCTCCCGCCGAAGTGACCAGCGCCACTCGCCGTCACGCACGAACACGACGCCCGGTCGCACCTGCTTGTTGTAGTTACTGCTCATCGACTGACAGTAGGCACCGGTTGCGCATACGCACACCACGTCGCCCACCTCAGGATGCTGCAGAGGCGCATCGCGCACGACGATGTCACCGCTCTCGCAGTGCTTGCCCGCGATCGTGGCGACCATCTCGCGCGGCTGGTCCGCCTTGTTCGCGAGCAGCGCCTCGTAGTGAGCGTCGTAGAGCGAGGTCCGGATGTTGTCAGACATCCCACCGTCGACGGCCACATACGTGCGGATGCCGGGGATCTCCTTGATCGAACCCACGGTGTAGAGCGTCACACCCGCGTTCGCCACGATCGACCGGCCGGGCTCCACCGCCATGCGCGGCACGGCGAGGCCGTGCTTCTCGCACTCCTCCTTGATGCCGTCGACGACGACCTTGCCGAAGTCCTTCACGGTGGACGGCTCGTCGGGCACTCCGTAGGCAACGCCGAGACCACCGCCAACGTCGAGCATGCGGACCGCATGCCCGGTCTCGGCCCGGATGTCGCGCATGAAGGTGACCATGACCTCGATCGCCTTCGCAAAGCTGCGCAGCGCGAAGATCTGGCTGCCGATGTGCATGTGCAGGCCCTCGAACTCGATGCCGGGAAGGTCGATGGCGCGCTTGATCGCCTCCATCGCGAGCCCCTGGTTGAGCCCGAAGCCGAACTTGGAGTCCTCGGCGCCGGTCATGATGAAGTCGTGGGTGTCGGCGGCCACGCCGGGCGTGACACGGATGAGGACCCGCTGCGTCACGCCGCGCTCGGCGGCAAGTACCGAGAGGCGCTCCATCTCCTCGAAGTTGTCCACCACGATGCGGCCGATGCCGGCATCGAGCGCCTCGCCGAGTTCGGCGAGCGTCTTGTTGTTGCCGTGCATCTGCACCCGCTCCATCGGGAAGCCTGCCCGCACCGCGTAGGCGAGCTCGCCACCCGAAGCGCAGAGCAGACAGCAGTCCTCCTCGGCGACGATCTTCACCATGGCAAGCGAGAGGAACGCCTTGCCGGCGTAGACGACGTCCACGTCCTTCCAGTGGTAGCGCGTCCACTTCACGTACTCGGCGAGCTGGGTGCGGATGCTCTCCTCGTCCATGACGTAGAGAGCCGTGCCCGCCTCTCGCGCAAGGGCGACAGTGTCCACGCCACCGATCCACAGGTGACCGTCCTTGACCTCGGCGGTGAGCGGCAGGACCGGCATGAGATCGGCCGCTGTCAGCTGGTCGGGAGTAGCGGGCGGATGCGGAGTGGTGGGGCGTGCCATCGCGGATCTTCCTCCCCTAAGAGCGTCATCAGGTACGGGAGAGGATACACGAGTGCACGGCGCGGCGCGAAGCGGCACCGCGCCGGAGCATCGCGGGGGACGTGCGGCTACATGCGCTGCGGTGCGGACACGCCGAGAAGTCCGAGTGAGCGGGCGAGCACGATGCGTGCCGCGTCGGCCAACGCCAGTCGCGCGCTGCGCAGCTGCGGATCCTCCACGACCACCTGACAGTGCGTGTAGAACTGGTGGAACGCGGCAGCAAGATCCTCGGCATAGGTGGTGAGCTTGTGCGGCGCGCGCTGGCGGGCAGCGATCTCCACGACCTCGGGGAACTCGGCGAGCTTGCGCAGGAGCCCAAGTTCGGCCTCCGCGGCCAGGGTGCCCGCATCGGCGCCGAGAAGCGCGAGTGCGACCTCATCGGCAGCGATGCCCGAGGCGACCGCTGCCACGTCCACGCTCTCATCGGCCGTGTCGGCGCCGGCCGCCTTGCGCAGCAGCGAGCAGATGCGCGCATGCGCGTACTGCACGTAGTACACGGGGTTGTCCGCGGAGCGCTGCTTGGCGAGTGCGATGTCGAAGTCCACGGGCTGGTCGGTGGAGCGGCGCAGGAAGAAGTAGCGCGCGGCGTCGGCACCCACCTCATCGAGCAGGTCCTCGAAGGTGACCATCTCGCCGGTACGCTTGCTCATGCGAACGACCTCGCCGTTGCGGAAGAGGTTCACCATCTGGCCGATGATGACCTCGAGCTTGCCGGGGTGGCCGAGGGCGGCCACGGCCGACTCCATACGCTTCACGTAGCCGTGATGGTCGGCGCCCCAGATGTCGATCACGAGATCGAATCCGCGGTCGTACTTGTCGGCGTGGTACGCCACGTCGGCGGCGAAGTAGGTGTACGAGCCGTCGGCCTTCACGAGCACGCGGTCCTTGTCGTCACCAAAGCCGGTCGACCGGAACCATAGGGCGCCCTCGTGCTCGAAGAGGTATCCCGCCTCGCGAAGCCGAGCTATACCGCGCTCGATGGCGGTCTGCCCGCCGTCGGGACCGGGTGCATGCAGCGTGCGCTCGGAGAACCACACGTCGAAGTCGACGCCCATGCCATGTAGCACGTGCTTCAGGTGTTCGAGCACGGCCGCGTACGCCTGCTCCTTGAAGTGCGCTTCCCGCTCGTCGGCGTCCGCATCCGCCCACCGCTCGCCCTCGGCATCGAGGATCTCGCGCGCGATGTCGACGATGTAGGCGCCGCGGTAGCCGTCCTCCGGGAAATCGACCTCGCGGCCGCAGAGCTCGAGATACCGCGCCGAGACGCTCGTCGCGAAGATGTCCATCTGCACGCCGGCGTCGTTGACGTAGAACTCTCGCTGCACATCGTCGCCCGCGTGTGCGAGGATCCGGGCGATCGAGTCGCCGAGCGCCGCCCACCTGCCGTGACCGACATGCATCGGCCCCACCGGGTTGGCCGAGACGAACTCCACCTGCACCCGTCTGCCGCTGCGTTCGCCCGCGCCGAACGCGTCGCCCTGCTCCCGCACCCGCGTCACCACATCCGAGACCACGCCGCGCGCGAGACGGATGTTGATGAAGCCCGGACCGGCGACCTCGACGGCATCCGCTGTCCCCGCCAGGCGCTCGCGCAGGTCCGCAGCCACCAGCTCGGCGATCTCGCGAGAAGACATGCCGGCCAGCTTGGCCGAGACGAGGGCGACATTGGTGGACCAGTCGCCGTGTGAGCGGTCGCGCGGTCGCTCCACCGATACCTTCGGCAGCGCGTCGAGCGGTAGCCGCCCCGCCGCGATCGCGGCTTCGAGTGTGGCGGTGATGGCTGCGTTCAGGGTGTCGCGCACGCGGTCGCGCTCCTTCGGGATCGTCGGCATCGGGCAATCAGGATACCCCTCGGCCGCGCGCGACGGCAACGAAGCGCAGGCCG
>WOYI010311319.1_pt1 | contig 10596 bp, 5 predicted proteins | sample 6423411 | NCBI WGS metagenome assembly WOYI01 (sample SAMN13441803, study PRJNA592873) | oil field metagenome | biome: oil field; feature: oil-well bore; material: oil-contaminated soil; isolation source: oil-contaminated soil from oil-well borehole | place: Germany: Wietze | collected 2016-10-18 ... | reverse complement strand
ATTACCGTTATCCCAAAACTCCCAACTGGACGTATCAGACAGTGCTTGGTAAGCCGGTGTTCAATCCTGACAGCGATTTGTATCAGGACTTTGAATTACCCTCGTCTATGATGGACAGGCTGATTGTTGAGATAGCAGAGATGGCCGGGGTGCATATAAAAGAAGAGACAATTATTCAATACGTGTCAGCAGCTAAAAATGAGGACATGCAAAAAAGTAATAGGTAATGGCAAAATTTATATGGAAACCGGAAACGATTGACTTTGGCTATGAGCCTGGCAATACGAGGGTCATAAAATTCATCCATGAAGCCACGTCTATTACAGTTAGTGCAAAGCCCTCATGGTTGGACACTATTGATGTGTCATTCACGCCTTACACGTCAGGCTCCCCATCTAAGGGTACATTAACAGCTACTGTAAGACTTGACCAGACAAGAGTTCAGGAGCAAGGTTTAATTACAATATTAGCCGACGCTGAGAGTTATATGATTCCGGTGGTGTTCAATTACGACTCAGAACACGTGCCTGTTATGGAGATAATTGATAATGTATTAATCTATGCCGGTGATGATAGTTTTATTGGAGAAAGAGACAGGCCTAAGGCAATATTAGCCGCTAAGAGATGGATTCAGGATAATGCAGGAATCGCCGGTACTAATGTTCGTTTTTCCGAAATTGAGGTAGATGAGAACAGGGTACATCTTCCCGGAGATTTTGTTGATTTAAGGGGGGTTTATGTAGTGTCGTCTGACGGTTATCTGTCTCCATTGTATCAATCTGACAATATCAATATTGGTCAGGAAGTAATGCAGGATGAAGATTCTTTTGCGTTGCTTGATGATGCAGGATATGTGATTAGTGCGTTCGGACTCACCCCGAGGGTCGATAATGAAAACCCTTACACATATTATGGTGTAGATGTAGGTACTATTTCTCAATTGGGGCGTGGCCAAAACGTCTATCAGATACGGGGGGGGGAAGTGTCCGGAAACGGGTTGTATCGGTATGACAAACATAATCGGGTTATCCTTATAAACGGAATGGCTATTGAGAATGTAGTGGTTGAATATTTTTCAGACCCTATTCTTAGGCATAAGTTAAAAATGGACATGGGGGAGATACGCGTTCATAAACGCTATCAGGAGGCATTGGAAGCTCATATTTATTATAAAATCGTAGAACTTAACCGACATGCTCCCTTGTATGAAAAACAGAATGCTTTGAGGGTCTATAAAAGAGCCATGAAGAGGGCACAGATGAAAGGGATAGATTTTAATGCTTTACGACAGGCTATAAAAAGATAATACGACATGGTGAAGTTATCGGCAAATTTCAACGGGGTAATGGACAGAGACTCCGATGACCGTTATATAGAGCAGGGCAGTTACCGAACATTAAAAAATGGGATAATTGACCGAGATGCTGACGGGGGAAGATTCCTCGTTAAAAATCTTCGTAGTTCTAAATTCGTTGCCGATGTGCCAGCGTCAGGGAAATTGGTAGGGGCCAAAGAATATAAAGGCTTTTTATATCAGTTTTATTATGACTCAAATACGAATGAATTGTCAATGTATAGGGTGAATCCTTATGCCATTGATGACTCTCAGATTGTATTTCAGCGTGAATTAAGAGATGTTTTTACTGAAGATATTCCAGGAGACCCTGGCTCGGCCACTCCTTCAGGTCAGAATTTCTATAACAACTTTCTTTTAGCAGATGTTAGCGGAACATCTCATTTGTATGTTTACAATAAGCTGCAAGTGAATGGAGACATTATCGTTGATTCGTCGGTAACAGCCGGGAGCGCTTTTACATCAGAGGCTGACTTTAATACGTATTTTAGGATTGCCAACCAAGGCACAGTAAATGAATATGTTATTTGCAATGTGCCTATTGTGTGCAAAGGAGAGGTCGAGGGGCCTAACGAAAATACCATTACGATTTCTGACTTCACTACGTTCGCGGACTTCCAACAATACGTAACAGTTAAGAATAAGGGAACAGCGGGAGAGTATGTAGTGATTACTTTGCCATTGCTCACAGAGGGTGTTATTACAGGGTTTACCACCGAAGCGTTTAGTGCTGCATTCAATTTTACTTTTGAAGATGTGGTAGAAGAGCCTACTGATCCTACAACCATTGTTGTAAGGGAGCATATTTATGATGCTGTAGATGAAATAAATTACATTGACTTTATTGAAAATCAAGTGTCGGGTGATTTATTGTGCTATTGGACTGATGGGATTAACCATCCATTTAAAATAAACGTTACAAAATTAATTGAAGATTCTACGTTCTCATATTTCTACATTAGGGATATGTTTGTCGCCAAAGTAGTACCTCCAGAGCCATCAATCATTCCCTACCATGATTATTCGTACACAGGCGTGGATGCACAGAATAATGTGTTTCAGTTTGCCACACGATATGTCTATCAGGACGGAGAGAAAACACCATTATCTACATATTCCAAGGCGGCTTTCTACCCTAAAATAGCAGGTGTTAATGAAACGGTTGGAGGTATTAATGGGTATTATGTAGATGGAGGTTCTTTATATCAAATATCAGGGTTTGATACAGGTTCGGCATTATTAATAAATTCTGCATTAGAGCCTAATCATAACAGAGCTTATGCCGCCAGTGAAAATGTAATATTAGTTTATTCAGATCAGTACAATTTACGAGCTGATGTTCAGGTCAGTTTTAATGGGGGGGCTTCGTTTGAAGGCAGTAGTGGTTTGGAAAACAGAGCAATAACCAGTGTTTGCTCTAGTGGTGATGGACAGTATGTTTTCATGCTTACTGATGACGATGGTGGCGATTCTGTTTATAAGAGCGATAATTATGGACATACATTCACTCAAATGGGTAGTGTGTCTAATGATATTTGGGGTGAAATTTATTGTAGTGATGATGGCAATAGATTGATGGCTATGAGTAAGGCGTCAGGTTCTATCGTAGATGATGTGCCTGAAGATAGCGGCAACTATCGTTACGGATATACTGTAAGAATTATTGATGTGGCGTCTGATTCTGTTATTTTTTCTTTTTCTCAATCCATGACAACCACTGGAGGAGCGCAGTATAGCGATGATGTTAGAAAGATTTATATGAATGGAGCATTAAGTCCGAATGGAATTTATGCAGTAGGGATTACGACAAATGAAAATACTCCTAGTAATAATTATATTCAAGTCTATAATATTGACAGTGGGGAAAGATTTGTATCAACATCTTTAAGTGAAGTTGTTCAATCAGTTATTTTAAATAATGATGGCATTGGTTGGGCTGACAATTATAAAACATCAACATTTTTTGATCAAGTTACGACATTCGATGACATGGAGAATGTTTGGCGTTTAGAAAATGGGTTTATTGGTGAAGTAGGAGGTACTTACACCAGATACAATGAGTTTGGTGATGCAGAGTCTTCAAGCGTATTATCTTTTATTCCGTCTTACACAAAAGGGGTGTCAGTATCTTATACAATAAATAACATTGTAAATTTTTACAATGCAGTTGATGTATGGGTGAAGAAACCGAATTATTACGTGGAAAGTGTAGAAGTATTTGCTATTAACACAAGCGATGGCACTGCCTATTTAATCAAAGAGATTGAGAATAACATCACTAATTTTCCTGTATCCGAAGCGGGTAAGTATATAACTTTTAGAAACAATATAATTTACAGAGTTCTTTCTGAAACTGAAAAAAGTGTTTTATTTAGCAATGTTCCTTTAAATGCGCATGGGCAGGCTTTTATTGGGAATAGGTTATTTTATGCAAATTACAGGGATGGTCGGGATTTGCCTGCGCTTGAAATGGATGTTACCGTTCAGTCAAATGCTATTGCTACAACATCCATGACAGCTACTATCCAAAGTGATGCCACACAAGTAGAGTTAACTTCAATAGACAGCTTGGATGTAAGTTCAGGGGATGCTTTAATTTTATCATTTGCATATAATGACGATGATGGCGATGTAAGGACACGTCAATTCCAACACGTGTTTACCAATGGATATAGCCCTGATGATTGGTCTGAAATTTCAGTTGAATTATCATCTACATTCAAGACATTATTCCCATCAGGTAGTGTTACTGCTACGCATGATAATGTCAATGGGTTGTATTCGATATTGTTTGCAACAGGTGATGTTAATATTACTTTTGAAAACATTTATAGGAGTGTGTTGCAGGATGGACTTATTACTTTCAGGAAAGGGCTTTCTCAGCAATTAGGCATAGTTTATTATGATGAATACAATAGAGGGTCTTACCCTGTATTTGGAGATTTAAACGCCGTTATACCCGGCAATATTAATGAGCCAAAATTATCTATTGTTGTTAGTATTTCACACATGCCTCCGGAATGGGCTACAAAGTATAAGTTTGTTCGCACAGACCGCAACTTACAATACACTATTATGCCGGGCTTCAGGTATGCCAAAGCGCAGAACGGCTACATATATTTAATGAAACAAGAAGGTGAAATGTTTTTGCCTGACGTCGGAATGTTTCTTGATGTGCATGATAATAATGGAGACCTGCATAGCTTCCAAGTGGTTTCGAGAGAAAATAAAGAAGCTGGTTTTGTTGTTGGCTCTCCCGTGGGGGAATGGATAAGTATTAAAGACCCTCAGATTGATGGGTTTTCTGCTTCGGACGTGATTGGAGGGTCTTCATTATACATTACATCTATTTTCTATGCTCGTCAGAGTTTAGAATCGGTTGATGAAATATTGTACTATGAAATACCCGGGGTGTTCGCTATTAAAAACGGCTATCATACAGGAAATATACAAAGTCAAACAGAAGCATTGCCTTATGCTCAAATAAGACTTACTGATGCAGGGAACGTAGCATATATTCCTGACGTTGGAGTAGAAGTGTATGAAACTTCCGGTGGAGGGACATTTTGGAATGGGGGACGGGCTTTATTGGATGTTGACAATGCCGGAGAAATACATAGGTACTCTTCCATTACATGGAGTGATGCTTTCGTGCAGGACACTGGCTATAATGGACTGTCAATGTTTAACCAAGGCATATTAAATTGGAAGAGTTTAGATATCGCCAAAGGGCACATTAACGCTGTACTCCCGTTGGATACGAACTTGTATATTTGGCAGGAAGATCAGGTGGGGTATGTATTGGTAAATAAAAATGCTATTACTACGGCTCTAGGTGAACAAGCAATAACATCTGCAAACCAAGTAGCAGGACAATTTGTGCCTTATGGTGGTGAGTATGGGACGTTTCATCCTCGCAGTGTCACTCATTACGGTACTGTTCGTTACTTTGTCGATACTAAGAGAGATGCTGTTTGCCGGATAAGTCAAGATGGGATAACAGAAATTTCCATGCAAAATATGGCATCTGAGTTTCATCGGATATTGGATGAAAACGATACATACATTGCAGCGTTCAATGTTGACCACAAAGAATTATGGATATATTCTGCCAACGAGAACATTGTGTATGTGTTTGACGAAAAAGCTAAGGGATGGACAAGATACTTTACTCCCGGCATAATAAATGCAATGTTGGCCGACGACAAAAACATATACACTATCAACGACACGGTGGTTTATTCTCAAATGGATGGCACTGATTATGGTAATATTAATGGGCAGCAAGTAGATTTTGAATTTGAATATATTCAGAATGCAGAGCCAGGCATGGTGAAGGTGTGGAATACGTCAGAGATTGAAGCCAACAAGCCAATAAAAACTATTATTTCAATTGGAGGGTCTTACAACTCGGGAGAAGATTTTGACAGCGCAGTAATTGATGCTAAAGCATACGAAACTCGGGAAGGAGAATATTTTGCTTATATTCCCGGAGCTTTAAATGTTGATATTAGCTCGTTTAATGGCGGGGCCATTGAAGGTGGAGTGATTGTGCCAATGGGGGTTGTTCGTGATGTAGGATTGGGCTCTATCGAATTAATGAGCAACATAACCGAGCCAATTGGAGAAATAAATCATTCTATTTTTATTGCAGATGCCGATGGTAGTGCTATATACCGAGGGGCATTACAAGACATAAACAGTAGAACAATTAATTCAGATGAAAATTTCGATCAGGGAGATATTGGCAAACTTGCTTTTCTTGTTGAAAATTCTTATCTTAACGGCCATAAAATACGGTCTCCATTTGTTCGTGTTAAATTTGTGGACAATGGGTTAGAAAAAGTGGCTATATTTGCAAGTAGGCTTGAAGTAATTGAATCTAAAAATCAATAATTATGAAATTTGCATGGCGTCCATTAGAAACAGCAGACTATCCAATGCTACAGCAATGGTGGAATGATTGGCAATGGCCCGAATCTCCAACGCTTGACATGCTCCCATTTGGGATATTGGTGTATGTAAAAGAAACAGGGACGCCGGTGTACGCCGGTTTTTTATATGAATCAGGAACGTCGATAGGGTGGTTGGAATTTGTAGTGAGCAATAAGCAATCGACAGTAGATGACAGGCGTGAAGGACTATCCTATCTGGTGAATATTCTTAGTACAATAGGAAAATATCGGGGAATGAAAACTATTTTTACTAGTACATTAAGCGATGGATTTGTTCAGTCATTAAAGAAGGCCGGATTTCAAACTGGAGATACAGGAATGACACAACTTATTAAACAATTGTAATATGGCCGCAGCAACAACGATATTAGCAGCAAGTGCAGCCGCTGTTAGCCTCGGGAGTAGCGTTTCAAATATTTCCAAAGGTAATAAAATTTCCGACAGGGCGTCAGAGCGTTTAGATAATTATCAGCGTCAAAACTTGCAGAATGTATATACAGGTATGGCAGTTCCTACTCAGGGGGCTACGATGCAACGTAGGGAGACTCAGCGCACACAGGCTGAATCATCGTATTTGGCCGGACAAATGGGGGCGCAGGGATTAATGGCAGCCCCTCGAATAGCTGATGCTACACAGCAGTCTATGCAACGAATAGGGGCGCAGATTGAAGAGTCAGAGTTTCGTTTACAGCAATTAATAGCTGAAGATGAAGCAAGAATACGCCAAATGAGAGAAGGACGTGAGCAGCAAGATATTGCCGGGCTTGGCGCAGAAAGGGCTTACGGGCAATCATTGGCTCAATCAGGATGGCAAGGTATTACATCTACATTAGGTTCTGCCGCAGAATTAGGAATGAGTATGCAGCCAACAGATGTTAGCGGGTCTCAATACAAAGGGGGACGTATGACGGATCCAATTCAACCACAGGTACAGCCTTGGCAAAACAGAGTAAAAGGGAATTGGGCTTTTGAAGGATATACCCCTAAAAATAATTATCAATTTTAATTATGGCGAAGAAAGGAACATATTCAGCATATCAAACTCAGCCTCCCGTTCAATCTGGTCAATTTGCCGGAGCGGGGGCTTTTGCTCGCATGGCGCAAGTCAACAACCAAAAGAGAGCTGAAGAACGTGCTGAGCAACGTCAATTAAAGCAGGAGTACAAAACAGCTCTTAATAATGCCGTTGAAGCAGGCAACCTTGACTTTGGGGAGATTAATAAAAGCATGCATGGAATTGTTGGGAAGGTGCTGAATAATTATGGCGACAAGATGGCTTCCATGATGGAGGGTATTAATGAAGATTATTCTTTTGAACGCCAGATGGAAATAGCTCGATTAAAACAAGATTTCCAGGGCAAAGTAGGAACGTTGATGGGTATTAGTAATGCCATAGAAACATATTCTTCCGGGGAATGGGACAATGTAATGTCTGTCCAGTCCAAGAATCAATTGATGTCATTTTTAAAAGACTTGCCAAGTATAAATGAAAATTTCGATGGAGAGACGTTGGCCGTAGGTGGCAAGCGTATTGACCAATTATTCAGGGAGCGAGTTGATGCAAGTGGATTTATTGAAGAGATAGACGCTGAGTCTGTTATCGGTAAATGGGGAAAGAGCGTTAAGGAGACAGGCACTACTAAAGAGATAACTCAGGTTATTGGTGGTAAAGAAGTTGTTGTTGAAGAGCAAACTTACAATACTACTGCCGCTCGGGAAAAGTTTACAAGGGTTTTTAATAATACCCAAGAGTTAGCAAAATTAAAACGTTCCCTGCTTATAGAACATCAAGGTATTGAGAATGAGGCAGTAAGAGAAGATTTTGAAGCCAATTACATGACTATTGGCGATGATGGCGAAGCTTATGTGACAGAAGATGGTGTATTTAACTATTTGATAGATACAGAAATTGAGCCAAGTCGTTATACTATTAGTGAGAAACCATACGATGTCAATCAAATGACGGCTAAACAGCGTCAAGATGCATTTGATGAGATGATGAGCGACCAGAACATCCTTAGAAATCTAAATGAAGCTCGCACCAACAAAATGACAGGATTGGAGGGGCACGATATTAATGTTGATGGACTTAAAGGGAAAATAGTAGATGGAGGTATTTCTTACAATCCATTTACCGGAGAGCCAGCTACATCGGTAAAATATGTTGTTGATGATGAAGGGTCGCTTTCATATTTCCATAGGTTTTATGATAATGACTTAGTAGGGTTGCAGGAGTTAGGCCATCATGTGTATGATGATAAGATTGACTATAGAGCCTTAAAAGAAAAAGTTGAAAGAGAAACAGGCCAATCGTTCAATCCACCGGTTCAGCCTATTACTTTTGAAGATCGAGAAAAAGGTATTAATAATGTCATTGACCATTATCGTCATTCCTTTGAGATAGTAATGAATACCCGTATGGTGGAGGAAGATTTGCGTAACGCTGCAGAAAGAGCTTGGGGATTAGCTACAGAGACACATCCAGAAACTGGCACGGTTAATAAGCCATTGATTAACTTCATGGCAGATTACCTTGGAGCCAACAAAGCAAAAGGGTTGTTTGGTACGTCACTTGGAGCCGGTAAGGCTATGGCAGAGGGTTATGGCTTAACAAATTATGGCATTAAATTAGATCAGCAGTTGGATTTAACCGATGGCGACTTAAACAAACAGGCTGAAGCTGAAAAACTTGGTAAGATAGTAACTTTGGCTCGTTCGTTAAAGGCTGATGGAGTTGATGATAAAGAAGTGGCTAAACGACTTGTTCAAGCTGCCAAGGAGTATGAGGAAACCGGTGATATTAATTTTGAATATGACAGAGTGAAGCGGAAGATTGGCAACGACGTAGAGAAGATAAATGCGGCAAAATCCATGTTGCAAGGAGGGTTAAATGATGCAGAGATAATGGAGTTTATAGATATTGCTGACAAAGTTGATACTATTGCTATTCAGCAATACAATATGTCATCAAGCCAAATGTGGCGTAGCATAAAAGAAGCTGCAAATAATAGGAATATGACTATTCGAGCAATATTAGAAGAACATAAAATATTATAAAAATATGGCTACTCAAACAAATAATCAGGAAAATCCATTTATGACTCCCCAGAAGGGCAGCTCGATCAGCAAAAAGGAGCCTGAAGTTCAAAAACAAGAGACTTCTGTTAATCCCTTTATGCAACCGCCCTCCGACACTTCAAAAAAAAAAGATTTAGTTTCTGGCGATTCTACGTTGAGTGGTGGACAGCAGAAGGAAAGTGGCGATGCTACATTGAATATTCAAGACATAAATCCTGATTCAATAGCCAAAGACTTAACTCAACAGTTCTACGGCAATGTAGGGGCTGTCGCTGCTAATACCAAGGTAGAAAAATACAAAGAGCTTACTAACCAGGGGTATGACCCTCGGGATGCGGCAGAAGCATCTGGGTTACAATACAATGTTGTAGAGAAAGAAGATGGGGAGTATGTTTCTCCGTTTTTTAGCGATAAAGACAAGCAGCTTATTAAGGACGCTCAGTCTTTTGTAGGGCAGAACATGCCCGAGGAAATTAATAAGAGGGTCTCCCAAAATGTAGAATATTACAAGCAACAATTCCAAGAGTCCGAAAAAACAGTGGAAGACTACGAAGCATTTAAGTCAAATGTAATGCCTATGCTCCGTGAACGGGCAAAATATGTCCCCATGGCTGACTCCGATATGGATGCGGAAGAAATCATGGAAGAGTTTGATATAGTCCGTGGAATTACATTGGATGCGTGGCAAGAAGTGACTATTAATGCCCCTACGGAACATAGAATTATATATCCAGGGCTTAGCGGCGCCCCTGCATCTAAATTTAGAGACCCTGAGGGTACAGAGTATTCTAAAGAACTTGCACTGGCTCGCACTAAGTATTCAAAGACCCTGTCTGTATGGGAAAGAGCTTTTGGCAGTTCAGTAGATGTACCGGAAGAAATTAAAGAATTAAGCTATCAGCATGATTTGGTTAATATGTCTCGCACAATGACTGGTCAGGTAAAAGATATTGTACGTAAACTTGACCAAGGATTCTTTGGCGGAGTAGGCGAGGGTCTTAAAGAATATATCACAGGATTTGAAAAGTCATTACGTGGTTTAGCGACAAGAGACTCATATAAGCAATTCGAGCGTAAGCTCACACAATTAGGTACAGGAGAAATAACCATGGATGATCTGTCAGAAGAGGAATTTTTGATGGTGCATACTATGACTACTGCCGGAGCCGCTATTGAGAAGTTTAAAGACCAAATACCACAATCCCAAGA
>WOYI010420533.1_pt1 | contig 10601 bp, 13 predicted proteins | sample 6423411 | NCBI WGS metagenome assembly WOYI01 (sample SAMN13441803, study PRJNA592873) | oil field metagenome | biome: oil field; feature: oil-well bore; material: oil-contaminated soil; isolation source: oil-contaminated soil from oil-well borehole | place: Germany: Wietze | collected 2016-10-18 ... | reverse complement strand
CAGGCCCAGCTCGCTCATCGCGTAGATGATGCGCCGCTGCACCGGCTTCAGGCCATCGCCGACAAAGGGCAGGGCGCGGTCCAGCACCACGTACATGGAATAGTCGAGGTAGGCGCGCTCGGCGTATTCCTTCAGCGGGATCTGTTCGTAATTGGCTTGCAGGTTCATGGCCTTGTCGTCAGGGCGCGCGCGGCGCCGGGCAGCCGGCAGATGGTGCCAGAACCCGGCACAAGGGGACAGATTGCGACGCAGGCGGCGGTTCCGCGGCGCGTGGCGCCAAGGGGCCGTGGGCCGGGATGTTGATCTCGGCGGGGCGGACTGCGGACGGAGGCATGCGCGAACTGTCGCTGCGCCACGCCACCAGGCGCGAGCGGCCTTGCACGCTGACGCGGCAGGCCGGCCGCGATGGGTCTGGTCCATCCGCAAGGGTTTCTGAAAGGTGCAATCCACCGCCGCGGGTCACGTATCGGCCCCGCCCGCCCGGTGGGCGGGCTACATCGACGCCGGTATCGAGTGGTCGTCCGGGAACAGGTTCCTGCGCAGGCTGGTCAGGGCGAGCACGGCCCCGGGCTTGGGTCGAGGCCCGGCAGCGGCCTGGGCCAGGCAGCCGTCGATCTGCCGGCGCAGCGCATCCGGCGGCGCCAGCGAAGGGGAGCGCCGGAGCCTGCGATAGTGGTCGGCGACTTGGCCAATCAACGATTGCACGGCGCTGCGCAGGGTTTCCGGCGCCTCGAGGCTGGCGGCATGCAACTGGGCCAGCGAGCCGCCCGTCATCATGTCGCGCAATGCGTCGCCAGGGAGGCCGCCGGTGGCGTCGGGTAGCGCGGCCATGCGTGGCGCCAGAAGACCGACGCGATGGGCCATGCGGCTGCGCCACAGTGCCGGCAACGGTCCGGCGATATAGCGCAGGCTGGCGATGTCGCGCCGCCCGGCGGACAGCGTGCGACGCACCAGGCCATCGACCCACAGGAAGCGGGTGGCAGTCACCATCAGCATGGCGTAATAGATGCCCAGCAGCGTCGCCATGCCGGCGTTGAGGTAGGTCTGGAAGTCGACGTGCAAGGTGCGGTCGACGATGCTGGGACTGAAGATGCCCACCACGAAATTGAAGCTGATGGCGGCCAGGCGCGGCGTGGCCATCATGATGCCGATGATCAGCAGCGCCGGCGCCAGCACCAGCACCAGGCCCTCGAAGTTGGACACCGCCGGCAGGATGGCCTCCGCGTAGACGATGCCGAGCAGCAGGCGCAGGATCACGCCGACGAACTTGTTCTTGAGCATCTGCGCGGGGTTGGGCGTACCCGAATACACCGCGAAATACACCCCCGCCATCATCACCGCGCTGTAGCCGGGCAGCCACCCGGAGGCCATCCACAACGCGTCGGCGATGGAAACGGTCAACGCGGTGGCGAGGCCAGCGCCGGCGGCGCCACGCCAGTCCCTGTCGATCCGCTGGCGGGGACTGTGATCGACCCCGAACGGGGTGTCGGCAGCTGCAAGCGGCACTTCCTTGTCGCCGGTGAAGCGGTGCAGTCGCGCTATCGACGCCTGCTGGTGCACCAGTTCGGCGGTGCGTTCGAGCAGGCTGTAGCGCAACGCCGCCGGCCAATCCAGCGGACGGTCCGGCGGCGGTCTGAGCGCGGCGCAGCGATCGAGCACCGAGGAGGCTTCGGCCAGCTGTCGTGCGGGGTCATCCATCGCGAACCAGTGCCGGACCTGCTCCAGACACTTGCGCAGATCCTCGTCGAGGGCCTCGTGGTGGGCGAGTTCGTCGATGCGGTCGGTCACGGCCAGGGACAGCGGGATCACCCGTTCGATGTTCGTCAGGATGGCCCGGATCGCCCGCAGGCGGGCGGCAGGCGGGTGCCCTTCGAAGCTCAGGTGCAGCAGCAGGTCGTGCATTTCGTTGATGGCCACGGCCAGGCGCTGCCGGTCGGGATGTCGGCGTTCGGTCTTGCGGGTGGCCAGCGCGTCGAGGCAGACGGCGCGGACTTCCTCCAGTGCCGCATGGATGCGCCGGCGCAGGAGCGGTGCAGTGGAAACCGGCAGCACGATCGCATGGACCATGGCGCTGCACACGATGCCGATGGAGATTTCCTGGGCCCGGGCAACGGCGTACTCGAACACGTCCTGTGGGTGCGTCAGGATCGGGAAGATGATGATGCAACTGGTGTAGCCGGCCAGTGCGAACATGTAGCTTCGCGGGGTGCGGTCGGCCACCGATACGGCCACGCAGACGCCTAGCCAGAGCGCGATGCCGGCGTTCAACAAGGCCGGCATCTGTACCAGCGGCGGGACCATGAGAACCGCCGCGCAGGCGCCGGCGACAGTGCCGCATACGCGGTAGGTCGCCTTGGAGATCGAGGCGCCGGCATGCGGCTGCGCCACGATGTACGCGGTCACCACCGACCACGCCGGATTTTCCAGGCCGCTGCGCAGGGCGATATACAGGGCGAGCATGCCCGCCAGGAAGTTCTTCGCCGAGAAGACGACGGCGGACCGTGGGATATTGAACGTCATGGTCCGCCCGGATCCTGCTGTGCGGCGCGCGGCTGCGTGGCCGCCGGTAAATATGCATGCCTAGTTTAATATAAGTCATACTTACCATGTAGCTCGGATAGTCACGATGAAGGCTGCAATCCTGTCGACCGACCCTTCCCTGGCCTTGCTGCTGGTGACCGGGGCGCGGCTCATGCGCGACCGCATGGAGGCGGCCTTGCGGGTCGCCCGGCTGGAAATCACGCCTGGCGAGGCGAGGGCGCTGGCCATGGCCGACCGACTCGGTCCTGCCAAGCAGTCGGAATTGGCCGCGGCCCTGGGTATCGAGCCGATGTCGCTGGTCAAGCAATTGGACCGCCTGGAGAACCGCGGCCTGGTTCAGCGCAAGACGGATGCGCGCGACCGGCGCGTCAAACTGGTGTGTCTCACCGAGAAGGCGGGCTCGGAGCTGCGACGCATCCGGCAGATATTCGAGGCTGCGCGCCGGACGGCGATGCGCAATTTCTCCGCTTCGGACGCGGCAGCGCTGCAGTCGCTTCTGCAGCGGCTTTGCAGCGATTTGCTGAGTGATGAATAAGGAGGCCGGCCACCAAAGCCCGACAGGCTCCCAGGTGGGCCGGATTCAGCGATGCCCGGTGACGCGCTCCACTTCATCCTCGTCCGGCGGAATCTGCAGGTCATCCGGATGCCGGGCCGCCTCCATCCGCTCCGCCTCGATCGACGGCGTGCGCCAGCCGGACTTCACGCCCCACAGGAAGTACGCCAGGCCGATCACCGCCACCACCGCCAGATCCCAGCCGTAGGGGATGTAGCCGAGGCCACCGAACTTGGCGCTGCCGATCTTCGACACCACCGCCAGCGTGACCAGGTACGCCACCAGCCACCACGCGCCCTTCAGGTGCGAGGCGAAATCCATCCAGCCGTGCTTGGCCTGGTAATAGAAATACACCGGCAGCGCCACCACCATCAGCAGGATGATCTCGCCGGTCAGCGGCCACTTTGCCCAGTACAGCAGTTCGGCCGACATGATGAAGGCGATCGCGGCGATGATCGGCAGCCCGGCCAGCCGGAACGGGCGATGCAGCTCCGGCGCGGTGCGGCGCAGGGTCATCACGCTCACCGGGCCGGTGAGGTAGGAAATGATCGTCGCCACCGAGATCACCGCCGCCAGCGAATCCCAGCCGCGGAAGAAGAACAGGAACAGGAACGACACCACCAGGTTCAGCCACATCGCCGGGCGCGGCACGCCCGACGTCGGATCGATCCGGCCGAAGATCGCCGGCAGTGTGCCGTTGCGCTCCATGCCGTAGATCATGCGGGCGGTGGTGGCGGTGTAGGTCATGCCGGTGCCGCTGGGGCTGACGAAGGCATCGGCGTACAACAGGATCGCCAGCCAGTTGAGGTTGACCAGCACCGCCAGTTCGGCGAACGGCGAGCTGAAGTCGATGCCCTTCCAGCCGGCCTGGGCCAGCAGGTCCGGCGGCACCGCGCCGAGGTAGGCCACCTGCAGCAGCACATAGACCACGGTGGCCAGCGCGATCGCGCCGATGATCGCGAACGGGATGCTGCGGCCCGGGTTGCGTGCCTCGCCGGCCAGGTTCACCGGGCTCTGGAAGCCGTTGAAGCTGAACACGATGCCGGCGGTGGCCACTGCGGTGAGGATCGCCGCGAAATCGTTCGCGTGGCTGCCGCCGCTGGCGCCGACCGCCAGGTTCTCGCTGTGGAAGCCGCTGGCGATCAGCGCGATGCCGGTGGCCGCCGGGATGATCAGCTTGATGATGGTGATCAGGCTGTTGGAGCGCGCGAACAGCTTCACGCTCCAGAAGTTGAACAGGAAATACACCACCACCAGCACCGCCGCCAAGCCCAGGCCCAAGTGGCTGAGTTCGCCGTGCCTGCCCGGTGCGGCGTGGTAGAGATCCTGCGTCCACTGCCACCTCCAGCCGGCCATGTACTGCACCGAGGCCTCGGCCTCCACCGGGATCACCGAGACGATGGCGATCCAGTTCGCCCACGCCGCGATGAAGCCCACCAGCGAGCCGTGCGAGTAATGGCCGTAGCGCACCATGCCGCCGGATTCGGGGAACATCGCGCCCAGCTCGGCGTAGGTCAGCGCAATCGACAGGATGATCACCGCGCCGAGCACCCACGCCCAGATCGCGCCGGGGCCGGCCAGCTTGGCGGCGTTCCATGCGCCAAACAGCCAGCCCGAGCCGATGATCGAGCCCAGGCCGGTGAACATCAGGGCAAGAGGTCCGACATCACGTCGGAGCGAGTTCTGGTTTGCCATCGAGGAGCCCCTGCGCGGCGCAATCGCCGCGGTGCAAAGCCACGATAGTGGCAAAGTAGGCCGGGGCTGTCACGCCGTGACGCGGCCCGGGCGGCCATCTGCAATCTTCGATTGACGGCCACAAGCACGCGCTCGGCGCTCGGCGGCGCGCTGGGTTCGCCCGGCGCGCCGGGTGGCCAGTCCAAGGGTGGCCACGGCCCGCTGGACCTCGATGACTGCGTCACGCAGAAAACCAGGGACGGCCTGTTCACCACCGTCGGCGAGCAGGAACCGTCGATCCGCCGGAACCCCGCCGCAGGCAGCAGCGACCTGCTGAAGAAGGTGTTCGGCAGCCATGGGTGGCGTATCGAGCGCGTCGCGCCCTTGCATTTCGCCGGCATGACCCGCAGTCCAGTCGAATCCCACCGCGAGGATGACGCATGATCCACGAGATCCTGAAGATGGGCGATCCGCGATTGCTGCGCGTGGCGCCGCCGGTGCCCGACACGATGATCGGCAGTGCCGAGCTGGACACACTGATCGCCGACATGTTCGACACCATGCACCATGCAGGGGGCGTCGGCCTGGCCGCGCCACAGATCGGCGTGGACCTGCAGCTGGTGATCTTCGGCGTCGAGCACTCCGAGCGTTACCCGGAGGCGCCGGAGGTGCCGCGCACCATCCTGCTCAATCCCATGATCACCCCACTCTCGCAGGACATGGAGGAAGGCTGGGAAGGCTGCCTCTCCGTGCCCGGTCTGCGCGGCGTGGTCAGCCGCTACAGCCTGATCCGCTACCAGGGCGTGGACCCGCAGGGCGTGCCGATCGACCGCCGCGCCGAAGGTTTCCACGCCCGCGTGGTGCAGCACGAGTGCGACCACCTGATCGGCCGTCTGTACCCCTCGCGCATCACCGACTTCAGCCGCTTCGGCTTCATCGAGGTGCTGTTTCCCGACCAGGATCCCGGAGACGACTGACATGCGTGCCATCTGGAACGACACCGTGCTCGCCGAGAGCGATGACACCGTGGTGGTGGAAGGCAACCACTACTTCCCGGCCGAGGCGCTGCGGCGCGAGCATTTTCGTGGCAGCGATCGCCACACGGTCTGCCCGTGGAAAGGCACCGCGAGCTACTGCGACGTGGTGGTGGGCGAGGCGGTGAACGCGGGTGCGGCCTGGTACTACCCCGCGCCCACGGAGGCAGCGAGGCAGATCGCTGGTCGCGTGGCGTTCTGGAAAGGCGTGCAGGTCGTCGACTGAACTGCCTGCCCGCGCGGCGTGCCGGGTATGCTGCGCCGTCGCCAAATGCAAGGGGGGCCGATGTCTGCACCGTCCGCCGCGCCGCTGCGCGGGTTCCGCTACTACGACCTGCTGGTCGGCGGCATGGTCGCCGTGCTGCTGTGTTCCGACCTGATCGGTCCGGCCAAGGTCTGCACGGTCACCCTGCCGCTGCTGGGCGCGCTCACCTTCGGTGCGGGCAACCTGTTCTTCCCGATCAGCTACATCTTCGGCGACGTGCTCACCGAGGTCTACGGCTATGCGCGGGCGCGGCGCGCGATCTGGGCGGGCTTCGGCGCGATGCTGTTTGCCACCTTCATGACCCAGGTGATCCTGCGCATGCCGGCCAGCGCGGCCGAGCCGTTCAACGCGCAGCTGCAGCCGGCGCTGGAAGTGGTGTTCGGCGGCACCTGGCGGATCGCGCTGGCCTCGTTGGTGGCCTACTGGATCGGCGACTTCGCCAACTCCTTCGTGATGGCCAGGATGAAGCTGCTCACCCGCGGCCGCATGCTGTGGACGCGCACCATCGGCTCCACCCTCGTCGGCCAGGGCGTGGACAGCCTCACCTTCTATCCGATCGCCTTCGTGGGCATCTGGGAGGGCCAGACCATCGTCAAGGTGATCGCCTTCAACTGGCTGATGAAGGTGACGGTGGAGGTGGTGTTCACGCCGCTGACCTACGCCGTGGTCGGGTTCCTCAAGCGCCATGAAGGCGTCGATACGTTCGACCAGGACACGCACTTCAATCCCTTCAGCCTGAAGGACGAGGGCGAGCTGCGGCGCGTCGAATGAGTCGCGCGGCAATCACCTCGATACGCCACGCCGGCATCGACCGGCTGCTGGGTGGTGCCGTCGCTGCGGCGCTCGGCCTGTATCTCAATGTCTATGAGGGCGCACCGGCTATCTCCCGGGCGACTGGGACGTGCTGTGGTCGCTGTCGATCGAGGAGGTGTCCTACCTCGGTTTTCCTCTCGTCTGCCTGCTCGTGCGCCGGCGCGCGGTGCTGGTGCCGCTGCTGGTGCGGCTCGCGCTGTCGCTGCCGTGGTCGCTGGCGTCGATGCCGGCAACGAGGTGTGGAAGGAGAAGGCTCATCTGCCGGATACGGCCGCCATCGCCACCGGCGTGCTCGGCGCGCTGTGGGTGCGCGCGCGGCCGCCCGTGGCCCGCGACGCCCGCGCGCTGCGCTGGTGCGGTGGCGCGGCCATGCTCGCCATGATGACGCTCGCCGCGCCCTGGCTGTGGCGCGCCCTGCACGACGGCGTGATGTTGATGCTGACGCTCGCGACGCTGTGCCTGCTGGTCGGCATGAGCGCGCCGTCCTCCACTCCGAGGCCCCTGCGCGGCATCGGCGGGCTGGAGAGCCGGGGGCGACTGAGCGACGAGATCTACCTCACCCACATGTTCGTGGTGTTCGGCGCGGTGCGCCTGTGGCGCGCTGCTGGCGGCGATCCGCGTGCGGCCTTGGCGTGGTATCTGCCGGTGATGGTGCTGACGTGGGCGCTGCTGACGTGGGCGCTGGATTGGCTGATCGCCCACGGCTTTTCGCAGCCCTGCGAGTGGTGGCGGCGGGGAGGGCGGCCGGCCCGGGTTGCGGCGTCCATCGACCGTTGAGTGCGCGCCTCACACGCCATCGTTCTGCGGCGCCCTGGCCATGAAATCCCCGGGGCAGCGGCTTCGCCCGCGATGCCTCAAGAACGGCCCGGGGCGGCCGATAGATCTGCATGGACGCCCACTCCCATCGTTGTCATGCCGGTCCGGGCCTGCCCGGTCGATCCGGCAGGCCGACCGGCCATCCTGCGTGCAGCGGTGTCCGGCCATGGGCCGACGACACGGAGTTGACGCCGGCTGCGGGATCGTTCGCGGCATGAGTCGCTTCGACAGTTCCCCTCCCCGCGCAACCGGCAACAACGTTGACTGGAGCGACCCCAGGCTGCAGTCGCTGCTCAGCAAGACCGAGGGCTGGAGCCTGGACAACCGCGGCGTGTTCTCGCCTGTTCCGTGCGAACTGCATGTGGGCTGGGGCGCCGGCGCGGGCAAGCCGGCGACGCTGGTGTTCGAGCGCGACGGCGTGATGGTGGTGGAGGCCACTTTCCTGATTCCCCAGGGCGAGCAGGTGCGCGTCGACCGCACCCCGGCCGGCGCGCTGCGTTCTTCCTGGGGTACGGTGGCGGAAGGGCGCGACGGCAATCGCGCGGAGGACCGCGCCAACGGCATCCGCGTCTACTGGATCCACGTGCGCTGAGCTGGCGCGCGGGCCGTCTCCGGCCTCAGTCGGCGGCATCCAGGTTCTCCGCCAGCGCCTGCAGCGTGGCGTAGTGCGGGGTGGCGGAGGTGATGTCGAACTGCCCTGACGCGACGTTGTCCTCGAGCCGGCGACAGGTATCGACCCGGGCGGCCTGGTCGCCGTCCAGCTCGCGTTGCACCTCGGCGTCGCTGCCGCGGCGGATGCTGCCGACCCGTTCGTCCAGCGCCCGCTTCATGCTCGATTCGCCCTCGCGCTGCTGAACCACATCGAGGGAGTGCCCCATGTACTGCGTGGTGACGCTATGGAACTGGGCATTGTGCTCGGGGCGCATCCACGTCTCGACCAGCGCCTTGGGACGGCCTTCGGGTTCACCCAGGATCGGCCGGCAGGTGGCGGCCATCCGGCCGATGAAATACTGGATACCGGCCACGAACGCGGTAGCCGCGGAACGCTCGTCGGTGAGCACGGCATCGTCTGTGTCCGCCGCGGCCGCGGCGGCGGGGGCTGTCGAGGCCCTGGCCCTGGCGACGACGTCCGCGGGCTTCCTGACCTGGGCCAGGCAAGCTGGGCAAGGGCGCCTGTTCGCCGGGCACGCGGTCACACACGGCGATGGGCTGCAGGGCTTTCAGGCGGCTGTCCCAGGTGGCCATGTCCTGCCGGATCGGCCCATCCTGCGGCGCGCCGCGTTCGGCCCACTGCACGGGGTAGAAGTCCTGCGTGCCCTCGATCGCCACCACCAGCACCGTTTCGCTGTGCGCGGGCAGCTGGTCTTCCGGCGGCAGGCTGCCGCCGCTGATCAGCGCCGCGCAGGCGGCGTGACCGTTGAGCACCAGCGCGCCCACCTCCCGCCCCTCATCGCTGTCGGGGCAGTCGTCCTTGAACCGCTTGGCGATGTTGGCCGCCAGGTCGGCGGGGTGGCGCGGGTACCGTTCGCCGCGCCCCTCAGGCCGGTGACGGTGACGATCTGGCGCCAGTCCGGCACGGTCTGGCCGCGGGGCACGGCCTCGTTGATGCAGCTGTCGCCGCGCGTGGTTTCATAGCCGCCATGGAAGCCGGCGGGCATCTGCCACACCACTGGTTGGCTGAAGATCGGGGCAATCACCTGCGTGGGTGGCGTGTCAGGCATGTCGGCCAGGGCACCACCGCCCGCCGTCACCAGCAACGCGGCCGCGATGGCGCCGCGCGCGATCTGCATTCCCTTGCCCATCCCCGCCTCCCGGTCATCGCGCCGATGGCGCGGCCGCGCAGGGTAGGGGCATGGCCCGAGTCGGCGTATCAGTCGCCTTCGGACATCGCTGTGGGATTTGCCTGACCTGCCGCGCGGCGTGACCGGATCAGCGGCGCAGCGGGTTGATCGCGTCGCGCAGTTCGCGTGCCGCCGCGCGGGCGGCGGCGGCGAAATCCTCGCCGCTGCCCGCGTAGAGGATGCCGCGCGAGGAGTTGATCATCAGGCCGGTGCGCTCGGCGGTGAGGCCGTGGCGGAGCACGGCGGCCACATCGCCGCCCTGCGCGCCGATGCCGGGCACCAGCAGCGGCATGTCGCCCACGCGAGCGCGCACCTGGCCCAGTTCTTCCGGCCAGGTGGCACCGCAGACCAGCGCGCAGTTGCCGTGGGTATTCCACTCGCGCGCGACGGTCTCGGCCACGCGCAGGTAGAGCGGCGCGCCGCTGCAGTCCAGTGCCTGGAAGTCCGCGCCGCCCGGGTTGGAGGTGCGGCACAGCAGGATCACGCCCTTGTCGGCGTGCTCCAGGAACGGCGCGATCGAGTCGTGGCCCATGTATGGATTGAGCGTCACCGCGTCGGCACCGAAGCGCTCGAACGCCTCGCTGACATAATGCCGGGCGGTGGCACCGATGTCGCCGCGCTTGGCGTCGAGGATCACCGGCACGCCCGGATGCTTGTGGTGGATGTGCGCGATCAGCCGCTCCAGCGCGTCCTCGGCACGCAGCGCGGCGAAGTGGGCGATCTGCGGCTTGAACGCGCAGGCGAGGTCGGCGGTGGCGTCGACGATGGCGGCGCAGAAGGTGAACACCGCGTCGGCGTCATCGCGCAAGTGGGCGGGGAATTTCGACGGTTCCGGATCGAGGCCGACGCAGACCAGCGAGTCGTTGCGTGCCCAGGCCTGTCGCAGGGATTGCATGAAATGCATCGGAGTCTCCCGTTGTTCGATCGCGTGACGAGCATGGCTGACGCGGCGGGAATGGCTCCCTCTCCCCCAACGGCTGTTCGTTGGGGGAGAGAGGGCTGGGGCGAGGGGGGGAGGCTCTTGCTCGGCGCTTGCCAAAGCCCAACAGACATAAAGCCTCCCC
>WOYI010436208.1_pt1 | contig 10610 bp, 9 predicted proteins | sample 6423411 | NCBI WGS metagenome assembly WOYI01 (sample SAMN13441803, study PRJNA592873) | oil field metagenome | biome: oil field; feature: oil-well bore; material: oil-contaminated soil; isolation source: oil-contaminated soil from oil-well borehole | place: Germany: Wietze | collected 2016-10-18 ... | reverse complement strand
CTGGACGCGATGCCCGGCAAGCAGATGGCGATCGACGCCGACCTCAACGCCGGCCTGCTGACGCAGGAGCAGGCGCGCGAGCGGCGCCAGGAAGTGCGCGAGGAGGCGGACTTCTACGGCTCGATGGACGGTGCCTCGAAGTTCGTCCGCGGCGACGCCACCGCCGGCATCCTGATCCTCATCATCAACATCGTCGGCGGCTTCTTCGTCGGCGTGTTCCAGCATGGCCTGTCCGCGTCGGAAGCGGCCAAGACCTACACCCTGCTGACCATCGGCGACGGCCTGGTGGCGCAGGTGCCCTCGCTGATGCTGTCGATCGCCGCGGCGATGATCGTCACCCGCGTGTCCAAATCGCAGGACATGGGCAAGCAGCTGATGGCGCAGATCTTCGGCCAGCCGCGCGCGCTGGCGGTGGCCGGCGCGGTGCTGGGCGTGATGGGGCTGATCCCGGGCATGCCCAACATCGCCTTCCTGCTGCTGGCCTGCACCTGTGGCGCCGGCGCCTGGCTGATGATCAAGCGCGAGCGCGACACCGCCGCGCGGGTGGCGCAGCAGGCGGCCGACGTGCTGCCGGCGCCGGCGCCGGCCGAGCGCATGGAGCTGGGCTGGGAGGACGTCGCCAGCGTCGATCCGCTGGGCCTGGAAGTGGGCTACCGGCTGATCCCGCTGGTCGACGCGCACCAGGGCGGCGAGCTGATGGGGCGGATCAAGTCGGTGCGCCGCAAGCTGTCGCAGGAGCTGGGTTTCCTGGTGCCGGCGGTGCATATCCGCGACAACCTGGACCTCGGCCCCACCACCTACCGCATCACCCTGATGGGCGTGCCGATGGGCGAGGCCGAGGTGCACACCGACCGCCTGCTGGCGATCAACCCCGGCCACGTGCACGGCCCGCTGCAGGGCATCGCCACGCGCGATCCGGCGTTCGGGCTGGAGGCGGTGTGGATCGAGCAGGGCCAGCGCGACAATGCACAGAGCCTGGGCTACACCGTGGTCGATCCGGCCACGGTGATCGCCACGCACCTGTCGCACATCCTCGGCAGCCACGCGCACGAGCTGCTCAGCCACCAGGACGTGCAGCAGCTGCTGGACCGCCTTTCGCAGACCGCACCCAAGCTGGTCGAGGACCTGGTGCCCAAGCGCCTGCCGCTGGGCACGGTGGTCAAGGTGCTGCAGAACCTGCTGGCCGAGCGGGTGCCGATCCGCAACATGCGCTCGATCGTCGAATCGTTGGCGGAGCATGCCGGGCAGAGTCAGGATCCCGGCGCGCTCACCGCCGCCGTGCGCGTCACCCTGGGCCGGCAGATCGTGCAGGAGATCATCGGGCTGGGCACCGAAGTGCCCGTCATCACGCTGGCACCGGAGCTGGAGCAGATCCTGATGAGTTCGCTCACCGGCAGCGGCGGCACCGGCGCCGCAGTGGAGCCCGGCCTGGCCGACCGCCTGCAGCAGAGCGTCGCCGAGGCCGCGCGCAAGCAGGAAATGGCCGGCGAACCGGCGGTATTGCTGGTTGCGCCGCAGCTGCGCAGCTGGCTCGCGCGCTTCACTCGCCACGTGGCACAGAACCTGCACGTACTCGCTTACAACGAGGTGCCCGACAACCGCCGGGTGCGGCTGGTGCAGGCGCTGGGACGCTGAGCGAGGAATGCATGATGAGACGTGAGAAGCGAGAGTCGAGCCGGCCAGCGGCCACGCCACCGGCACAGGGCTGGCACCGCGTGGCGCGGCATCCCACCGGCATCGTGGTGCTCGCCGCCGCATCCGCCCGCCGCAGCGCAACGCGCGCCTGGTCCCCGGTTTCCCGCCCTTTGCTGCGGAGCAAGCACGCATGAAGATCAAACGTTTCGTCGCGCCGGACATGCGCCAGGCCATGAGGCTGGTGCGCGAGGAGCAGGGGCCGGATGCGGTGATCCTCTCCACCCGTCGCCTGGCCGAGGGCATCGAGATCATCGCCGCGCTCGACTACGACGAGGCGCTGGTGCGCGAGGCCGCCCGGCACGGCGTGCCGGCCGGCGACGAGTCGCCGGCGCCGGCCGTCAAGGCATCGACGCCGGCGGTGGCGGCATCCCCGTCGCCGCGCCTGTGGCGCCGCCAGGCCGCCAGCGCGGCGGTCGCGCCATCCATGCCGGAGACGCCGGTGGCCGCCGCGCGCAGCGAATCCGCCGCGCCGCCGACGGTCGCCCGCCCGATGCCGCCGCGCGCGCCGACCGCCGCGCCGGTCCGCGCCGAAGCACCGGCCGGTGCGCGCGCCACGCCACCGCTTGCTGCGGCGCGCACCGCACCGGCGGCACCAGACACGCCCCATGCCACGCGCACCCCCGCGACCACGTCGGCCGCCGTCGCCGGGCCCGCGGCCGCCGCTTCCGCCGAGGAGCCGGTGCCGATGCATCCGGCGGTGGAGCGCGCCATGCAGGAAACCGCGCGCATGCGCGCCGAACTGGGCAGCCTGCGCGAGATGCTGGAGATGCAGCTGTCCAGCCTGGCCTGGAACGACATGGAGCGCCGCCATCCGCTGCGCGCCCGCGTGCTGCGCGAATTCACCCGGCTGGGCATCGACGCCGACGTCGCCCGCCAGCTCGCCGACGACCTGCCCGAGCAGATCAGTCCCGAGCAGGCGCGCTACCTGCCGCTGGGCATGCTCAGCCGCCACGTCGCCATCAGCGGCCGCGGCGACAGCGACGGCGGCATGATCGCGCTGGTCGGCCCCACCGGCGTGGGCAAGACCACGACGATCGCAAAACTCGCTGCCAGGGCCGTGGTGCGCCACGGCGCCGCCAACGTGGCGCTGGTCAGCACCGACAACTACCGCATCGGCGCCGCCGCGCAGCTGGAGCACTACGGCCGCCTGCTCGGCGTGCGCGTGTACCCGGCCGATGACGCGGCGAGCCTGCGCCAGGTGCTGGAGATGCTCGAGGGCAAGCACACCGTGCTGATCGATACCGCCGGCGTGTCCGGCACCGATCCGCGGCTGGAACAGCAGATGGACGTGCTCAATGAGGTCGCCCACAGCGACGGCATCGCGCTGCGCATCAGCCTGGTGCTGGCCGCCAACGCCCAGGCGCAGTCGCTGGAGGAGGCGGTGCGCGCGTACATGCCGCTGACGCCGGCCAGCGTGCTGTTCACCAAGCTCGACGAGGCGCCCAGCCTCGGCGGCGCGCTGTCGGTGCTGATCCGCCACAAGCTGCCGCTGGACTACACCACCGACGGCCAGCGCGTGCCCGAAGACCTCGCCGTGGCCGACGCCCGCGTGCTGGTGCTGCGCGCCGCCCACGTGCTCAAAACATCCGCCGCCACGGCCGCCGCGCTGGACGACAGCGCGCTGGCCGAGCGCTTCGGCTTCGCGGTGGCCAGCGCATGAGCGCCATCATGTCGCCCGCATCGTTTTCCACCGGCGCGCTGGAAGAGCGCGTCTTCATCAAGAATCAGGCCTGGGGACTCAAGCAGATGGTTTCGTCGCTCACCGACATGGTCGCGCCCGCCGCGCCCCACGCGCCGACGCAGGCGGCCAACCTCGACCGGCGCCCCGCGCGCCCGCGCTGCCGCACCATCGCGGTATGCGGCGGCAAGGGCGGCGTGGGCAAGACCACGGTGGCGGTGAACCTGGGCATGACGCTGGCCATGATGGGCCGCGAGACGATGCTGCTGGATGCCGACATGGGCCTGGCCAACGTCGACGTGCTGCTCGGCCTGGCGCCCTCGCGCCACCTGGGCCACATGCTCGACGGCCTGTGCAGCCTGTCCGACCTGGTGCTCGACGCGCCGCACGGGTTGAAGGTGATTCCCGCCGGCTCCGGCGCGCGCCGGCTGGCGCAGCTGGGCTCCGGCGAGCAGGCCGCGGTGATCCGCGCCTTCGACGAGTTGCCCACGCTGCCGGATTTCCTGCTGGTGGACACCGCCGCCGGCATCTCCGACGCGGTGGCGATGTTCGCCGCCGCCGCTGACGACGTGGTGCTGGTGGTGTGCGACGAGCCGGCCTCGATCACCGACGCCTACGCCATGGCCAAGGTGCTCAGCCGCGATTTCGGCGTGAAGCGCCTGCACATGGTGGCGAACATGGTGCGCAACCTCGGCGAGGCCAGGGCGCTGCACCAGAAGCTGGCGCGGGTCACCGACCGCTTCCTCGACGTGATGCTCGATTTCATGGGCTGGGTGCCGCAGGACGAGCGCCTGCGCCAGGCCATCCGCCGCCAGAACGCGGTGGTCGACATGGCGCCGGGCAGCCGTTCGGCACAGGCATTCAAGCAATTGGCAGGTGCGGCCGATAGATGGGCAGAACCTGATCGCCCGGGTCTCGACCGCATCGCATTTTTCAGTGGTCGGGCTGCACCGGCGACGGGGTGGTGAGATGAGTGTGGCAACCGAATACCTGCAACTTCAACGGCAAAGCGCCGACGAACTGGTGAAGACGCATGCGCCGCTGGTGCGGCGCATCGCCTATCACCTGATGGGGCGATTGCCGCCCAGCGTCGACGTGGGCGATCTGATCCAGTCGGGGATGATCGGCCTGCTGGAGGCGGCGCGCAATTACGCCACCGATCGCGCGGCCAGCTTCGAGACCTATGCGGGCATCCGCATCCGCGGCGCCATGCTCGACGAGCTGCGCAAGACCGACTGGACGCCGCGCTCGGTGCATCGCAAGGCGCGCGAGGTGGCCGAGGTGGTGCGCCAGATCGAGGTCGAGACCGGCGCGGATGCCGACGACGCGGAGGTGATGAAACGGCTGGGACTGAGTGCCGACGAATACCACCAGGTACTGGCCGACGCGGCCAGTTCCCGCCTGCTGAGCCTCACGGCGCCGGACGACGGCGACGGCAGCCCGGCGATGGACGTGGCCGATTCGAGCACCCTCACGCCCGCCGAGGACATCGAGCAGACCGGCATGCGCCGGGCGCTGATCGATGCCATCGCCACGCTGCCCGAGCGCGAGCAGCTGGTGATGTCGCTGTACTACGAGCAGGAGCTGAACCTCAAGGAGATCGGCGCGGTGCTCGGCGTCACCGAGTCGCGGGTCTGCCAGATCCACGGCCAGGCGATCATCCGGTTGCGCGCGCGCATGACCGGCTGGCGCGACGAGGACTGAGCAGCGCGGGCGACACAACTCAAACATGGGCGGGTCAAACATGGGCCGGCGCACGGCGACCCATCGGGCAAGTGGAGACGGGCTTGAACAAGAACATGAAGATCCTGGTGGTGGACGACTTTTCCACCATGCGCCGCATCGTGCGGAACCTGCTGGTGGAGCTGGGTTTCTCCGGTCCGTTGATCCAGGAGGCCGACGACGGCGAAAGCGCACTGGTGATGCTGAAGAGCCAGCCGTTCGACATGGTCGTGACCGACTGGAACATGCCCAACATGACCGGCATCGAGCTGCTGCGCGCGATCCGCGCCGAGGCCTCACTGAAGGGGCTGCCGGTGCTGATGGTCACCGCCGAGAACAACCGCGACCAGATCATCGCCGCCGCCCAGGCCGGCGTGAACGGCTACATCGTCAAACCGTTCACCGCTGCCACGCTGCAGGAAAAACTCACCAAGATCTTCGAGCGGCTCGCCGCGGCAGGAGCTTCCGCATGAGCGCCCAAGTCTCCCTCACCGCCGAGGCGCTGCCCGCCGAGCTGCACGCGCTGCTCAACAGCCCCGACGGCCCCGCCTTCGAGCAGGCGCTCGATTCCATCGTGCGCCAGCGCGAGCAGAAGCTGTTCCGTGCCCTCGGCGTGCTGGCCCGCGACCTGCACGAGGCCGTGCGCCGCCTCGGCGGCGAGCTGGTGCAGGAGGGCTACCCGGACAGCGTCACCGACGCGCGCAAGCACCTGCAGGACGTGCTGGAGATGAGCGCGCAGGCCGCGCACCGCACACTGGACTTCGCCGAGCGCACCCGCCCGGAGGCCGCGGCACTGGCGCAGAACGCGGCCGCCGTCCTCGCCGCCGCGCCCGCCGGCAGCGACGCCGTGGCGGCCCTGGCGCAGCAGGCCAGCGCCTTCGCGCAGAGCTGCAACGCCGGCCTCAACGACATGGTGATGGCGCAGTCCTGGCAGGACCTCTCCGGCCAGCGCATCAAGAAAGTGGTGGCCTTCATCGGCTCGGTGGAGTCGTCCATGCTCGAGCTGGTGCGCCTCACCGGCGCGCTGTCCGGTCGCGAGCCGGTCGAGGCGGTGGAGAAGATCAACAGCCAGGACGAGGCCGACCGCCTGCTGAGCGAGTTCGGGTTCTGAGCCCGCGCATGACGGTGATCGCGCCGACGCCGCGTTGCCTCTCCCACGCCTGCCGTCCCGCGGCGGGCGTCGTGCTGCCTGCAGGAAACCGCTAGATGGATCCCGCCTTCGACGCCGAATTGCGCGACGACTTCCTGGTCGAGGCCGGCGAGCTGGTCGAGCGCCTCGGCGAACAGCTGGTGGGCCTGGAGGCCGCGCCGCAGGACGCCGAGCTGCTCAACGCCGTGTTCCGCGCCTTCCACACGGTGAAGGGTGGTGCCGGCTTCCTCAACGTGGAGCCGATGGTGCAGCTGTGCCACCACGCCGAGGATCTGCTCAACGAGGCCCGCAACGGCAGCGTGCTGATCGACCCGGCGCGGATGGATGCGCTGCTCGAAGCGCTCGACCTGCTGCAGTCGATGATGGCCGCGCTGGCCGCCAACGCCGCCATGGCGATGCCGCCGCCGGCGCTGCTGGCGCGCCTTGCGCCGCCGAAGCAAGGCGCGCCAGCCGCGCCGGCGGCGGTCGCGGCACCGCCGCCCGCAGCGGCCGCATCGGCCGGCGGCGCCATCGACGACAGCGAGTTCGAGGCACTGCTCGATTCGCTCTACGGCAGCGCCGCGCCCGGCATGGTGGAACCGGCGGCCGTCGCCCCGCCCGCCGCGTCCAACACCATCGACGACGACGAATTCGAGGCACTGCTCGACCAGCTGCACGGCAGTGGTGCGCCCGCGCCGGTGGTCGCGGCCCCGGCGCCCGCCGCCGCCGGCATCAACGATGACGAGTTCGAGGCGCTGCTGGACAACCTGCATGGCAAGGGCGGCACACCCGGCCAGGCCGGGCCATCGCCAGCTTCCACGCCCATGCCCACGCCGGCTTCGGCCGCCGCGCCCGCGCCGGCCCGCGCTGCCACCGCGCCGGCGGAAACCAGCGTGCGCGTGGACACCGCGCGGCTCGATGCGCTGGTCAACCAGGCCGGCGAACTGCTGCTGCTGCGCAACCGCCTGCTCACGCTGGCCGCGCGCAACGGCGACAGCAGCCTGTCGTCCACCGTGGACGAACTGCACCGCGTCGCCGACGAGCTGCAGAACGCCGTGCTCGGCATGCGCATGCAGCCGGTCAGCCGCCTGTTCCAGCGCTTCCCGCGCATCGTGCGCGACCTCGCGCGCCAGCTCGGCAAGGACGTCGAGCTGGTCACCGAAGGCGAGGGCACGGAGCTCGACCGCAGCCTGGTCGAGGCGCTGGCCGATCCGATGGTGCACCTGATCCGCAACGCCCTCGACCACGGCCTGGAAGGGCCGGACGATCGCGAGCGTGCCGGCAAGTCGCGCCGCGGCACCGTGGCGCTCACGGCGAGCCAGCGCGGCGAGCGCATCGTCATCACGGTGAGCGACGACGGCCGCGGCATGAACCCCGAGGTGCTGCGGCGCAAGGCGGTGGAGAAGGGTGTGATCGACGAGGCGCAGGCCGCGCGTCTCAGCGAGAACGAGTGCTACGAGCTGATCTTCCGTGCCGGCTTCAGCACCGCCGCCACCGTGTCGGACATCTCCGGCCGCGGCGTCGGCATGGACGTGGTGAAGACCCGCATCACCGAACTGGGCGGCACGCTGCGCGTGCAATCGCGGCTCGGCCACGGCAGCACGCTGGAGCTCACCGTGCCGCTCACGCTGGCGATCCTGCGCGTGCTGATGGTGCGCGTGGGCGATCGGCTGCTGGCGCTGCCGCTGAGCAACGTCGACGAAGTGTTCGAGCTGCGCCCGGGGCAGGACAGCCCGCTCGACGGCCGCATGGTCGCCGCGCATCGCGGTCGCGCGCTGGTGCTGGGCGATCTCGCCGGCTGGGCGGGCGTGGCCGATGGCGCCGCGCGTCACGTGGTGGTGCTGCACATCGGCCATCTGCACCTCGGCTGTCTGGTGCACGAGGTGATCGGGCGCGAGGACGTGATGGTCAAGCCGCTCGGTCACCTGTTCGCCGGCACCACCGGCGTGGCCGGCGCCACCGTCACCGGCGACGGTCGTCTCGCGCTGGTGCTGGACCTGGCCGGCCTCGCCGACGACAGCGGCGAGCTGCTGCCCGCGTTGCGGATGCGTGCCTGATGGACCTGGTCAGCCTCATAGGAACGGTGCTGGCCTTCGCGGTCATTGCCATCGGCACGGTGCTCAAGGGCTCCAGCCTGGAATCGCTGTGGAACCCCGCGGCGTTCCTCATCGTGTTCGTCGGTACCTTCGCCGCGCTGATGGTGCAGACGCCCGGCAAGGTGCTCAGGCGCGCCGCGCAGCTGCTGCCGCTGGTCTACAAGCCGCCGCTGCATTACCCGCAGAACCTGATCAGGCAGATCATCGGCTGGAGCGAGCTCTCGCGCCGGCAGGGCCTGCTCGGCCTGGAGCCGCAGCTGGACGAGCTGCACGACGGCTTCTCGCGCAAGGGCCTGCAGCTGCTGATCGACGGCGGCGAGCCGGAGGCCATCCGCAGCGTGCTGGAGGTGGAGCTGGACACCCGCGAGCAGGCCGACATCGACGCGGCCAAGGTGTTCGAGAACGCCGGCACCTACTCGCCCACCATGGGCATCATCGGCGCGGTGATGGGCCTGATGGCGGTGATGCAGAACCTGGCCGACCCGAGCAAGCTCGGCCACGGCATCGCCGCGGCGTTCGTCGCCACCATCTACGGCATCGGCCTGGCCAACCTGCTGATGCTGCCGATCGCCGCGCGGCTGAAGAGCCTGATCCACCAGCAGACCGAGATGCGCGAGATCCTCATCGAGGGCCTCGTGGCGATCGCGCAGGGCGACAACCCGCGGCAGATCGAGAGCAAGCTGCAGGGCTTCCTGCCATGAGGCGCAAGCGCCACGAGGAGCACGTGAACCACGAGCGCTGGGCGATTCCGTACGGCGACCTGATCACCCTGCTGCTGGCGTTCTTCGTGGTGATGTACGCGATGTCGGCGGTGAACGAGGGCAAGTACCGCGTGCTGTCGCAGTCGATGATGGAGGCCTTCCACGGCACCAGCCGCGTGATCGCGCCGTCCGACATGGCGCCCGGTGCGTCGCCCAGCGCCGCGCCGGTGGTCGACCCGCGGGCCAACGGCCGCGGCTCGGCGCTCACCCCGATCAGCCTGCCTGGTTCGGCGGCCCAGCCGGCGCCGACGAAGGAGCAGCAGAACCTCGCCGCCATCCAGCACAGCGTCGAGCAGGCGCTGCAGCCGCTGATCGACAAGAAGCTGGTGGTGATCCATCGCACGCCGAACTGGCTGGAGATCGAGATCCGCACCGACATCCTGTTTCCCAGCGGCGTGGCGCGCATCGCCCCGCAGGCGCAGAACGTGCTCGGCAGCCTGGCCGGCATCCTGGCGCCGTTTCCCAACCCGCTCAGGATCGAGGGCTACACCGACAACAAGCCGATCAATACGGCCGCCTATCCGTCCAATTGGGAGCTGTCTGCCGCCCGTGCCGCCAGCGTGGCGCGGCTGTTTTCCGAGCACGGCATCAGCCCGGGCCGGCTCGGCATCATGGGCTGGGGCGAGGTGCGCCCCATCGCCGACAACGCTACCGAGGAAGGGCGCAACCGCAATCGTCGCGTGATGGTGGTGGTGTTGAGCGACCGCGACGGTCCCAGTCGTTTCACCATGGACGCCGGCAAGCAGGACACCGCCGCCGCCGCGGCGGCAGCCTCTCCCATGGCGACCGCGCAGGATGCCGCAACCCATGATGCCGCCGCCGCCGCCGTCACCGCACCGGCAAGGCCGCTAGCGGGCGACGCGCCGGCCGTGGTCGCGCCATCTGATGGTGTCGCGGCGTCCCATCGTTCCTCCGCCTCCGCCGAGTCCGCACCATGAGCGCAGCCAGCCCGTCCCGTCCCCGTTCGCCCGCATCGCTGGTGGAGGCCACGGCGCAATCCTGGCTCACATTCCAAGTGGCCGGGCAGCACTACGCCGCACCGCTCGCCCAGGTGGGCGAAGTGCTGCGCGACAGCGCTATCACGCCCGTCCCCGGCGCCGCGCCCGACCTGCTCGGCATCCGTCACCTGCGCGGCCAGATCGTGCCGGTGATGGACGGCCGCCGCCGCCTCGGCCTGCCCGGGCCGCCTGCTGCCGACCCGGCCCGCGTGCGCGTGGTGGTGCTGCATGCCGATGGCCAGCTCATCGGGCTGCGCGTCGATGCCGTCGGCGATCTCATCCATCCCGCCGCGCACGCCATCGAGCCGCCGCCGGCCGGCCGCGCCACGCGCGCCGATGAGCCGGTCAGTGGCGTCGCGCCGGTGGCCGGTGGCTTTGTGGCCCTGCTGGATATCGATCGGCTGTGCCGGCTGCCGGCCGCGGACTGAACGCCGCGCGGGCGACGCGGCGATCGGCGCGCGTCAGTCCGCAGGCGCGGAGTGATGATCAAGCCGCTCGAGGCTGAGAAAGTTCGACCGCCGTAGCGAGAGC
>WOYI010492202.1_pt1 | contig 10611 bp, 11 predicted proteins | sample 6423411 | NCBI WGS metagenome assembly WOYI01 (sample SAMN13441803, study PRJNA592873) | oil field metagenome | biome: oil field; feature: oil-well bore; material: oil-contaminated soil; isolation source: oil-contaminated soil from oil-well borehole | place: Germany: Wietze | collected 2016-10-18 ... | reverse complement strand
ACCGACGAGGCGCACATCATCACCACCAACCCGCTGCTGTCGGGCTATGTGGTCAAGGTCACCAAGATGTGGCGCAAGCTCAACACCTGGTACTGGGCGGCCACGCAGAACCTCGAGGACTTCCCGGACGCCGCCAAGAAGATGCTCAACATGATGGAGTGGTGGCTGTGCCTCGTCATGCCCAAGGAGGAGGTTGAGCAGATCGCCCGCTTCAAGAAACTCTCTGAGGAGCAGCGCGCCCTCATGCTCTCGGCGCGGAAGGAGCCGCCCAAATACGTCGAGGGCGTGCTGCTGTCCGACCAGTTGACCGCCCTGGTGCGCAACGTCCCGCCACCCATTGCGGTGGCCTTGGCCATGACCGAGGGCCATGAGAAGGCCGAGCGCGCGAAAATCATGCGCGAACACGGCTGCAGCGAAGTGGAGGCTGCGGTCATCGTGGCCGAACGCCTGGCCGCATCACGACGAGGAAACAAGGCATGAAGCGTCTCAGCGCAATAATGACGATCCTGGCCCTGACCGCCCTCCCGGGCGCTGCCATCGCGGCCTGCGGCAACTGGCCGCGGGTCATCGAGGTGTTCACCGACAGCGACCACCCCATCGAGGGCGTCGAGGCGCTCGCCGCCCAGATGCCCCAGACGCGCATCCTGATGCGCCGCATCGACGGCAAGGCCGAATTCGATGCCAAGCTCAGCGAGGGTCTGCCCGCCGATCCCGTGGAGGCCGAGCGCATCGCCCGGGAGCGCATCGCCGGCGTCAATCCCCAGGAGGCCGCGGCCGCCATGGCCAGCGCCCTGGACAGCGCCGGCCGCATGGTGAACTACGGCATTACCCGCGTGCCGACCGTGGTCTTCGACGGCCGCGGCGCCATCGTGGGCGAGCCCGATGTGCGCAAGGCCCTGGATGCCTGGTGCCGGAGGGGTCCGTGAGTCGCAAGCGCCTTGCGCTGGCAGGCCTCGCCCTGGCGCTGGCCGCGCCCGCCGCCCTGCCTGAAACCACGCTCAACACGGCCGGGATCCTGACCACGACCACCGAGTCCGCTCTTTCGTGCTCCAAGTGGACCGTCATGGGGACCTGTCTGTGGCTCAAGTGCGGACTGGGAGGGTGCTCAGTCAAGACCAGCATCAAGGTCGGGCACTACAACCCGGATCTGGTCGTCAGCAGCTATCACAATGTGGGCGAAAACCCCTGGACCGAGATCCGCACCATCCTGGGCACCGTCCAACAGAGCGCGGCCGACACGCTCATCGGAACGCTGTCCTCCACGCTGGCGGATATGGACCTCGATGCCGGCGGGGGCAACGGCTCCATGGGCGATCAGACCCGCATGGGCCGGCGCCTGATGTACAAGGAAGCCGATGCGGTCGGCCATCCGGCCGCCTTCCTGCTCAACACGGTCGCCCAGCAGATCCCGACCCTGGGCAACTTCTTCTGCAAGAGCGAGGTCACCCCGTTCTTCCCGTACTACACCTCCGCCATCGACCCGGTGGGCTGGCGCTACGGCATCCCCGAGGCGGTCTATCCCCAGGCGCTGGTGCCCGGCATGGCCGACATCGGCCGCTGGCCCCTCAATAGCTGGGGGCCGCTCTATCCCCGCAGCGGCCTGCTGATCCAGGCCGAGGGTCCCAAGACTGCGGCGGTGATCGCCCAGCGCGTCGGCAGCATCGTCACGGCTCCCAGCCAGCCGCACATCTACATCCACACCGCCAGCAACATGGATCAGTTGCCCACCTCCTCCAGCGCGACCGGGGGCGGAATGGGCGGGAGCGGCAGTTCATCGGGTGGTGGCGCGCCGGTCGGTGGCGGAGCCGGAAGCACAGGCGCTTCAAGCGGTTTTGGGGGCCGCCTCGCGGCGACCGGCACCAAGGTGGCCGGGGAGGCGGCCGTCATGGCGATTCAGTCGAATTCCACCACCGCCGAGTTCTACGGCGCCTATCTGGACGCCAACGCCATCTACGGCATGGCCTCCGGCATCTATACCGCCGCAGGCCTGGTGGCGTCAGGGGGCGTGGGCGGCGCCATCGACGGACTGCTGAACGGCGGTGGCGGGCAGAAGGTCTGGCCGCCGGGCCCGCTCAAGGTCAACAGCGCCAAGACCGGTATCTGGCAGATGCTGGCGCCCACCCAGGACACCGAGTGTGCCGTGTTCGGCAAACCCGACCTGCTGCGGAGCTGGGCCGGCGGGCGCGGCTCAGCCGATGAGCGCTACGCCTTCGCCCTCTGGCGCCCCTACAAGTGCTGCCAGAAACGCGGCCAGGTCTACATCACCAGCATCGATTTCAAGAAATTCCCGGAGTGAACCCCATGAAAACCGGCCGGATCCCGAACGCCGCTCTCGCGCTGTCCGCCGTGATGCTGCTCGCGGCCCCGGCCGACGCCCGGCCACCCGCGCCGCCTGGCGACAGCCTCTGGTACTACCAGATCGGCGGGGCGCGGCCGCTGTCGCTCTCGCCAACCTCCCGCACCACCACCCTGGATCTGTCGGTCGGCGGACAGATGGCCAATGGCTTCAATTGCGGGAAGTTCGACCCGCTGGTGTCGGTCGAGAACACCCTGAACCAGGTCGCCCGGGGCGTCGAGGATCTGACCAATGCCATGACCCAGGCCGCCAACGCGGCCATCGCGGCCTTGCCCTCGCTCATCCTGCAGCGGGCCGATCCGGGCCTTTACGATCTGTTTCAGAACGCCCTGGTGCGCGCCGAGGATCTGATGCGCATGAACACCAAGACCTGCGAGCAGATGCAGAGCGATATCGATCGCGGCATCAACCCGTTCCATGAATGGGTCACGGTGTCGCGGGCCAATGGCTGGAAGGCCGCCATGGGCGTAGGCGGCCGCCAGATCAACGACATCAACAAGGCCAAGGAATCCGCGGACGTGGCTGCCGAGACTGGCGTGCCCTGGTATGGCGGCCGCGCCGGCGGGCGCAACCAGCCGCCGATCAACACCACCTCTGGGGTCGCCAGTGCAGGCTACAACGTGTTGCTGGGGCGCGATCCGGCCGCCTCCGGGCCTGCGGGCACGGCTGGGAGGGATCAGCCCATGGTCGAGTGGTGGAAGACCCCGAACGAGGCCGCCGCCTGGGCGACCCGCGTCCTGGGCGAGGAACTGGTCAAGACCTGCGAGGGCTGCGCCTCGACGGTCAGGCCGGGCACCGGCCTGGGTCCGGTCATCGCCGAGGAGGAAAAGAAGGTCGCCGACAGCCTGGCCGATCTGCTGAACCGGAACCGGGATCCGAAACTGGCCGACCTCGATGCGCTCGCCGCCCCGGGTGTCGGCGTCACGCCCGACGTGATCCAGTCCCTGCGGGGGCTGCCGCAGCAGGAGCGGGAGGTGCTGGCCGGCCGCATCGCCTCGGAGATCGCCACCGCGCGGGCCGTGGAGCAGGCCATGTACATGCGGCGCATCCTCATCGCCGGGCGTGACACGCCGGAGACCTCGGTCACCGGCCCCGCGGTCTCCTCGCTCGAGCGCCGGCTGCAGATCATCGAGCGCGAAATCGACAACGTGCTCTACGAAAAGCGCGTCCGCACCGAAATCACCGGCATGGGTGCGCAGACCGCGCTCAAGCTGCGCCGCGACCGCGCGAATCGGTCCTCCGGGGATGCCGCGCAGCCCGAGAAGGCCACCAATCCCGTCTCTTCCGATCCCTTGCGCAAGTAGGAGCGTGTCCCATGCGCGTCGACAGCCCGATGGAAATCTACACAACCTTCTACGGGTGGCATTTCTACGACCAGACCTGGGCGATGCTGATGGGCACCGGCCTCGCATTCCTGCCGTTCCTCTACCTGATTGGCAAGGCGGCCTATGATGCCTATACCGCGCCCAACGAGCAGGCCAGCGATGCGGCCGTGCGCGAGCTGGCCATCAAGCTGTTCATGGCCTTCACGGTCATCGTGCTGGCCTGCCAGCCGCTCGTGACCCTGACCGGGGCCGATCTGAAACACCAGCCGCGCCCTGTGCCGGGCGATGCCAATCCCGCCCAGGGCAGCCTGGGCAACTCGGGCACCACGCTCGACGATACCGCCATGGCGGCGAACATGCCCGGCGCGGTGCGCGTGCCGGTGCTCTGGTATGCCGTGATGTCGCTCTCGTCGGGCATCAACAGCGCCCTGATCAGCACGATTCCCAGCGACGGCGACCTGCGCGCCATGCAGGCCGCCGCCTCGACGGCGCGGATCGGGGACTCTGCACTGGCCGCCGAGGCCGGGGAGTTCTACCGCCAATGCTTCCTGCCGGCGCGCTCCAAATACCTGCGCGAGCAGCCCAAGGGGAGCCAGGTCAACACCATCCTGAACAAGCAGGGCACGAACGATCCGGACTGGTTCGGCTCCCGCCTCTACCAGGAGCTGCCCGGATTCTACGACAGCCTGGGCGCCCTGGAGCCCGTGCCGGGGTTCCCGGTGAACATGTCGCGCATCAGCGATCAGAATTACCGGGATTCGGGGACCAGCGGCACGAATCCCCCAGCCGGCCTGCCGGGCTGCACCGAGTGGTGGGGGGATTCCAGCCACGGGCTGCGCACCCGTCTCGCCGCCGAGGGCGGTGAAGTGGCCGGCTGGATGGACCGGATCAGTGCTTTCTCCTCATTTAACCAGGCCGACAAGCAGGACATTCTGGCCAAGGCCGTTCTGAACAACAGCCCGCTGAAATTCAGCGGACTGAGCGGGGGAGAGGAAAGCTGGCGGCAGGCATTGGTCGACAAGCCCCTGGTGACCGCTGGAGCCGCCCTGATGGAACCCGTCGCCCGGGCGGTGCTAATGGCGATGAAGATCGCCACCCCCATGATCCAGTCCATCCTGCTGATGGGTACCTATTTCCTGATGGCCGCCGCCCTGGTTCTCTCGGCCTACAGCTTCCGGGTCGTCATGATCGGCGCCATCGCCATCTTTTCGGTCAAGTTCTGGACGGTGCTCTGGGCCATTGCGGGCTGGGTGGACGGCACCTTGATCCAGGCCATGTTCCCTGAGCGCAATGCGCTGCTTCAGTCGCTCGTAATCAACGCCACCGGCCTGTTCGGTTTTTTGGGCTCTGCGGGAGTCGCACAGGACTTCATCGTCAAACGCCTGATCCTCGATCTGGTCATGGCGTCGATGTATGTCGTGTTGCCGGTGTTGTGGAGTTCGATGGTCGGGTGGGTTGGATACCGCGCCATGTCGGATCTAAGTAAGGCTGGGATCTCCATGGGCACGAGCGCAGAACGAGCTGGTGGTGCCGCTTCCGGAATGCTTCAGCGCTTCATTCGGGTTGGAAAATAATGGCGATGGAGGGCTTTATCGATCAAGCCAATGCCCATCCCTCGGAGGCCGCAAGTATTTGCTGACCAATGGCTTGCCTGCTCCAGGATATGGGGAATCCAGAATATTATTGGGCTCAAGGATTTCATCAGATCCCAGCAGAGAACTTTCCTCGTCCCTGACATCCGGTGCTGCGATTGCCCAGAAGCGCAGGAGCCCCACGAGGCCGGCGCCCAGGCCGGCGGCGATCATCCCCAGCAGGGCGAGCGTGTTCACCGCCAGCATGCCTTTCGTCGATGGGTACTGGCGCAGGATCCAGGCCTCGGGGTCCTCGAGGAATCCGGCCGGCTCCGTCCGCACCACGCCGCCACCCGTCACGATCCCCTCGGGCCTGGTGGCGGGGGGCGCTGGATGGGGCTTCGTTCCGCGGCCGTCCCGGTTGCCAGCCTTGCCGGCGGCGCGCGCGGCCTCGGCCCGCTGGCGGCGGCGATGGTGGATCCGCAGCGCGAGATAAGCGGGCAGCACGAGGGCAAACACAACCACGAACAGGGCCAGCATCTTGAGGGCCGCAAGACCCATCTCCAGGAAGACCCCGGCCAGGCCCAGGATGTTGTCGAAAATCAGCCCGATGTCCATTTCCCCTTCCTCCCATTGATCAGGGCGTTTGGATTCAGCATAGCACCAGTGTCCCTACGGCCGCGAAACACGCCCCTGTTTGGCCACAACAACTGGGGACCGCATCCGTTGGTTGCGCGCTACTTTTTCGATATAGTAGTGCGCAACTTCACGGGGGAGACTCTTATGCCGCGACACAAGCAAGCCGATGACGGATTGACCAAATTCCAGCGCTACCGCCAGAAGAGGCAACACAGGGGCATGAAACTGCTGCGCGTGTGGGTTCCTGATCCGCATCGTGCGGAGTTCGCCGCAGAAGCGCGGCGACAGGGCAGGTTGCTGCGCGGTGCGCCCGAGGAAGTCGAAACACTCGCATTCATCGCATCGGCATTCGAATGGCCTGAACAGTGAAGCGGGGCGATCTCGTCACCGTGGCTGCGCAGGGTGACTATGGCAAACCGCACCCGGCAGTTGTGATCCAGTCGGATGCGCTTGTTGATGCAGATAGCGTTCTGGTCGCGCTGCTTACGAGTGCGCTTAACGACGCGCCGTTCTATCGCCTGTCGCTTGAGCCGACGGAAACGAACGGGCTGAAAGCCCCCTCCCAAGTCATGATCGATAAGATCATCGCTTATCCGCGTGCGAAATGTGGTGCCGTGATCGGCCGTCTTTCACAGCAGGACATGCTTGCACTGAACAGCATGCTCTCAGTGATGATCGGTCTGGCTGACTGAAGCGGACAAACCTGAGGAATCCCTGCTCGATCGCTCTTTCAGCCCGCCCCTGTCCAGGGCTCGATCAGCCCGGGTCCGCCGTTGGCCGGCTTGTTGACGGCCAGGCCCACGGGATAGGCCTCGAGCAGTTCTGCGGGGAGTGGCTGCAGCAGTTGTTGCAGCAAAAGGGGGTTGTCGCTTTCCAGCCAGGCCGTGTAGTCGGCCGGCTCGAGGATGACCGGCATGCGGTCGTGGATGGGTGCCACGACAGCATTGGGCGCACCGGTGATGATGGCGCAGCTCTCGATCACCTCGCTGTCCTGCCAGCGGGCCCACAGCCCCGCGAAGGCCAGCGGCTCTCCATCCCGGCGGTGGATGTACCAGGGCTGCTTGCGGCCGTCATTCTGCCGCCATTCATAGAATCCGTCGGCAGGAATCAGGCAGCGCTGATGGCGGAAGGGCTGGCGAAAGGCCGGCTTGTCGGCGATGCCCTCGGCCCGGGCATTGATCATCCGGTAGCCGACGGCTTTGTCCTTGGCCCAGGCGGGGATCAGCCCCCAGCGCAGCAGCACCGCTTCCCGATGCGCGTCCCGCTGGCGTACCGCCAGGACGGGCTGACCCGGAGCGGTGTTGTAGTTGGGGAACAGATCCGGGCCTTCCCACCGCACACCCAAGGGATGCAGCAGCCGATCGACCTCACTGAACCGGGCATAGCGGCCGCACATGAGGCTACCGCGCGCAGGCCTGCGGCAGTTCGCCGAGGCGTGTGGTGTAGGCCGGGCTCAACCGGCCCCGGTTCATGGCCCAGGCGGGATCGATGCCGGCGCCGGCGAGCCGCAGCGTGCCCGCGCCCATGCGGCTGTTGATGGCGTCCAGGGTCCGCATCAGCGGCGCCGAGCGCGTGTCGGGCGCGGCCAGCAGATCCGCGGTCCAGCCCGTATCCCGCGGGTGGATCGCCTGCAGCTCGACGCCGGCCTTCACATAGCTCCAGCCGGGCCGGTAGATCCGCTCCAGCCCTTGCAGGGCGGCCCGGGCCAGCGTGCGACTGTCGTCGCTGGGCGCGGCCAAGGGTACCTTCACGGATGGCCCGTAGAACGGGCTTCGGAAGCGGCTGCTCTGGATGAACACCTCGACCGCCTGCGTGGCGCCCTGCTGCTGGCGCAGCTTTTCGGCGGCCCGGCTGGCATAGGTGACGATGGCCTGGCGCAGCTCCTCGAGTGTCGTCACCGGCTGGCCGAAGCTACGGCTGCAGATGATGTTCTTTTTTGGTGCCGCAGTCGGCTCCAGTGGCAGGCAGGAAATGCCGCGCAGCTCGAGCACCGTGCGCTCGAGGACCACCGAATGACGCCGGCGCGCCAGCGTCGGGTCCAGGGCGCGCAGGCCGCGCACCGTGATAATCCCTTGCGCCTGCAGATGTTCGGCCAGGCGCGCGCCGATGCCCCACACCTCGCCGACGGGGATGCTGCCCATGAGTGCCTCCAACGGCCTGGAGGCCTGCGCAGTTAGATCGCACACACCGGCCCACACGGGGCGTTTCTTGGCGATGTGATTGGCCAGCTTGGCCAGAGTCTTGGTGGAGCCGATGCCGACACAGGTTGGTATGCCAATCCACTGCCGCACCTGGGCGCGGATGTGCTGGCCATGGGCGAGCAGATTCCCCGCCGGGGCGCTGAAATCCAGGAAGGCCTCGTCGATCGAATAGACCTCGAGGCAGGGCGTGAACCCGCCCAGGATCGTCATCATGCGCTGGCTCATGTCGGCGTAGAGGGTGTAGTTCGACGACAGGGCCACGATGCCATGGGCGCGGGCCAGCTCGCGGCACTGGTACCAGGGCTGCGCCATGCGGATGCCCAGGGCCTTGGCCTCGTTGGACCGGGCTACCGCGCAGCCATCGTTGTTGGACAACACTACCACCGGCACGCCTTCCAGGCGCGGATTGAAGACCCGCTCGCAGGAGACGTAGAAGTTGTTGCCGTCGACCAGAGCGATGGCGGATGGACGGCTCACAGCAGCCCGTGGATCACGTTGGTGACCACGCCCCAGATCACCAGCTCCTGGTCCGGGCCGACCTCGAGGGGCGCATAGGCGGGGTTCTCGGCCAGTAGCCGCAGGCAGCCATTCCGGCGCCAGAGGCGCTTGACGGTCAGCTCGCCCTCGAGGACGGCGATGACGACGCGATCATGCACGGGCTCCAGCGAGCGATCGACCACCAGCAGGTCGCCGTCGTGGATGCCGGCGCCCACCATCGAATCCCCGCGCACGCGCAGGAGGAAGGTCGCCGCCTTGTGGCGGATCAGGTGGGCATTGAGGTCGATATTGTCCTGGATGTAGTCATCCGCCGGCGATGGAAACCCCGCCGCTATCTTGTGGCTGAACAGGGGCAGGCGGACGACGGTCGGCTGTTCAGCGGGCCGCAGCAGGCCATGGGGCCGTTCCAGGAAGTCGCGCACCGCATTGATCCGGCTTGCCGGGATGCGCATCACCCGCGTGGGTTCTCCCCAGCGGTAACCGTCACCAGGGCGTCGGCCGGCGCCGGGGCGGGCGCCGCCGCGGGCGCCTGGGCGCCGGGGGACAGGGGGATCGGAGTCGGCCATGGGGGGCGGTCCTGTTGAATCGTGTAACGCCATTCAACAGGGATTGATCGGGGAAAGCAATGGGCGGCTGAGGGCAATTGGTCGGCGAAGGGGCGAACGGCTGGATTGCCCTCGGAAGAGGGAGGTAGCGGATTTCAGCGTGGGACTTTCTGGCGTTTCAGCGTGGGTAACTCCCATGCTGCGGCAGCTTCCCGGTAGGGCATCAACCCAGCGCCGCCTTCCTGGCCAATCCGAACCGGTTCAAGCAACAGAAGGCCGCAGGTGGATTTGCCATCACAGGAAAACCCGGCTGGAGCAGCCTGTGTCTCGCCTTTGCGCTGCGCCCGCCGCCACTCCCAGGGCGGGGTGCGCTGGGCCTCGGGCAAGCCCCACAAACCCCGGCCGGCGGCTTTCGCCTCGGCTTCCACGGCAAGGAGCCGGGGATCCCTGGAATACTGGCGGTACACCCAGGCAGCCCCGGCGGTCACCAGGGCAGCGTTCACGTCCCGGCCCTCCACATAGACCCGTCCCACCGTGCGGCCATAGCGGTCGGTTGTCGTCGTTTCCACCAAAACGTCCCGATTGAACACCAGGTCGGACAGCGCCTGCTTGGCGCGGGAGCCGTAGGGCTGGGCGGTTTCCGGGGCATCGATCTCAGCCAGCCTGACTTTAGATTTGACGCTTCTCGGCCGCTAGTAGCGTCAGCGTGTCGCTTAAAGGCTCAATTCTGAGACGACCCCTATTTGGACTGTGTCTGGCGTTACAGTACAGTGCGGCACTTTCACAGTACAAAGTCCCTTCTGAGAGGAAGCCATGGCCTCTGCCAAGACTGCCACGCTGACATTTCGTATTGAACCGGGCTTGAAAGAAGCGGTGCGTACCGCCGCTGTCAATGAGCACCGCTCCATCGCCAACATGATTGCGGTGATGATCCGCGATTATTGTGGGCGGGTGGGTGTCACGATCCAAGAGCAGCAAGCACTTATTGCTGAGGACCAGAAATTGCCTCGCGGGAACAGTAAGTAAGTTCTCGCGCAATGGTATTTCACGGGGGAGCACGGGGCTGACGTGGAGGGAGATTCGTGAAGCTCATCCGCAACACAGGTGCTGACCGTGTCATTGACCTGTTGCGCCCGCAGCTCACCCCAGGGCGCCAACTCGACGTTGTAACTCCGGCTTTTTCGCTTTTTGCCTTCTCCGAGATGCGGCGAGAAGTGGAGGCACTGGTTGGATGCCGCCTTCTATTGCCGTCCGCCAACTCGGAACTTGCGCTTTTGGGCTCGGACGCCGATCGCGCCGCGCGCAACGGTCTGCAAACGCGCTGGCTTGCAAGTCGGCTTTCGCAGTGGCTCGAAAACAAGACCGAGGTACGGCGCGCGCTTGGCGTAGTCCCGCAGGGCGCGTTCGTCTTGCGCGATGGCGAGACACGTCCTCTGCAAGTTCTTCTCGGCTCGCTCGCGTTCAGTACCGATGGAC
>WOYI011296499.1_pt1 | contig 10612 bp, 6 predicted proteins | sample 6423411 | NCBI WGS metagenome assembly WOYI01 (sample SAMN13441803, study PRJNA592873) | oil field metagenome | biome: oil field; feature: oil-well bore; material: oil-contaminated soil; isolation source: oil-contaminated soil from oil-well borehole | place: Germany: Wietze | collected 2016-10-18 ... | reverse complement strand
CTGGTTGCCGCCGTTCTCATTGATGGTCACAAAGGCCTTGCCCAGCGGCGTCTCTATGGAATAAGTGTATCCCTTGAGGGAGCGGGGGCGGGGCTTCTTGGTCTCATGCCAGAAGGGGAGCTGTTCTCCCGTTTTGGCGAAGGCAGCCTGATCCGGATGGTAGCCATTGTCCCCGGTCGATTCCAGTTTGCCATCGGCGGTCTGCTTGGTCTCCAGGACCACCTGCTCACGGGAGCCGGTGACGTAGACCGTGATCCCTTTGCAGCCCAGTTCCCAGGCCAGGAGGTAGGCGTCGGCAACGTCTTCCGGTGTGGCGGTGGCGGGGAAATTGATCGTCTTGCTGAGGCTGTTATCCACGAAAGACTGCATCGCCGCCTGCATGCGCACGTGTTCTTCCGCGGTGATGTCGGACGATACCACAAAGATGTTCCTGATATTGGCGGGCAGGTCCTCAATCTGCTGGCAGGAACCGGTCTCGAGCACCTCGTCGATGATGGCCTGGCGGGTTTCCGGCTCAATATTGGCTGATTCGAGCGCCTTTTGGAACTGGGGGCTGACGTAGTTCAACTGCAGGTCTTTGCCATTGTCATTCACATGGCGGATATAGGCCAGGGCGAAGGCCGGTTCGCAGCCGTAGCCTTCGCAGCCGGCGACCGTTGCGATGGTGCCGGTAGGGGCGATGGTGGTCTGGGCGGCGTTGCGGATGCCGTTCTGCCGGATGCCCCGGACCACAGCGTCCCAATCCAATTCAGGGCGGTTGAAATCTTGCGTATAGCCAAAGACGGGCGTGGGGGGCTGCCAGGTCAGCGCCTCCGGGTCGTAGATACTGCCTTTGATGGCGGGGAAGGGGCCGCGCTGCTCGGCCAGGCGGATGCTGGTCTGCATGGCGTGGTAGCGGATGAACTCGATCACCTGTTCGGCGAATTCTTCGCCCTCGGCGCTGCCGTAGCGGATCTGGACGTGGTAAAGCAGGTCAGCCAGGCCCATGATGCCCAGGCCGATCCGGCGGGCGCGTTTGGCCGCTTCTTCCAGTTGGGGCACGGCCGGGACGTAAGCGTTGGCGCTGACGACATCATCCAGGAAGGTGGTTGCCAGTTCAACGGTTTTCTGCAGTTCATTCCAATCCACACTGTGGTCGGGACCGAAGTGCTGGGACAGGTTGATTGAACCGAGACAGCAGTTCTCGTACGGCCCCAGCCACTGCTCGCCGCAGGGGTTGGTCGATTCCAGCCGGTAGAGGTGGGGGACCGGGTTCTCACGGTTGGCGGCATCCAGGAAGAGCATCCCAGGTTCGCCGTTGTGATGGGCCTGGACCACGATCTTCTCGAAAAGGTCGCGCGCCCGGATGGTCTTATAGGTCTGGATCGGGAGGCCCTGCTCGATGGCGTCATCGAGGTCGCCGTTGAAATCGCGGTATTCTTCTGATGAGACATCGGGGAAGCGAAGCTCCCACTCCCCGTCTTCCTTGACGGCTTCCATGAAGGCATCGGTGATCCCCACGGAGATGTTGAAGTTGGTGATCGCGTTCTCATTCGTTTTGCAGGTGACGAACTCCTCGATATCAGGATGGTCCACCCGCAGCACGCCCATATTGGCGCCGCGGCGGGTGCCGCCCTGAGCGATCTCGCCAAAGGCTTTATCGTAAACCCGCAGGAAGCCGATCGGGCCGGTGGCCTGGCCGGCGGAGGTCTTGACCCTGGCGCCGGAAGGCCGCAGGCGGGAGAAGCTGAACCCGTTGCCGCCGCCGGTCTGCTGGATCAGCGCGGCATTGCGCAGGGTGGTGAAGATGCCGTCCTGGTGGCGGCCCATATCATCTGCAATTGGTAGAACAAAGCAGGCGGCCAGCTGGCCGAGGGGAGTCCCGGCACCGGTGAAAGTGGGGGAGTTCGGGAAGAACTTCTTCTCGATGAGCAGGTCATAAAATTGCTGTGACCGGTCCTGGACGTTTTGGCCCCACTCTTCCTCGACCTCGGCGACATGATAGGCGACGCGCCAAAACATGTCGTCCACGGTTTCGACCGGATCGCCATTTTTCCCGTGGCGTAAATACCGTTTGGAAAGCACCTGCCGGGCATTGTCGGTCAGGTCAATGGTTTTTGAACCCTTCGGTAAGGGTGGGGTGGGTATTAAACCAGTCGATTGAAGACCAGCTACTTTAGCCATGAAAAGACTCCTTAATTTTAATTACGTTTAAGCTTCTTCGGATAACAGTCGGTCGATTTCGCTTCGGATGGCATGCAGGTCATCCAGCTGCAGGTATACGATGGCGTATCGGATATAAGCAATGAAATCGAGTTCCTTCAAGCCTTTGATGACTTGATCGCCGACCACACGGGATGAGACTTCGGACTTCCCCAGGCGCTGCAGGCTGGATTCGATCTCGCCGACCAGGCGCTCGATATCCGCTGCGGATACAGGTCTTTTGGCACACGAAATCCTGATCCCTGCCATTAATTTATCCCGGTTGAATTCCTCCCTGGTGCCGTCCTGTTTGACCAGCAGGGGTGTGCCCAGAATGGCGCGTTCAAGCGTGCTGAAACGCTCGCCGCACCGCAGACATTCACGCCGCCGCCGGATTCCCCCCGGCGCATCCTTAGTCGTATCGACGACTTTGGATTTTTCAAACTGGCAAAACGGACAAAGCATAAAACCCCTTATCTATTAAATCCATCACGAGTAACAACCCCTATATATGGGGGTTGGTTGTTTTGCTCCCCCATCCATCGGGTAGATTTCCATTTTAGCATAGCGGGAGTCGTGAATCAAGGTGCGATTCGCATATCTTCCTTAAAAAATCACCGGTTTGACCGATCTTTAATGTAAGTTGGAGCACGGTATGATATTCGTCTGTGATGGGGTTGGGCCCCAGGTAAAGCGGAGATTAATCACATGAACACGGTGCCCTTCGACCGTTCTCGGCAGCCTTGAGGATCGTTAAAATAAGAGAACTTGGTATAATAGCTCTGTGCAAATATTCACAACTTGTGTAAATATATGCGTTTAAGAGTTCGTTTTGGCCGGGGTGGCTGAAGGTGTAAATTGGATGATATGATCACGGGTATTGAAGACGCTGCACAGGAGGAAGTGTTGAATCAAATCGAGAATCAAATCCTTGAGGGGATCCCGGCAGCCCCGGGGTTGGCGCATGGCAGGACCTTGCGGATCACGCAGGAAGCATTGGAGGTCCCGGAATTCGAGATCACGGATCCCGACGCGGAGGTTGAACGTTTGATGGCCGCCTGCAAGGCGGGGCAGGGGGAACTCTCCGAATTTAAGGAGGATTTGAACGGACGCTCGAAAAGCAGTGAAGCCCAGATCTTTGAGGCGCACCGGATGATCCTTGAAGATGTGGCGCTTTTGGATAAGGCGAAGCAGGCCATCGCCAACGGCGTTAACGCTGAAAAGGCCTGGATGGATTCGATTGAATACTTCGCGCAAATGATGGAACAGATCCCGGATGAGACTCTCAGCAGCCGCGCGGTGGATATCCGCGATGTGGGCCGGAGGGTGCTGGGGCACCTGCTCGGTGTCTCGGTAGGGGGCAAGGTGCTGACCGAGCCGGCGGTCATCATCGGCGATGACCTGACGCCCTCGGACACCGCCAGCCTGGACAAGGACCTGGTACTGGGCTTCTGCACGGCGCGGGGCGGCCCCACCTCCCACACGGCGATCCTGGCCAAGGCTTTCGGCCTGCCGGCCGTGGTGGGCCTGGGCGAGGGCATCCTGGCCGTAGCGAACGGCACGCCGGTCCTCGTGGATGGTGAGACGGGCAAAGTCGTCATCCGACCGGATGCAGCCTCGGAGGCAGCGTTTATCGAGCGGGAGAAAGCCGAGATCGTAGGTCGCCAGCAGGCCCGGGAAGCGGCCCAGGCTTTGGCCGTCACGGCCGACGGCGACCGGGTAGAAGTGGTCGCCAACATCGGCGGCCCGGCCGATGCGCCTTTGGGCATCCGCAACGGCGCGGAGGGCGTGGGTCTCTTCCGCACGGAGTTCCTCTACCTGGACCGTAACACACTGCCCACCGAGGAAGAGCAGGTTGAAGCTTATAAAACCGTCTTTGAATTGTATAAGGGGTTGCCCATGGTCGTGCGGACCCTCGATATCGGCGGCGATAAGGTGATCCCCTATCTGGACCTGCCCCAAGAATTGAACCCCTTCCTGGGCTGGCGCGGTGTGCGGATGCTGGATGGCGAACAAGAGATCTTCCTGCAGCAATTCCGGGCTTTGCTCCGGGCCGGGCAGGACGTGGACCTGCGGATCATGGTCCCGATGGTCTCCGGGATCGGCGAGATCCTGGCGATCAGGGCGATGCTGGAACGGGCGAAATCGGAACTGGCAGCGGAAGGGAAGCCCTTCACCGACCAGGCGCAGTTTGGCATTATGGTCGAGGTCCCGTCTGCGGCATTGCTGGCCGACCGGCTGGCGAAGGAAGTGGATTTCTTCAGCATCGGCACGAACGACCTGACCCAGTACACGCTGGCGGTGGACCGCACCAACAGCAAGGTCGCGCACCTGGCCAGCCCGTTCAACCCGGCCGTGCTGACCCTGATCAAGCGCACCATCGACAGCGGTCATGCCGAAGGGCGATGGGTGGGGCTCTGCGGCGAGCTGGCGGGTGAGCCGCTGGCGGCGCCGATCCTGCTGGGGCTGGGGTTGGATGAATTCAGCATGTCCCCGGCACGGGTCCCGGTGATTAAACGGGTGCTGAAATCCCTGCACCATGCCGATTGTGCCAAACTCGCTCAAGAAGTCCTGGGCTACAGCGATGCCGAGACCGTCCGGCAGGCCAGCAAGGATTACCTGGAAGCGCTGGGGATCGAAGCTTAGAATAAGTAAGGGCGCGTGCTTCGGAAAGCGGCCAAACTGGAGTTGAGCAGCGGGTCATGCTTGTAAGGGTCTTTCAATGAGGTCTATTGCTGTTGGAGCAAACGCTCATTTGTGTAAATAGCGGGTTGCTTCATTCGCCTTCAGCTTTGTCGCAATGCCAAGAATATTGTCAATGCGACAAAGCCCTGAAGCGAAACAAAGGTAAGCAAACCGGGAGAGGCCATGGATCAGGTGGTTCCCCATCGCAAGCTTTCAGGGATTGCTAATGGGTCACACAGAACAAATTAATCGTATTGGGGGCGGGGACACCCCGGCTAACTAACCGAAATTAATGAGAAAAACGCAGGGCTGCAATCCTGCGTTTTCCTCGTTCGGTACGGATAAAGGGAAGTGAGGAGTTAAACGGTCGAGCAATAGACGCGGTCCAAGCATACCAGTGCCCTGGAGCAGCGTTCCAGTTCGAATGGGTTTATCCTTAATTCATAACGCATATTAAGTATAAGACTTGCCTGCGTTAATTAATTTTGTGAGCGACGGCGCAGGAATGCCGGGACGTCCAGATCGTCGGTGTTGATCTTGGTCGGGAATTCATAGTCCTGTTTACGGCTGTCGTATTCACGTTCCGCTTCTTCCTTATCCAGCATGCTCGGTAAGGGTGTTTGCTGGGCGTAGATATTCTGGCGGTGGTTCTCAACCTTTTGTTCCTTGGCGCTGATGGTTGTGCCTTCGAAACCGGTTGCGATGACCGTGATGCGCAGGTTCTCGCCCATGTTTTCGTCAATAACGGCGCCGAAGATCAGGTTCACGTCAGGATGGGCGGTCTCTTTGATAATCGCAGCAGCCTGGTTGACCTCGTTGAGCTTGAGGCTGTCACCGCCGGTCACGTTGAACAGGATGCCGCGGGCGCCATCGATGGTCACATCGAGCAGCTGGTTGGAGATCGCCTGTTCAGCGGCCTTCACGGCCCGGTCTTCACCGCTCGCCTCGCCGACGGCCATCAGCGCTGCGCCGCCTTCGGACATGATCGTGCGGACATCGGCGAAGTCGAGGTTGATCAGGCCGGGGACGGTGATCAGTTCCGAAATGCCCTGGATGCCCTGACGCAGAACGTCATCGGCAACCTTGAAAGCATCCTTCAGGTTGGAGCGTTTGTCCACGATCTGGAGCAGGCGGTCATTGGGAATCACGATCAGCGTATCTGCGTGTTCCTTAAGGCCGGCAGCGCCGATCTCAGCGGATTTGGCGCGATGGGTGCCTTCGAAGGTGAAGGGGCGGGTGACCACGCCGATCGTCAATGCGCCAATCTCTTTGGCGATCTGGGCGATCACGGGGGCTGCACCGGTGCCGGTGCCGCCGCCGAGGCCGGCGGTTACGAAGACCATATCGCTGCCCTTGAGGACTTCATAAAGTTCCTCGGCAGATTCTTCTGCGGCAGCCCGGCCGACCTTGTGGTCGCCGCCTGCACCGAGGCCGCGGGTGGTCTTATCCCCGATCCGCACGCGGACCTTGGACTCAGAGAACTGCAGTGCCTGTGCGTCGGTGTTGACCGCAATGAATTCGATTCCGGACAAGCCTTCCTCGATCATCCGGTTAACGGCGTTGCAGCCGCCGCCACCGACACCCACTACTTTGATCCTTGCAAATGATTCAGGTAGTTGATACTTTTCCATGGTAACTCCTCTTGTTGACTAGATCTTTAAGACAGTTGTACTGAATAAGCTCAGGGCATCAATCGCCTGAGTAGATCCTTTAGTTGTTCGGACCAGTTCTTGGTTTGCTTGGGTCCGTGACGCTCAATGTACTGGCCCGATTCGCTCATCAGGAGCGCCCACTGCAGCAGGCCGACGCTGGTGGCGTAGGCGGGCGAGTCGAGCTGGTCGGTCAGGCCGATCAGGTTCTGCGGCTTGGCGATCCGGGCAGGGAGGCCCATCACCTTGGAGGCCAGCTGGCGGCAGCCCGGGATCAGACTGGAGCCGCCGGTGAGCACTACGCCGGCCGGGAGCAGCCCGTCGTAGCCGGAGCGCCGGATTTCCTGCAGGACGAGGTAGAAAATCTCCTCCATGCGGGCTTCGATGATGTTCGCCAGGTCGGCCCGGCGGATCCGCTCGGGCGCATCGCCGCCGAAACTGCGGACCGTGAACTGCTCTTCCGGGTTGACCGAGGCCTGGATGGTGTGGCCGAATTTCAACTTGATTTCCTCGGCCTGGTTGATGGGCATCCGCAGCCCATGGGCGATGTCGGAGGTGACATGGTTGCCGCCCACGGCCAGGACCATCGTATGCCAGACGTCGCCGTCGATATAGATGGCCATATCGGTTGTGCCGCCGCCGATATCGACCACGGCGACCCCCATCTGGCGTTCGGTTTCTGAAAGCACCACTTCGCCGGAAGCCAGCGGGTTGAGCACGAACTGGGAGACTTCAATCCCGGATGCGCCCACACATTGCCGAAGGTTCTCGACCGTGGAAGCCGAAGCGGTGATGATATGTGCTTCCACTTCCAGCCGGTAGCCGTGCATGCCGACGGGGGTCCGGATGCCGTCCTGGCCGTCGATGATGAATCCGCGCTGGACCACGTGGATGATCTCCCGGTTGTGGGGGATGGCGATGGCCTGGGCTGCGTCCAGCGCCCGGTCGATATCGTCCACATCCACGATCCCACCGGTGATGCCCACGACACCGCGGCTGTTGATGGACGAGACGTGCGAACCGGCCAGGCTGACCAGGGCTGCGTTGATCTCAAAGCCGGATGTCCGTTCGGCCTTTTCAATCGAGCGCGAGACGGCCATAGCGGCTGCGTTGAGGTCCACGATGGTGCCCTTGCGCAGTCCCTGTGACGGTTCGATGCCAACGCCCAGGATACGAAGATTGCTGCCTTCTTCAACCCGGGCAACCAGTGTGCAAATTTTGCTGGTTCCGATGTCGATACCGACAATAATGGGTTCGTCCATGCTTACTGCTCCAGTCGATAAAAAGGTGCATACAGAAATTCCAGGCTGATCAACCTCGGGTTGAGGTTCTGCTCGCTCAGTTCTGCGAGGATCGTCTGATATTCTGCGAGTTTCAGATCGATATTGTGGATGTCCTTGCCGAAATAGACCAGCCAGCCAGCCGGGTCCTGCCAGCCTAACCCGAATTGCGGGTCGTACTGCAGGACGCTGCCTTCCGGAAGGTAACCGGTCAGCGAAAGGACGCCTTCCACGAATTCCGGCGTGGTCCTGGGCAGCGCAGGCGCCGCAGCCAGGGCTTCTTCCTCCGCCCCCTCCGCAGCCTCTTCCGCCGTTTCGGGTGAAATGCCGATGGCGGCAGGCGGATCGCTCGCTGCGATGACTGTCAGGGGCACTTCAACTTCACCCCGGGGGACGAACATCACGCCGGTGGAATCGATCCAGAGGGTGTTGCCGTCCTGCTGCCAGGCGATCAGCGGCTGCCGTTCGGTGATCGTGATCGTCAGAGCAGAGGGCAGGCCGGCCGAGACGCTGACGCTGCTGACACTGGGGAAGCTGTTGCTGATCTGGGTCTCGATCTCTTCCGGTTTGACTGCGATGATCGAGGTGCCGGTAATACCCAGTTGGGCGGTGATCGCTTCAGCCGTCAGGCGTTCTGCGCCCTCAAGGTTGATGGCGCTGACCTTAAACGTGCCCAGGCTGGAGAAGGTGATCACCACGGCCAGCGAAAGGACGAAGATTGCGCCGGAGATAAGCCGCCAGCCCAGCTTGATTTGGGGGAAGGCGGGTAACTGCAGTTCGGCGCCCTTGGTCCTGAGCGGCACGCTGACTTTGTTTCGCGTACTGCTGCGTTGGACCATCGGGGTACTGACGTTGGCCCGGCGGGTGACGGGTGCACGATGGGACGGCTGTTTGCGCGAAGCATTGCTCCCAAAGGGCTGCCCTTGGGGCTGCTTGCGGCTTTTCTGCCGGCTGCTGTTCTGCCGGCGAGAACGGACTTGTTCAGCCCGGCTCTTGTCGTCCGATCGGCGCTGCGCCATTAGCTTCGAAATTCCCTTTCCGTCTGGTCGCGCTGGGCTTTCCGCGCCAGAGCGAGGTCAATTAATCGTTCAATTAAGGTTGCATAAGGCAGGCCAGAAGCCTCCCACAACTTCGGATACATACTGATCCTGGTGAAACCGGGGATCGTATTGATCTCGTTGAGGAAAAGATCCCCATTCTCACGGTCGATCAGGAAGTCCACCCGCGCCATTCCGGCGCAGTCCGTGGCCTGATAGGCCCGGATCGCATAGTTCTGGATCAGCGCCATCGTTTCCGGTGAAATATCGGCCGGCACCAGCAGGTCGGCGGTGTCGTTGATGTATTTCTCGGCGTAGGTGTAGAAGATGTCCTTGGGGACGATCTCGCCGGGGATGGAAGCCCGGGGCGATTCGTTACCCAGCACGCTGACTTCCACCTCGCGGGCCTGGTCCACACCGCGTTCAACCACGATCCGGCGGTCAAACGAGGCCGCCTGCATCAGGCCTTCCATCAGGTCGCTCCGGCTGGTGCACTTGCTGATCCCAACGGAGGAACCCAGGTTGGCCGGCTTGGTGAAGAGCGGGTAGGGGGCCACGCTCTCGGCCTGGTCCAGGACCGTTTCGATATCGGATTCGATGTCGGTCCGGTTGAAGATGGCGTAGTCGAGGGTGGGGATGTCGTTGGCGATCATCACATCCTTGAACAGCCCTTTATCCATGCAGACCGACGAGGCCAGCACGCCGGCGCCAACATAGGCGATGTCGGCCAGCTCGAGCAGGCCCTGCAGGGTGCCGTCCTCGCTGAAAGTGCCGTGCATCACTGGGAAAACCACGTCCAACTCGGCATACGGTTTCATTTCACCCTCTTCCAGAACGTAAACCGCTTTATTTTGCGGCGTGGGCAGGAAGATGGCCGATTTGAGGCCTTCGTAGCGTTCGTTCTGCAGCGCGGTCCAGAGGTTCTCGCCGACCAGCCATTGGCCTTTGCGGCTGATGCCGATCTCGACCACGTTGAATTTCTCCCGGTCAATCACAGAGAGGACCGAGCGCGCGGACATCAGTGAGACTTCATGCTCACCGGAGCGTCCTCCATAGAGAATACCGAGTTGTAATTTCTTAGCCATCAATCAAACTCACCTATTAGTTCGATTTCGGGTTCGAGCGTGATCCCGAATTTATCCTTAACGGTTTCCCGGGCGAGGGTCATCAGCGCATAGATGTCCTGGGCGGTCGCGCCTTCCAGGTTGACGATAAAGTTGGCATGGGTGGGGCTGATGATCGCCCGGCCCACCCGTTTGCCCTTCAGCCCGGCTGCTTCGATCAGTCTGCCGGCGAAGTCACCCGGCGGGTTCTTGAATATTGATCCCATTGAAGCGCCTGGCGGTTGAGTCTCCTTGCGATGGGCCTGGAATGCCGAAATTTTCTCCCAGGCTTCCTCACGGCTCGTGGGGACCACCTTGAAGATTGCCGATAGGATGACCACAGGCATTTTCTCCCGTTTCAGGATGCTGCTGCGGTACTGGTAGGCCAGTTTCTCAACCGGCCAGTCCTCCATGCCCTGTTCTGCGTGCAAGATCTTTGCCATTTTCAGGCTGCCGGCCGTGTCGCCGTCATGGGCGCCGGCATTGCCGTACACCGCCCCGCCGACCGTTCCCGGCACCGGCGCGGCCCACTCCATGCCGCTGAGGCCCCGCAGGGCGGATTGGCGGGCCACCGTCCCGAGGATCGCGCCCGATTCAGCTGTCACACTGGGCGGATCGCTCTTGGTGTCGATCTTCAGGTTATGCGCCCGGTTATGCAGGATCACACGGTCCAGGCC
>WOYI011499433.1_pt1 | contig 10614 bp, 8 predicted proteins | sample 6423411 | NCBI WGS metagenome assembly WOYI01 (sample SAMN13441803, study PRJNA592873) | oil field metagenome | biome: oil field; feature: oil-well bore; material: oil-contaminated soil; isolation source: oil-contaminated soil from oil-well borehole | place: Germany: Wietze | collected 2016-10-18 ... | reverse complement strand
CTTGGAGTAGCGGTCCTCTTCCTTGCGGAACTGGTACGTCTCGATGATCTTCTCAATGTCATTCGGCTTGCCATCTAACCCTTCACGCAGGCGGTTCTGCCGCTTGCCTCTTTCAAAGTGCTCAGCTGCGTTGATGAAGAGCACATCATCCGGCTTCTTGCACTTCTTCAAAATTAGGATGCAGACCGGGATGCCAGTCGAATAGAACAGGTTCGCGGGCAGGCCGATCACGGTGTCGATGTGACCATCCTTCAGCAGCTTTGTGCGTATGCGCTCCTCTGCCCCACCGCGGAACAGCACGCCGTGCGGCAGGATGATGGCCATCACGCCCTCATCCTTCAAGTAGTGAAAACCGTGCAGTAGAAAGGCGAAGTCTGCGGCGGATTTGGGCGCCAGCCCGTGGTTCTTGAACCGCACGTCGTCGCCCATCGCTTCAGTCGGCTCCCAACGGAGGCTGAAGGGCGGGTTGGCCACGATCGCATCAAACGAAGGTTTTTTGGCAGGGTTCAGCTCTCGCAGGATATCCCAGTCATTGTTCAGCGTGTCGCCATGGTAAATTTCGAATTCCGTGTCTTTCACGCCGTGCAGCAGCATGTTCATGCGGGCGAGGTTATAGGTGGTGATGTTCTTTTCTTGCCCGTAGATTTTTCCGATACCATGCGGCCCCATGCGCTTGCGCACATTCAGCAACAGCGAGCCGGAGCCGCACGCGAAGTCCAGCACACTGGCGAGGCGCTCTTTCTTACCGGTTGCGGGTTCCTGACTGTCCAGCGTCACGATTGCGGAAAGGATGTCAGACACCTGCTGTGGGGTGTAGAACTCGCCTGCCTTCTTTCCAGAACCAGCGGCAAATTGGCCGATCAGGTATTCGTACGCATCGCCAAGCGCGTCGACACCGGATGAAAAATCGGCGAGCCCATTGGCGATCTCGGTGATGATCGTGCATAGTTTGGCGTTGCGATCAGCATAGGTCCGACCAAGCTTTTCAGAGCCAAGATTGATCTCCGAAAAAAGCCCCCCGAACGTGCTCTGGAAGGACTCGTTCTCGATATATTTGAAGCCTGCCTGCAGCGTGTTCAGCAGATCGTCGCTCTGGGTGCGCGCCATGTGGGCGATGCTGGTCCAGAGGTGTTCCGGCTTGATGACGTAGTGTGCCTTTAGGCGCATCTGCTTTTCAAAAGCCGAAACATCGTCGGGGTTTTGCGCGTACCAAACGGAAAGGGATGAGCGCCCGCCATTACCGATCGTGTTGGGATCCGGGTAATCGCGTCCGAGCTCCTTCCTGGCGGCCATCTCATAATTGTCCGACAGATAACGCAAGAAAAGGAAGGACAGCATGTAATCGCGGAAATCGTCCGCGTTCATCGCCCCGCGCAGCGTGTCGGCGATGTTCCAGAGCGTCTTGCCCAGTTGCTTTTGGATTTGGTCGTTCATTGTGCTGGTGCTTGCTGGGGGGCGGGCGCTGGTGCCGGGACGGGATTTTGGGCCGGAGCGACGCCCTGGAGGTGAAACTCGAACCGCGTGATGAACTCGTGCAGAATGCGGCGAAACAGTTCCTTGTTGTCCTCGCCCATCTCCGTGGGTTCGTGGATGGCATAGGCCCCGTGGCTCAAAAGGTTCAGGGCACGATTGAACAGCGCCCTGTCTGCGTCGGTGTCGAGAGCCTTCAGGCAAAAGGTGATGTTCGGATGACCGAAGAACGATGCCGTCTTTTCCATGACGCTGCGCAGGGCGTTGAAATGGAACGTGTAGAGCTTTCCCTTCCTCGGATCAGCCGCGCGCTGCAATTCAGCGAGCGTCGCCACATGGTGAAAGAAGGGCGTGTCTTCCGTCGCCTGAAGCGTGTAGGTGCCGTCGCCACCCGGCCGATGCATGAAATAGCGCCGATGATCAACCGAAGGCGCGTCATCGATCTTCCGGCCGACTTCGTTGCACATGACGTTGAAGAACAGCGCATGGTGCGAAGAGAAGATCACCTTGATCGGGGCAGGCTTGCCCTCGGCGTCTTTCCGTGTGGCCGCCCGACGGAGGAGCTTGGCAAGGTCGCAGGCGACGGAAATCGCGTTGTTGTCGTCCAGCGACGAGATCGGGTCGTCGATGTATAGATACTTCTTCCCCTGATAGGATTCATGTCCATCGAGCATCCGTTCGCAGATGGCCATGAAGATGCACCAGATGAAGATGTTCTGTTCGCCCCGCGACACCTTGATGTTGGCCTCGCCGCCCTTGCGGAAGCTGACGTAATCCGGCTTGGAGATGGTATCCTTGCCCTGCTGAACCTCCTTGTAGGTGAAGTCGAACTCGAAGTCGGCGTAACGAGAAAGGTAGCGGGCGATGGTCTCGTCTAGCGCGAGTTCCGTCATGGCGTTGAAGAAGGACGACTTCTCGTTCAGTTGCAGGCGGCGCACGCTGTCGCCTTCGAGGTCGTTCTCCCAGATAAACAGATCCTCGGTGAAGGCATTGAAATACAGCGTGTCGGGCGTGCCGGTCGGGTTCTTCCTGTTCTTGCGCTTCCCCGCGTCCTTGAACTCCATCGACAGGCGGGTCTTGCCCGTGCGGTTATAAGCATAGATCAAGACCAGCGAGAGCGGCTTCGTCGGATTGGTCAGATCATCGCGAAGTCTGCCCACCAAGCTCTTGAGGTTCTTGTAGGTACTCATGCGTCATCCTCCCCGACTTGGGGGAAAAGCTGCTGCATCAGTCCCTTCTTGTGGGTCTTGAGCGTGTCGAGCTTTCGGGCCTCGGCGGTGATCAGGCCGTCGAGGGAGTTTAGGCAGTCGGCGATGCGTTGCTGCTCAGGTCGAGACGGGATTCTGAAACGCAGATCAACGAAGAACTGCAGGCCGATCGTCTTTATGGTGCTGCCGGTCGCCGCGCGGTCAAAAAGCGGCTTTGACTGCTGAAGCAGATGATAAAGGAACCAATTGCTCAACTTCCGGTCGTCGCAGGTCCAGACAATGAAGTGCTGGCTTACTGCCATGGGCAAAGCCATCACCGCGCTCTTGCCGATACCAGCATCACGGCTGATCAGAACTGAGCCTGCCTTGTGAAGCACAGCAGACGAGTTCTTGATACCTTCCGCAGATACTTCAACTTCCGTCTCGGAAATCAGACCATTGTCGAGTCGCTTCGAGTCAGCGAGCGAGATCCACTTGACCCCGCCATCGTAGTATTCCGGCTTGCTTTTGCTGGGTGTATGGCCAGAGCCTCTCTTTCCCAGGCTTTCGAGATGCCTTTCCTCCCACTCCCCAGCCGCCTCGAACTCGGGGAAGCGGAGGCGGGGTTGGGTTTCGCCTTCCTGGGGGAACAGCTGCTGCATCAGGCCCTTCTTGTGGGCATTGAGCGCTTCCACCTTGCGCCCCTGTGCCTCGGTCAGCGCGTCCGCAGAGGCCAGACAGTCGGCAATTTTTTGTTGTTCGGGGAGGCAAGGTTTCAACAGTTGCAGTTCGGAAAACTGCTTGTAGCTGATCATTTTTCCGTCGCGCAACCCTTCAAGATTCCGCGTCAGCTGCTGAATGAAATCATGTGACTTGAAATGCTGCCGGTAGAACGTGTCGGACAATCGCCCGCGCTTACGGAGTATCACATAGGCTGGGCTGCAGATTCCGTGATAGTCAGAAAACTCAATACCGCCCTGAAAGGAGCGTAGACTTATAATGAAATCTCCGGGGCGCACTTCCTTGTAGGTCTCAAGGCTCTTGTCGGTCACCGAAACATGATAATCGATCATATGCCTGGGGATCGCGCCGTGTTCCTGCGTGATCGCAAGGATAGGAAGGCCCGGCGGCGCTTCGCGGTTGCTAACTTGCTGGAATAGTACGTCGCCCGGCGCAGTCTCCCAAGCACCAGCGTCCTGAAATTCCGGAAACCGCAGCTTGGGCACCAAAGCAGCCCCGCTGCCTGCCTCCGCAGTTGATTTTCCCTTATTGCTCATAAGCGCTAAGCCCCGAAATCTCACGTCCACCAGCACGCTTAAGCAGCAACGGCATCACATCGGCCATCAGGTCCAGTTCCTTCACCCTCCGCGCCTTCCAGTTCAAGCCAAGGGGTTCCATCAAGTCGGTCAGCGCCTCTCCGTCAAAGATCATCCGTTGCAGGATGGTGTCGACAAAGCCGTGCAGCGCCTCGGTCGCCAGCCCGTGCTTGCCCGCGATGCCCGCCAGCTCTGCTGCATTTTTTTCAGCCTTGAAGCTGCTATAGCCGTCGCGGATGGCCTTTTCGCTAAGGCCCTCCCCTGCCTTGAGCGTGTTGATATAAGCTGCGATATCCTCCCGCTCGTCCATGAACTTGGCGTCGGACTGGATCAGGCCGATCAGCTCCTCGCGGCTCATCTTCTGCTTGCCAGGCGTCGCCTCGGAATAGCGGGCGATCAGGCCCATGATGTAGTCATAGTCGATGACCGCCGAGGCGAAGAGAACGAACTCGAAATCTAGCTGGTCAGCATCCTGGCTGGGCTTGTCGGCGCCCTTGCCTTGCTGGGCCCGAAGGCGCTGAGCGGTTTCAAGATAGGCGCCACGGAAGCCAAGCAGGTTGTCACGGGGCAGGACCTGTTCGATGGTATTGCGGTTTTCATCGGTCAGGTCAGTGTATTGGTCAAGTTGGGTCTTGAGCCGCTGGACCTCTTTGAAGTGCTCAATGAATGCCGCACGAGCCGCGTCGCCCTTGAGGTTGGGCACGGCTTCTGGGGCACAGTCGAGGCCTTGCGATTTCATGAAGGTATCAAGCTTCTGGACCGCGGTCTCCAGTTTTTGGATGACCACCGGGGCCTTGTCGACCAGCCAGATTTCGCGTGCCTTTTCGGCAGCCGCCTCGCCCGAGAATAGCGCGATGGCGGTATCCACCGCGCCCTGCTGCTGGCGGAAGTCCAGGATGTTCCCGTAGGGCTTGGTGGCGTTCAGCACGCGGTTCGTGCGCGAGAAGGCCTGGATCAGCCCGTGATGCTTCAAGTTCTTGTCCACATAGAGGGTGTTCAAGAACTTGGAATCGAAGCCGGTCAGCAGCATGTCGACGACAATCGTGATGTCGATCTTGTGGTGTGGCTGATTGGGGTAGGCCTTCTTCAGGTCGGCATCCGGCCATTGCTGATCCTTGATGCGTTTCTGCACGTCCTGGTAATACAGGTCGAATTCGCCGATCCTGTGATTGGTGCCGTAGTGGGCGTTGTAGTCGGCGAGGATGGCCTTCAAGGCCTCCTTCTTTTTCTCCGGCTCAACCGCGTTGTCTTCCTTCTCCTGCGGCAGGTCTTCTTGGATCTGCTTTACGTCAGGATTGCCCTCGGCAGGCGGGGAGAAGACGCAAGCGATGTTCAGCGGTCGGAAGCTGGGATCCGTTGCCAGCTTATCTGCCTGAATCGTCTTGAAGAGCGTGTGATACTCGATCGCGTCATTGATCGACGAGGTGGCGAGCAGGGCGTTGAATCGGCGCTGACCGGTGGCCGCGTCGTGTTTCGCGAGGATCGCATCTATGACCGCCCGTTTGGCCAGTGGTTCACCCGGCTTCGGCAACGTTTTGCCTTGCGGCTTGAAATAGTCGACATGGAACCTGAGGACGTTTCCGTCCTCGATGGCGTGTGTGATCGTGTATGTGTGAAGGCGCAGCTGGAAGAGGTCTTCCGTCGTCTTCATGCTGGCTTGGGTGTCTTCGATCTTCTGCTGCGCTGCATTCTGATCGAAGATGGGCGTCCCGGTGAACCCAAAGAGCTGAGCGCGCGGGAAGAACTCCTTGATGGCCTTGTGGTTCTCGCCGAATTGCGACCGGTGACATTCGTCGAAGATAAAGGCGATGCGCTTGTCGCGCAGGGGCGCCAACTGCTCCTTGAAGGTCTTCTTTCCGTCCTTCTTCTGCTGCTTGTTACGCTTGCTCGTTTCGTCAAGCGCGAGGCCAAGCTTCTGGATCGTGCAGACGATGACTTTGTCGGCGTAATCGTCCGACAGAAGACGCCGAACTAAGGAGGCGGTGTTGGTGTTCTCCTCGACGCAGCCTTCCTGGAACTTGTTGAACTCCTCGCGTGTCTGGCGATCGAGGTCCTTGCGATCCACGACGAAGAGGCATTTCTCGATGTCTGGATTGTCCTTCAAGAGCGTTGACGCCTTGAAGGAGGTGAGCGTTTTGCCGCTGCCCGTCGTGTGCCAAATGTAGCCGTTGCCGCAGTCTTGGGCGATGGAGTCGACAATCGCTTTCACCGCGTAGACCTGATACGGCCGCATCATCAGCAGTTTCTGCTCGCTCGCGACCAAAACCATGTACCGGCTGATCGTCTGGCCGAGCGTGCACTTTACAAGGAAAGTTTCGGCGAAGCTGTCGAGATGGACGATCTTCTTGTTGTCGACGTCCGCGAACTCATAGACCGGCAGAAAACGCTCCTCGGCATTGAATGCGAAATGGCGCGCGTTGTTGTTCGCGAAGTAGAACGTCCGATCGCGGTTGCTGACGATGAAGAGTTGCAGGAAGCACAGGATGGTCTTGGTATAACCGTTCCCGGGGTCGTTCTTGTAGTCGACGATCTGCTCCATGGCACGACGAGGGCTTATGCCGAGGGTCTTCAGCTCGATCTGAACGACCGGAACACCATTGATCAGAAGAATGACGTCATAGCGATGGTGACTGTAGTCCGTGTTGATACGAAGCTGATTGATCACCTCGAAGGAATTCTTGCACCAGTCCTTGATGTTCACGAGCGTGTAGTTCAGCGGCGTGCCGTCATCGCGTGTAAAACTGTTGCGCTCGCGCAGGGTTCGTGCCGCCGTAAAAACATCCGGCGTGACGATTTCATCGTGTAGCCGCTGAAACTCGCCATCGGTGAGCTTCACGCGATTTAACGATTCGAATTTGCTCCTAAAATTGGCCTCCAAAGTAGCCCGATCACGAATATCGGGTCGATACTCGTATTTAAGCTCTTTAAGCTTCGCGACCAGAGAGTCCTCAATATCGCGTTCGGGTCGATTCATGGGCATCTCTTCAATCATAGGCTCATTGAACTCTTTTGGCGGGCCACCATTTCCCGTGTGCACGGTTCAAGAAGATTCATTTGTATATAACGATCCGTGCCACAGACCGCGTAATCGCCGTCGCTGGGATTGCTCATCGCGCTGCCGTGCTATTCGTGTTTGTGCGGCCGTTCTCGCGATCCATTTCAATGTCCTTTAAGCGCTCGTACTCTTCGACTGCCATTACTACAATGACGGTCCGTCCATGCTTTGCCACCGCCACCGGCTCAGCCCGAGCGAGATCGATAAGCCGACCAAACCCATACTTCGCGTCTTTCGCGGTTAGGGTTTGCATTTTCTCGCTCCCTGGCATTGACCCCCGTACTTTTGGCTATTTTGGCTGATATTGGCAATGGTCTATCGCTCCCAAGGCCGCGCCTTCGGCATCGCCGCCGTCACCTCGACTTCCCGCAGCGTCGCGCCCGCAAGCAGCCCATCCTGGACCCAGCCCAGCGCCAACCACCAGTCCTCATAGCCCCGCCGGGCGGATGCGATCTGTTCTGGATGCGGCCGCCAAGTGACTGGGCAAGCCAACAACTCGACCGTTCGCCACTTGCCGCGCGTTTTCACCCGTTCGGTGCCGACGACGATGGTTGTTGCCCGCTCACCATGCTGGTTGTTCTTGATTTCCAACGGCACGCAGCGCGGGACGACGCCAGGCATCCAGTCCGGGGTCAGACCGGCGCGCGCCAGTTCGGCCACCTGAATCGCCATGCGGATGCCGCCGAGGCGATCGGGCATGCTTGCGACGGTGGCGGCGATCACCTCAGCATCGGGATGGGTGTAACTGCCCATCTTGTGCTGACCGCCGTCGACCTTGCAGCCAAGCATGGCGCGTTGCAGCAGGACGTATTCCAGGCCAAAGCCGAAGCCTTCCTCAGTCACGTCCTTTGGCGGCGGCAGTTCCAGCTGCGCTTGCTCCACCCGAAACGCCCATTCCAGCGCCGCCTGCACGCCCAGCGCGCGTTTCACCTTTCTGCCGCCCGTGCGGTCGATCTGTCGTTGGATGCTCACGGCTGCATCCCCTCAAACAGGGACATCTGTGCCGGGCGCTGGGGCTGGTCCGTTGGCCGCCAGATCCACGGGCCGGAGGCCATGGGCAGCTGCGAGAGTGCGCCACGCATGTGCCGCTGCCAGAGGATGAACTCCGTTGCCGAGCAGACGCAAAGCGCGTGCCCGATGGGCCAGCCCATCAGCCATCCGACGAAGAGCGGGTTCAGCCGCCGCCGTGATCGGCCCTTCAGGATCCGCCGTGAGACGACTCGCCCAAGCGAGGCAGTCATCGAAGCCCAGAGCGGGCGCGAGATCGGGGCGTGCGACGAGGGCCGCGGCCCATGCGGCGTGATCGCCGGGACCGGGCGGGTGAAGCCCTGTTCCGCCCTGTAGTGCAGGATATCCATCCGGGACTTGCCATCCGCCCGGGTGATGCTGGCCTCGCTGGAACCCTTCCAATTCTGTGCGGCTGGAGTGGGCCAATGCAGCGCCTGCGCCGATAGCTTGGGTTCGCCTCGACTGTTGATCTTGCCCCGCAGCCGATCCATCTGGTCGTCGGCCACCGGCGTTTGCCACTGTGCCGCCTGCGCTGGCAGGGGCGGCCTCCCACCCGAGCCATAGGTCTGACCTGGGCCACCCTTCGCGCCATCGGTCGCCTTGGGCGTTGACCAGTTGGTGATGCCCAACGCCAGCGCCTCCGCCTTCCGCGTGAAGTCGCTGTTCCCCGCCGGGTTGTAGTTCGCGGTGCCGGGATGCAGGCTCATCGGTGTGGGCCAGGATGAAGATGCGCAGCCGCTGGTGCGGCGCGCCGACTTCTGCCGCGCTGAACAGACCCGCCGCAGGCGTGTAGCCCATGCCCCAAAGCTCTCGGAGGACGGTTTCAAGGCCGAGGGTGACATGCCCGGGGACGTTTTCGAGGAAAACCCATTCGGGGCGGCATTCCCCGATGACTCGGGCGACGTCCGGCCAGAGGTGCCGGGGATCGTCGGCACCGCCACGCTTTCCAGCGGCGCTGAAGGGCTGGCAGGGATATCCTGCAAGGACGATGTCGAAGGCGCCGAAGAAAGACCGGGCATCGAATATGCGCAGATCGTCCCAAACTGGGGCAAGGGCGAAATACCCTGCGCGCTGGGCGGCGATGAGGACAGCTCGGGGCCAGCCCTCTCACTCGACAAAGGCGCGGGTGTGAAAGCCGGGTTCGGCCAGCATGAGGCCCAGATCAAGGCCTCCGCCGCCTGCGCAGAGGGACAATCCGTGCCGGGGACGTGACACCATGCCATTCACCGGATCCCCCGCAGCCGGAGGCGTTCAGGGGTGACGAGGCCGCGCACCAGCATCAGGTCACGAATGCTGTTGTTGATCGCGCTGACCGGCAGGAAGCCGTCGGCGTTGACCATCTTGGCGTAAAACGCCGCCTTCTCGTCGTCGCTGAGCCGGGGAGGGTCTTCGCGCTTGCGCCGCCGCTTTGCCTTTTGGCTTTTGGCCGTCGCAATGGCCGTCTGTGCATCGCGCTGGACGGCGCGTTCCATGAACCTGTCGAGGGCCTTGGGGCCATCAGGCGGATTGGGATGATCGCTCCGGGTCTCAAGGGCGACCTCGATGATCCGCTTCTGAGACAGCCCGATATCGTCGATCCAGCGGCGAACATGGGTGCGGGCGGGCCAACCCTGCCACCAGGCGGGCAGGGTGGCATTGGCGGCGAAGCCCAGCGCCGTCAGTAGTTCTGCGAAGAACCGATCAAAATCGGCCTCGCGCGCAGCCGCGTCCTCCTCCTCCTTTACTGGTTTACTTAGTGGTTCTCTTACAAGGTTAGTGTCCGGATTCCGGACACGGCTTTCGGCATTTTCCGGACGCGGGTCGGGGCAAAAACCGGACACGGGTTCCTCCGGATTGCCGTGTGCGATTTCCGGACACGGCGCGGCCGAAAAGGCACCATTGGCGGCGATTTCGGATGCAGTTTCAGCATCATGGCCGAAGAGCAAAAACCCGTGTCCGGTTTCCGGACATGGCTCTGGATCATTTGGTGCAAAGCCGTCCTCGAACCCCAGGATGTAGCGCGTCGGCAGCTGGCGCTTGGTGGCGGGATCGATGCGTGGCACCCGCCGCAGCAGCTGTTCTGCCTCCAGCCGGTCGAGATGTTCGTTCAGGGTGGACCGGCTGATTTCGCAATCATGGGCCAGACGGTCTTGCGACGGGAAGCAGCCGAAGTCGGGGTTGAAGCGGTCACACAGGTGCCAGAGCACGATCTTGGTCGTGGGCTTCAGCCCGCGCTGATCGATGGCCCAGAGGGTGGCCTTGTGGCTCATGGCGTAACCCTCCGTGCCGGGAGCTGCACGCGGCTGGTGAAGCCATTGTCCGCCAGCGCGCCCAGCGCATCGTCGACCGAGCGGACGAGCGCCCAGCCGAACCCTTGCGCCAGCACCGCATCGCGGAACGCCTCCTGGTCGGGGCGAAGGCGGCCCTTCGGTGCCTTCAGCTCGAGGAACAGGATGCGCCCGTCACACAGGATCATCAGATCTGCGAAACCGGCATGGACGCCCATGCCGACCAGGATCGACTGGCGCCTTGCGCCGCGGGGCCCGGCCTCGGTCACCTCGTTGGCGCAGTGATGGATGATTGCATCGCGGGGCAGGGC
>WOYI010720514.1_pt1 | contig 10616 bp, 6 predicted proteins | sample 6423411 | NCBI WGS metagenome assembly WOYI01 (sample SAMN13441803, study PRJNA592873) | oil field metagenome | biome: oil field; feature: oil-well bore; material: oil-contaminated soil; isolation source: oil-contaminated soil from oil-well borehole | place: Germany: Wietze | collected 2016-10-18 ... | reverse complement strand
GGGCGCGGCCGGCGGCGCCGCCTGCGCATGCGCCTCGGGCAGCCGTCCGAAGCTGCCGGTTCGCGCCGCCGATGCGCCGTTCGACGGCACCGGTGCCACCGCCTCCGGCTCGACGCCGGCAATGCGAACACGCAGCGCCGCGTTCGGCAGCTTGAGCACGTTGTCGCGCGTGTCGGTGATGATGCGCACGTTGGCGGTCATGCCCGGCAGCATCAGCGAGCCGGGGTTGGCAAAACCCACCACCACGGTGTAGGACACCACGTTCTGCGCCGACACGGCGGCCTTGCGCACCTGGCGCACCGCGCCTTCGAAGCTGCGGCCGGGGAAGGCATCGATGCTGAAGCCGACCTTCTGGCCGTCGCGCACGCGCGAGATGTCGGCTTCGTCGATGGCGGCCTCGACCTGCATGTCCGACAGATTGCGCGCGATGACGAAGAGTTCCGGCGCCTGCAGGCTGGCGGCCACCGTCTGGCCGACCTCGACGCTGCGCTTGATGACGATGCCGTCGACCGGCGAGCGGATCTGCGTGCGCTCCAGATCGACACGCGCCTGCTGCAACTGGGCCTCGCGCTGGCGCACGATGGCCAATGCGTTCTGTGCCTGCGCCCGCGCCACGTCCACCTGCGCCATCGCCACCTTCAGCGCACCGGACAGCGACGCCGTCTTCGACTTGGCGGTGTCCAGCTCGGCCGGCGAGATGAAGTTCTGCGCCAGCAGATCGAGCTTGCGCTTCTCGTCGCGCTGCGCCTCGCCCAGGTCGCCCTCGGCGCGCGTCACCTGCGCCAGTGCGCTTTGCACGTTGGCCTGTGCCGTCAGCACCGACGCGCGCGCGGCCTCGACATCGGCGGTGGACTGGCGCACGCGGTATTCGAAGGTCTCGGGGTCGAGCCGCGCGATCAGCTGGCCTTGTTTGACCTCGCTGTTGAAGTCGACGAACAGCTCCTTGATCTGCCCCGACACCTGCGAACTGATCTGCACCTGCTGCACGGGCGTGACGGTGCCGGTGGCCGACACCGCCGCCTGCAGCGGGCCGCGCTCGATCTTGCCGGTGCGAAAGCTCATCGAGGGCTCGGGCACGCGCACGAAGGCCCACCAGCCGCCCGTGGCGAGCAGCGCCAGGAGCAGCGCGGCAGCCACCCAACGCGTTGTCTTCATTGCGCGGATTCTAGGGACGCCCTCCGTGGTCCCCCGCCCGCAAGGCCATGGCTTTGCGATTCTTTACCGCTGCACGGCGCCGGCCTCGCATTGACCCCGGCCCGCGCCTGCGGCTACACTACTGACCGAACAGTCATTTATCGTGCCCAGTCCACCACCCTCCCCCGCGCGCCAGCGCCGCAAGCAGGCGCGTCCGCGGGAACTGCTGGACGCCGCCCTGGAACTGTTCGTCGAGAAGGGCTTCAGCGCCACGCGCAGCGAAGAAGTGGCCCAGCGCGCCGGCGTATCCAAGGGCACGCTGTACCTGTACTTTCCCAGCAAGGAAGAGCTGTTCAAGGCAGTGGTGCGCAACAACATCGCGTCGCTCATCGCCGAGGGCCAGCACGTCGCCGACCAGTTCGATGGCTCCAGCGCCCAGCTGCTGCGTCTGCTGATGCAGACCTGGTGGCAGCGCGTCGGCGACACGCATGCCGGCGGCATCTTCAAGATCGTCATCACCGAGGTGCGCAACTTCCCCGAGCTGGCACAGTTCTACATCGACGAGGTCATCGTGCCCGCACACCGCCTGATCACCGGCACGCTGCGGCGCGGCATCGAACGCGGCGAATTCCGCGAGGTGCCGCTGGACGAGAGCACGCACACGCTGATCGCGCCGCTGCTGTTCCAGGCGCTGCACAAACATTCGGTCGGCGCCTGCACGGTGATGGGGCCGCAGCTGAGTCCGACGCGGCTGATCGACACCCAGATCGATCTGATGCTGCACGGGCTGGTCAGGCGCACGCCACTGGCCCGAGCGCGGCAGCCGGCCTCATGAGGCGCTGGCACAAGCTGACGCTGGCGCTGCTGCTGCTGGCCCTGGTCGCGGCCGGCGTCGGCCGCGCGCTGGGCGCACGCAAGGCGCAGCAGGTGCAGGCCGGGTCCCCCAGGGCGAGTACCGCACTGGAGCTGGCCGCGAGCGACCTGCTCACCGTGGAGAAGGCCGAGTTCACGCGCACGCTCGAGGTGTCGGGCAGCCTGGTGGCGGTGAACAGCGCCTTCGTGAAGGCGCGCGTCGCCGCCGAGGTGACGAGCGTCGCAGTGCGCGAAGGCGACGCCGTGCGCGCCGGCCAGGTGCTGGCCCAGCTGGACACCACCGAATTCGACTGGCGGCTGCGCCAGGCCGAACAGCAGGCCCAGGCGGCGCGCTCGCAGCTGGAGATTGCGCAGCGCGGGCTGCAGAACAACCGCGCACTGGTGGCGCAGGGTTTCATCTCCGCCACTGCGCTGGAGAACGCCGTGTCCACCGAGGCCGGCGCGATGGCCACGCTGCAGGCGGCATTGGCCGCGGTGGAGTTGGCGCGCAAGGCGCGCGCCGACGCCACGCTCAGCGCGCCGATCGGCGGCTTCGTCTCACAGCGGCTGGTGCAGCCGGGCGAGCGTGTGCCGGTCGATGCCAAGCTGCTGGAGATCGTCGACTTGTCGAGGCTGGAGCTGCAGGCCAGCGTGCCGCCCGAAAGCGCGGGCCTGCTGCGCGTGGGCGCCACCGCGCTGCTCAAGGTCGACGGCATCGACGGCGACGTGCCGGCGCGCGTGGTGCGCATCAACCCCAGCGCGCAGCCCGGCTCGCGCAGCGTCATCGCCTACCTGGAGCTGCAGCCCAGCCCTGCCCTGCGCCAGGGCCTGTTTGCGCGCGGCGACATCGAGCTGGAGCGCCGCCAGGCGCTGCTGCTGCCGCTGAGCGCGGTGCGCAACGACCAGGCGCAGCCCTATGCGCTGCTGCTGGCCGGCACGCAGGTGGCGCGGCGCAGCTTAAGCCTGGGCCAGCGCGGCCAGGCCGGTGGCGTGGAGGCGGTCGAAGTGCTGCAGGGCCTGGCCGAGGGCGACCGCGTGCTCGCCGGCAGCCTGGGCGCGATGCGCGACGGCACCGCGGTGCGCCTGAGCGGCACGCCTGCGGCCCGCGCGCCGCGCTGAAGGCCCCGCCGAGCCATGTGGTTCACGCGCGTCGCGATTGCCAACCCGGTGATGGCGGTGATGGTCATGGCGGCCTTCGTCGTGCTGGGGCTGTTTTCGTACCAGCGGCTCAAGGTCGACCAGTTCCCGGACATCGACTTCCCCACCGTGGTGGTGCAGATCGACTACCCCGGCGCGGCGCCGGAGATCGTCGAGAACGAGGTCACGCGCAAGGTCGAGGAGGCGGTCAACACCATCGCCGGCCTCAACCAGCTGTTCTCGCGCTCCTACGAAGGCAGCTCGGTGGTGATCGTGCAGTTCAACCTGGACATGGACGGGCGCAAGGCCGCCGACGATGTGCGCGAGAAGGTGGCTTCGATCCGCCCGCAGCTGCGCGACGAGGTCAAGGAAGCGCGCGTCACCCGCTTCGACCCGGCCAGCCGGCCGATCTACACGCTGGCGCTGACCTCGCCCGACCGCTCGCGCAGCCAGCAGGAGCTGACCACCTTTGCCGACCAGGTGGTGCGCAAGCGCCTGGAGAACGTGCGCGGCGTCGGCTCGGTGACGCTGGTGGGCGCGCGCAAGCGCGAGATCAACATCTACCTGCGCCCGGCGGCGATGGACGCGATGGGCATCGGCGTCGAGCAGGTGCTGGCCGCGGTGCGCGCCGAGAACCAGGAACTGCCCGCCGGCACCTTGCGCACCACCGACACCGAGAAGGTGCTGAAGGTCGACGCGCGCATCCAGCGGCCCGAGGACTTTGCGCAGATCATCGTCGCGCGCAAGAACGGCGCGCCGGTGCGTCTGGGCCAGCTGGCCGACGTGGTCGACGGGCCCGAGGAGATCGAGAACCTGGCGCTGTTCAACGGCGAGCGCACGCTGGTGCTGGACGTGCGCAAGTCGCAGGGCGAGAACACCATCGACGTGGTCGACGGGCTGAGCGCGGTGCTGGCGCAGCTGCGGCCGCAGCTGCCCCAGGGCATGGCGCTGGAGGTGGTGCGCGACAACTCGCGGCCGATCCGCGTGTCGGTGCAGAACGTGCAGCGCACGCTGATCGAAGGCGCGCTGCTGACCATCGGCATCGTCTTCCTGTTCCTGAACAGCTGGCGCTCTACGGTCATCACCGGGCTGACACTGCCGATCGCGCTGATCGGCACCTTCCTGGTGATGTACGTCTTCGGCTTCTCGATCAACATGGTCACGCTGATGGCGATGAGCCTGTGCGTCGGCCTGCTCATCGACGACGCCATCGTGGTGCGCGAGAACATCGTGCGCCATGTGCAGATGGGCAAGAACGCGCACGATGCGGCGATCGAAGGCACGCAGGAGATCGGCCTGGCGGTGCTGGCCACCACGCTGTCGATCGTCGCGGTGTTCCTGCCCATCGGTTTCATGGGCGGGATCGTCGGCAAGTTCTTCCACGAGTTCGGCATCACCATCGTCGCCGCGGTGCTGATCAGCATGTTCGTCAGCTTCACGCTCGACCCGATGCTGTCCAGCGTCTGGCACGACCCGGCCATCCATGCCGACGGCCAGCCGAACCCGCGCAGGAGCTTCTACGACCGCACGCTCGGCCGGCTGACCGGCGCGGTCGACGCCTTCTCGCACCGGCTGGGCGGCTTCTACACGCGCATCCTGGCCTGGTCGCTGCGCCACAAGCTGGCCACGCTGGGCATGGCGCTGGCCACCTTCGTCGGCAGCTTCGTGCTGCTGCCCTTCGTCGGCACCGAGTTCGTGCCCAAGGCCGACTACTCCGAGACCTTCATCAACTTCTACACGCCGGTGGGTTCCTCGCTGGAGGTCACCGAGGCCAAGGCGCGGCAGGTCGAGCGCATCGTCCGCGAGCAGCCCGAGGTGCAGTACACGGTGACCACCATCAACACCGGCCAGGTGTTGGGCAAGAACCAGGTGCAGATCTTCGTGCGCCTGGTCGACCGCCACCAGCGCCAGCTCAATGTCGACCAGATGTCGGTGCCGCTGCGCCAGCGCCTGGAGTCGGTGCCGGGCATCACCGTCACCCACGTCGGCTTGCTCGACGCAGTGGGCGGCAACAAGCCGATCCAGCTGTCGCTGCAGGGCAGCGACCTGCGCGAGCTGGACCGATTGACCGCCGCACTGATGCCGCGGCTGGCCGCCATCCCGGGCCTGGTCGACCTGGACAGCAGCTCCAAGCCCAACAAGCCGGCGGTATCGATCCGCGTCAAGCGCGATGCGGCGTCGGACGCCGGCCTCAGCGTCGGGGCCATCACCGCCGGGCTGCGTGCGCTGGTGGCCGGCGAGACGCTGGGCAACTGGCGCGCCGACGACGACCAGAACTACGACGTCAAGGTGCGGCTGACACCGGCGTCGCGCAACGTCGCGGCCGACATCGAACGGCTGGGGCTGACGGTGGGCAGCAATGCCGACGGCTCGCCGCGCGTGCTGCGGCTGTCGCAGGTGGCCGAGGTGCTGCCGTCCAGCGGCGCCAACCAGATCAACCGCCGCGACATGAACCGCGAGGTCGAGATCACCGCCAACGTCTCCGGCCGCGCCGCCGGCCAGGTGGCGGCCGACATCCGCGCGGTGCTGGACCAGATGGTGCTGCCGCCGGGCTACAGCCATCGCTTCGGCGGATCGACCAAGGACATGCAGGAAAGCTTCGCCTATGCGGTGCAGGCGCTGGCGCTGGGCGTGATCTTCATCTACATGATCCTGGCCAGCCAGTTCCGCAGCTTCCTGCAGCCGCTGGCGCTGATGAGCTCGCTGCCGCTGACGCTGATCGGCGTGGTGCTGGCGCTGCTGGCCTTCGGCTCGACGCTGAACATGTTCTCCATCATCGGCATCGTCATGCTGATGGGGCTGGTGACCAAGAACGCCATCCTGCTGGTGGACTTCGCGATCCGCTCGCGCGAGGCCGGCATGGAGCGCACGCAGGCGCTGCTGCACGCGGCCCAGGTGCGGCTGCGGCCGATCCTGATGACCACGCTGGCGATGATCTTCGGCATGCTGCCGCTGGCGCTGGCGCTGACCGAAGGCTCGGAGCAGCGCGCGCCGATGGGCCAGGCGGTGATCGGCGGTGTCATCACCTCGTCGCTGCTGACGCTGGTGGTGGTGCCGGTGATTTATTGTTACCTGGACGACCTGGCGCTGTGGGCCCGGCGCCGCTTTGCCGGCAAGGCCGCCGTCATGTCGTCCACCTAAAATCGCTCACGCCCCGGCCGCAGGAACCCACGCATGAACATCGAACAAGCCCGCTTCAACATGATCGAACAGCAGATCCGCCCCTGGGACGTGCTCGACCCTGGCGTGCTGGCGCTGCTGGCGGTGGTGCGGCGCGAGGACTTCGTGCCTGCCGCGTTCCGCTCGATGGCCTTCATGGACACCGAGCTGCCTTTGCCTGAAGGCCAGTGCATGCTGGCCCCGCGCGTCGAGGCGCGGCTGCTGCAGGAGCTGCAGTTGCAGCGCCACGAATGCGTGCTCGAGATCGGCGCCGGCTCGGGCTTCATGGCCGCGCTGCTGGCCCACCGCTCGCGCCAGGTGGTGTCGCTGGAAATCTCTGAAGCGCTGACACGCATGGCCCAGGACAACCTGCGCGGCGCAGCGGTGATGAACGCCACGGTGCGCTGCGCCGACGGCTCGGCCGGCCTGAGCGGCGAAGCACCCTTCGACGCCATCGTGCTGTCGGGCTCGGTGGCCACGGTGCCGCAGGCGCTGCTCGATCAGCTGAAGGTCGGCGGCCGGCTGATCGGCATCGTCGGCGACGAACCGGTGATGCGCGCGCGGCTGTACCGGCGCGCCGATGAGGCGTCGTGGTCGCAGACCGATCTGTTCGACACCGTGGCGCCGCGGCTGCGCGGCTTTCCCGAATCCGAGCGCTTCAGTTTCTGAACCGTCAGTTCGCACAAGGCTCATGACATGACCAGGAAGCACAGTTGGCTGAAGTTGGCGTTGTTCATGGCGTTGAGCCTGGCCGGTGCGGCCCAGGCGCAGACGCTGGTCGAGATGTACGAGGCGGCGCGCGCCTACGACGCCACCTACCTGGCGGCGCGGGCGCAGGCCGATGCGGCCGAATACCGCGCAGCGCAGGCCAAGGCGCTGGGCCTGCCCTCGGTGGCGGCCAACGTCCGGGGCGTGGCCAGGCAGATCGACCTGCCGCGCAGCGACTTCAACAGCAACAACGCCTTGCAGACCGAACTGAACGGTCGCTACCCGCTTTTCAACAGGGCCAACCAGGCGTCGATGGAGCAGGCCGAGCGGACGCTGATTGCCTCGAAGGCCGAACTGGAGGCCGCCGAGCAGGACCTGATCATCCGCCTGACGCAGGCCTACTTCGACGTGCTGGCGGCCAAGGACACCGTTGCGCTGACCAAGACCAGCAAGACCGCCATCCTGGAGCAGCTGGCGTCGGCCAAGCGCAATTTCGAGGTCGGCACCGCCACCATCACCGACACGCGCGAGGCCCAGTCGCGCGCCGACCTGGCCACCGCGCAGGAGATCGCCGCCGAGAACGACCTGATCAACCGGCGCATCGCGCTGTCCTATCTGGTCGGGCGGCGCGACGTCGAACCGCTGTCGCTGGTCGCGCCCGTGGTGCTGCCGTCGATCGTGCCCAGCAACGTCGAAGAATGGGTCACGGTGGCCGACACCCTGCACCCGCAGGTCACGCGGTCGCGCATCGCCTACGAAGTGGCGCAACTCGAGATCGACAAGGCCAAGGCCGGCCTGCTGCCGACGGTGGACGCGGTGGCGACGCTCGGTGCGAACCGCGCCAGCGGCTCGTCGGACCAGATCCTTCCCGGCACGACGCGCACCGGCTCGATCGGCGTGGAGCTGAACTGGCCGCTGTACACCGGCGGTTCTGTGCAGAACCGCATCAAGGAAACCGTGTCGCTGGAGCAGCGTTCGCGCGAGGAACTGGAGAACGCGCGCCGCACCGTGGCGCAGAACACGCGCGTCGCCTTCTGGAGCGTGCAGTCGGGCGAGGCGCTGGTCAAGGCGCTGGAAGCCGCCGAATCGTCCAGCCGGCTGTCGCTGGAAGCCACGCAGCTGGGCTACCGGGTCGGTGTGCGCGTCAACATCGACGTGCTCAACGCGCAGACGCAGTTGTTCCAGACGCAGCGCGACCTGTTCAAGTCGCGCTACGACGTGCTCGTCAACAGCCTGCGCCTGCGCCAGGCCTCGGGCCAGCTGACGCCGAACGACCTGCTGGCGGTGAACAGCCTGCTGGCCAAGTAGCCAGGATTTCGCGCGCCATGCGCTCGGCTGCGCCGCGGTGCGCGGCGGCAAAACCAAAGGCCCGCTGCACCCAGTCGTTGCGCGCCGGGTTGCGCGCCAGCGCCACGGCACGTGCCACGCCTTCGTCGATGCCGGCCACACGCAGCGCCGCGCCGACGGCCAGCGACAGTTCGGCCGCTTCGCTGAAGTTGTAGGTGTGCGGCCCCATCACCAACGGGCAGCCGCAGGCGGCGGCCTCGATCAGGTTCTGCCCGCCAAATCGGCCGAAGCTGCCGCCGAGCAGCGCCACGTCGGCGGCCGCGTAGTACAGCGGCATCTCACCCATCGAATCGCCCAGCCAGACATCGGCGCCCCGTACGTCGTCGGGCGGCAGCGCCGTCCAGCGGCTGCGCCGCTGCAGCGTGAAGCCGAAGTCGGCCACCATGTCGGCCACCTCGTCGAAGCGCTGCGGGTGGCGCGGCACCAGCAGCAGCAGCGGACGCGGCGCATCCAGCGTGGACCAGCATTGCAGCAGCGGCATTTCTTCGCCCTCGCGCGTCACCGCCGCCAGCACCACCGGCCGCGCCAGGCGCTGGCGCCATTCGAGGCCGCGCGCCAGCAGCTTGGGGTTCGGGCTGACATCGAACTTCAGGTTGCCGCAGACCGACACACGCACCGAACCGAAGCTGCGCAGCCGCCGCGCGTCGGCCTCGGTCTGCGCCAGCACGCAGGCCAGCGTCTGCGCCGCCGGTCGGATGAGCGCGGCGGTGCGCTCGCCGCGCGCGCGGCTCTTCTCGCTGAGCCGCGCATTGGCCAGCACCATCGGCACGGCCGCGGCGCGCGCGCCGTGCAGCAGGTTGGGCCAGATTTCGGTTTCCATCAGCACGCCAATGCCGGGTCGGTGGTGCTGCAGGAAACGGCGCACCGCCCCCGGCGTGTCCCAGGGCAGCCAGCACTGCGCGTCGCCATCGCGCAGCAGGCCTGAGCCGGCCTCGCGCCCGGTGGCCGTGCCGTGCGTCAGCAGCAGCCGCAGCCCCGGGCGCTGCGCGCGCAGCGCGTCGATCAACGCGGTGGCGGCGCGGGTTTCGCCCAGCGACACGGCGTGCAACCACAGCGCGCCGGGCGCCGTGCTGCGGTAGCCGAAGCCCAGACGTTCGAGCAATGCATGGCGGTACAGCGGCTCGCGCCGACCGCGCCACCACAGGCGCAGCAGGTAGGCCGGCGTCAGTGCTCGCAGCAGCGTCGAATAAGCGACGCGCGCCAGCCAGGCTTTCAATGCGCCGCCGTCTCGATCTGCGCGTCGGGCTTGACCGCGCGCAATGCCGCCATGAACTGGGCCTGGATGCGCTGCAGCGCGGCGGGGGAGTCGCCCTCGAAGCGCAGCACCAGCACCGGCGTGGTGTTGGAGGCGCGTACCAGGCCGAAGCCGTCCGGGTATTCGGCACGCAGGCCGTCGATGGTGATCACTCCGCTGGCGCCGTCGAAGCGCGCCTGTTCGCGCAGCTTCTCCACCACGCGGTGGTGCTCGCCCTCGGCGCAGGGCACGTTGAGCTCCGGCGTGCTGAAACTGGTGGGCAGCGCGTTCAGCACCGCGCTCGGGTCCTTGCTGCGCGACAGGATCTCCAGCAGCCGCGCCGCGGTGTAGGTGGCATCGTCAAAGCCGTACCAGCGTTCGCTGAAGAAGATGTGCCCGCTCATCTCGCCGGCCAGCGGCGCGCCGGTTTCCTTGAGCTTGGCCTTCATCAGCGAATGCCCGGTCATCCACATCAGCGGCACGCCGCCAGCGCGGCGGATCATCGGTGCCAGGTGCATCGAGCACTTGACGTCGAACAGGATCGAAGCACCCGGCTGGCGCGACAGCACGTCGGCGGCAAAGAGCATCAGCTGGCGGTCGGGATAGATGATCTGGCCATCGCGCGTGACCACGCCGAGCCGGTCGCCGTCGCCGTCGAAGGCCAGGCCCAGTTCGGCACCGCTGCGCTGCACGCTGCGGATCAGCTCGGCCAGGTTCTCCGGCTTGCTCGGGTCCGGATGGTGGTTGGGGAAGTTGCCGTCGACCTCGCTGTACAGCTCGGTCACCTGATTGCCCAGCGCGCGCAGGATCGCCGGCGCGCTGGCGCCAGGGATGCCGTTGCCGCAGTCGACGACGATCTTCATGCGCCGCTTCTGGCGGATGCCGCCGACGATGCGCGCGCGGTACTCGTCGGCGATGTCCATCGCCGCACTGCGCCCGGCGCCCTGCGTGTAGGCCTCGGCCTCGATGCGCCGGCGCAGGCCCTGAATGTCGGCGCCATAGATCGCGCGGCCGGCCAGCACCATCTTGAAGCCGTTGTAGTCCT
>WOYI010090942.1_pt1 | contig 10616 bp, 12 predicted proteins | sample 6423411 | NCBI WGS metagenome assembly WOYI01 (sample SAMN13441803, study PRJNA592873) | oil field metagenome | biome: oil field; feature: oil-well bore; material: oil-contaminated soil; isolation source: oil-contaminated soil from oil-well borehole | place: Germany: Wietze | collected 2016-10-18 ... | reverse complement strand
CCGAGAGCCCCGGACACTCGCAGGAAGCCCCCTGCGCAAGCGGGGGGTAGTTCACATGCTCCCCGGATAAGGAGCCGGGACCGGGAGGAGTACTGGTGAGCAGGGAGGCCGTAGAGACTATCGGGACCGTGAAGGTCTGCAACGCCGTAACGGGAGAGGTGGAAGAGGTTGAGCGGGTCGTCAAATCCGACGAGGAGTGGCGGCGCCAGCTGACGCCGGAGCAGTTCTCCGTTGCCCGGCATGAGGGCACGGAGCCGGCCTTCACCGGGAAGTACTGGGACTGCAAGGAGGACGGCCTGTATGTCTGTGTCTGCTGCGGCAACCACCTCTTCTCCTCGAAGACGAAGTTTGAGTCGGGAACGGGCTGGCCGAGTTTCAAAAAGCCCGTCTCGGACTTAAACATCAGGACGGACCTCGACACCCGGTTCTTCATGAGCCGGACCGAGGTGCTCTGCAGGCGGTGCGACGCCCACCTGGGCCACGTCTTTGACGACGGGCCGCCGCCGACCCATAAACGTTACTGCATGAACTCGGCGTCGCTCCGATTCGTGCGGCAGAGGGACCTGCAGGGATGAGGTAGGGAGTCACGGCGCCCGGCCAAGAACCCAGACCGGGCTATCTTTGCCGATGCCGACCTCGAGATACGCACGGGAGGGGTCAAGATCCTCCGGCACCTCGAAGAAGAGGAATCCCTCGACAGACTCGTGTCGATCGAGAATAACTCCGGAGTACGACCCTCCCCGATTGGTTGGCCCGGGCGCTTTTAACGGACGATAGGTCTCAGCGGCGTAGTGGAGGGTAAACGCGCTCTCCGCGGGGGTCCGGAAACGGGTGTTGACGCCTTCTCCCTTATGGCCGAGATGGCTCGCCTTGACAGCGGCGAGGAGGAAGGAGTTCCCGGGCGCTGCCGTGTATAAGGTCGGCTTCGTGCCGGAAGTCTGGAATGTTTCCACCGACGTTACCGTGCTGACGATCAGCGAGGCAGCGTTCTCCCCGCGGGCATCATCGTAACGGAACCGCTCGCCGACCTGCAGAGCGCCGGGAAACAGAAGAGCAGGCTCCCCGGTGAGGTTCATCGGGACGGTGGGAGCGTCCGAATTGCCGGCAGGAGAGCGGTTGCATTCCTGCAGGGCTTCATAGAGGTGTTCGGCCCCGAGAGCAAGATGGTCCAGTGCATCGTCCGTCACGCTCCGGTTCAGGGGGGTGCTCCCGTTGAGCAGGGTGCCGGCTGCGGCGTACTCGTCGAGCGCAACGAAAAACTGCGCGTATGCGGATGCCATATCAGGAGAGACCTCGAGGGCGGCAGCCTCGGCACGGTATCCGTCCGCGAGGGAAGACATATTGGCCGCCCGGGTCTGGAGCCCCGCGTCGTCCTGGTCATACAGGGAACAGATCTGCTCCACGGAGACCTCCAGGAGCGGTATACTGGCCCCGGCGATCAGCGACTCCAGCCTATCGTCGTCGCTTGGGGGTTCTGAGAGAAGGGCCGTATCGTTTCCCGGCACCAGACCGGGGGAAGATGCGTTCACGGGAACGCCGCCCTCCCCTTCGGGGAGAGAGGGGAAGAACGCCGCCCATGCCCCCGGGAAGAGGAGAATGCCGGAGAGAATCACTCCGATAAAGCCGATTACCAGCAGTACCCCTATGCGAGAGCCCCTCATTGTCGTAAACGTATTGCGCACAAAAGGATATTCGTTGCGATAGGGCCGGCAGACCGGCACGGCACCACCCCGGAATGCCGGGATCAGGGCAGCATGCCGGCGGACGGAACCGGCTACAACGTCTTCCCGAGTGCCCAGACAGGAGAACCATCCCCGAGGCTCACCTGGATAGAGCATTCACCCAGAGTGAGCGCCTCGGGAACATCAAAGACGATGTATCCTGCTTTCGCCTCGTACCGGCCCAGCGTCGCCGCAGCATACGGCTCCCCGAGCGACGTCCCGGGTGCCAGCGTTATCGGGGAGTAGGATGTCCCACGATACCGGAGCGTAAAATCGCGAGGGGCCGGGGTCCGTATGGTATACATCCTGTTCTCGCTTTTATGGGCCAGGTTCGTAACTTTCACCTCAACGAGCAGGAACATCCTCCCGGGTTCTGCCGCAACCACCTTTCCGCTCCCATCGACGAAGTGGAAGAGACCGGTGCTCCTCGCCGACTCCAGTATCAGGGAGATCTCGTTCGCACGGTTCCGGTCCTCGTAGATGTATCGCTGCAGGAGCGCCAGTTCTTCCCCGGATACGGACCCGGCGTATAACCGGGGCAGGGAGAAACTGGTCGCCACGATCTCTTCGGGCGCCTCCAGCACCGGAGACTGCAGGTATCCAAACGCTTCACCGAGATGGTTGGACCCTTGCCGGTTCCCCTCGAGGGCTGTATCCACGATCGTCCTGTTAAGAGGGGCATTTCCCTGCAGCGTCTCGCCGGCCGCCCGATACGACTCGAGAGCAAGAGTAAATGAGGTCTTCAGGGTTTCCCGATCGCCTGAGACATCCAGCGCCGTTGAATCCTTCAAAAGACCTATTGCAAATGCCTGGAGCGTTGCGCCGCTCTCCTTTGCCAGCTGCTCGTCCCAGGCGTAGAGGGCGTAGGTGTTCTGCACGGAGAGCAGCATGAGCGATACGCTGTTCTCTTCGACCAGCCTGACCAGTTCGTCATCGTCGTAGTCCGGGGCGGGCACCGTGCTGTTCTCAGACGTCTCGTTCTCGTCCGGGAGGGTGGGAGAGCCTGCCGTCCCCGGCAGGGGCCCGGGGGTGAGGTTCAGGGGATGACCGCTCTGGAGCCGCTCCAGAGCCCCGGCGAGGAGACAGGAGATGTTCAGGGCGGCGGCCGGCTGCCCGCCATCGGGTGTGCCCGGGCCGGCGGCCTCCGGCGGTACCGGGGAGGGGCTGAACAGGATAGCCGTGAAGGTCAGGAGGGCCAGTATCATTGCAACGGCATCCGGGAGGTCCACAATGGTTGTACATCTCCCCGTTCCAGGACAAAAACCTTCCCCGGAGGCCGGCGCTCCGCAACATTTCTAAGGAGAGATCGGGATTCCGGCTGCAGTTAGAGGAGGTTTCCCGACGCCCTGCCGGAACGGGGCGCGGATGCGAAGGGTATCGGGACCTTCCTCACTCCCCCCGCCCCCAACAGCGCGAACCATTATCCTCCGCCGGCACCGACCTCTGAGGCGTGACTGCCCATTCGTCTGCCTGGGACGACGACTACCGGAGGCGGGGAGACCTCTGGGGCGGAGCGCCAGCGCCGCTCCCGGACCTTCCGGCAAATGCCGCCGTGCTGGAACTCGGCTGCGGGAACGGCAAGACCCTCGCGGCCCTTCTTCGGCGGTCGGCGCGCGTGACCGCGGTCGACGTCTCCCCCCATGCCGTCGCTCTCGCCCGGCGGCACCCGGGGACGGCGGCGGCATGCCTCACCGTTGCCGACGCCCGCTGCCTGCCGTTCTGCAAGGCATCTTTCGATGCGGTCTTCCTGGTTCACATCACCGGCCATCTGCCCGGCCCGGGCCGGAAGGCCGTGGCATCCGAGGTCTGCCGGGTGCTCAGGCCCGGCGGCGCGGCCTTCTTCCGGGGGTTCTCCGTCGAGGATATGCGCGCCGGGAAAGGAGCGGAGACGGAGCGGCAGACCTTCCAGAGGGGCGACGGCATCATCACCCACTACTTCACCGAAGACGAGACGGCGGAACTCTTCGCACCCCTCGTCCCGGTCTCGGTCCGGACGTGCCGCTGGCAGATGCGGGTGAGGGGCAGGGACCTCCCCCGGGCCGAGATCGAGGCGACGTTTCAAAAGGCGGTCTAGTGGCGGGAAACGGGTTTTGCGCACCCCGCCATCCCCCTCCCCCGGCCCCTGCGGGAGCCGGAACCGGAGACGAACATACCTTTTTTACGCTTCCGGATCGAGATATAGTACCAGGATACGGGAAACCCGGGAGTGAACGCAGGCAAAAACGGCTCCTCTCCCGGGCCCCCGTGCAGTAAGGTCAACCTTTTTTGACACCCGAACAAAATAACAGGAGAGGAAGAGAGGTCATGTGCATTGCAATGCCTGCTGAGGTACTGGAGATTAAAGAGGGCAACATCGGCGTCGTCGACTTCGGAGACCTGCAACAGGAGGTCAGGCTCGACCTCGTGGACGTGAAAGTCGGGGAGTTCGTGCTCGTCCACGTCGGGTTCGCCATCCAGCGTCTCAGCAGAGAGGAGGGGCTTGAGACCCGCGAGGTCTTCAGGCAGGTCTACGCTGCGATGTCGGAGGAGTGATGCACGAGTACAGCATCGCCTACGACATCTACACGACCGCCCGCCGGGCCGCGCTTGATAACGGCGCAAAAGAGATAACATGTGTCTCCGTGGACGTCGGCAAGATGGCTATGGTGAACCCCGAGCAGGTGGAGTTTCTCTTCAAGATCATCATCGAGGACGACCCGCTCTTTTCGAACGCCCGGCTCTCGTGCCGGGACGTCGAGGCGCGCAGCCGCTGTTCCTGCGGCTATGAGGGAAGCGAGCGGTTCGTCTGCCCGCAGTGCGGGAAACTCCCGGAGATCGTTGCAGGAATGGAGATCGCAGTCACAAACATCGAGATAGAAGTGGACGAAGAATGAAAGTCAACCTCATGCACGGTGCCGGCGGCGAGGTGATGGGCGAGCTCTTGCGCGTCCTCACCAACCTCAAGCACAACAACGCCGGGGGGATAGGGCTCGAGTCGCTTGACGACGGCGCGGTCATCCCCTTGAACGGCCAGAACATCGTTTTTACGACCGACAACCACGTAGTCTCGCCGATCTTCTTTCCCGGCGGAGATATCGGGCGTATCGCAATCTGCGGGACCATCAACGACCTTGCGATGATGGGCGGGCGGCCGATCGCCCTCTCGTGCGGCATGGTCATCCCCGAAGGTTTCGAGGTTGCCGACCTCGAGCGGATCGTCGCGTCGATGGATACGGCACTCGGCGAGTGCGGGGCAAACCTCGTCACGGGCGACACCAAGGTCCTCGAGCGGAGCGCGCTTGACACCATCGTCATCAACACCGCCGGCATCGGCGTCGCCGAGCGGGTGGTGCGGGACAACGGCCTTCTGGTCGGGGACAAAATCATCGTCAGCGGCACCATCGGCGACCACGGCATCGCCATCATGGCCCACCGCGAGGGGTTCGATTTCGGCGGCCAGATCCACTCCGACGTCGCCCCCCTCTGGACGCTCGTCGAGCGGGCGCTCGCCGCCGGGGATATCCACGCCATGAAAGACCCGACAAGGGGCGGGTTTGCGAACGCCATCAACGAGATGGCGAGAAAGAGCGGTGTCGGGGTCGTCATCGAGGAAGAGGCCCTCCCCTTCCGGGCGAACGTCCGGAGCGCCGCCGGCATGCTCGGCCTCGACCCGCTCGAGGTGGCAAACGAGGGCAAAGTCATCATGGGGGTCGCACCCACCGATGTTGAGGCCGTCCTCGCGGCACTCCGGTCGCATCCCTACGGACAGGACGCCGCGATCGTCGGCGAGGTCGTTGAAGGCTCCAACGTGATAATGCGGACCGCTATCGGCGGAGAGCGGTTCATCGAACCGCCGATCGGCGACCCGGTCCCGCGTGTCTGCTAGGAGACGACCATACCTTTTTACATCTGCCCTCGATCCTGCTGATTTATACATCGCTGTTATGCAGTCTTATGGAGAGGCGTGAATGATGGAAGAAGCAGACATCGAGGTGCGCCTGGTGGATGTCTGGGACGTAGAGACGATCGCCGACCTCTACCGGGCGGGGGGCTGGTGGAACGAGAAATGGAACCCTGCCAGCCTCGGCGCCCTCATCGCCGGAAGTTTCGCGTTTGCCGTCGCCATCGACCCTGCGACCGGCAAAGCGGTCGGCATGGGCAGGGTGATCTCGGACGGGGTCTCGGACGGCTACGTTCAGGACCTGGTCGTCCTCCCCGGGCACCGGGGCAGGGGCGTCGGAACGATGATCTTATCAGCGCTGCTGGATTATTGTACCTCTGCAGGTGTCGCCTGGGTCGCCCTTGTCGCCGAACCCGGGACTGAAACGTTCTACACCGCGCTTGGGTTCAGGAGAATGGAGGGACACATACCCATGCGGTGGTATCCGAAAGACTGGTGAGACATGCTGAAATTTGCTGACTTTAATCCCGTGAGCCTGGACGATCGCGACCTCTTTCTGGAGCACTACCGGCAGTACCCCCAGGTGCACAGCGACAACACGTTTGCGAACATGATCTGCTGGAACCATTATGCAGATTACCGGTTTGCAAAAGTCGAAGGGTCGATCGTCCTCTCAAGCACCATCAATAATGTCACGTCGTTCCGGATGCCGATCGGCCCTAAAAACCCGGGCCTGGTCGAGGACGTCATCGATCTCGCGGTGAGGGAGGGCGGCGACAAACCCCTGTGGGTCCTCGACCCGGTAAATGAAGCGCGGATCCGGGAACTCTACCCGGCCCTTCCCCTGCACGAAAACCAGGACTTCTTCGACTACATCTACCGGACCGAAGCCCTCGCCGACCTCGCCGGAAAGGGCTATGCCACCATCCGACGCCAGGTTAACCGGTTTGGGCGGGAGTATGCATATACGGTCGAAGCAATCACGGAAGACAACATCGACGAGGTCTGGGAGTTCCTGGTCGTCTGGTGCGAGTGGCGGGACTGCGACTCCGAGCCCATCCTCGCGGCCGAAAAAGAAGCCATCCTCTTCGCCGTGACCCACTTCTTCGCTATCGGGCTTGAGGGGTGGATAGTCAGGATCGGCGGAACCATCGGCGCGATATCGATCGTCGGGCGGGTCAACGCGGATATGGCGGTCGTCCACTTCGAAAAGGCGCTCCCCGAGACCTACCCGAGCATTTACAAGGTGATCACGACCGAGACGGCGGCGGGGCTCCGGGACCGCTACCGCTACGTCAACCGGGAGTGCGACATGGGCGTGCCCGGTCTCCGCGAATCAAAGACGCGTTACCACCCGGCGTACATGGTCGAGGTGTACTACGCGAACCGGGAAGACCTGGAGGCGTGCTGCAGGTGACCGCCGATCTCGTGCTCCGGAACGTGATGCTCCCGACGGGACGGCGCGCCGACATCGTCATCGCCGGGGGTGTCGTCCGGCACGTCGGGGCAGCGGTGCGTGCCGATGAGACGATCGACTGCAGCAGGCTCACCTGTCTTCCGGGAGCGGTCGATATGCACGTCCACATGCGGGGAGGCGTGCAGGCAGAGAAGGAGGACTGGCGGACGGGCACCATGAGCGCGGTCGCCGGCGGGGTGACGGTGGTCGTCGACCAGCCAAACACCGTCCCCCCGATCACCACACCCGGACTCCTCCGGGCCCGTGTCCGCGAGGCGGAGGAGCATGCCGTCTGCGGGTTTGGTGTGAACGCAGGCGTCGTGCCGGGCGCCGACCTCCCGGGCATGTACGATGCCGGCGCGATGGCCTTTGGCGAGACCTTCGCGGCACCGTCGAGTTACGGCGAGGGACTCGACCCGGATACCCTCAAGGAACTCTTTGCCCGCATCCATGCCCTCGGGGGGCTTGCCACGGTGCACGCCGAGGAGGTCATCGGTCCGGCACCGGCAACCCTCGCCGACCACGACCGCGCACGCTCCGGCGCAGGGGAGGCGCGGGCCGTCCAGGCGGTCTCTGCCCTCGCCCCGGCTGAAATAAGGCTCCACTTCTGCCACCTCAGCACCGCCGCCTCGGTCGAGGCCGCACGCGGCACGGTGGAGGCGACGCCGCACCACCTCTTCCTCGCGCGTGGCATGTTCGAGGAGGACGACACCCGGGCCCGGGTGAACCCCCCGATCAGGGACGAGGAGACCCGGCGCGATCTGTGGTCCTGCTGGGATAAGATCGACGTCGTCGCCTCGGACCACGCCCCGCATACGTTCCACGAGAAGGCGCTGCCGTTCGAGACCGCTCCCTCCGGTGTCCCCGGGGTCGAGACGATGGTGCCGCTCCTGATGGCGGCGGTGCGCCGGAGGCGGATCACCCTTGCCTCGGTGATCGAGAAGACGTCGTGGAAGCCTGCCGCCATCCTCGGCATCCCGCGCGCAGGGTTTGAGCCGGGCGACCGGGCGGACTATGCCCTCTACCCGGACGAAGTCACCCGCATCGACGCCTCGCGCCTCCACGCAAAGTGCGGCTGGTCGCTGTTCGAGGGGCTCGACGCAGTCTTCCCAAAAGAGGTGGTCGTCGGGGGGAAGCGGGCCTACGCCTGCGGCGATTACCGGGAGGGGTGTGCGGCTTGGTATCCCGGGCAAGGATATTTATCCCGGGAAAATAAATAATACAAAGCCGATAAAGCGCATCTTTAGGTCCCCGGGTGATCATCTGGCGAGACGCCTGGATATGATCCGCGGGACAACCCAGGTGCGCGACAGGCACGCCTGGCATATGGGTACGATCGGGTGAGGATCGGCAGCAGCCGCCTGTGAGCATCGATCGTTAGTGCCGGGCGACATCCCTTTACGAGGTCTTTTCTTATGGAACCCTATCTCGACGCCGTCGTCGAAACCGCGCACGGAGTGGTGATAGCGCTTGACGTAACCGCAGGCGCAAAACGGTCTGTCTTTCCGGCAGGCTACAACGAGTGGCGGAAGAGTATTCGATGCCAGGTGACGGCCCCTGCCGTCGGCGGGAAGGCGAACCGCGCCATTATCGACCTCCTCGCAGAGACGTTTCGCATACCTCGCGCCGACGTGAGCATCGTCGCCGGACACACGTCATCCTCAAAGACCGTGGCGATCGTCGACGTATCGAAATCCAATGTTGTCGCATGCCTGAAGGCCGCCGGTGCCTGACGCGGTACTGACGAACGAAACAGGAGCACCGTGACGAAACGGCTTTCATCACGGGAGAACTATACTGTGAGATATATTCAAATGAGCCCTTTAGGGGGCCTGTTTTTTGGATTTCCGCTTTAAAAAATCTTGCGTTTAAACCCCCATCTGATTTAAGTAATTGCACCCTAGATATATAATTGACCCCTATGCCCGCGCGCATGAATACCTGCGTGGCATACGGCGATCAGATTTACATTCAAGGAGGAGACTCCATGTATTCACCAGAAACTACAAAGTACCTCATTCATCTTACTCTGCAGATCGAGGGGGTGGTCGATAAGCCCGACGTCGTGGGTGCCATCTTCGGTCAAACCGAGGGTTTGCTCGGCGAAGACCTCGACCTGCGTGATTTACAGAGAACAGGTCGTGTCGGCAGGATAGATGTTCAGATAACCACGAAACGGGGAGAGACAAAAGGCGAAATACTCATCTCGTCCTCGCTCGACCGGGCGGAGACCGCGCTCCTGGCATCGTCGCTCGAGACGATCGACCGGGTCGGACCGTGCACGGCCCGGGTGAAGGTCGACCGCATCGAGGATATCCGGGTGACCAAACGGCGCAAGATCGTCGAGCGCGCTAAAGAACTCCTCCTCGAGGATTTCGATGAAGGCGCTATAAACAGCGACGATCTGCTCGACGAGGTCAGGGAAGTCATCAGGATCGAGAAACTCGAGTACCTCGGTGAAGAGCGGGTGCATGCCGGTCCGAACGTCATGGCCTCCGACGCCATCATCATCGTAGAAGGACGGGCCGACGTCATCAACCTGCTGCGCTACGGGATCAAGAACGCGGTTGCAGTCGAGGGGACCAACGTCCCGCGCATCATCATCGACCTCTGTTCGCAGAAGACCGCGACGACCCTGCTCGACGGGGACCGGGGCGGGGAACTGATCCTCCGCGAACTCCTGCAGATCGCCGAGATCGACTTCGTGGCATACAGCCCGCGGGGAAAGAGCGTCGAGGAGATGAGCCGCAAGGAGATCGTCAAGGCGCTCCGGAACAAAGTGCCCGCGGAGGTGATCACCGACCATACCCCCGACGAGGAGGGAGTGGAGCGGATCCCTGCCGGTGCATACGCGGCAACGGAAGACGAGCAGCCGCCAGAGCAGCAGAGAGAGAGGAGCCAGAAACCGCCCTCGACGCTCGGCGAGCACATGGCCGATGTCCGGAATAGAAATATTGCACGGTTCCTCTCCCCGGACTATACCGTCCTCTTAGAATCGAACGCTACCGATGTCGAGGGCGCACTCCAGAACCTGAACGGCGATGTTGAAGGGCTTGTCGTCGATCGCATCATCGACCAGAAACTCCTCGATCAGATCGGGGGAAGGGATCTCGAGTTCGTAGCTGCCCGGGACTTTAAGGGGATTATAAAGCGCCCCCTGTCCATCAGACTCATAAAGATCGGGTGAACTACCCCGCCCTGAAGGACGGGGCTTCCTGCTTCATCCTTCCTCTACTGAGGCAAGTCCACAGGCTCTATGGCGCTTATCCGTCACCTGCTACCCCGACAAGGTTCTGTTCTTGCAGGGCAAATTTCTTGATATTGATTGCCGCGTTGATGTCACGGTCGTGGTGCGTGCCGCAGTCGGGACAGACCCATTCCCGGTCTGAAAGTGTGAGATCCCGCTTGAGATGCCCACACTGATGACAAATCTTTGAGGAGGGATCAAACCTCCCGATCGTAAGAAAGGTCTTCCCGTAGTTTCGGCACTTATATTCCAGCATCGTGAAGAACGTGCTCCACGATGCATCTCCAATGCTCAGTGCGAGGTTATGATTTT
>WOYI010844812.1_pt1 | contig 10620 bp, 11 predicted proteins | sample 6423411 | NCBI WGS metagenome assembly WOYI01 (sample SAMN13441803, study PRJNA592873) | oil field metagenome | biome: oil field; feature: oil-well bore; material: oil-contaminated soil; isolation source: oil-contaminated soil from oil-well borehole | place: Germany: Wietze | collected 2016-10-18 ... | reverse complement strand
GGCAGGGAATCACCAGAGCCATTGGGTTCCTCGCCAGGGCTGAGCCGACGGCCCGGGCCGCGCCCGGCTTACCCAAGAGTCCCGCCAGTTCGCCATAGGTGCGCACCTCGCCAAAAGGGATCTCCACCGCGGCCAGCAGGACATCTTTCTGGAAGCCCCGGATCACATCCCAATCAATGGCAACGGTAAACACTTTCCGGATTCCAAAGAAATATTCACTCAATTCCGCCAAAAGGGTTGAGATCACTTCCATCCCCGTCAGCGAAGGTTGGCCTTCTTCAACAGACAGGCTGTCTTTAAACGCCTTTAAAGGCGAAAAAGCAACCTGCTCCAGGCCTTGGTCCCCCGCCATCAGGCTGACCGGGCCAACAAGTGTTTGGTCCAAAACGCCAAATATCTTTCCCAATGCAAACCTTTCATCTGATATCTTATTCACAATCTTACCTTAAAAGGCCGCTCAACTGCGAATTAAACAACCGCGCTCAGGAAAGAAACCGGACAGAGATCGTAGGGCAATCGTAGGGCAAGCGTCAAGCATTAAAAGCGCCTCTCCTGTAAGATTGAGGAAAGTAAGGGCGACTTCTCTTCTTCTCCTCCTTAAAATGAGTGCCGGGGTCGGCGTCTCCGGCACTCACATGATTTAAATCCCCCGTTTCAAAACAATTTCACAGCTTTTTAAGGTCTAGACATCCTCCCAATTCCAGGTTGGATTATAATAAGGTCGATTTTTGAAAAAGAATGGGAGATGAGGAAATGGCAGAGACACGAGAAACCTATGGCATTGATATCGCCGGCATCCACCGGGAACTAGAACTCTTCGAGATCAAACCCGGCCTGCGCATTGCCATTCTGAACATCCTGGGCGACACGGAACTGGTTGAGGCCTGCGCCAAAGCGCTCGGTGAGAAGCTATCAGAAATTGACTATGACGTGCTGGTCACTGCGGAAGCCAAGAGCATCCCGCTTGCCCATGCCCTGTCTGTGGTCACCGGCAAGCCGTATGTGATCCTCCGCAAGTCCTACAAAGCCTATATGGGAGAAGCGATCGCCTCGGAGACCCTTTCGATCACCACTGGCAAACCGCAAACCCTTTATCTGGACGAAAAAGACCACCGCTTGATTGACGGGCACAAAGTTGTGATCGTTGACGATGTAATCAGCACCGGCTCCACCCTGCAGGGTATGCGCCTGATCCTGGAAAAGGCCGGCGGGACGATTGCCGCCGAAACAGCGATCCTCACGGAAGGCGAACGGGCCAAATGGGCGAACATCATCGCCCTGGGTCATCTCCCCGTGTTTTCAGATTGATCCTCAGCGCCTTTAACAAAACCTAAAAAGACATTCACAACCGGCCAGTTCATGGCCGGTTGTCCGTTTAAAAAGCCCTCCTGCGAGTGAATTCAACAATCTTCTGGATAGCTATACGATAGCAGCGTCACTAAGCCCCCATTCCGGTGTTATTAACAACGGATCATAAAATAATGGAACTTTTTCAAACTTTAGACGTATTAAGGATAGCGATAAATTAAAGCGGCAATTCATATCATAAATTAAAGGAGAAGGAGGAAGTCCATGAGCGCTGTTGTTTACTTGGTGATTGGCGTGATCAGCATTATTTTTGCCCTAATCAGCTTCACTGGGCTGGAACAAAGCAATAATGAGTGAACCCTTGCCATTCAAAGGAAAACCCCAACAGCATTAATGGATTTTCGTCTGTTGGGGTCCCTCCCTTCAGACCGTCTCATAACAAGAGACCGCCTTCAAACCGGCGGTTTTTTTGTTATGATTAAGTCCTAGATGATGTAATTATGGAGGAACAATGCGAATCCGAATTGGATTGGAGCAGAATACCGAAGACGGCCGCTTCCTGGCCTATGCCCTGGATCACCCAGGGTGCTTTGCCTATGGAAGCGATGAAGCCGAAACGCTGATCCGCATGCCGAGAGCCGTTCTGAACTACGATAAATGGATCCGGGACCACACCCGCGGACCCTGGGCGGATTTCGCCGATCTGGATTTCAGGATCGTGGAGCGGTTTACCACCTTCAATATTGACGAGGCCTATCAGCTGACCGCCCCAGGCCAGGGCTACCAGGTCAACGCCTGGTTCACGGATGACTGGCGTCCCCTCTCGGCAGAGGAGATTTCCAACGCTCTGAAGATCTATCATTGGCAGCGGGAGGAGCTGCTTGCCGGCTATACCACCCTGGCGCCGGAAATCATTGAAATGCAGCGTCCCGGCCAACGCTGGAACATCACCGGGATCGTGAAGCATGTCGCCAATGCTGAATACTGGTACCTGACCAGGCTGGGGCTGACGGACCTCACCCGGTCCGACCTGTCCGCCGAGCCGATCGACCGCTTGACCCTGTTGGCCGAGGAAGTCGACCGGGCCTTCCCCAGCTTTCCCGGCAAAGTTGAAGTGCGAGGGTTGGAGGGCGAATTTTGGTCCTATCGCAAGCTTGTCCGCCGCATCCTTTGGCATCAGCGGGACCATATCAGCCATATCAAACAACTGGTATTTCCGGGAGATGAGGAATATTAATTAAATCACAAAGCAGGCGCCTCACCAAACGCCTGCTTTGCTTCGTTAACCTCACCTTTATCTCAGTTGGGGTCACTACCACAACTTAAGGGGGGAATTTGAAAGGAGAGAAATCAAATTCCTTAGGGATTAGATTATCACACTGTGATTAATAGCGTTGTAAGGAATTGTTATCAAATTGTTAATTGGAGAGACAAACCTCTGTTTTGATTCAAAAATCAGACTTCGCCATCCGGAATCGGCCCATTTTTGGGAAATCCAAATAAGCTGTGCTATCATTGGTAAAACGACCAAGGCAGAGGCGATGAAAGCCAAAAAGAGTCTCCTTTTCTACATCCTGCTCAATATTCTGATCTCCGCAGCGACCACGCTGGTCGTCCTATTGATCTGGCAGGCCGCCCACCCCTCGCCTCAAATGACCGGGTCAAAAACCATTCCAGAAGCCAATTCTGGGACTCTATCCGCTCCATCCAGTGGTGAAGCTGAAACTACCCCATCCAAACCGGAATTCCTGCAGGAGGATCTTCAGGTCCTCATTCGATCCGTGGTCGGCGCCGGCAACCTGGCTATGGAATATGTCCAGATCTTCAACCAGAGCGAGGGCGCCGTCAACCTGAACGGCTGGCAGCTGCAAAACGGCCGAGGCCAGCACTTCACTTTCCCCGCAATGATCCTGAATCAGGATGGAGCCGTTGAGGTCCACTCGAAGGCCGGCACCAGTACCGTGATAGAATTGTACTGGCAGTCCGATGCGCCCATTTGGCAATCCGGTGATACCGTCACTCTGATTGACGCGGAGGGTAAAATTCAGGCTACTTACCAAATACCCTAAAGAAAATAACCTTATGTCCAAAGCACTTTACCGAAAATGGCGCCCCCAAAGCTGGGATGAAGTCGCCGGTCAGGGACACATCACCCAGACCCTGCGGAATGCGGTCATGCTTGACCGCGTCGCCCATGCCTATCTCTTTGCCGGCCCGCGCGGCACCGGGAAGACCACCTGTGCCCGTTTGGTCGCCAAAGCCGTCAACTGCCTCGACCCAGACCTGAAAAACCGCCCCTGCAACGAATGCGAGCACTGCAAGGCGATCACAGCAGGCCGGTTCATGGACCTGATCGAGATCGACGCCGCCTCCAACACCAGCGTGGACGACATCCGTGATCTGCGCGATAAGATCAATTTCTCCCCCTCCCAGGGCCGCTTCAAAGTCTATATCATTGACGAAGTCCACATGCTTTCAACCGCGGCCTTCAACGCCTTGCTAAAGACTCTGGAGGAGCCGCCGGCGCATGCGATCTTCGTCCTGGCAACCACCGAGATCCACAAGATCCCGGCCACGGTGCTCTCCCGCTGCCAGCGGCATGAATTCCGCCGGATCCCGCTGGAGATCATCGTCAACCACCTTAAAGAGAAGAGCGCGGAAGAAGGCCTTTTGGTCGAAGAACCCGTCTTCACGGAAATCGCCCGGCAAGCCACGGGCAGCTTGCGCGATGCGATCTCCCTTTTGGATCAACTCACTTCAACCAATGAGAAGATCACCCTGGAAATGGCTCAGGCCATCCTGGGCACAGCCACCAGCCTGCGGGTGATCGAGATCGTGGACGCCCTGGCGGCGAAGGATGCGGCGGCCGGCCTGGAACAGATTGATCAGGCGCTGGATACCGGCACGGATCCCCGTCAGCTGGCCCGGCAGATCGTTTCCTACCTGCGGAACGTCCTGCTCTATCAGATGGGGCATCTGAACCAGGCGGACATCGCCGAGGACCTGAAACCCAAGATCCACGCCCATGCCAGCCAGCTCCCCCTGCCAGAGCTGTTGAAAGCGATCAACGCCTTCAACCAGGCAACCATGGATGAACATGCCAATTGGCACCCCGGCCTGGGGCTGGAACTGGCCTTCACTGAGTATCTGGTCAGGCCGGCGGTCCCAGCGGAAAGCCAAGCCCGGACGGAGCAGGCGGCCGCCTCCCAACCGCTCGTCAAAGCGCCCCTGACTCAGCCCAAGCCCAAACCGGAACCGGTCAAAAAAGCCGAAGCTCCCCTGCCCGATGCTGAGCCGGAATCCGCTCCCCAGGCCGGGCAGGCTCCTGATGAACCAGAAGTAGCAAGCCCAGATACGGCAAGCCCGCAGGATGAGCGGCCGGACCAAGCGGAGAAAACCGCTCCCCCTGCTGGCGCTGTCTCCCTCAGCGACATCCACAAACAATGGCGGAAGGTGAAAGCCTTGGTGGGCAAACACAACCCACGCACGGAAGGGCTGCTCAACACGTCCAAACTGGCCGGTTTGAAAGACAACACCCTCATCCTCGGCTTTTCCTCCGACACCTTGAAGCAAATGATGGAAAAAAGCGGCAACCTGACACTCACCTGTGACATCCTCGAGGAAGTTTTCGGGCAGGCCATCGGAGTCACTTGCATCGTCTCCACCCATCAGGGCGGTGTGCTGCCGGAGGATATAGAAATCGAAAATGATGGCATGGTCGGCACGGCCACCCGGGACCTGGGTGGTAAAATCACAGATGCCAAAGAAGCAAATTAGGATACAGCACCAGGAAAGGAAATCCAAATGGCAAAAGGTTATAATCGGCCCGCCGGCGGTAAAAGCGGCGGCGGCATGATGGCTCAAATTCAGAAGATGCAGCAGCAGATGGCGGACGCCCAGGCTGAACTGGCTGAAGAGACTGTGACCGCGACGGTCGGCGGCGGCGTGATCAGCGTCACCATGACCGGCGATCAAATCTGCCAAGCCATCACCATCGCGCCTGAGATCCTTGAGGACGCTGACGTGGAAATGCTGCAGGACCTCGTCACCTCCGGCGTCAATGCCGCTCTGGAACAATCCCGCAAGCTGGCCTCCGAGAAAATGGCTCCCTTCACCAATATGCTGGGCGGCCTCGGCCTTGGGATGTGAACAGAACCGATGCGCGCCTTACCTGAACCCGTCCAGAGCCTGGTGGATGCCTTTGCAAGGCTGCCAGGGATTGGCCCAAAAACAGCTTCCCGCCTGACCTTTTACCTCCTGCGTGCGCCCGAGGAGATTTCTCTCAGCCTCTCAGAGGCCCTGAGCGGCCTCAAGGAGGAAACAGGCTTGTGTGAAGTGTGTTTCAACATCACCCGTAAGGAAACGCCCGTTTGCGAAGTCTGCGCCAGCGAGCAACGCGACCGGCAAACGATTTGCGTAGTGGAAGAGCCGCTGGATGTCCTGGCCATCGAGAAGACGGCCGGGTTCAATGGCCTCTACCATGTCCTGCATGGCGTCCTCTCCCCCATCGAAGGCGTTGGGCCGGATGACCTGAAAATTCGGGAACTCTATGCCCGGCTGGAAGATGGTCAGGTGAAAGAAGTGATCCTGGCCACCAACCCCAGCATGGAAGGCGACGCTACGGCGATGTACCTCCATGAGCGGATCGCCCCCAAGGGCATCCGGGTGACCCGGCTGGCCCGCGGCCTGCCCGTCGGCGGCGACCTGGAATATGCCGACCAGAACACGCTGCTGCGTGCCCTAGCCGGACGGCAGGCCCTGGATTGAATTCAAACCCCACAGAAAAATCAAAGCGCCCTCACAGCGCTTTTTCTTTACCCTCCCAAGAGCCGACCCACGATCACCACGGCCATCCCCACCAGAACCGGAACGAACAAGTTTCGGGTCAGGATCGCCGCAGCAAAGGTCGGCAGCGCGGCCCAGAGGAAGAGATTCCCGGCATCCAACGCCACCCGGCCATCAACGACCAGCAACGAGGGCAGCAGCATGGCGGCCAAGACCGCCGGCGGGATATAACCCAGCCAGGAGATCACCACATCCGGCAGCCGCCGGCCGGTGAGCGCGAGCAGCGGGATGACCCGCGGCAGATAGGTCACCACGGCCATGCCAATGATTGTCAGGAGGATCGTTTTTTGGTCCATTGCTCGAAAACCACTCCCAGGGTGGCGGCCAGGACGGTCGCCACGATTACATACCACTGTTGAAGCCCCCAAAAATACAAACCCAGAGAAAACGCGCCAGCCAAAACGGCCACGACCACCTGCACCTTGTTCCGGATCTGCATCACCAAAAGGGCAATGAACATCGTCGGCAGGGCGTAATCCAGCGCGAAGGGTTCAATCTCCGCGATCAGCTGCCCCCCGAAGATTCCCAAAGCCGTCCCCAGCACCCAGGAGGCCTGCGCTGTCAGGTTAATCGCGAAGGTTTCACTCTTGGGCCGCTCACCATCTTCCATCCGGGTCGCATGCAGGGCGAAGGATTCGTCCGTGACTTCATAGGCAAAAGCGGAAAGCTCCCTTTTTCGCCAGTTCTGCAGGTGGGGCGATAAGGCCGCGGACATCAGCAAGTGCCGCAGGTTCACAATAAAGGTGGTGAGGATAATGGAAAGCGGCGCAAGGCCGGAAGCGAACAGACCCACAGAGATCAACTGCGCCGAACCCGCATAGACCATGACCGACATCAGCAGGGTATTGAAGGCCGACAGCCCCGCCTTTTGCGCCAGCACGCCATAGGCAAACCCCACCGGGATATAGCCCAGAACGATCGGCAGCGCCTGAGTCATCCCCTGCAGCCAGGGACGAGATTGAGGTTCAGATTTTTCGGAAAGCGGTTGGCCCATCAGGAATTCCAAAAGGTAGTGGCTGTTTCCAGTCAATAATAAGGCTCAATTCTACTCTAAGAAAAAAGCTTGACGTCCCGCAAAACGGCACAGCTACCAATTTCCTACCGTTGTTGAGCCGGGTATCGCGGAAAAACCATAAAATCCTTTAGAAAGGCCTTTTGGTAAGGGGTTTTTCAACCGATCATTGGCTTCACTTAATACTGATAACGGTTTTTGCGCTTCTCAAATGCTTTAAGTAATTTTTCCTTGGATGAGGATTGACAATAAGGTATCGGCTGAAAAGATAAACCCTCTGCGAAATATGGATCCCCCGCTCTCACATAGCTCTCTATCCGCTGATAGCCCCTCAAGATGTCAGCTGGCGGCGTATTGTAGCCCCGTGAGACTCCCTCATAATGGAACAAACTCGCAAAAGGCGTGTAGAGATTCAAATACCCTTTTTCATAAACCTTCAAGCAGAAATCAATATCGCTGAACGCCAACAGGTAAGCCTCATCATATCCCCCCACGGCTTCAAACAGGTCCCTTTTCACCATCTGGCAGGCGCCTGTCAGGGCCATGTAATTTCGATACCAATCAACTGAACCCAATAAACCGGAATAGTCTTCCGGAGCGTTGAGGTAAAGATGCCCGGCAAACCGGTTCAGCCCCAGGATGATCCCGGCGTGCTGGATAGTGCGGTTTGCCCGGATCAATTTGGTCCCAACGACCCCGATTTCAGGCCGGGCCGCCCACCGGACCAGCTCCTCCAACCAGAAATCATTCGAAACGCCCATGTCATCATTCAAAAACAGTAAGAGGTCTGATTGAGAGTTTGCCGCGCCCAGATTGATCGCCTCAGAATAATTAAACTCTTGGTTGTATCGAACGACCGAAACCCTGGGTGAATTGCGAATTTCTTGAAAATAGCTGATTGTTGCGGGGTCAATGCTGTTGTTATCAACAATTGTGATTGCCAAATTGCGGTAGCTGTTGTGCAGCAGCGAATCAACCAAAGGTTCAAGCAGTTTTCGATTGTTCAAAGTCGGGATGACAACCGCAATGCTCGGTTCGGTGCCTGGCCAAACAAATCGCGTCCCAATAGGCTCCACCTCAGCAGCCACCCCATTGATGCCCTGCTGTTCCAAATGTGCAACAATGATCGCCTGGTTTTCCGCCTTTGCCGACGTGACCAGCTCTTTTTGCGAGACCAGTACATAGGGCAGATGCTGAAAGGCGAAATTTTCACGCTGAAGTTCTAGGCATAAGCGGTATTCCTGCACCAACAAAGGCTTTTGGGAACTGAAATGAAAATCAACCTTCTCAAGAGCCTCGCGGCCGATTATCCCCCTTGAGAAATAGTTGACACTGAGCAATAAAGCTGGGGAGGCGTCCCCAGGCTTGAAAAACAGCTTTTTCTTTTTTTCTCCCGGGGCGGCATATTCACAATTGTAATAATAAATATCAGCCTCACCCGTTGAGTTGAGGGCTCCATAAAACCTCAGCAGCAATGTTCTGGCAAATTGATCCCCCGGCGCGCAAAAAAGGACAAAGTCCCCACTGACTTGGTCCAATAAATTGTCTTCTACCGTAAGTAAATGTTTTATTTGGGAATGGTATTCAGCAGAATCTTCAGCCAAACTATTGAATTTCGTGCTTTCCCCCAGACAAATGATTTCCCAGTGATTTCCAATCAAATTCGCAATAGAATGAATAGTTTTTGCGAATTCCAACGGAGTGGCTTTATCCAGGTCCAGAATGAACGAAACTTTCGGTTGCCGGTCAATGTGGTCCAAAGATACAAGCGATGCGCTGTTTTCACGATCAAAACAATGCTTGCAGGAAATTCTTGAATGCCAGTCTCTGATTTGAAATGCCAGGGAAGTGCTGTTGAGTTTGTGATAATTTGTTCGCAACCACAGTTCAAGCCCAGAATTTGGGGGCAAGAGTTTGCTAAAGAATCCTCTGATGATTGAAGGCATAGATTAATTTACACAAACCAGTTCGAGAATATTGTGTCGTAGTACAGAATAAAACGGATGGGGCCGCTGTAGAAAAATAGCACTATCAGAGCCGCAAGCGTACTGAACTTTAAGAATTTATTTTTTACCTGTTCGATGACATACGCACTGAGGACAAAAGCTATCCCGATTACCGGAAAGATATAACGTCCCTGAAGCGCAACATATTTATAGAACCCATAGGCAAGCTCGGAATTATAGTTTGTATAGATCAAAACAACAGCGTAGAACGCGAAAATTAAGATCAGGCTTTTGATCAGATTTGGGACTTTCTTTAGGTAGCGGGAAGCCAATAAAAGGATCCAATAAAGCGCAATATGGAAATAGGTCACATTGATCGGGAAGTAATTATCCAAACTGCCCATGATCCCAAAAATCCGCTTCAACATCTCCCGGATCCAGATATCAAAAACGAAGCGAATAGGATCGGGATAGCCCTGTTTAAAAGCCTCGGCAAGTGTCAATTTTTGTGGCAGCCCCAACTCCCTGGATCGCACAACATAAACCGACTTATCACAGATCTCTTTGGAAAAAGTGTCAAAACATGAGGGTTTAAGGGATTGAAACCTGATTAAGTTCACGCCATAGAGATAGACGTTCAAACCCAAGAAAACCAATAAAAGCAACAACAATCCATAGAAGAGAATTTTTTTATTTGGCCTTGCCCAGGAAATCTCTTTCCGATTCTTAATCGCAAAAATCAGCCAGATCACAAACATCGCCGCGGCCAATGGCAAAACCGTATGTTTTATCAGCGCGCCAAAAGCAATACTGGTGACCCAGGCGAAGCTATTGAGAACAAATTCCTTATTCTTCAATGCTCTGATGAAAAAGTAAATCCCTAGGGCACTGAAAAAATTCGTGGGGTTGTCGTAACTCACACCACCAGAAAGAAACACAAACATCAAGGTGTTCGTCAGCATGAAAACCGGGAGGAGTTGCAACCACTTATTCTGAATAATTTCTTTTGAAATCAGATAAGTGATGATAACCGCGCCCAAGGTAAAAATCACGTTCACAATCCGAAGCGCGACCAGAACCTGCCAATCTGTGGCATCCGGAAGGATGAGATGGATTAAATTCAACGCTCGGCCGAAGATCCAATATCCCATAAAGGGATTGCGGTGCGCCTCTTCACCAGATGTTTCGGTCAGCGGAATCTCGGCCGGAATCCCCCAGGTCTCGGCAAAAGCCTGAGATACCCCAAAGCGGTAGTCTTCATCAGGAACAGAACCACTCCTCAAATTCAAGGCCAGGAAAACTGAATAGAGGGTAAATACAACCAACAAGAGACCAAGCGCCAGCTTTGGTAGATTTTTCCTCCAAAGTTCAGCGTGAGGTTTACTTGGTGGAACTTGAATGGTTTGTGAATTATTCATAATTTCATTTCTTCTGATTTGGACATTCCTTCTAATTATAATACCTGAGTTTCCCTTTTTAGTGTCCTGAATCTAATTTTTCCAAGATTAA
>WOYI010656557.1_pt1 | contig 10625 bp, 8 predicted proteins | sample 6423411 | NCBI WGS metagenome assembly WOYI01 (sample SAMN13441803, study PRJNA592873) | oil field metagenome | biome: oil field; feature: oil-well bore; material: oil-contaminated soil; isolation source: oil-contaminated soil from oil-well borehole | place: Germany: Wietze | collected 2016-10-18 ... | reverse complement strand
CGCGGACGGGCTGCGCACCACAGCCACGGCCAGCAGCAGCAGCCCGGCCAGGGCCACGGCCAGCACGCCGTGCGCCAGGCGGTGCCGCAGGTACTCGTGCAGGCTGCCCGGCGCCGCGCCCAGTTCGGGGGCCAGCGACTGCAGCCACCCGGCGTAGGGCCCCGCCAGCGGCGCCGGCGACACGGTGCCGACCTCCAGCAGGCGCTGCAGGCCCGCGGCACCCGGGCTCACGCCGCTGGCCTCGCGCGCCACCTCCGGCATCAGCGAAGCCGGCTGCCCCGGTGCCAGCAGCAGCGTGCGCCGCGCGGCGGCCTGCAGCAGGTCGAGCGCACCGAGCACGGTCAGCAGCATGGCGCCGAGCAGGTGCGGCACGACGCTGGCCTGCTCGGGCAGCTTGTCGAGGGTGACGACCGGCCGCTCGGCGCCTTCGCCGCCGACGAAGGAGACCACCGCGACGATGAGCAGGGCCAGGCCGATCAGCGCGTAACCGCGCCACACCAGGAAGCGGTTCTCGGTGCCGTAGGGGGTCGGAAACTCGAAGGCGGGTCCTTCCAGGCTCCACCGATAGGCCATGCAGGCTCCAACACGATCAGGACCGATCGATTCTGCATGATGGCCGTGGGCGGGCGGCCGAGAGCCGGCCGCGCCGCGCGGTCCCGCCGTGAACGGCGGCTGCAACGACGCGCCTACATGCTGCGCCGGTACTGCCCCCCCACCTCGAACAGCGCATTCGTGATCTGCCCCAGGCTGCAGCAGCGCACCGCGTCCATCAGCACCGCGAAGACGTTGCCGTTGTCCATCACCGTCTGCTGCAGGCGCCGCAGCACGGCCGGTGCCTCCGCCGCGTGGCGGGCGTGGAAGGCCTGCAGGCGCTGCAGCTGGCTGCGCTTTTCTTCGTCGGTGCTGCGCGCCAGCTCGACGGTGCTCGGGCCGCTGTCGCCGTGCGGCGCGCGGAAGGTGTTGACGCCGATGATGGGGTACTCGCCGGTGTGCTTGAGCATCTCGTAGTGCATGCTCTCTTCCTGGATCTTGCTGCGCTGGTAGCCGGTTTCCATCGCGCCCAGCACGCCACCGCGTTCGGCGATTTTCTCGAACTCGGCCAGCACCGCCTCTTCCACCAGTTCGGTCAGCTCCTCGATGATGAAGGCGCCCTGGTTCGGGTTCTCGTTTTTCGCCAGGCCCCATTCGCGGTTGATGATGAGCTGGATCGCCATCGCGCGGCGCACGCTTTCCTCGGTTGGCGTGGTGATCGCCTCATCGTAGGCATTGGTATGCAGGCTGTTGCAGTTGTCATAAATGGCGATCAGCGCCTGCAGGGTGGTGCGGATGTCATTGAAATCCATTTCCTGCGCATGCAGCGAGCGGCCGGAAGTCTGGATGTGGTATTTCATCTTCTGGCTGCGCTCGTTGGCGCCATAGCGCTGCTTCATCGCCACCGCCCAGATGCGCCGCGCGACGCGGCCGATCACCGCGTATTCCGGATCCATGCCGTTGCTGAAAAAGAAACTCAGGTTGGGCGCGAATTCGTCGATGTGCATGCCGCGCGCCAGATAGGCTTCGACATAGGTGAAGCCGTTGGCCAGCGTGAAGGCCAGTTGCGTGATCGGGTTGGCGCCCGCCTCGGCGATGTGATAGCCGGAGATGGAGACCGAGTAAAAATTACGCACCTGATGCTGGACGAAATACTCCTGGATGTCACCCATCATCTTCAGCGCAAATTCGGTGGAAAAGATGCAGGTGTTCTGGCCCTGGTCTTCCTTGAGAATGTCCGCCTGCACTGTGCCACGCACTGTGGAAAGCGCCCATGCGCGGATCTTGTCGGCCTCGTCATCCGTCGGCTCGCGGCCATTCTGTGCGCGGAACTTGTCAATCTGCTGATCCACCGCGGTATTGAGGAACATGGCCAGCAGCATCGGTGCCGGACCGTTGATGGTCATGGAGACCGAAGTCGCCGGATCACAGAGGTCAAAGCCTGAATACACCACTTTGAGGTCGTCGAGGGTGGCGATAGACACGCCGGAGTTGCCGATCTTGCCGTAGATGTCGGGACGCAGGTCCGGGTCGCAACCATAGAGCGTGACCGAATCGAAAGCCGTGGACAGGCGCTTGGCCGGCATGCCCTCGGAAACCTTGTGGAAGCGGCGGTTGGTGCGGAAGGCGTCGCCCTCGCCAGCAAACATGCGCGTCGGGTCTTCATTCTCGCGCTTGAAGGCGAACACACCGGCGGTGTAGGGAAAAGAACCGGGGACGTTCTCGCGCATGAGGAATTTGAGCAACTCGCCTGCGTCGCTAAACCGTGGCAGCACGACCTTGCGGATTTTGCTGCCGGAAAGCGACTCGCTGACCAGCGCGGTGCGGATTTCCTTGTCGCGGATCTGCACCACATACTCGTCACCCGCGTAGGCTTTTTTCATGTCCGGCCACATGGCCAGCAGCTTTCTGGCATGCGGTGTGAGCTGGCTGTCTTTCCATGCAATCAACTCGTCAAAATCCGCCGCATTCTTCTCGCAAGCCTTGAACAGTTGCTGTGCAGTTTGCAAGGCCTGCCGTTCGTGCGCGATTTGCGCCTGCTCATCCACATGCCGATGATAGGCGCGCAAAGTATCGGCAATATCGGCGAGGTAACGCGCCCGTTCCGATGGCACGATGGCGCGGTTGGCGGAAGAACATTTGACGGTCATCTTCGGCAGGAAACCCGGTTTCAGTTTCAGGCCATGCTCAACCAACCGCGCCGCCAGCGCCTGGTACAGCGCGGTGACGCCATCGTCATTGAAGCGCGCCGCCATGGTGCCGAACACCGGCATGTCTTCGGTTTTTTCCGCAAAGCGCTCACGGTTGCGCTGATATTGCTTGCGCACATCGCGCAGGGCATCTTCCGCACCCTTGCGGTCAAACTTGTTGATCGCGACAAAATCAGCGAAGTCCAGCATGTCGATTTTTTCCAGCTGGGAAGCCGCGCCGAATTCGGGCGTCATCACATACAGCGATAAATCCACCAGCGGCACAATGGCCGCATCGCCCTGGCCAATGCCGGAGGTTTCCACAATGATCAAATCGAAACCGGCCACTTTGCAGGCAGCCAGCACGTCCGGTAGCGCTTTGGAAATCTCGCTGCCGCTGTTGTTGTCGAAATTTCGCGTGGCTAGCGACCGCATGTAGATGTTGGGATGCTGGATCGCATTCATGCGTATGCGGTCGCCGAGCAGCGCGCCGCCCGTGCGCTTGCGCGAGGGATCGATCGAGATGACCGCAATTTTCAATTGGTCATGCTGGTCGAGGCGGAAGCGGCGGATCAACTCGTCGGTTAACGAACTCTTCCCCGCGCCGCCCGTGCCGGTGATGCCAAAAGTCGGCGCTGGTGATACGGCGGCTTTGGCCAACAGCGCCTGTTTTGCCTGCGCCGGCCAGGTGCCATTCTCAAGCGCGGTAATCACCTGGCTCAAGGCGCGGCGATCACCATTTTCCAGCGCCCGCAAATCCTGCGGCGCACGCACGCCCAGATCCACATCACAGCGCGCCACCATGTCATTGATCATGCCCTGCAAGCCCAGCGCCCTGCCATCTTCAACCGAATACAAATGGGCGACGCCATACGCATGCAGTGTCTCGATTTCCGTCGGCACGATCACGCCGCCGCCGCCGCCGAAGACTTTGATGTCCTGGCCACCCCGCTCCTTGAGCAGGTCGATCATGTATTTGAAAAACTCGATATGCCCCCCCTGGTAGGACGAAACGGCGATGCCTTGAACATCTTCCTGCAAGGCGGCGGTGACGATTTCATCAACCGAACGATTATGACCCAGATGGATCACCTCGACGCCAGTCGATTGCAGGATGCGCCGCATGATGTTGATCGAGGCATCGTGGCCATCAAACAGGGAAGTCGCCGTGACGAAGCGAACTTTGTGCTTCGGCTTATAGGGTGAAAGTTTAGCGGTAAAGCCAAGATCGGTCATGATGGGACTCCGGATATGAACAATGCGCACGCGCCAGGAAACCTTGCCTGCGAACCTTATCTGCGCCTGACTCTGCGCCTGACTGCATTCATTTTATGTTTTGCGTGATTCAGCATTATGCCTGTTACGGTACGTCCGTTGTTGGCACGCATCACTGACCCAACGCACGGCTCAAGAAATTCAGCTGCTCCTGATACTGACGCCAAGGGCCAAATAAAAAAGCGGCCTTGGCCGCTTTTTTATTTGCTTCCATCCATCAGTTGCACCAACGCTTGGCTCAATGACCGCGCTTACGCAGGCGCTCAATCGCAGACAACTGAGCGATTGCCTCGCTGAGCTCAGCCTGGGCACGGGCGTAATCCATTTCGGCACTGCGCGAAGCAAGCGCTTCCTCGGCGCGTTTCTTGGCCGCCTCTGCCTTTGCCTGGTCAAGATCGGTACCACGAATCGCCGTATCGGCAAGCACGGTCACCAGCCCCGGCTGCACTTCCAGCAAACCACCTGCGACAAAAATCAGCTCTTCCTTGCCGTCCTGCAGCTTGATACGCACGGCACCCGGCTTGATGCGTGACATCAATGGCATATGGCCGGGCAGGATACCCAGCTCACCACCCTCACCAGGCAATGCGACAAACTCGGCCAAGCCAGAGAAGATCGACTCTTCGGCACTTACCACATCAACATGAACAGTCATGGCCATACCTTACCTCTCGTCAGGAATACGATTAAAGCGTCTTGGCCTTTTCAAAAGCTTCTTCAATCGCGCCCACCATGTAGAACGCCTGTTCCGGCAACTCATCACATTCGCCATCAACGATCATCTTGAAGCCCTTGATGGTATCCGCCAGCGAAACGATCTTGCCAGGCGAGCCGGTGAATACTTCGGCAACGTTGAACGGCTGGGACAGGAAGCGCTGGATTTTGCGCGCACGGGACACGGCCAGCTTGTCTTCCGGCGCCAGTTCGTCCATGCCGAGAATCGCGATGATGTCACGCAGTTCCTTGTAACGTTGCAGATTGGACTGCACACGGCGCGCCACGTTGTAGTGCTCCTCACCAACGACCAGCGGATCAAGCTGGCGCGAGGTGGAATCCAGCGGATCAACAGCCGGGTAGATACCCAGCGCTGCGATATCGCGCGACAGCACGACGGTGGCGTCAAGGTGAAGGAAGGTGGTTGCCGGTGATGGGTCGGTCAAGTCATCGGCAGGCACATACACGGCCTGGATGGAGGTGATCGAACCGACCTTGGTGGAGGTGATGCGTTCTTGCAGACGGCCCATTTCATCGGCCAGCGTCGGCTGATAACCCACGGCGGAAGGCATGCGGCCAAGCAGCGCGGAAACTTCAGTACCTGCCAGCGTGTAACGGTAAATGTTATCCACGAAGAACAGGATGTCGCGGCCTTCGTCACGGAATTTTTCAGCCATGGTCAGGCCAGTCAACGCCACACGCAAGCGGTTGCCGGGTGGCTCGTTCATCTGGCCGAAGACCATCGCCACCTTGTCGAGCACCTTGGATTCTTCCATTTCGTGATAGAAGTCATTGCCTTCGCGGGTACGCTCACCCACACCGGCGAACACCGAATAGCCACCGTAGGACTTGGCGATGTTGTTGATCAGCTCCATCATGTTCACGGTCTTGCCCACGCCGGCGCCACCGAAGAGACCAATCTTGCCGCCCTTGGCGAACGGGCAGATCAGGTCGATCACCTTGATGCCGGTGGGCAACAGGTCGACCGAGGGTGACAGCTCGTCGAATTTCGGCGCCTTGGCATGGATCGGGCGCAGCTCGTCACATGCAATCGGGCCGGCTTCATCAATTGGACGGCCCAGCACGTCCATGATGCGGCCTAGCGTACCAGTACCCACCGGCACCGAAATCGGCGCGCCGGTCTTTTTCACCTGCATGCCACGGCGCAGACCATCGGATGAACCCAGCGCAATGGTACGCACCACACCATCACCCAACTGCTGCTGTACCTCGAAGGTCAGGCCGGCTTCGGCATTGCCGGCATCGGCCTCGCCAAGCGTCAAGGCTTCATAAATGTTCGGCATGAACTCGCGGGGGAACTTGATATCAACTACCGCGCCAATGCATTGAACAATGTTTCCGTTATTCATGGTTTATTTCCTTAAGATAATTCTGCTTGATCCGTCATGCCGACACTCAGCCTGCAATGGCCGCCGCACCGCCGACGATTTCCGAAATTTCCTTGGTGATCGCTGCCTGGCGCGCCTTGTTGTATACCAACTGCAATTCCTTGATCACGCTACCGGCATTGTCTGTCGCTGCCTTCATCGCAACCATGCGCGCCGATTGCTCGGATGCCATGTTTTCCGTCACGCCCTGATAGATCAGGGTTTCAACATAACGCAGCAGCAAATCATCAATTACCGTTTGCGCATCGGGTTCATAGAGATAATCCCACCCGGTTTCGGGCGTGCCGAGACGATCACCCGAAAGCGGCAGCAAGGGTTCAATGACGGCCTGTTGCGACATGGTGTTGATAAAACGCGTGTAAGCAATATGTACCTCATCCAGCTCGCCGGCCTGATAGGCATCCAGCATGACCTTGACGGGTCCGATCAGGGTTTCGAGGTGGGGCGTATCGCCAATATGCGTGATGTGCGACACCACCTGGGCACCGAGACGCTGCATAAAGCCCAGCCCCTTGTTGCCGATGCAGGTCACGCGGATATCGTTAACACCGTTTGCTTCCCATTGCCGCATCGTATTCATCGACTGGCGCAGGATATTGGTGTTGAGCCCACCGCACAAACCTTTGTCGGTTGAAATCACAATCAACCCGACGCGTTTGACCGCAGCGCTCTTCACCAGGAATGGATGGCGATAATCCGTAATCAAGGCATGCGAAAGATTGGCCGCCAGACGACGGATTTTTTCACTGTAAGGCCGGGCGGCACGCATCCGTTCCTGCGCCTTGCGCATTTTGGATGCGGCCACCATCTCCATCGCCTTGGTAATCTTGCGCGTGTTTTGCACGCTCTTGATCTTGTTGCGTATTTCTTTACTGCCCGCCATGATCGCCCTTTGTTAGTCCGTCAGGTGTGCGTAAATCAGGCCCAGGATTTCTTGAACTCGACCAGCGCGGCCTTGAGCTGCGCCTCGGCGTCCTTGTCCAGGTCTTTTGTCGTTTCTATCTTGGCCACCAAATCAGCATGCTTCTGGTGCATGGTCTGATGCATCGCGGTTTCAAAAGCAAGGATGCGCGGCACATCGACATCGTCCATGAAACCTTCGTTGGAGGCGTACAGCGAAATCGCCATATCTGCCACCTTTAACGGCGAATACTGTAGCTGCTTCATCAGCTCGGTAACCCGACGGCCACGCTCCAGCTGCTTGCGTGTCACCTCATCCAGGTCTGAAGCAAACTGGGCAAATGCCGCCAGCTCACGATATTGCGCCAGCGACAGGCGCACACCGCCACCCAGTTTCTTGATGACCTTGGTTTGCGCCGCACCACCCACACGGGACACCGAGATACCGGCGTTCATGGCGGGACGGATGCCGGCGTTAAACAGGTCGGTCTCAAGGAAGATCTGGCCATCGGTAATCGAAATCACGTTGGTCGGCACAAAAGCCGATACGTCACCCGCTTGCGTTTCGATGATGGGTAACGCAGTCAGCGAACCGGTCTTGCCCTTGACTTCACCATTCGTGAGCTTTTCCACCCAGGCTTCGGAGACGCGCGCGGCACGCTCAAGCAAACGCGAGTGCAGGTAGAACACATCGCCCGGATAGGCTTCACGACCCGGGGGACGGCGCAACAGCAGGGAAATCTGGCGGTACGCCCAAGCCTGCTTGGTCAGATCGTCATACACAATCAGCGCATCCATTCCGCGATCGCGGAAATACTCGCCCATCGTGCAACCGGCATAGGGTGCGAGGAACTGCATCGCCGCCGAATCGGATGCGGTGGCCGCCACCACTACCGTGTATTCCATCGCGCCATGCTCTTCGAGCTTGCGCACCACGTTGGCCACAGTCGAAGCCTTTTGCCCGATCGCCACGTAGACGCAGAACATGTTCTGGCCTTTTTGGTTGATGATGGCATCCACCGCAACAGCTGTTTTACCGGTTTGCCGGTCGCCAATGATCAGCTCGCGCTGACCACGACCGACGGGAACCATCGAGTCAATCGCCTTGAGGCCGGTTTGCACTGGCTGGGATACGGATTTGCGCCAGATCACGCCTGGCGCGACTTTTTCCAGCTTGTCGGTGAGCTTCGCATTGACCGGGCCCTTGCCGTCTATCGGTTCGCCCAGCGCGTTTACCACGCGGCCAAGCAGTTCGGGGCCGATCGGCACTTCCAGAATGCGCCCGGTACATTTAACCGTATCGCCCTCGGAAATATGTTCATAGTCACCCAGCACCACGGCACCGACCGAGTCGCGCTCAAGGTTCAGCGCCAAACCGAAGGTGTTGCCCGGGAATTCAAGCATTTCACCCTGCATGACGTCCGCCAAGCCATGTACGCGGCAGATGCCGTCAGTAACCGAAACAACCGTGCCTTCATTACGTGAGGTGGCATCCAGTTGCATGCCCTGGATGCGCGTTTTGATCAGGTCGCTGATTTCAGATGGATTCAGATTCATCAAATAACTCCTAGTTCTTTAGTGCTGTGGCCATCGCGGCAAGTTTGCCGCGCACCGAGGCATCAATGACTTCATCGCCGACGGCAATCCGCACGCCACCGATCAGTTCCGGATCCAGCTTGACCGTTGCCCGGATGCGGCAGCTGAATTTACGCTCAAGATCGGCAACCAGATTTTTCTGCGCGACGTCATCCATTGGAAAGGCTGAGGTGATTTCAGCCTGCTTGGTATCTTCCGCGTCCGCCTTGAGCACATCAAACAGCGCGCTGATTTCAGGCAACACGGTCAGGCGATTGTTCTCAACCAGCACCTTGACAAAATTCTGCTGCTCCGTGGAAAGCTTGTCACCCGCCACGTCCAGGCAAAGCTGTGTCAGTTGTTCTGGCGTAAATCGCGGATTGCCAATGCATTCTTCCATCACCGGATTGACTGCGACATTTGCCAGCCGGGAAAGCGCATCAGACCATGCCGCCAAGTCACCAGCGGCCGCGCCGCCCGACCCTTTGGCCAATTGGAACGCAGCCTCGGCGTAGGGACGTGCCAGCGTAAGGTTTTCGGCCATGGGGGATCAGAGCTCCGACTTGAGCTGAGTCAGCAACTCGGCATGCGCCTGGGCGTTGATCTCCTTGCGGAGAATCTTCTCGGCGCCGGCAACAGCCAGCAAGGCAACCTGTTCACGCAGCGACTCTTTGGCACGTTGCGCGGCGGCGGCAGCCTCGGTCTCGGCTGCCGCACGCGCGGCAGCGACAATACGCGCCGCTTCCGCACGTGCTTCCTCGACCAGTTGCGCAGCCTGTTTTTCAGCGCCCGTGCGGAACTCGGCAGCCGACTCGCGCGCATGGCGCATTTCTTCACCCGCCTTTTTTTCGGCGTGTGCCAAGTCGGCTTTCGCCTTGTCCGCTGCGGCAAGCCCGTCAGCGATTTTGCCCGCGCGCTCGTCCAATGCCTTCATGATGGGCGGCCACACGAATTTCATCGTAAACCACGCCAAAACAAAGAACACAGCCAGCTGGGCAAACAGCGTTGCGTTCAGATTCACGTTATCGGTCCTTTAAACAGAAGCCGCAATTACTTGAGGATGAAGGGATTGGCGAACGCAAACATCATTGCAATACCAACACCGATCAGGAAGGCGGCGTCAATCAGGCCGGCCAGCAGGAACATCTTGGTCTGCAGGGCATTCATCAACTCCGGCTGCCGGGCCGAGGCTTCAAGGTATTTTGAACCCATGATGCCAATGCCGATACAAGCACCAACAGCGCCCAAGCCAATGATCAGGCCAGCGGCCAGCGCAACAAAACCAAGAACGTGTTCCATGACAACTCCCTCTATTAAAGTTAAAAACGAATCAATAAAAACTACTCAAGCACTACAAACTAATGGCTCTCATGCGCCTGGCCGATATACACCAGTGTCAGCATCATGAAAATAAACGCCTGCAAAACAATGATCAGGATGTGAAAAATTGCCCAAGCGGAACCGGCCACCACATGGCCCAAAAACCCGAGTGTCGTGGCCGTGCTGCCCAGCAGGGCGATCAGCATGAACACCAGCTCGCCGGCATACATGTTGCCAAACAGCCGCATGCCGTGCGACACCGTTTTGGCAGTGAATTCAATCAGCTGCATTGCAAAATTGACAGGGTACAGCAAGGGATGGCTACCGAATGGAGCAGTAAACAATTCATGCACCCAACCCCCTATGCCTTTGATCTTGATGTTGTAGTAGAGGCAGAGCAACAAAACACCTAATGCGATACCAAGTGATCCATTCAAATCAGCCGTGGGCACCACGCGTTGATAGTGAAGACCAAATCCTTCAGCAGCAATTTTAGGCAGTAAATCCACTGGCAGAAGATCCAGAAGATTCATGAATAACACCCAGACAAAAACCGTCAGGGCCACAGGTGCGATAAAGCGGCGATCACCATGCACGATCGATTTGGATTGCGTTTCCACCATTTCCACCAGCATTTCAACCGCACCCTGGAAACGGCCCGGAACACCCGATGTGGCGCGCCGCGCGGCTAGGATCATCAAGAAGACACCCA
>WOYI011230061.1_pt1 | contig 10629 bp, 12 predicted proteins | sample 6423411 | NCBI WGS metagenome assembly WOYI01 (sample SAMN13441803, study PRJNA592873) | oil field metagenome | biome: oil field; feature: oil-well bore; material: oil-contaminated soil; isolation source: oil-contaminated soil from oil-well borehole | place: Germany: Wietze | collected 2016-10-18 ... | reverse complement strand
TCCTCGAGAGGCCTGAATCACGCAAGGGGCCTGAAATCAATGGGTCTGGAACCTAACCAGTACGTCCAGCCCGAAACCTATCCGCCTCTCCCAACTCCATAGCAGAATCAGGAACATCAGCCGCTCACAGCGCATTCATCCCATCTCCTCCTGATCCTGTTCGGACCACAATGGCACAAGTGCCGTCAGGAGGGGCTGCCCAACCCATCATCAACGCCCTTGCGAATGCCCCCGAAATCAGGGCCGTGTCGCGGGTCTCGCATATAAAAAGGGCGGAGCTTTCGCCCCGCCCTTCCCGAATGTCCGAACGTTACTTCAGCTCAGGCGAGCTGGAGGTTCGTCGCCGACTCGCGGCCATCACGGCCAGCTTCGATGTCGAAGGTCACTTTCTGACCATCGGCCAGTTCGCGGATCCCCGAACGCTCAAGCGCCGAGATGTGCACGAACACGTCCTTCTTGCCCCCATCGGGAGCGATGAAGCCGAAGCCCTTGGTAGAATTGAACCATTTCACGGAGCCCGTAGCCATCGTGATATCTCCTGTCTTTTACCGCCCACACAGCGTGGCGGCCCGGCGCAGTCAGTCAGCAATCGAGAAACTGAGGCCGAAAACGGAGACAGTGGTCGATAGAGGTAACGTCGCGGATCCCATATGGACCCTTGGCGGGAAAAAAGCAAGGAATTTCGCCGGAACCGACCTTTTCCACGAAAATCGCGCGGCCCCGGGAAGGGGCCGCGCCGTCATCGATCGCCGCTGCGGTCAGTTCGCGCCGAGGTTCCTGATCCGTCCCTCGACCCCGGTCGTGACCTTGCCGGCCGCCGCGATGTACTCCATCACGTCGTTGGCCATCAGGCTGCCGTTCCCGGCATTGATGATCACCTTGCCGCCGCCGAGCGCGCTGTAACCGTCGCCGCCGCCGAGCATGTAGTCGTTGGTGGCGACCCGGTAGACCTTGTCCATCTCGAGCGGCACGCCGCCGACCATCACCTCGGACACCCGCGACCCGGCGGGCGCCGCGGGATCGAAGGCGAAGCTCATCCCCGAGACCTGCGGGAAGCGGCCGGCCCCCTTCTCGACCTGGCTCACCCCGTTCTCGAGCGCCGCGAGGATCTGCGCGCCGGGAAGCTCGGTCACCACGGTGACATTGCCGAACGGGAGTTCGCTCAGGATGTCGCGGCGGGTGAGCACCGTGCCGGCGTCATAGGTCCGGTCGGCGCGGATGCCGCCACCGTTGGTCAGCCCGATATCCGCCCCGGTCGCGGCGCGCATCGCGTCGGCGATGAGGTTGCCGACGGCCGATTCCTCGGCCCGGACGACGTTGCGGCGGGAATCCAGCGGCACGTCGGTCATGCCGATCTCGACGTTCAGGCTCTCGTCGAGCTTGGTCGCGAACTGGTCGACCATCGCCTGAGTCTCCGGGTCGGGCGCCACGTTCAGGGTGTCGATGAAGCGGAAGGCGGGCCGCCAGCTGATCGTGCGGTTGCCATCCTTGTCGGCGCCGATCTCGACCGCGAGGTCGACGGGCGCGAGGAACTCGGCATCCTCCGAGGTCTCCACGAAGACCGTCACCCCGTCGTAGGAGGTGGCGAAGGAGTGATCGTCGCCCGACATGATCACGTCGAAGGCGTGGCTCGCGATCAGCTTGCGGTCGTTCGAGACGTCGGCCTGGACCACGCCGACGACGATGTCGGCACCGTCCTCGCGCGCCTGCCGCGCCGCGGCGATGCCGGTCTCGGCGGTCGGCAGGAACTTCAGCTCGCCGGGGCTCGATGTCTCGGGCGTCGTGTCCTGCGCCACCGGGATCAGCGCGACCCTGAGGCCGCCGACCTCCTTCATCATCACCCCGCCGAGTCCCTCGATCGGCGAGCCGTCGGCATTGGTGATGTTGACCGCCGCCCAGGGGTATTTCGACGCCTTCATCTTCTCGAAGAAGTTCTCCGGCCCGAAATCGAACTCGTGGTTGCCCGGCACGGCGATGTCGAACGGTTCGAGATTGGTGAGGTCGATGGTGTTCTGGCCCTTGTCGAAGCCCGACAAGAGCGAGGGCGAAAGCATGTCGCCGTCGAAGACGTAAAGCGTGTTCGGATTGGCCGCGCGCTCGGCCTTGGCGACCGCATTGAGGCGGGCGAAACCACCGCGTCCGTCCTCGTCGGCGAAGGCATAGGCATCGCCGACCCCGAGGATCGTCAGCTTGACGGTCTCGGCCCCGGCCGCGGCGATGGCCCCGACGCTCAGGACGCTTGCGCCGAGCAGCATTGCGGCACGTCTGCGAATGCGGAAGGTCATTCGTTCAATCTCCTGCTGGATCACCATGCCGAGAGACTGCGACCTCGACGGGCAGGTGTCAAAGTCATTCGAACGCCTCGCAGCCGCGCGTATTAACCCGCGTCCGCGCGCCGCGGCATTGACCCGGCGCAACGCGCGAGGCATGAGAACGCGATGCTGGTCTTCAAGATCCTCCGCCGCCCCGAATGGGATGCGTTCCGCGCCGCGGGCGAAACCGCCGGCGCCCCGGTCGATCTGGCCGACGGCTTCATCCATTTCTCGACCGCGCCGCAACTGGCCGAGACCGCCGCGAAGCACTTCGCCACCGAAAGCGACCTCGTCCTCGTCGCGGTCGAGGCCGACTCTCTCGGCGCGGCGCTGAAATGGGAACCGTCGCGCGGCGGCGCGCTCTTCCCCCATCTCTACCGGCCGCTCCGCCTTGACGAGGTGGTCTGGGACAAGTCGCTGCCGCTTGGCGCCACCGGTCACATCTTCCCCGAGGGCGTGCTGTGAACCTCATCGAACGCGCGGGCCTCTGCGCGCTCCACCGGCTCGATCCCGAGGTCGCGCACGGGCTGTCGCTGAAGGCGCTCGGCGCCGGGCTCGTGCCGCTTCCCGGCCCCGTCACCTCGCCGCGCCTCGCAACGACTGTCGCGGGGCTCCGCCTGCCGAACCCGGTCGGCCTCGCCGCCGGCTACGACAAGAACGCCAAGGCGGCCAGCGCGCTGATGCGGGCCGGCTTCGGCTTTGTCGAGCTCGGTGCCGCCACCCCGCGCCCGCAGCCCGGCAATCCGAAGCCCCGGCTCTTCCGCCTGACCGGGGACCGCGCCGTCATCAACCGCTTCGGCTTCAACAACGACGGCGCCGAGGCCATCGCCCGCCGGCTCTCCGGCCTTGACCGGAGCGTGCCCGTCGGCATCAATCTCGGCGCCAACAAGGACGCCGCCGACCGCGCCGGCGATTTCCGCACGGTTCTGGCGGTCTGCGGGCCGCATGTCGATTTCGCCACCGTCAACGTCTCCTCCCCGAATACCGAGCGCTTGCGCGACCTTCAGGGCAAGGCCGCGCTCTCGGCCCTTCTCGCCGGCGTCCTTGCGACCCGCGACGGGCTGGCGCGGCCGATCCCGGTCTTTCTCAAGATCGCCCCCGACCTTTCCGGGGCCGAACTGGCCGACATGGCCGAGGTGGCGCTCGCCTCCGGCATCGACGCGGTGATCGCCACCAACACGACGCTGGCGCGCGACGGGCTGAAGAGCCGCCACCGCGACGAGGCCGGCGGCCTCTCCGGCGCGCCGCTCTTCGAGCGCTCCACCCGCATCCTCGCGCGCCTCTCCGCCCTGACCGAAGGCCGGCTGCCGCTCATCGGCGTCGGCGGCGTCGGCTCGGCCGACCAGGCCTATCAGAAGATCCGCGCCGGAGCCTCGGCGGTGCAGCTCTACTCGGCGATGGTCTACCAGGGCCTCTCGCTCGTCACCGGGATCGCGCAGGGCCTCGATGCCCTCCTCGCCCGCGACGGATTCGCCAATGTCGCCGACGCCGTCGGCACCGGCCGGGAGGACTGGCTCTGACCACGATCTGGCACAATCCCCGCTGCTCGAAATCGCGTCAGACGCTGGCGCTCCTGCAAGACCGCGGCATTGACCCGACCATCCGCCTCTACCTTCAGGACCCGCCCACCAAAGCCGAGATTCGCGCCGCGCTCGCCGCCCTCGGCAAACCCGCAATCGCGCTGATGCGGACGGGCGAGGCGCTCTTCAAGGAACTCGGCCTGACCACGGACATGGATGAGGCCACCCTCATCGCCGCGATGGCGGCTTACCCCGCACTGATCGAACGGCCGCTCGTCGTCCACGGCACCCGCGCAAGGCTTGGTCGCCCTCCCGAAGCCGTCTTGGACCTCTTCTGAGCTTCATCTTGCCGCAAATATCCCGGGGGAGTCGCCGCGGCCGCGGCGACGGGGGCAGCGCCCCCTACCCCGCCGCCGTCTCGGCCCGCCGGTAAAGCAGCGCCATCGTCGCCCCCCGCGCCATGTTCAGCACCATCAGCGCCGCCCAGAGCCCGTGATTGCCATACGCACCCGGCAGCACGAAAAGCGCCACGAGGTAGACCGCGACCGAGACCAGCATCGCATTGCGCATCTCGCGCGACAGGGTCGCGCCGATGAAGATACCGTCGAACATCCAGCTCGCGATGCCGATCAGCGGCGCCACCGCGACCCAGGGCAGGAAATCGCGCGCCACCGCCCGCACATCGGGCTCCGTCGTCATCAGGTCGATGAGAACCGGGCCGGCAAGCCAGAAGCCGAGGCCGAGCGCCAGCGATCCGCCAAGCCCCCACTGGCTCGTCACCACCGAGGCGCGCCGCACCGAAAGGGCCGATCGTGCGCCCACCGCCTGCCCGACCAGCGATTCCGCCGCGAAGGCGAAACCGTCGAGCCCGTAGGCCGTGATCTCGAGGAATTGCAGCAATACCTGGTTCGCCGCCAGCGTCACATCGCCGTAGCGCGCGCCGAGAAAGACGAAGGTGGTGAACGCGCCTTGCAGGACCACGGAACGGATCATGATGTCGCCGTTGACCTGCATCATCCGCCGGATCCGCGCCCGGTCGAAGACCCGCGCCCAGTCGCGCCACTGCCCGCCCGCGAAGGCCGGCCGGCAAAGCCGCAGGCCGAGCGCGAGGCCGGTCCATTCCGCGATCAGCGTCGCGACGGCGACCCCCTCGATGCCCCAGCCGAAGCCGAGGACGAAAAGGAAATCGAGCCCGATGTTCAGCCCGTTCATCCAGAGTTGCAGCACCAGCACGCCGCGCGTCCGTTCGACCGCGATCAGCCAGCCGGTGACGGCGTACAAGGAAATGGTCGCGGGCGCCCCCCAGATCCGGATCACGAGGTAATCCCGGGTCAGCGCCTCGACCTCGGCCGAGGCCGGCGCGAGCGCGAAGGCCGCCTTGAAGAGAAGTGCCTGGAAGACGACGAAGACAAGGCCGGCCGCGACCCCGATCATCAGCGCCCGCATCAGGATCGCCCCGGTCTCGGCCGGGTCCTTGCCCCCGTGCGCCTGCGCGACGAGGCCCGACGTGCCCATGCGCAGGAAGCCGAAGATCCAGTAGATCGAGGCGAGCACCACCGCGCCGACGCCGACCGCGCCAATCGGCGCGGCCTGCCCCATCTGGCCGATCACCCCGGTATCCACCGCGCCGAGAAGCGGCACCGTCGCGTTCGACAGCATGATCGGCAACGCGATTTTCAGGACCCGGCGGTGGGTGATCTCAGCCATCGGGCCGGGCGTCCCGCTCCGGCATCAGGAAATGCCCGGTGCCTTGCGCGAAAAGCCGCGACCGGTTGTCCTGCCAGGCCTCGACATGGACGCTCGCATAGCGCCGGCCCGAGCGGTTCAACCGCGCCCGCGCATAGGCGTCGCGCGGCAGCCCGGTCCGCAGGTAGTCGACGGTGAAGTCGATGGTCTTCGGCAACCGCGGCAGATGCGAGGGGTCAAGCTTGCGCGGATCGAGCCGGCCGCTCTCCATCTCATCCCAGACCAGCGACCAGCTCAGCTCGATGATCGCGGTGACTTCCAGAAAGGCCGCCGTCACCCCGCCATGGATCGCCGGCAGCATCGGATTGCCGATGAGCTTGTCGTCGAAGGGCAAAAGCGCGGTCAGCTCGTCGCCGCGCCGGTCGAACTCGATGCCGAGGAACTGGATATAGGGCACGCCGTGCACGAGCGCCCGCAGCGCCGCGTCGCGCCGCTCCTTCACCACTTGCACAGGCTCGGGCTTCGCACGCGCGCTCATGCCCTGGCCTCCTTCGCGCGTTCGAGCGTGAAGGCGCCGGTCGCGGTCGCCACCGGCCGGTCGGTGTCGGCATCGTGCGCGGTCGCGCGCACGAAGGCGACGGCGCGGGTGACGTGGTAGCATTCGGCCCGCGCGGTGATCCGGTCGCCGGGTCTGGCGGGGCGCATGTAGTCGATCCGAAGGTCGATGGTCGCGGTGCCGATGACGCCGGTCGGATGGCTCATCACCGCCGCCCCGCTGCAGCTATCCATGAGCGCCGAGACCGCGCCGCCGTGGATCACCCCGGTCTGCGGATCGCCGACGAAGCGCGCGTCATAGGGCATCGAGATCACCGCCACCCCGTCCTCCAGCGTGTCGAGCACCATGCCGAGCGCCCGGGAATGCGGGATCGCCTCGATGAACTGCCGCGCCGCCTTCAGCTTCCTGTCGTCCATGACCCGGTATCCGCTCCTGATTGCCGGCCGATTTATTGGCCCTTGCCAAATCCGCCGCAAGTGCTAACTTTCGCAATTGCGACTTATTATCAATTGCAGAGCAGATGACCACACCGGACCTGACCCGGACGATCCCCGCCCCGTTCGCCGGCATCCGCCCCGGCCCCTTCCGGCCGCGCCGGCTGGTTCTGGTCGCGGCGCTTTCGGCGCTTGCCCTGGCGCCGGGCGAGTTCGGCGCGCTGACGCGGCAGCTGATGCAGGACGCATTCGTGCAGGTCTCCGCCTTCGTCGCCGCGACGCTCCTGCTCTTCTACGGGCTGGAAAAGCTCTTCCGCTTCGACATGGGCAGCGCGATGGGCCGGGCGCGGGGCATGCAGGTGCCCTTCGCGGCCCTTCTCGGCGCGACACCGGGCTGCGGCGGGGCGGTCGTCGTGGTGGCGGCCTATGCCTCGGGCAAGGTCAGTTTCGGCGCGGTCGTCGCCACGCTGACCGCGACAATGGGCGACGCGGCCTTCCTTCTTCTCGCGACGCGGCCGGACGCCGCGCTGGTGCTCCTGCCGATGCAGTTCGCGGCCGGCATCCTCACCGGATGGGCCATCGACCGCTTCGTGACCGTCGATTACCGGCCGCAGGGCGGCGCTTGCGAGATTGCCCCCCGGATCGGCGCCCTGCGCGCCCGCGACCTCGCCTATCTCGCCGCCACCCTGCCCGGCCTCGCCGTCGGCGCGGCCCAGATCGGCGGCGTCACCCTTGACCACATCCTCGGTCTGCCCGTTGCCTGGATCGCGCTGGCGGGGATCTTCACCGGCCTCGCGATCTGGGCCGTCTCGCCGGTCTCGGCGATGACCAACCCGGCCGACGGCCCGGTGACACGGATGGCCGAGGAGACCTCGTTCATCTCGGTCTGGGTCGTCATCGCCTATCTGACCTACGATTTCGCCGCAGCCTATGCCGGGCTCGATCTCAAGGCGCTTTTCCAGAGCATCGCCCCGGTCCTGCCGCTGATCGGCGCCGCGATCGGCTTCATTCCGGGCTGCGGTCCGCAGGTCCTGGTGGCGACGCTCTATGTCAACGGCGCGATCCCGTTCTCCGCCCTCGCCGCCAATGCGATCTCCAACGACGGCGACGCGCTCTTTCCGGCGATCGCCCTCGCCCCCCGCGCGGCGATCATGGCGACGGTGTTCTCGACCGTCCCGGCGCTGATCGTCGCCTATGGCCTCCATCTCTTCGCCCCGGGCTTCCTCAACTGACCCGCCTTGGCAAGCGAGTTGTGCGCGACCGCCTCTGCCGCTAGGTTTCCCGCAGGAGGATCGCCATGCCCGACGAGCCGCTCAGCTTCAAGGAAATGTGCACGCGGTTCGACGTGACGCCGCGGACGCTGCGCTACTACGAATACATCGAGCTTCTGTCGCCGATCAAGGAAGGCCGCGCCCGATACTACGGCCCGCGCGAACTGGCGCGGATGACACTGATCCTGCGTGGACGGCGCTTCGGCTTCAGCCTCGAAGAGATCCGGCAGTGGCTCCTGCTCTACAACCGGAAGGGCACGAAGGAACAATATCTCGTCTGGATCGACCTCGCCAACCGGCAACTCGCGGCGCTGGAGAAGCAGCGGGCCGAGCTCGACGACACCATCCGCGACCTCAAGGCGCTGCGTGACCGGACAGCCGAGTCGCTCTGACCGCCGGGCACAGCTGACGCCCGCTTCGCCGGATTTCGCCGGATCAGAAAATGTCGCTGACCCGGCGTCAGGTTTTCCGGACATTACGTCATCCGGGACGTGACGCCACGTTACGGTGACGTGCATGTCAACTTCCCTTGTAAGGTTGGGTCGAAACGACGATTTGCCCGCCCATGACGTTACGACAACCCATGGAGGGGCAATTCATGAGTAATGAGGTTATGACCATCCGCGAAATGTGCGACGCCTTCGACGTGACACCGCGCACGCTTCGGTTCTACGAATCGAAGGAGCTTCTGTTCCCGATCCGCCAGGGGCAGAAACGGCTCTTCACGCGCCGCGACCGGGGGCGGCTCAAGCTGATCCTGCGCGGCAAGCGCTTCGGCTTCAGCCTCGAGGACATTCGCCAGATCCTCGACCTCTACGATCTCGGCGACCGCGAGCAGGCGCAGATGCAAAGAGCGATCGCGCTCGCGCGCGAACGGCTTGCCGAAATGAAGCGCCAGCGCGACGATCTCGACACCACCATCGCCGAGCTTGGCGAACAGATCATGCTGGGCGAGCAGAAGCTCGCCGCCATCAACCAGAGCGCAGCCTGAGACCACGAGGGAGACCAGAGAATGCCGAGTTACACCGCTCCGATCCGCGACATGCAGTTCGTCCTGAACGAGGTCCTGGAGATCGCGGCCAGCGACGTGCCCGGCTATGACGAGCTCGCGCCCGATGTCACCTCGGCGGTGCTGGAAGAGGCGGGCAAGATCGCCCGCGACGTTCTGGCGCCGCTGAATGCGTCCGGCGACGTCGAGGGCTGCCGGCTGGAAAACGGCGTCGTCTACACGCCGAAGGGCTACAAGGACGCCTTCGCGGCGATGAAGGAAGGCGGCTGGAACGGGCTCGACCTGCCGGAAGAATATGGCGGGCAGAACATGCCCTACATCCTCGGCTCAGCGGTGGGCGAGATCTTCGTCTCGGCCAACATGGCCTTCAACATGTATCAGGGCCTGACCCACGGCGCGATCTCGGCGATCCTCGCGCATGGGACCGACGCGCAGAAGGAGACCTATCTGCCGAAGATGGTCTCGCTCGACTGGACCGGCACGATGAACCTGACCGAGCCGCATTGCGGCACCGATCTCGGGCTTCTGCGCACCAGGGCCGAACCGCAGGCGGACGGCAGCTACAGGATCACCGGCCAGAAGATCTTCATCTCGGCCGGCGATCACGACCTCGCCGAGAACGTCATCCACCTCGTGCTCGCCAAGGCGCCGGGCGGTGGCGAGGGCACCAAGGGGATCTCGCTCTTCATCGTGCCGAAATTCATGGTGAACGAGGACGGATCGCCCGGCGCCCGCAACGCGGTTTCAGTCGGCAAGATCGAGGAGAAGATGGGCATCCACGGCAACGCCACCTGCGTGATGAACTACGACGGGGCGACCGGCTTTCTCATCGGCGAGCTGCACAAGGGCATGCGGGCGATGTTCACGATGATGAACGAGGCCCGTATCGGCGTCGGCCTTCAGGGCTACGCGCAAGGCGAGGCCGCCTACCAGAACGCCGTCGCCTATGCGAAGGACCGCCTGCAGGGCCGCGCCGTCACCGGCACCGAGAACCCCTCGGGCCCCGCCGATCCCCTGATCGTCCACCCCGACATCCGCCGCAACCTGATGGACCAGAAAAGCTTCGTCGAAGGCGCCCGCGCCTTCACCTTCTGGGGCGCCACTCTGATCGACCGGGCCCACCGCTCGGGCGATGCGGCGGCCGAGGGGCTGATCTCGCTCCTGACCCCGGTCATCAAGGGCTTCCTCACCGACAAGGGCTTCGAGACGGCGGTAAACGCCCAGCAGGTCTATGGCGGCCACGGCTATATCGAGGAATGGGGCATGTCGCAGTTCGCCCGCGACGCACGGATCACCATGATCTACGAAGGCGCGAACGGCGTCCAGGCGCTTGATCTCGTCGGCCGCAAGCTGGCGCAGGACGGCGGCAAGCATGTGATGGCCTTCTTCGATATGGTGAAAAGTTTCATCAAGGAGAACGACGGCGACGCGGCGCTGAAGAAGGACTTTCTCGACCCTCTGAAGGCCGCCTCGAAGGACCTTCAGGCGGCCGGCATGTTCTTCATGGCCGAGGGCGTGAAGAACCCCAACGCGGCGCTTGCCGGCTCCTACGACTTCATGCACCTCTTCGGCCATGTCTGCCTCGGCCTGATGTGGGCGCGCTCGGCCAGGGCCGCGATCGCGGCACTGGCGGCGGGCACCGCCGATGAGGCGTTCTACGAGACGAAACTGGCGACCGGACGCTACTACATGGCGCGCCAGTTGCCGATGACCGCGACCCATCTCGCGCGCATCCAGTCCGGTGCCGACCTCGTGATGGCGCTGCCGGCCGAGGCGTTCTAAGGTCTCGGTGAGGAGACACTCACGGGAACGGCCCCCGCAATTCAGGCGGGGGCCGACCG
>WOYI010342762.1_pt1 | contig 10634 bp, 11 predicted proteins | sample 6423411 | NCBI WGS metagenome assembly WOYI01 (sample SAMN13441803, study PRJNA592873) | oil field metagenome | biome: oil field; feature: oil-well bore; material: oil-contaminated soil; isolation source: oil-contaminated soil from oil-well borehole | place: Germany: Wietze | collected 2016-10-18 ... | reverse complement strand
CCCACCTTGTCCAGCTTGAAATTGCCGGCGCGCGTATAGGCGGCCGAGCCATCGGGCTGCTGCACCTTGAAAAAGCCGTTGCCGTTGATGGCTACATCGAGGTTGTTGCCCGTCACGGTGACGTTGCCCTGCGAGAACTGCTGCGCCACGGCGGCCACTTCCACGCCAATGCCGTAGTTGGCGCCGCCGCCGGCGCCCATGGAGGACGCCACCAGGTCCGCGAACTCGGCGCGCGAGGATTTGAAGCCCGTGGTGTTGGCGTTGGCGATGTTGTGGCCGATCACGTCCAGGTTCTTGCTGGAAGCGTTCAGGCCCGAGAGACCTTGTTGGAAACCCATGGTGTGTACTCCTGGTGAATCTTGAAATTACAGAATGGCCTTGATGCCTGCCTGGGTGGTCGTGCTGCCGCGCGACAGCTGCAGTTGCAGGTTGCCGCTGTCCATGCTCACGGCGGTGATCTTGTCGATCATCAATGCGGTCGATGCCACGTTGGTTTCGCCATTGGCGGCCAGCACCTTGAAGCGCGGTGCACTGTCGCCCTGGTACTGGGATGCATCCCAGGCAAAGTTGTGGCGGCCCGCGGGCAGGGCGCCCATGTCCACCGTACCCACCTCTTTGCCGGCGGCATCGAGCACCTGGACCTTCACGCTGGCCGCCGATGCGGCAAGGTCGAAGGCGCCGGTGGCCTGGCCGCTCGCGCTGTCCACGGACAGGGTGTCGCCTTCCGCCATCACCTGGCGGCCCACCATGGCGCTGCCCTGCAGCATCTGCTGGGCAGAAAACTGGCTGACCAGGCCCTTGACGGTGTCGTTGAGCTGCTGGATGCCGGTCACCGTGTTGATCTGCGCGATCTGCGAGGTCATCTGCGCGTTGTCCAGCGGGTTCATCGGGTCCTGGTTGTTGAGCTGGGCTACCAGCAGTTTCAGGAACCGGTCTTGTGCCGCTGCGGGGTCGGCTGCGTTGTCGGTTTTGGTCGCCGTGGTGCCCAGGGCCGTGGTGCCCGAGGTGCCCGAGGTGCCCGAGGTGGCGGAGGTTGTGCTGTTGATCATGGTGGCTTGTCCTGAAAATTACTGGCCCATCTGCAGGGTCTTGAGCAACAGCGACTTGGCTGTGTTCATGACCTCGACGTTGTTCTGGTACGAGCGCGAGGCAGAGATCATGTTCACCATCTCCTCCACGGCGTTGACATTCGAATGGGTGACATAGCCCTGCGCATCGGCGGAGGGATGGCTGGGATCGTGGATGCGCCGCCCGGGCTGATTGTTTTCGCTGATGGCGCTCACACGCACGCCCGCCGAACTGTCCGCACCCATGGGCGCGGTCTGGAAAACCACCTGGCGGGCCTTGTAGGCCTGCCCGTCCGGCCCTGCCACGGCATCCACGTTGGCCAGGTTGCTGGCCACGACGTTGAGCCGCTGTGACTGGGCGCTGATGGCGCTGCCCGACACATTGAAGATGGAGAACATGGACATGGTGGTTTTCCGTTTTCTGCGTGGCCCGGCTTACTGGCCCTGGATGGCGCTGAGCATGGTCTTGGCCTGCCCGTTGATGAAGCGCAGTGTGGCCTCGTAGCGCACGGCGTTGTCCACGAAGTTGGCGCGCTCACGGTCGAGGTCGACCGTGTTGTTGTCGAGGCTGGGCTGTGTTTGCACGCCATACCCCAGCGTGCCGCGCGATCCCGAGCCCAGGTTCGCGCTTGGCAGGGGAATGTGGCGCGGGTCGGTGGTGCCCGCATTGCCGGTGCCGCCGCTGACGAGGTGGGCGGTGCCAGTGCTGGAGCCAGTGGCGTCGCGCAGGGCTTCGGCAAAGTTGAAGTCGCGTGCCACATACCCCGGTGTGTCGGCGTTGGCAATGTTGCTGGCGATGGCACGCTGGCGCTCGGCACGCAGCAAAAGCGCGTTGCCGTGAAAGTCCAGCTGGTCGGTCAGCTTGTCAAGCATTTGTGCCTCACACTCAGGGTTGCAGTGGCGCCGGGTCCTGGAGGGGAGTTTCCGGCGTGGATTGATTATGGAAATCGCCGGGTTTTTCTAAAGCCCGAAGAACGCGGGCATTGGCGCGCAGTTTCCGGGTTCAGGCTGTGCGGGTCTGCCTATAGTTGCAGTGGTGAAATGGTCTGCCCGGTGGCTGGCAGTCCATGCGCCCGTCCAGGAGATCGCCATGCCGCTCATTACCCACCTTGCCTCTTTTCCCCCCTCTTTGATGCGGGCTGGCCTGCCAGCGTTGCGGCGCGCCTTGCTGCGCACGACGCTGGTGCTGGCGGGTTTGGGGGCTGCGCTTTGCAGCGGCCCTGCCCTGGCGCAGGCAGCGGCGGACCCGGCTGCGGATCTGGGGCCGCTGACGCAGCGCTGGCTGGACGATGCGCTGGCGCGCAACCAGCCCGGCGGCTTGCCCTTGCGCATGGAAGTCAGCGTGGGCCAGCTCGACAGCCGGCTGCGCCTGGCGCCATGCGCCCGCGTAGAGCCCTATTTGCCGACCGGCGCGCGCCTGTGGGGGCGCACGCGCCTGGGGCTTCGCTGTGTGGAAGGTGCCACGGCCTGGAACGTTTTTCTGCCGGTGACCATCAAGGCTTTTGGCCCCGCCTGGGTGCTGAACGGCAATGTGGCGTCCGGTGCCGTGCTGACGGCGGCAGATGCCAGCGAAGCCGAGGTTGACTGGGCTGCCGAAGCCGCGCCCGTCATCGCCAACCCCGAGCAGTGGGTGGGGCAGGTGGCCGCCCGCCAGTTGATGGCGGGGCAGGCGGTGCGCCAGTCCATGGTGCGGGCCCCCCATGTTTTCCGCACAGGTGCCCAGGTGCGGGTAGTGGCCCAGGGCCCGGGCTACTCGGTGACATCGTCGGGCCAGGCGCTGTCGAATGGCGCAGTGGGGCAAACTATCCGCATCCGCATGGGTAACGGGCGAATAATATCGGGCATTGTGAATGAAGATGGGACGATCAACGCATCGCTTTGATGCGCCGTTGGCGAGAAATGGCTAAAGTCTCATGCAAATGGGTCGAAAACATTGCTACTGTGCCCCATATCGAGCGGGGTGTTGGAGAGAGCGATGAAGATTGGTCAACAACCGGAACTCCCGGGCGCACGCGCGCAGACAGGGCTGCCCAAACAGGCAAAAGCCCCTGCCGCAGCGGAAGAAGCGGCAAAAGGCGCAAGCTCGGCGTCGGCCGCTGGCGTGCCCGTCACGGTTTCCATGAGCGCTCGAACCCTTGCCCAGACGGCGCGCAGCGTGGGAGATTTTGATGCGGGCCGGGTCAAGGCGGTGAAAGCTGCTATTGAGCAAGGCACGTTCACCGTGGATGCCGAGGCCATTGCCGACAAGTTGCTGTCCAACGCCCAGGAAATATTCTCCCGCTCCCGCGGTTGAGCCGTTTTCACCATCCCAAGTCTTCAACCGCACACAGGCACCATGCAGCTGGAGGACGCGCTCACCGCGGTAGAGCATCAACTGGAAAGCGTCTCCAAAGCGCTGCTGGCTGCAGACCCGCAAGCGCTGGAGTCGGGCAGCACCCAGCTGCGCGACGCAGCTGCACAGCTTTCGCAGGCCATGGTGCAGATTTCCCGGCAAGGCGTTGTGCCTGCTGACCTGCAAAAGCGCCTGCAGGCCATCGGCGCGTTGCTGGGTGTTCAGCGCGAAAGCCTGGCCCGCCTGGCCGCCCTGACCGAAAGACAAGCCGCAGGCTTGTTGCCCCCAGATGCCGCCGCCACCTATGGCAGCGCCATGGGCGGCCGCAATGCGGGGAGCGTGGCCCGCATCTATCGTTCTGCCAGCTGAGAGCTGAGAGCTGAGAGCTGAGAATTTGCGCATGGCGCAAGCCGCGCGGTAAAGCGCCGCAACCCTTCCCCCTCGATCAGAAATCGCTGTGCCCGGTCAGTGGCTGCGCATCTTTGCGCGCAGCCGGGCAATCGACTGGCTGTGCAATTGGCACACCCGTGATTCCGTAACGCCCAGCACCGCCGCAATTTCCTTGAGGTTCATGTCATGCTCGTAGTACATGCCCATGATGTACTGTTCGCGCTCGGGCAGGCTCTGGATGGCCTTGACCAGCGCGGCGCGCAGCCGGTGGTCGCGCAATAGTTCGAGGGGATCAGCGTCGCTGTCGGCCGCGTGGCGGTCCAGAAAACCCTCCTCGTCGTCATTGCCGTGGGCCATGTCCTCCAGGTACACCAGCTGCGTGCCCCGCACCTTGCCCAGCAGGCTCTGGTATTCGGTCAGGGGCATGCCCATCTCGGCGGCAATTTCTGATTCCAGCGGGCTGCGCCCCAGCTTTTGTTCCAGCCGGTGCAGGGCGTGCTCGATGTCTTTCTGGCTCTTGCGCGAACTCCGTGACATCCAGTCGCCCTCGCGCAACTCATCGAGCATCGCCCCGCGGATGCGCTGGGTGGCGAAGGTTTCGAACTGCACCCCCTGGGTGGCTTCATAGCGGGAAAGTGCCTCTGCCAGCCCCATCATTCCGACCTGGATCAGGTCGTCCACCTCCACATTGGGGGGCAGCTTGGCAATCATGTGGTGGGCGATCCGGCGAACCAGCGGCACATGCTGGCGGATCAGCGCATCACGGTCGAGCTGGCCTTTGGCGGTATACATCAGATCAGTGGCTCCGAGCACCATGCGAAGGCAGACCGGTCAGGTTTGGGGTGGGCATGGCAGACATTGTTCCACCGATGGTGCCCGCGTTTTCCAGCAGTTGCAAGGCAAGGCGCTGCATGTCCTGGCCATTGTGGGCGGACAGGGTCGTGGTGCGCATGCGCCCACCCAGGTGACGGTCTGCACATTGCTGCAAGGTGCGCAGCGCACCCGCTGTCTTGCTGCGTTCCGGTGCGCTGTTTTCCTGCAATACCGCAGCCACAGTGCAAGGCAGGCCTGCATGCAGCACGATCTGCTTGAGGGTCTGGTAGCTCGTGAGCACGCCTGCGGCGCCTGGTGGCATCACGACCAGGGGCGTCGTGGCGGTGTGCGTGAGCAATGGGCCCAGCACGCTGGCCGGCGCATGGAGCACCAGCAGCCCGTAGGCGCGAAAATAGGGCAGCAGCCCCTGCAGCGGAGGTGCTTGGCCTGCCTGGGCGATGCGCGCCAACTCGGGCAGCCCTCTGGCCGCAGGCAGGACGGCGAGCGACGAGGCGATGGTCCCCAGGTCGAGGCTTGCGCCCTCATGCCACGGCGCCTGTCTGAGCAGATGGTGGAGCCCGGGGGATGCTTCTGTTTCATAGGCAGTGCCATCCAGCACCAGCACCGGGTAGCCCAGGCGTTGCAGGCTGGCACATAGCTGCCAGAGCGTCTCCAGGCTGCTTTCCGCCTGCCCCTGGCTGGCCACGGCCAGCACGCGCAATTCAGACTGCGGCGTGAAGCTGTGCAGGCCGGCACCCTGGTGAAAACTGGTGTCAAGCATCCACAAATCCCCGTTCGGTCATGGCGTCGGGCGAGTGCGAGAAGAAGAAGTTCAGATCGGCAGCCTTGGGGTCGAACGCCGATTTGGTCGGTGCGCGCATCGATGTGCTGATGAGCTGGTGCGCATCGGCGGTTTCCCAGTCTTCGGGAACGCGCTGGCCGTTGGTGATGCCGCGCAGCACCATCTGGTGGCGAATCAGCGCATCCAGGGCGGGGCCCAGCTTGACGGCTTCGTCCACCTTGGAAAGGATGGCCTGCTGCGATCCGCTGGTCTTGAAGGCGGTGAGCACATCGTCGAGCGTGTCGCCGTGGCAGCCGGCGTTCAGCACCAGCAGGCGGTTGACGTGGGGCAGATCCAGCACATCCAGCATGTCGCGCTTGCGCGGATCGCGCGGTGCGACGCCCGTGGTGTCGATCAGCACCATCTTCTTGCCGCTGAGCAGCCCGAGCAGATCCTGCAGCGCAGCGCGGTCATGGGCCAGGTGGGCCACGATGCCGAGCATGCGCCCGTAGGTGCGCAGCTGCTCATGGGCGCCCACGCGGTAGGTGTCCAGCGTGATCAGCCCCACGCTGGCAGGTCCATGGATGCGTGCGCAGTGGGCGGCCAGCTTGGCGGTGGTGGTCGTCTTGCCCACGCCGGTGGAGCCCACCAGTGCAAAGATGCCGCCTTCTTCATACAGCGGTGGCGCATGCATGTCGGTCTTGAGGTTGCGCTCCAGCACCTCCATGAGCCAGCGCACGGATTCGGCCGCCGACAGCTCTTCGGGCATGCGCTCCAGGATGGCGCGCGACAGCGCAGGCGAATAGCCGGCGCGGATCAGCTTGAGCATCAGATTGGACTGGATCGGATTCTGCCGGGCCTGGCCCAGCCACGACAATGTGTTGAAGCGGTCTTCGATCAGCTCCTTCATGGCATGCAGCTCGTTCATCAGACTTTGCTGGCCCGCCGAGGATGTGGGTGCGGCCATCCGTGGCTCGGGGCGGCTGCGAGGCGCAGGCTCTGCGGGCCGGTCCATGGAATTGGCGCGCAGCGGGTTGTGGCGCGCCACCTGCACCGGCGCCTGCACCTGTGGTGTGGGCATGCGCTCGCGATCAGTCGTGGGGTCGCGGCTGCGGTCGGTAAGCGTGGGCGTTTCGGCAGGGCCATTCAGCGCCTCGTGGCGGCGCCGCAGCATGCGTTCGCGCACATAGTCCTGAAAGGAAAGCGTGCTCATGGCCAGCTGTTCCGTGTCTTCTTCGACCGGGTTGCGCGCGGCGGGCGCCGGGGCGCCAGGCGCCGTGCGGGCTGCCCGTTGCGAGGCCGGTGTCAGATGGGCCTGCGTGCCCGAGGCTGCGCTGCCGCTGTCCAGGTCCGACAATGTGTCTTCTGCGGTGGCCACCACCTCCACGCCGTTGGCCGTGGGGCGGTTGGACAGGATGAGCGTGCCTTCGCCAAACGCCATGCGCGCTTTGGCCAGGGCCTCCCGGGAGGTGGGGGCGGTAAAGCGTTTGATGTTCATGCGGATGCACCTTTGAGGATGGGCCCGATACGGATGGTGTGGGTCTCGGGGATTTCACTGTGCGCAAGCACCTGCAGGCGAGGCGCTACGCGACGCACCAGCCGGGCAATGGCGGTGCGAATCTGGTCGGGCACCAGCAGGCAGGCGGGCAAGCCCAGCTCTTCCTGCTTCATTGCCACTTCGGCTGCTTTTTGCGTCAGGATGTCTGCCACGCCCGGGTCGAGTGCGGGGCCTGCAGCATTGCCCAGGGCCTGCACCAGCAGGCGCTCCAGCCCGGGTTCGATGGCAATGACGTTGAGTTCGCGCGTGGGGCCATAGATTTGCTGCACGATGGCGGGCGACAGTGCAATGCGCACCCGCCGTGCCAGCTCTGCCGGGTCCGAGATGCTCACGGCATGCTCGGCCAGCGTCTCGATGATGGTGCGGATATCGCGAATGTGCACAGACTCCTCCAGCAGCAGCTGAAGAACCTTCTGGAACGTTGCGATGGAAACCATTTTCGGGACCACTTCTTCGATGAGTTTCGGGGCCAGCTTGGCCACATGCTCCACCAGCTGCTGGGTTTCCGTGCGGCTGAGGAGCTTGGCTGCTTGCACTTGCATCAAGTGTGACAAATGGGTGGCCATCACGGTTTCTGAATCAACCACGGTAAAACCCGCCATTTGTGCCGCTTCCTTCTGGCGTTCGTCGATCCAGTGCGCTGGCAGGCCAAAAGCGGGGTCGGTGGTGGCGGTGCCGATCAGCGGCGTGGTGATGCCGCCGGGGTTGATGGCCAGAAACATGCCGGGGAACGCCTCGCCTTCGCCCTCCACCACGCCACGCAGCGTGATGCGGTAGCCGCTGGGTTTTAATTCGAGGTTGTCGCGCACATGCACGGCGGGCGGCAGAAAACCCACCTCCTGCGCAAACTTGCGGCGCACGCCCTTGATGCGGGTGAGCAGGTCGCCCTGGCGGCTCTTGTCCACCAGCGTGATCAGCCGGTAGCCCAGCTCCAGCCCCAGCAGGTCCACGGGCTGAAGATCGTCCCAGGTGGCTTCGCCATCACTGACCGGGGCGGGCGGGGCCTCGACGGCTGGCGGCACCTTCTGGCGCTCATGCATCACCCAGGCGCCATAGCCCAGCAGCCCGCCCAAGGCCAGAAACACGATATGCGGCATGCCCGGAATCAGCCCCAGCAGCAGCAGGATGCCGGCCGTCACCCCCAGCACGCGGGGCGACATGAACAGCTGCTCCACGATCTGGCGGCCCATGTCATGGTCCTTGCCCACGCGCGAGATCACCATGGCGGCTGCCACGGAAATCAGCAGGCCCGGAATCTGGGCCACCAGCGCATCACCGATGGCCAGCAGGATATAGCTGTCGGCGGCCTGCTTGACCGACAGATCATGCTGCAGCACGCCGATGGCAAAACCGCCCACGATATTGATCAGCAAGATCAGGATGCCGGCCACGGCATCGCCGCGCACGAACTTGGAGGCGCCGTCCATCGAGCCGAAAAAGTTGGCTTCCTCGGCCACTTCGGCGCGGCGGCGCTTGGCTTCCTTTTCGTCTATCAGGCCCGCATTCAGGTCGGCATCCACCGCCATCTGTTTGCCGGGCATGGCATCCAGCGTGAAGCGGGCCGACACCTCGGCAATGCGCTCGGCGCCCTTGGTCACCACCACGAAGTTGATCACCACCAAAATGGCGAACACGATCAGGCCCACGGCAAAGTTGCCGCCAATCAGAAAATGGCCAAACGCCTCGATCACCGCACCTGCCGCGCCGGGGCCCGTGTGGCCTTCCAGCAGCACCACGCGGGTAGAGGCCACGTTGAGCGACAGGCGCATCAGAGTGGTCAGCAGCAGCACCGAGGGGAAGGCCGCGAAATCCAGCGGGCGCAGCATGTAGGCCGCCACCATCATCACCATCAGCGCCACCGCGATGTTGAGCGTAAAGAACGCATCGAGCATCCATGGCGGGATGGGCAACACCATGAGCGCCAGGATGGTGACCACGAGCAAGGGGGCAGACAGGCCCTGCAGCGCGCCCGCGTTGCTGCCCGCCCATTGCTGAAGAGACTTTATGGAGGTGTTCATACGGCAGGGCCTTGCGGTGCAGCCCGGTTCAGCGGGTCGAGCTCAGGAGGGACATGGGGCTGCACCAGCGCGCCGGGCATCTTGCCCTCGCCACGCATGGCGGCCTTGAGGCGGTACACATAGGCCAGCACCTGGGCCACCGCGGTGTACAGCGTGGCGGGAATGGCCTGGTCGAGTTCGGCATGGGCATACAGGGCACGCGCCAGCATGGGTGACTGCAGCACGGGCACGCCGTGGGTGCTGGCCAGGTCGCGGATCTTCAGGGCGATCAGGTCGGTGCCGCGGGCAATCACCTGCGGGGCGCTCATGGTCTGTTCGTCGTATTTGAGGGCGACGGCATAGTGCGTGGGGTTCATCACCACAAAATCGGCCTTGGGCACGGCGCCCACGCTGGCGCGGTCGGCCATCTCGCGCTGGCGCTGGCGGATGCGGCCCTTGGTGTGGGGGTTGCCGTCCGACTCCTTGTGCTCCTGCTTGACTTCTTCGTGCGACATCTTGAGCCGCGACTTGAAGAAATATGCCTGCAGCGGCACGTCGATCACAGCCGCCAGGAACACCACCAGCAGCAGCAAGCTGGTGCCCGAGGTCAGCCACTGCGCCACATGGCGAAGCGCCAGGGGCGATGGCTGCAGCACCAGCATGGCCACGTTGTGGATGCTGCTGACCATGAAGTTCCACGCCACGAACGAAAGGATCACGGTCATCAGCACCATCTTGGCCACGTTGGCCATCTGTTGCTTGGAAAACAGATTGGCGGCGCCAGAGATCGGATTGAGCCGGTTGAACTGCGGCATGATGGGCTTGGCGCTGAAAATCCAGCCGCCCGCACCAATGGCGCTGAGCAGAGCGGCGCCGCCGGTCAGCACGGCAAACACCGTGCTGGCCACCAGGCCCACCAGCACCATGTCTTTGAGGCGGGTGAGCATGCTGCCCGTGGCCATCACGGTGACCGCATCGAAGCTCAGCTGCTGCTCCATGGCACGCTGCATATGCTCCATCAACTGGGGGGTCAGCACCAGCAGGCAGCCGGCCCCGGTGCCCAGGATGGCCAGGTGCGAAAGATCGCGTGAGCGGGCACCCTGGCCTTCTTCGCGCGTCTTCTGGAGCTTTCGCTCGGTCGCGGGGAGGCTTTTTTCTTGGCTGGATTCCATGGCGGCATGACGGTAGGTGTCATGCCATTGTCCTGAGCGACCTGGAAATCTAAAGCCCGATAAGAGGCCTGCGGGGCCTGCTTATCGGATGGCGCAGATCAGAAACCCAGGCTTGCCAGCAGGTCATCCACCTGCGACTGGTTGGCAACCACGTCGGGCGTATGCTCGGGGTCCACCACCGGCCCCGCCAGATGCGCGCGCGGCGCCTCGACCGCAGCTGTCTGCATGTTGGGCGGTGCGGTCTGGATGAGCAGTTGCACCAATTGCTGTTCAATCGTTGCCGTCAGATTCACCACGCGGGCAATCACCTGGCCCGTGAGGTCGTGGAAGTCCTGCGCCATCATGATCTCTGTCAGGTGCGCGTCGGCCTCGGCGGTCACGCGCTCCACGTCGGTGAGAAAGTTCATGATCTCGCCCTTGGCTACAGCCGCCACCGGGTCTTTCACCAGCGACGCGACCACCCTGCGGGTTTCTTGCGCAATGAAATCGTGCTGCGCCTTGGCCTGCTCCACGCGATAGAGCAC
>WOYI010635382.1_pt1 | contig 10637 bp, 7 predicted proteins | sample 6423411 | NCBI WGS metagenome assembly WOYI01 (sample SAMN13441803, study PRJNA592873) | oil field metagenome | biome: oil field; feature: oil-well bore; material: oil-contaminated soil; isolation source: oil-contaminated soil from oil-well borehole | place: Germany: Wietze | collected 2016-10-18 ... | reverse complement strand
TCGAACCGCTGCCGGCGCCACTGCCGCCGGTGTGGCTCTACGGCGCCGGCCATGTCGGCCAGGCCCTGGCGCGCGCCCTGGCCGAACTGCCCTTCGCGCTGACCTGGATCGATCCGCGCGCGGAACTGCTGCCCGCGACAATCCCGGCCAACGTCGATCTGCGCGTCGAGGCCGATCCAGTCTTGGGTGTCCCCGCAGCGCCGCCGGGCAGCCGCTTTGTGGTGATGACCCACGACCACGGCCTCGACTACCGCCTGTGTCGCGCGATCCTGGCCCGCGGCGATTTCGGCTTCGCCGGCCTCATCGGCTCCGCCAGCAAGGCCGCGCGCTTCCGTTCGCGGCTGGCCCGCGACGACGGCTTCGACGCGGCCACCATCGCCCGCCTGCAATGTCCCATTGGCGTCGCGGGCATCACCAGCAAGTGGCCGGCGGCGATTGCGGTGGCGGTGGCCGCGCAGTTGCTGCGAACCCTGCCGGCAGGCGAACCTTCCCGTCGCGGTGGTCAGGCCATTTCCCATGCAGCGGTGACGGCCGCAGCCCCCATGCCCGGCCTCGATTCCTGCCCAAGCCAAGGTTGCGCCACATGCACCCACCCGCGCTGAACCCTGCGCCGCCGCGCCTTGCGCTGCACGGCATCACCAAGCGCTACCCCAGCGTCGTCGCCAACGCCGACGTCGATCTGAGCGTGCAGCCTGGTGAGATCCATGCGCTGATGGGCGAGAACGGCGCCGGCAAGAGCACGCTGATGAAGATCGTCTACGGCGTGGTGCAGCCGGACGCCGGTCGCATCCTGTGGGAGGGCCGGGAGGTCCGTATCGCCAACCCGGCGCAGGCGCGGGCCTTGGGGATCGGCATGGTGTTCCAGCATTTTTCGCTGTTCGAGACGCTGAACGTCGCCGAGAACATCGCGCTGGCGCTGGATCACCGCGCCTCGCCCACGCGCCTGCACGAGCGCATCCGCGAGGTGTCGGCGCGCTACGGCCTGCCGGTGGACCCGGAGCGCCTGGTGCACAGCATGTCGGTGGGCGAGCGCCAGCGCGTCGAGATCGTGCGCTGCCTGCTGCAACAGCCGCGGCTGCTGATCATGGACGAACCCACCTCGGTGCTGACGCCGCAGGCGGTGCGCACGCTGTTCGACACCCTGCGCCGGCTCGCCGGCGAGGGCGTCAGCATTCTCTACATCAGCCACAAGCTCGACGAGATCCGCGCGCTCTGCGATACCGCGACGGTGCTGCGCGGCGGCCGCGTCAGCGGCACGGCGACACCGCGGCACGAGAGCAACGACAGCCTGGCCCGGCTGATGATCGGCAGCGAGCTGTCGCAATGCACGCTCACCCCACGCGAGCCAGGCGCCATCATGCTGGAACTGACCAATCTGCGACTCGCCACCCCCGATCCCTTCGGCATCGCACTCGAGGGCATCAACCTGCGCGTGCGCAGCGGCGAGATCGTCGGCATTGCCGGGGTGTCGGGCAATGGCCAGAAGGAGCTGATGGCGGCGCTGTCCGGCGAGACCCGCACGCCTTATGACGATCGCGGCGCGATCCGCATTGCCGGCCAGCCGGCGGGCCTCCTGAACCCGGTGCAGCGGCGCGCGCTGGGCCTCACCTTCGTGCCCGAGGAGCGCCTGGGTCGCGGCGCGGTGCCGCCGATGAGTCTGTCCGACAATGCGCTGCTGACCGGTGGCGCGGTGGGCGGTAGCCGGGGCATGGTGCGCTTTGGTCTGGTGCGCAACGCGCTGACGACGGCGTTCGCCGATCGCGCCATCACCGAGTTCCGGGTCAAGAGCGGCGGCGCGCAGTCGGCGGCCAACAGCCTGTCCGGCGGCAATCTGCAGAAATTCATCGTCGGCCGCGAGACCCTGCTGGCGCCCAAGCTGATGATCGCCGGGCAACCGACCTGGGGCGTCGATGTCGGCGCCGCGCAGATGATCCGCCAGGCGCTGATCGATTTGCGCGATCGCGGCGTCGCAGTGCTGGTGGTGTCGGAGGAACTCGATGAGCTGTTCAGCATCTGCGACCGCATCGCGGTGATCGCGCACGGCCGCCTGTCGCCGACCCGAACCCCGGCCGAGACCAGCATCGAGGAGATCGGCCTATGGATGGCCGGCAGCTTCATCGCGGCGGGTGAGGAGGTGGCCGATGCCGCGGCTTGAGCGCCGGGCCGAGCCGTCGCGGCTGATGCAGCTGGGCGCGCCGATGCTGGCGGCGATGCTGATGCTGGCGACCGGCTTTCTGATCTTCACCCTGCTGGGCAAGGATCCGGTCGCGGCGTTCCGGGTGTTTTTCATCAAGCCGCTGGCGACCAGCTACGGCCTCGGCGAGCTGTTGCTGAAAACCACGCCGCTGCTGCTGTGCGCGGTGGGCCTCGCGCTCGCCTTTCGCGCCAATGTCTGGAACATCGGTGCCGAGGGCCAGTTGACCATCGGCGCGATCACCGGCGCCGGCGTGGCGTTGGCATTCGGCGATCAACCCAGCGCCTGGATCCTGCCGGCCATGCTGCTCGCCGGAATCGCCGGCGGCATGCTGTGGGCGGCGATTCCGGCGTTCCTGCGCACGCGCTTCAATACCAACGAGATCTTGGTCAGCCTGATGCTGGTCTATATCGCGCAACTGCTGCTGGCCTACCTGGTGCACGGGCCCTGGCGCGATCCGGCGGGCTTCAACTTTCCGCAGTCGCGCACCTTCAACGACTGGGAGTTGCTGCCGCTGTTGTTCGCGGGCGCGCGCACCAATGTCGGTTTCATTCTGGCGCTGCTGGTGGCGCTCGCGGCCTGGTTCTTCGTCGCCCGCAGCCATGCCGGCTACCGCATGCAGGTGGCCGGGCTCGCGCCCGCGGCCGCGGCCTACGCCGGCTTCAGCGAGAAGCGCAATATCTGGCTGGCGCTGTTGCTCAGCGGTGCCACCGCCGGGCTTGCCGGCATCGGCGAGGTGGCCGGTCCCATCGGCCAGTTGCAGCCGTCGGTGTCGCCGGGCTATGGCTTCGCGGCCATCATCGTCGCCTTCGTCGGCCGCCTGCATCCCGCGGGCATCGTGCTGGCGTCGCTGTTGATGTCGCTGCTGTACCTGGGCGGCGAGCAGGCGCAGATGGAGCTGGCCATGCCGGCGGCAGTGACCGGCCTGTTCCAGGGGCTGCTGCTGTTCTATCTGCTGGCGGCGGATCTGTTCGTCAACTTCCGGCTGCGCTGGCGGCGCGCCGCGATCGCGCCGAAGCCGATCGAAACCGCCGCAACGACCACCGCGGAGGCCGCGCCATGACCGACGTCCTGATCCCGATTCTGGTCAGCACCGTGATCGCGGCGACACCCCTGATCTACGCCGCGCTCGGCGAGCTGGTCACCGAGCGCGCCGGCGTGTTGAACCTGGGTGTCGAGGGCATGATGCTGGTGGGCGCGATCACCGGCTTCGCGGTCGGCCTGTCCAGCGGCAGCCTCGTCCTCGGTTATCTCGCCGCCGCCGCGGCCGGCGTCGCGATGGCGCTGGTGTTCGGGCTGCTGACCATCACCTTGCAGACCAACCAGGTCGCCACCGGCCTCGCGCTGACCTTGTTTGGCGTCGGCTTGTCCGCCTTCGCCGGCCGGCCCTTTGCCGGTCAGCCCATCGCTGGCGCGCCGGCCGTATCGATTCCGCTGCTGTCCGAGTTGCCCGTGCTCGGCCCGCTGCTGTTTCGCTACAACCTGCTGGTCTATGGCTCGCTGCTGCTGTTCTTCGCGGTGCACTGGTTCCTGACCCGCACCCACACCGGCCTCAAGCTGCGTGCGATCGGCGAGGCGCCGCAGGTCTCGCACGCCCTCGGCCACCCGGTCGCGCGGGTGCGCTATGCGGCAACCGCCTTTGGCGGCGCCTGCAGCGGCATCGCCGGCGCCTATCTGTCCACCGCGCTGACGCCGATGTGGGTCGAGGGCATGAGCGCCGGGCGCGGCTGGATCGCGTTGGCACTGGTGGTGTTCGCCACCTGGAAGCCGCTGCGGGTGCTGCTCGGCGCCTATCTGTTCGGCGGCATGACGGTGATCCAGCTCTACGCCCAGGGCTTCGGCCTGCACATCCCCTCGGAATTCATGTCGATGCTGCCCTATCTCGCCACCATCATCGTGCTGGTGCTGATCTGCCGCGATCCCAAGACGATCCTGCTGAACCAGCCGGCGGCGCTCGGCCGGTCCTACCATCCGGATGCCTGACATGGATGTTCGCCGCGCTGGTCGTGCCGATGCGGTGTCCGCAGTCCTGTTCGGCCCGGGACGGTGACGCTGATGGCGGCCTATCTGCTGGACTGGCTGAGCCTGCTGGGTCGCTGGATCCATCTGGTGACTGGCATCGCCTGGATCGGCGCGTCCTTCTATTTCGTCTGGCTCGACAACCATCTGCTGCCGCCGACCGACCCCGGCCTCCATGCGAAAGGCGTCGGTGGCGAGGTCTGGGCAGTGCACGGCGGCGGCTTTTACAACGCGCAGAAGTACCGGCTGGCGCCGACGACCCTGCCCACGCCGCTGCACTGGTTCTACTGGGAGGCCTACAGCACCTGGCTGTCGGGCTTTTTCCTGTTGTGTCTGTTGTACTACCGCGCGCCCGAGCGGTATCTGATCGACCCGGCCGTCGCTGATCTCAGCGGGGCCATGGCCGTCGGTATCGGCCTGGGCACACTGGTGGTGGGCTGGCTGGTCTACGATGGCCTGTGCCGGGTGCTGGGCCGCAACGAGCGCCTGCTCGGCAGCGTGCTGGCGCTGCTATTGGCGGGCATCGCCTGGGGCCTGTGCCAGGTGTTCAGCGGCCGCGGTGCCTTCCTGCAGTTTGGCGCGATGCTGGGCACCATCATGGTCGCCAATGTGTTCTTCGTGATCATTCCCAGCCAGCGCGCGCTGGTGGCGGCGGCGAGCCAGGGCGAACCGCCGGACCCGCGCCACGGCCTGCGCGGCAAACAGCGCTCGGTGCACAACACCTATTTCACGCTGCCGGTGCTGTTCACGATGATGAGCAACCACTACGCCATGACCTATGGCGCGGCACACAACGGGCTGGTGCTGATCGCCCTGTGTGGCGCCGGCGCCGCGATCCGCGCCTGGTTTGTCGCCCGCCACCGCGCCCATGAACGGGGCGGGCGCACCTCGCCGCTACCGGCACTCGCTGGTGTGGTCGCAATCGCCGCCGTAATCTGGGCGCTGCGGCCCGCGCTGGCGCCGGCTGCCCCGACTGCGCCGAACTTCACGGCCGTTGCCGCGATCATCGAGCAGCGCTGTGTTGGCTGCCACGCCCAGCATCCGACCCAGCCCGGCTTCGCGGCGGCGCCCAAGGGCTATCGCTTTGATACCGCCGAGCGCATCCACGCCCAGGCGGCGGAGATCGGCCAGCAGGTGGCGACGGGGGCGATGCCGCTGGGTAATCTGACGGGCATGACCGCGGACGAACGCGCCGCCGTATTGGCCTGGATCAACGCCGGAGCCCCGCCATGAGCCAGCTCAGCGCGCACCGCGGCGCGGTGTTGCACTTTCTCGCCGACCCCGGCATTCACGGCAACGCCGAGGCCTATGAATACCACGACGACGGCGTGCTGGTGATCGACAACGGCCGCGTCGCTGCCCTCGGCCCGGCCGAGCAACTGTTGCGGCAACTGCCGCCGGGATGCGCGCTGACGGAACACCGGCACGCGCTGATAATGCCCGGCTTCATCGACACCCACATCCACATGCCGCAGACCGACATGATCGCGGCCGGCGGCAGCAATCTGCTGGACTGGCTGGAGCGCTACACCTTTCCCGCCGAGAGCCGCTTCGACGATGCAGTCCACGCCCGCGAGGTGGCGGATTTCTTCATCGCCGAACTGCTCGCCAACGGCACGACCACCGCGCAGGTGCTGGGCAGCGTCCACGCCGCCTCGGTGGAGGCGGTATTCGCCGCCGCAGAGAAGCTGAACCTGCGGCTGATCGCCGGCAAGACGCTGATGGACCGGCACTGTCCCGCGGCGGTGCGTGACACCGCGGCGAGCGGCGAGCGCGACACCCGGGCGCTGATCGAGCGCTGGCACGGCCGGGGGCGGCTGCACTACGCGATCACGCCGCGCTTCGCGCCGACCTCGACCGACGAGCAGCTCGCCAGTGCCGGCCGCCTGGCCGCCGAGTACCCCGATGTCCATGTCCACAGCCATGTCGCCGAGAATCCCGCCGAGGTCGCCTGGGTGCGCGAGCTGTTTCCCTGGAGCCGCAGCTACGTCGATGTCTACGACCACTACGGTTTACTGCGGGAACGGGCGATCTATGCCCATGGCATTTATCTCGACGACCCCGATCGCCAACGCATGGCCGAGAGCGGCGCCTGGATCGCGCATGCGCCCACCTCCAACCTGTACCTGGGCAGCGGGCTGTTCGATTTCGCGGCCGCCGATGCCGCCGGTCTGGGCTATGCGCTGGCCACCGACGTCGGCGGTGGCACCAGCTTCAGCCTGCTGCGCACCCTGGGCGAGGCCTACAAGGTCGCGCAATTGCAGGGCCAGCGGCTGGCGCCGCTGCGGGCGTTCTATCTGGCCACGCTCGCCGGCGCCCGCGCGCTGCATCTGGACGATCGCATCGGTTCGTTCCGCGTTGGCAATGAGGCCGATTTCATCGTGCTTGATCTGGCCGCGACACCGCTGATCGCGCGCCGCTGCGCGATCGCCCAGACCCTGGCCGAGCGCCTGCTGATCCTGATGACGCTGGGCGACGACCGCTGCATCCGCGCCACCCATGTGCTCGGCCGCGCCGTTGCCGGCACCGCGATCGGGAGGCGCCCATGAAATCGCCCGCAGACCCCTACTATCCCCGCGATCTCATCGGCTACGGCGCGACGCCGCCGCACGCGCGCTGGCCCGGAGGCGCCCGCATCGCGCTGCAATTCGTGCTCAATTACGAGGAGGGCGGCGAGAACTGCGTGCTCGACGGCGATCCGGCGTCGGAGACCTTCCTGTCCGAAATCATCGGCGCGCAGGCGTTTCCGATGCGCCACATGAGCATGGAGTCGCTGTTCGAATACGGCGCCCGCGCCGGTTTCTGGCGCGTGCTGCGGCTGTTCGAGCGGCACCGGCTGCCGTTCTCGGTGTTCGCGGTGGCCCGCGCGCTGGCGCGCAATCCCGAGGCGGCCGCCGCGCTGCGCGCGCTCGACGCCGAGATCGTCGGCCACGGCCTGCGCTGGATCAGCTACCAGACCATGGACATCGACGCCGAGCGCGCTCATCTGGCCGAGGCCATCGACCTGTTGCGAGCGCTCACCGGCAGCGCGCCGCTGGGCTGGTACACCGGCCGCGACAGCCCCAACACGCGGCGGCTGCTGGTCGAGCACGGCGGTTTCCTCTACGACGCCGACTCCTACGCCGACGACCTGCCGTACTGGACGCGGGTCGATCAGCAGCCGCATCTGGTCGTGCCCTATGCGCTGGACACCAACGACATGCGCTTCGCCGCGGCGCAGGGTTTCAATTCCGGCACCCAGTTCTTCGACTACCTGAAGGACGCCTTCGATGTGCTCTACCGCGAGGGCGATCCGCAAGGCCTCGACCGGCCGAAGATGCTGTCCATCGGTCTGCATGGCCGCATCATCGGCCGCCCGGCGCGGCTGGCGTCGCTGGAGCGCTTCATCGACTACGTCCACGGCTTTGCCGATGTCTGGATCTGCCGGCGCATCGACATCGCCCGCCACTGGCGGGCGCAGCATCCGGTGAGTCCATGACGGCATTGATTGATCTCGACACGCTGAACGCGCTCGATGCCGACGGCTTTGTCGCCGCCCTCGACGGCATCTTCGAACACACCGACTGGGTCGCTGCACAGACTGCGCAGCGGCGCCCCTTTGCAACGCGCTTCGATCTCGCCGACGCGCTCGGCGACGCGCTGCACAGTGCCGACCGCGAGCGCCAGCTCGCATTGGTGCGCGCGCATCCGGACCTCGCCGGCCGCGCCGCCGTGCGCGGCGAACTCACCGCCGCATCGAGCCGGGAACAGGCCGGCGCCGGTCTCGACCAGTGCAGCGCGCCGGAATTCGCGCGTCTGCAGGCGCTCAACGAAGCCTATCGGCAGCGGTTCGGGTTCCCGTTCGTGCTGGCGGTGAAGGGCCATGACCGCGCGTCGATTCTCGCCGCGTTCGAACGTCGCCTGCACCAGGATGCCGACACCGAACTGGCCACGGCCATGGCGGAAATCGCGCGCATTGCCCGCTTTCGCCTCGCCGAGCGCGTGACCGCGCCGCCGGGTTCCAGCATTCTGGCGATGGCCGAGCGGCTGGCGCGGCTCAGCGAACAGCCCGACGCACTGACCTGCACGTTCATGACGCCGGTGCATCGGGCGACCGCGGCGCTGTTGCGGGAATGGATGCTGGAAGCGGGGCTCGATGCACACATCGACGCCATGGGCAACGTCGTGGGGCGCTGGCGCAGCGCGCGACCCGGTGCGAAGACATTGCTGACCGGCTCCCACTACGACACCGTCATCGACGCCGGCCGCTACGACGGCCGCCTCGGCATTCTGCTGCCCATCGTCGCGGTGCAGCAGCTGCGTCTGGCCGGCGTGGCGCTGCCCTTCGCTGTCGAGATCATCGGCTTCAGCGACGAGGAGGGCGTGCGCTTCCAGACGGCGTTTCTCGGCAGCAGCGCGGTCGCCGGCAGCTTCGATGCCGGCCATCTGGATCGCCGCGATGCCGCCGGCATCAGCCTGCGCGATGCGCTGATTGCCGCCGGAAACGACCCGGACGCAATCCCGGCACTGGCGCGCGATGCCGCGCAGCTGCTCGGTTATCTGGAGGTGCACATCGAACAGGGGCCGGTATTGCTCAGCGAGGACCGTGCGCTCGGCGTGGTCAGCGCCATCAATGGCTGTGTGCGCCATCGCGTCGCGATCAGCGGCGAGGCGGGTCACGCCGGCACCGTGCCCATGGATTTGCGCCACGACGCGGCCGCCGCTGCCGCCGAGATCGTATTGCTGGTGGAGCAGCGCTGCGCGCAGGTGCCGGGCCTGGTGGGTACGGTGGGCCAGCTCGGCGTGCCGAACGGCGCGGTGAATGTCATTCCCGGCGCCTGCGAGCTCTCCCTCGACATCCGCGCGCCGAGCGATGCGGTGCGCGACGCGGCCGCGGCCGACATCCTCGCCGGCAGTGCGCGAATCGCGGCCCGACGCGGTGTCGCGCTGCGCATCGAGCCGCTGTTGACGGTTCCCGCCACGCCTTGCGCGGCAAACCTTCAGGCCCGGATCGCGGCGAGCATCGGCCGCGTCACCGGTTCCGCCGACGTGCGCCATCTGCCCAGCGGCGCCGGCCACGACGCCATGCAGATCGCCGGGCTGACCGAGGTCGGCATGCTGTTCGTGCGCTGCGGCCATGGCGGCATCAGCCACCACCCGGCGGAAACCCTGAGCGTGGAGGATGCCGAGCTGGCGACCGCCGCCTTCATGGATTTTTTGCAGCAGTTCCCGATTCCCGACGCAGCCGACAACCCGGCCAGGAGTGACAGGTGACCGCTTCCGACCGCTGGCCCGCGAGCGTGCTCCACGCGGTGGAAACCGATCACGCCCGCGGCCGTGAATTCCTGGCTGCACTGGTGCGGGTGCCGACCGACAATCCCCCCGGCGACTGCGCCGCGCATGCCGAAGTCGCGCGCGCGCTGCTCGAAGCGCTGGGCTTCGCGGTGGCGGCCTACCCGGTGCCGGCGGACGCCGTGCAGGCGGTCGGCATGATCAGCGCGACCAATTTGATTGTCCGCCAGCGCTTTGGCAGCGGCGGCCCCTGCATCGCACTCAACGCCCATGGCGACGTGGTGCCGCCGGGCCTCGGCTGGACGCGCGACCCCTACGGCGCCGAGATCGTCGACGACCCGCTGCACGGCCCGACGATGTACGGTCGCGGCGTCGCGGTCAGCAAGTCCGATTTCGCAACCTATGCCTTCGCGCTGCGGGCGCTGCAGCGGCTCGCCGCCGATGGGCTGGTGCTGAACGGCGCGGTCGAGCTGCATCTGACCTACGACGAAGAGGCGGGCGGCGACATCGGCCCGCGCTGGCTGCTCGCCGAGGGTCTGTCGAAGCCCGACTACGCGATCTGCGCCGGCTTCTCCTACGCGGTGACCACCGCGCACAACGGCTGCCTGCATCTGGAAGTGACCGTGCGCGGCCGCCAGGGCCACGCCGCGCTGCCGGAGTCGGGCATCGACGCACTGGCGGCGACGACACAGATCCTGACCCGGCTCTACGCCTTTCGCGCCGCATTGGCACAGCGCCACTCGGCGACGCCGGGCATCCGTCATCCGACGTTGAACATCGGGCTCATCAGCGGCGGCATCAACACCAATGTGGTGCCGGATTGCGTCCGCTTCCGGCTCGATCGCCGGGTGATTCCGGAGGAATCGATGGCGGCCGCCGAGGCCGAGCTGCGCGGCCTGATCGAAGCCGCGGCGGCGGATTGCCCTGGTGTCGGTGTCGAGATCCGCTGCATCCTGGCGGCCCAGCCGCTGGTGCCATTGCCCGGCGCCGAACGGCTCACGCGGGCGCTGCAGCACTGCGGCGCTGTGTTCTTTGGCACCCCTATCGCCGAGCATGGCGTGCCGCTCTACACCGATGCGCGTCACTACGCGGCGGCGGGCATTCCCACCGTGCTCTACGGCGCCGGCCCGCGCACGCTGGCCGAGGCCGGTGG
>WOYI010542431.1_pt1 | contig 10637 bp, 12 predicted proteins | sample 6423411 | NCBI WGS metagenome assembly WOYI01 (sample SAMN13441803, study PRJNA592873) | oil field metagenome | biome: oil field; feature: oil-well bore; material: oil-contaminated soil; isolation source: oil-contaminated soil from oil-well borehole | place: Germany: Wietze | collected 2016-10-18 ... | reverse complement strand
CCGTCGACGTCTACCTTGGCAAGGTAGCACTCTACCACTGAGTTACGCCCGCTCACTTAAGAACGCGGGTGAATATAACAAATAGCCTGATCTTGTCAACAAGAAAATAAACATTGCCTGTAACTTGCGGAAAATGTCAGTTTTTGCCCGTCCCCCGGTAAAATTTAACGAAGTAATCCAGCCCCGAATAAATCGTCAGCAGCAAAGCCACGTAAAGGATAACCGTGCCCACAAAATGCGCGTCCAACCCGAAAAAAGGATAATGAATCATTAAGGCGGTCACGGCAATGATCTGGGCCAGTGTTTTTTGTTTTCCGAGAACACTGGCCTGAATATAAATGCCTTCCGAGGAAGCGATGCTGCGGATTCCGTCAACGATTAAATCCCGCATGATGATCATCACGACAATCCAGGCGTCAATCCGCCCGATCGGTATCATCAGGATCATGGCCGTATTGACGATCAGTTTATCGGCCAGAGGATCCAGAAATTTACCCATCGTGGTAATCAAATTGTATTTGCGCGCGATAAAACCGTCCAGGAAATCCGTAATGGAAGCAAGAACAAACAGGGCTGCCAGCACCAGCGACCAAAAGGGGCCGGGAGACATCAGCAGAAAAAACAAAAAAGGCACCACGCTGATGCGAGCCAGTGTTATGGTATTGGGAAGGTTCAATATCTCACGTCTATTCCTCATGTTTCCATCAACCAATCGGATGATTCCTCTTCAAAATCATGCAGACGAATTTATTTTTTCGGTACTTTCTTCCAATCTTCCAGAAACAGGGCAATGCCTTTATCGGTCAGCGGATGCTTCGCCAGCTGCGCGATGACTTTAAATGGAATCGTGGCAATGTCCGCACCCATCAGGGCTGCGTCCAGAACGTGCCGGGGATGACGGATGCTGGCCACAATAACTTCCGTGTCGTATGCATAATTGTCGTAAATATCCAGAATCTGCTGCGTTAACTCCATGCCGTCGTGAGCGATATCGTCCAGTCTTCCGACAAACGGGCTGACGTAGGCCGCGCCGGCTTTGGCCGCCATCAGAGCCTGAAGCGGCGAAAAAATCAAGGTCTGATTGACGTCGATGCCCTCTCCGGCAAACATTTTCGTCGCTTTGAGGCCTTCCGTCGTCATGGGCACTTTAATAACAACCTGCTTGCCCAGGCGGGCCAGTTTTTTACCTTCGGCAAACATGCCTTTCGCTTCCAGACTGACAACTTCCAGGCTGACCGGCCCTTCCACGATGTCCAGAATTTCCCGGACAACGGAATCAAAGCCTCTTTTTTCTTTGGCAATCAGCGACGGATTGGTCGTGACGCCGTCCACCATCCCCAGCGCCAGTCCTTCCCTGATTTCCGTAATATTTGCCGTGTCGATGAAAAATTTCATGATCTCCCCCTTCATTTCCAATCCGTTATTTTTTGTCCGAAAGGTATTTCTCGCAGCAGTCTTTACTGCAAAAATATTGCCGCCGGCCGCCAATCTCCTTGAGGTAGGCCTGACTTTTGGGCACGTAGATTTTGCAGAATGGATCCTGCACCAGATCCTCTCCGGCGGGCGGGGCGGCATCCACCCGGTAACCCTTAACCTCCTGAGACTTCACCCGCCGAAACATCGTCACAATCTTATAGCCCACATAAAGCAGCACCAATACAGCCAATACTTTGATAATATTCATTCTGACCTTCTTTTATGATGGATGATAACGTTCAACAATTTTTTGATCGACCAACCTGTCTTTCAATCCCCGCATCGAGACGCCGAATACGGGATGAATCAAATAGGAAGCGATCTCACATAAAGGCTCCAGCACAAAAAGCCGTTGATGCATCTTTGGATGCGGAATCATCAGACCCTCCTCGCGAATAATCTCCTGACCGTATAAAAGCAGATCAAGATCAATGACGCGAGGCCCGCCCGCAAACGTTCGAACCCTCCCCATCGTCATTTCGATATCCAGCAAGGCCCGTAAAAGATCGCGGGGCGCAAGCTCTGTCCGGATTTCCGCCGCCGCATTCACAAACCAGTCCTGATGCTCAAGTTCTTCAAGATGCACTCTTTCGGCGGCATGCGAAATCACCGGTTGTGTTTTGTAAAAAGAGGACACCTGCTCCAGCCGGATGCCCGCAGTGCAAGACAGCTTGTCAAGGGCCTGCCTGCACTGGCTCAAGGGATCGCCCAGATTGGAACCCAGGCCTATGTAGGACAAAATGCCTTCCAACATAACCCTTCGCTTATCTGACACCTCTCAGTCCCAGAACATCCTGCATATCATACAAACCGTTTTTTTGTTTGACGATCCACTGCGCCGCGCGAATCGCCCCCTTGGCGAAATTATCCCTGCTTTGCGCGCGATGGGTGAATTCCAGCCTCTCTCCGATTCCTCCGAATATGACCGTATGCTCGCCCACGATGTCTCCGGCCCGAATGGTCTGAATGCCGATCTCCTTCTTTGTGCGTTCGCCGATCAGCCCGCGGCGCGTATAAACGGCTTCCCTGGAAAGATCGCGTCCCAGTTTGGCGGCTATAACCTGGGCCATCTGCATGGCCGTGCCGCTCGGCGCATCCTTTTTTAAATGATGATGCGCTTCGATGATTTCGACATCATAATCGTCACCGAGAATGTCGGCACAAGCCTCCAGAGCTTTCAACAGGACATTGACGCCGACACTCATGTTCGGCGACAGGACACAGCGTGTTTTTTCGGCCAGCCGGCGGACAACCATTAATTCATCGTCGGTGAATCCTGTGGAGCCGATGACAATGCTGCAATTCTTTTCGCTGGCGATTTTCAGATAATTCAGCGAAGCCTCATGATCCGTAAAGTCAATCACCACATCGGCCTGATCGATGCAGTCGGCGAGCTTGTCGGTGACCAGCGCGCCGGTTCTGCCCAGTCCCAGGGAATGGCCCAGGTCTCTTCCGATGATGGGATGCCCCTTCACTTCAATAGCGCCGACAACGCGGATATCCTCCATTGCCGAAATCAGGCTGATAACCCTGCTGCCCATTTTTCCACCCGCACCCGTAACGATTGCCTTAACCAACATAGCGCCTGCTCCTCATCTGATAAATTGTTTGCGCCCGATCATTTGATCAGACCGTAATCGACCATTGCCTTTTTGAGCTTCTCATAATTTGCCGGCGCCATGGGGCAAAGCGGCAGCCGGTATTCATATTCAATTTTCCCCATCAGCGACAGGGCGGCCTTGACGGGCACCGGATTCACCTCGATAAAAAGAACGTCAAACAAAGGGCTCATTTTTTGATGCAGGCCGCGCGCTTGCGCCAAAGACCCTGCTTCCGCCGCGTCAACCATGGCGGTCATATCGGCGGGAACAATATTGGAGGCCACGGAGATGATCCCTTTGCCGCCGATGGACATTAAAGGCAGGGTAAAACCGTCGTCACCCGACAAAACATCAAAATCCGGTCCGCACAAATCCAGCACATCGTTCATCTGCTTGAGCGATCCCGATGCTTCCTTGACGCCCACAATATTGCTGATTTTTGACAGGCGGGCAATCAATTCCGGCGACATATTCACGCCGGTTCTTCCGGGAATGTTATAGGGAATAATCGGAAGTGGCACATGCTGAGCGATCATCTGAAAATGCTGATAGAGTCCTTCCTGCGTGGGTTTGTTATAATAAGGGCAGGCAATCAGCGCGCCGTCCGCGCCCGCATCGTAAGCGTGCTTCGTTAAACGCAGCGCCTCCGCCGTGCTGTTGGATCCCGTGCCGGCAATGACCGGCACTCTTTTTTTCGCCGCTTCAATCGTCATTTCAATCACCCGGTCATGCTCGTCATGGGTCAGCGTCGGCGATTCGCCCGTTGTCCCGCAGGGCACCAGACCGTCAATGCCGTTCGCAATCTGAAATTCAATCAAATCCCGCAGGGCTTTCTCATCGACCTTGCCGTTTTTAAAAGGCGTCACCAGCGCGGTAATGGCTCCTCTAAACATAAAATATGCCTCCTGGATTTCTGTTATTTAAAATCGATTTCCACGGTTTGCGATTCCCGGCAGACACCGGCTTCATCACACAACTTCAAACGATAACTGTAAACACTTCCCTTTTGTGCAAGCGCATCGACAAATCGATACGCCTGATCCTTATTGGTGTCGCTCTCAACAGGCATCTGACCCATCCGCTCGAACGTGCGTGGACAGTCCCTGCAAATGTTTCCGGCACTCCCCAGCTTGCTTCGCTCGATATACATATCACGGATCCCGGATTGATTTTGCAGCTGCCAGGTCAACAAGACGGCATTCCCGTCGGCCGACACGGTTAATTTCTGCTCGGCTTGATGGAAAGCGCCGACAGACGCCGGAGGAACGGGATTGGCCTTCAGACCGCAGCCGGCGATGAAAAGAGCAAAAATCAGACTCCATAATATTTTATTTTTTGCCGAGACTTTTCTCAAATTCCCGAATCCTTTCCCTGACTGCCGCCTGCGCCGTGCCGCCGTAAGTCCTGCGGGCATTGACCGCCTGCTCCAGTTGAATCCTCGATGTTATCGTTTCGTCAAACCCCGCAAAAAAAGATTGATATTCGCCCAGCGTCATTTCTTCGAGCGTTCTGTTGCTTTGCAGGCAGTAGGCGACGATGCCTCCGACAATTTCATGCGCCCGGCGGAACGGAACGCCTTTTTCGACCAGATATTCGGCCACATCCGTCGCCGTGGAAAAACCGCCGGCGGCGGCGTCATGCATTCTGGATGCATTAAATGTTGTATGCGCCAGCATCTCCGTAAAAATGGAAAGGCAGTCTTTCACCGTATCCACCGCGTCAAACAGCGGCTCCTTGTCTTCCTGCAAGTCACGGTTGTAAGTCATGGGCAGACCCTTGAGAAGCGTCAGGATGGCAAACAGATCGCCGTAAACCCGCGCCGATTTGCCCCGGATCAGCTCCGCGACGTCCGGATTCTTCTTCTGCGGCATAATGCTGCTGCCGGTGGTGTAGGCATCCGAAATTTCCGCAAAACCGAATTCTTCGGACGACCACAAAACCAGGTCTTCGCAAAAACGGCTCAGATGCGCCATGGTAAGCGACGCCGCAAAAATGAATTCCGCAATATAGTCGCGGTCCGCCACCGTATCCATGCTGTTTCGGCTGACGGCCTGAAAATCCAGGAGTTCAGCCGTGCGCTTGCGGTCAATCGGCAAACCGGTTCCCGCCAGCGCCGCGGCGCCAAGCGGCAGAACGTTCAGGCGTTTTCTGCAATCGCGCAACCGCTCTTCGTCGCGTGAGAACATTTCCGCGAACGCCAGGAAATAGTGAGCCAGCAGAACCGGCTGAGCCTTCTGCATATGCGTGTAGCCGGGCATAATGGTTGAAATCCCGCTTTTGGCCATCTTCACCAGTTGTTTCTGCAGGCCGATGAGAAGCCGGATGATGCCGTCCGTTTCCGCGCGCAGAAAAAGCCTCACATCCAGGGCAATCTGATCGTTGCGGCTGCGAGCGGTATGCAGCTTTTCACCCGCCTCGCCCGTGCGCCGGATCAGTTCTTTTTCAATGGCCATGTGAATATCTTCATCGGCCGGATCAAAAACAAACCTGCCTTTCCCGATATCGGAAAGGATGGCTTTCAAACCCCGGATAATTTCGGCCGATGCTTTGCGGGAAATAATGCCGCAATCGGCCAGCATCGTCGCGTGGGCGATGGACCCTTCAATATCATAGCGGTACAGTCTGGAATCGTATGAAAGAGAACAGGTAAATTTCTCCACGCTTTTGGCCGTGGCTTCAGCAAAGCGTCCCGCCCACGGTTTTTTTGTATCGGCCATGAATGCCCTCTCTTCAGGTTATTTTTTGTTCTTCATCATCTTCTGAATGCGCAGACGCAGTCCGTTGAGCCGAATGAAACCGATAGCGTCTTTCTGGTTATAGACTTCGTCTTTTTCAAACGTGGCAAACGCCTCGCTGTAGAGCGAATAGGGTGATTTACGCCCCACAACCATACAGTTGCCCTTGTAGAGTTTGATTCTGGCCGTTCCCGTGACGTTTTCCTGCGTTGCATCGATATAGGCCTGCAGCGTCTTCATTTCCGGCGCATACCAGAATCCGTTGTAGGCCAGCTGTGCGTATTTCGGGATGAGCGAATCCCTCATGAACATGACCTCCCGATCCATCGTAATGGATTCCACTGCGCGGTGCGCCGCCCACAGAACCGTTCCGCCGGGCGTTTCATAAACCCCGCGGGATTTCATGCCGACAAAACGGTTTTCCACCATATCCACCCGGCCGACGCCGTTCTTCCCGGCCAGCAGATTGATATGATCCATGAGCTTCGCGGGCGACATCTTCTTGCCGTCAATCGCCACCGGATTCCCTTTGACGAAATCAATTTCCACATACGTGGGTTTATCCGGTGCGGCTTCGGGCGACTGGGTCAGGACGAAGATATCTTCCGGCGGTTCCGCCCACGTGTCTTCCAGGATGGCGCCTTCATGCGAAATGTGCAGAAGATTGCGGTCGGAACTGTAAGGTTTGGCCTTGGTCAGCGGAAGCGGAATGTTGTGCTTCTCCGCATAATCAAACATGGACTCCCGGGAATCGAACGTCCAGTTTTCATCTTTCCAGGCCGCAATGATATTGATCTTCGGATTCAAAGCGATATACGTCAATTCAAAGCGCACCTGATCGTTGCCCTTGCCCGTCGCGCCGTGACAGACGGAATCCGCTTTTTCTTTTCGGGCAATTTCGATTTGCTTTTTGGCAATCAAAGGTCTGGCGAGCGACGTCCCGAGCAGATAGGTGCCTTCGTAAATCGCGTTGGCGCGCAGCGCGGGAAAAACAAAATCCCGCGCGAACTCCTCCCGCAGATCTTCAATGTATATTTTACTGGCGCCGGTGTCGATCGCCTTTTTCTTGAGTCCCGTTAATTCTTCCTTCTGCCCCACATCGGCGGCAAAACAAATGACCTCGCAGCCATATGTTTCAATCAGCCAGCGGACAATCACGGATGTGTCCAGTCCACCGGAATACGCCAACACCACTTTCTTGATTTTTTTCGACACGATATTCTCCTCCTAAAGCAATATTTCCAAAACAGCCTTCTGCACGTGCAGGCGGTTTTCCGCTTCATCAATCACGACGGATTGAGGTCCGTCGATGACCTCGGCGGTAATTTCCTCGCCGCGATGCGCGGGCAGACAATGCATCACGATGGCATCTTTTTTCGCCACCTCTAAAAGCTTTCCGTTAATCTGATAATTGCTGAAAATCTTTTTGCGCTCCATGGATTCGGCCTCCTGTCCCATGCTGGTCCAGACGTCCGTGTAGAGCACATCGGCGTTCCCGGCGGCCTCGAAGGGATCCCGATACAATTGGACGCGCCCCTTCCCGTCTTTTTTGCTCTCCTCAAGCATCCGGGCGTCCGGTTCATAACCTTCGGGACAGGCCAGCGCAAGCTCGAAGGGCAGCCGCGCCGCCGCTTCAATCCAACTGTTGGCGACATTGTTGCCGTCGCCGATATAGGCCACCCTGACGCCTTCATAAGACCCTTTTTTCTCCTGAATCGTAAAAAGGTCCGCCAGAATCTGACAGGGATGGAGCAGATCCGTAAGCCCGTTGATCACCGGAATGGAGGCGTATCGGGCCAGTTCTTCGACGCTTTCCTGCGCAAAGGTCCGGATCATGATGCCGTTGAGATAACACGACATCATCCGGGCGGAGTCCGCAAGCGTTTCACCGCGGCCGATTTGCGTATCCCGCGAATTCAGAAAAAGCGCAATGCCGCCCAACTGGTACATGCCGACTTCAAAGGAAATCCTTGTCCGCGTGGAAGACTTGTCAAAGATCATGCCCAGCGTCTTGCCTGCGAGCGACGCGTGTTTGCGGCCTTCCTTCAACAATTTTTTGAGACGGGCGGCCCGACGCCAGATTTCTTCAAAATCCGACGGTTGCATGCCGGCAAAACTCAGCAAGTCCTTTTTCATTTCCCCTCCATCACCTGATCCAGTATTGAAACGGCCTCATCCACATCTTTTTCCGTAATGATCAACGGCGGCACAAAACGCAGGGTTTTGCCGCCGGTGCAGTTAATGAGCAGTCCCCGCTCCTGGCAGGCTTTGACAATGTCCGCGCCTTCGATGGTCAGCGCGCAGGCCAGCATCAATCCCCTGCCCCGAACATTGGAAATGATTGCATGCTTCTCTTTCAGGTCTTGAAGCCTCGCTAAAAAATAGCCGCCCATTTTTTGGCAATGATCCGGCACGCCCTCGTCCAGCATGGTTTTAAGCGTGGCTTTGGCCGCCGCCATCGCCAGCAGGTTGCCGCCGAAGGTGGAGGCGTGATTGCCGGGCGCAAAGGCGCCGGCCACCTTGTTGGTCGCCAGCATCGCTCCCACCGGGAAACCGTTCCCCAAAGCTTTGGCCAGCGTCATAATATCCGGCTCTATGCCGGAATGCTCATAAGCAAATAATTTCCCCGTTCGCCCGATGCCGGTCTGCACTTCATCGACAATCATCAGAATCCTGTGCCGGTCGCAAATTTCCCGGACTTTCGCCAGGTATTGCGCGTCGGGAATAATCACCCCGCCTTCCCCCTGGATCGGCTCCAGCATGACACCGCAGGTCTTGGGCGAGATGGCCGCCTCCAGCGCCGCCGGATCGTTGAACGGCACGTAGGTGAAGCCGTCCAGAAGCGGCGTGAATCCGAACTGGAATTTTTCCTGCCCCGTGGCGGTAATCGTCGCCATCGTCCGCCCGTGAAAGGAATCCTTCATCGTGATCAGCTCATATTGATCCGCGCCCAGATTTTCATGGGCGTATTTTCGCGCCAGCTTAATCGCGGCTTCGTTGGCTTCGGCGCCGCTGTTGCAAAAGAAAACTTTGTCGGCAAACGAATGCTTCGTCAGGATCGCCGCCACCTCCGCCTGCGGCTTCGTGTAATAAAGGTTGGACACATGCATCAGGTCTTTGGCCTGCTTTTTCAGCGCTTTCACCACCTTCGGATGGGAATGCCCCAGATTGCACACGGCGATGCCCGCTACAAAATCCAGATATGCTTTGCCGCCCGCGTCCCAGACCCTTGCGCCCTCCCCTTTGGTCAGCGCAATCGGAATCCGCCTGTAGGTATTCATGATATGGTGATCGGCCAGAGCCATGATCTTTTTTTCGTTCATCATGCCTTCTTCTTTCCTTTATAAAATAATTTCCGTCCCGATGCCCTGGTCCGTAAACACTTCCAGCAGGATCGCGTGTTTCAGCCGTCCGTCGATGATATGCGCCTTTTTCACGCCGCCGCGCAGCGCTTTGAGACAGCATTTGACTTTGGGAAACATGCCGCCTTCCACCGTTTTGTCGTCAATCAGTTTCAGGGCATCCTGATTGGTCATGGTGTGAATCAGATTTTTCCGACCGTCCAGAACGCCTGCGACATCCGTCAGCAACAGCAGTTTTTCGGCCTTCAGGGCGGCGGCGACTTCGCCGGCCACCACATCCGCGTTGATGTTGTAGGTTTCACCGTTTTCGCCCATCCCCGTCGGCGCGATCACGGGAATGAAACTGTTCTGGGCCAGAGACACGATCAGTTCGGCGTTGACCGCCTTGACCTTGCCGACCAGGCCGATGTCGATAATCTCCGAGGGCGTGTTCTTCGCTTTTTCATCATTCAAATAGTATTTTTCCGCTTCGATCAGGTTGCCGTCCTTGCCGCTTAAACCCACGGCTTTCCCGCCATGCCGGTTAATCAGGCCGACAATTTCCTTGTTGACCATGCCCACCAGAACCATCTCCACAATGTTCATGGTTTCCTCATCCGTCACACGCATCCCCTGAACAAATTTCGATTCTTTCCCCAGCTTTTTCAGAAAACTGCCGATTTGCGGGCCGCCGCCGTGCACAACCACCGGATTGATGCCGATGTATTTCATCATGACGACATCGCGGGCAAATTTATCCTTCAGATCCTGATCGACCATGGCGTGTCCGCCGTATTTAATCACGATGGTTTTGTTGTAAAACCGCCGGATGTACGGCAGAGCCTCCAGCAGAATGTCCGCCCGCTCCATCGAACCTTGAATTGTCTCCATCTTGGTCTCCATCTATAAGATGTACCTGCTTAAATCTTCGTCTTCGACAATGTTGTCGAGTTTTTCCGTCACGTATTTGGCGTCAATGACAATTTTCTTTTCCGTGAGGTCCGGCGCGTCAAAGGAAATATCTTCCAGGAGCGTCTCCATAATGGTGTAAAGCCTTCGCGCGCCGATGTTCTCCGTCCGTTCATTGACGATGGTGGCCACTTCGGCAATCTGCTCCACCGCATCCGGGGTAAACGAAAGTTTAATGTCTTCCGTCGCCATCATTTCCGTGTACTGCTTGACCAGCGCGTTATTCGGTTCGGTCAGAATCCTCACAAAATCTTCCTTTCCCAGCGAATCCAGCTCCACGCGTATCGGGAAACGCCCCTGCAGCTCCGGAATCAGATCGGACGGTTTGGTGCCGGAAAACGCCCCCGCCGCGATAAACAAAATATGATCGGTCTTCACCATGCCGTAGCGGGTGTTGACATTGGATCCTTCGACAATCGGCAGCAGGTCCCGCTGGACACCTTCGCGGGACACATCCGGTCCGTGCTGCGAATCGCCGCCGACAATCTTGTCGATTTCATCCAGAAAAATGATGC
>WOYI011335981.1_pt1 | contig 10639 bp, 9 predicted proteins | sample 6423411 | NCBI WGS metagenome assembly WOYI01 (sample SAMN13441803, study PRJNA592873) | oil field metagenome | biome: oil field; feature: oil-well bore; material: oil-contaminated soil; isolation source: oil-contaminated soil from oil-well borehole | place: Germany: Wietze | collected 2016-10-18 ... | reverse complement strand
TCAGCCCCTCCGCCGCCTCAGTCGTTCAGGATGGCGTAGAGGCGGTAGAGAAGGCCCGGCTCCTTCGCGAGGTCGACGGTATCCAGCACCGGGTCATGCTCGAGCGCCAGGCGCCGTGCCCGTTCTGCAATGACATGGGACGGGGGGGTATAGGACCGGATGCCTGTCGGCGGGGTCGGTCTGTGTTGGACAACTCTCATCACCATTCTCCCGATAGTGTGCCCTGGGATCAATCTGGCCCGGAATTCGGGCGGTTCGCGGGCGGATTCGGGCCCGGGAGCGTGTCTTTTCGCGATGCTTTCGCGACGCGGGCAATCGGCGGACCGGCCCCAGGGCTTGCGGCTTTTCGCTCCGGGCTCTAACTCCTCGGGTCATGAGCGTGAGCCTTCCTTCCGTCCGGGGCGTCCTGACCCCGGACCGGCCGCTGGCCGATCTGACCTGGCTGCGCGTCGGCGGGCCGGCGGAGGTGCTTTTCCAGCCGGCCGATCTCGATGACCTCAGCGCCTTCCTCGCGGCCCTCGATCCCGCCGTGCCGGTCTTTCCGATGGGCGTCGGCTCCAACCTCATCGTGCGCGACGGCGGCATCAGGGGCGTGGTGATCCGGCTCGGGCGCGGGTTCAACGGGATCTCGGTCGAGGGCAGGCGCGTCACGGCGGGGGCGGCGGCGCTCGATGCGCATGTGGCGCGGAAATCGGCGGAGGCGGGGGTGGACCTCGCGTTCCTGCGCACCATTCCCGGCGCCATCGGCGGGGCGGTGCGGATGAATGCGGGCTGCTATGGCAGCTACACCGCCGATCACTTCGTGCAAGCGACGGTGGTGATGCGGGACGGCACGGTCAGGACGCTCGGGCCGGAGGAGATGGGCTTTGGCTACCGCTCCTCGGCGCTGCCGGAGGGCGCGGTGATCGTCGCGGCGGTGTTCGAGGGCCCCAAAGGCGATCCGGCGGCGCTGGCCGCGAAAATGGAGGCGCAGATCGCCAAACGCGACGCGACCCAGCCGGTCAGGGACCGCTCGGCCGGCTCCACCTTCCGCAATCCGGCGGGGTTTTCCTCGACCGGGCGGGCGGATGACGTGCATGACCTCAAGGCGTGGAAGCTGATCGACGCCGCCGGTCTGAGGGGCGCGCGGCGGGGCGGCGCCGAGATGAGCGAGAAGCATCCGAACTTCCTCATCAATACCGGCGGGGCGACGGCCGCCGATCTGGAAGGACTGGGCGAGGAGGTCAGAAAAAGGGTTTTCCAAATCAGCGGTTTGACGCTAGAGTGGGAAATCATGCGCGTGGGCGAAATTTTGTCCGAGGCAGACGCGTAGAAACGTAAAAACAGCGGTCCGCAAAAGGACCGGGACGAGGCAAAGTTGGCGGGCATGTCGAGCAGGGCAGCCTCCAAAGTGGCGGTATTGATGGGTGGCGCTTCCGCTGAGCGGGAGGTGTCGCTTGTCACGGGGCGCGAATGCGTCAACGCCCTGCGGGAGGCGGGATATGAGGTGGTCGCGCTCGATGCCGGCCGCGACCTCGCCGTGCGCCTTGCCGAGATCAGGCCCGATGTCTGTTTCAACGCGCTCCACGGCCGCTGGGGCGAGGATGGCTGCGTGCAGGGCATGCTCGAATGGCTCGGCCTCGCCTATACCCATTCCGGGGTTCTGTCCTCGGCGCTTGCGATGGACAAGTCGCGCGCGAAGGACATCTTCCGCGCCGCCGGGCTGCGGGTGGTCGAGAGCCTGCTGGCGCCGAAGGCCGAGGTCATGGCCCGCCATGTGATGGCGCCGCCCTACGTCGTGAAGCCGAATGCCGAGGGCTCCTCGGTCGGGGTCTATATCGTCGCGAAGGATGCCAATTCGCCGCCGCATCTCGGCCCCGAGATGCCGGAGGTCGCGATGGTGGAGCAATACGTGCCGGGGCGCGAGCTGACCTGTTCGGTTCTCGGCGACCGCGCGACCTGCGTGACCGAGATCGTGACCGCGGGCTGGTACGACTACCATGCGAAATACGCGCCGGGCGGGTCGTCGCATGTCTGCCCGGCCGATCTGCCGGCGGAGATCGCCGAGGCCGTCCGCGACCACGCGCTCCGGGCGCACCGGGCGCTCGGCTGCCGCGGCCTCAGCCGCAGCGATTTCCGCTGGGACGATGCGCGCGGGCTTGCGGGATTGTTCATCCTCGAGACCAATACCCAGCCCGGCATGACGCCGACCTCGCTCAGCCCCGAACAGGCGGCGGTGGAGGGGATGAGCTTCGCCGATCTCTGCGCCTGGATCGTGGAGGATGCCTCATGCAACCGCTGAGGGCGCCCGAACGCCGGTACGGCGAACCGCCGCGCCGCGATCCGGCGCCGTCGCGGCTGTCCTACCGGGTGGAGCGGCTGTGGCTGACGCCTTCCTTCCGCAAGGTGGTGCGGGTCGGGCTGCCGGCCTTCCTCATCGTCGCGACCGTGATCGGCTACCTCGCCGATGCCGACCGGCGGGGCGCTTTGCAGACCATGCTTTCGGATCTCAGGGAAAGTGTCGAGAACCGGCCGGAATTCCAGGTCACGCTGATGGCGATCGACGGCGCGTCGGAGCCGGTCGCGAACGCGATCCGGGCGATGCTGCCGGTGTCGCTGCCGGCGTCGTCCTTCCGGCTCGACCTTGCCGCCTTGCGCGCGACGATCGCGCAGATCGACGCTGTGGCCTCGGCCGATCTTCATATCCGCAAGGGCGGCATCCTTCAGGTCACGGTGACGGAACGCCAGCCGGCGGTGCTGTGGCGCACCGTCTCGGGGCTCGAGATGCTCGATGCCACAGGGCACCGGGTGGCGACGCTGCTCGACCGGACCGCGCGGCCCGACCTGCCGGTGATGGCCGGCGAAGGCGCCGATGCCCGCGTGGCGGAGGGGCTGGAGATCCTCGAAGCCGCGCGGCCGATCCATGCGCGCATCCGCGGCCTCGTCCGCGTCGGCGAGCGGCGCTGGGACATCGTCCTCGACCGCGACCAGCGCATCCTGCTGCCCGAGGCCGGGCAGGTGGAGGCGGTGCGCCGGGTGATCGCGCTCGACCAGGCCGAGGACATGCTGGGGCGCGACCTGACGCTTGTGGACATGCGCAATATCAACCGCCCGACGATCCGGCTCGCGGTTCCGGGCGGCCAAGATGAACTGGAAACCAAGGTGGCAGGGCAATGACCGATCTCTATCAGTCGCAACGGGCGATGCGGAACATGCGGCGCGCGGCACTGCAACGCGGCGTGGTGGCGGTGCTCGATGTCGGCACGTCGAAGATCGCCTGTCTCGTCCTCAGGTTCGAGAACGCCGAGGAGCCGCGCGAGGACGGGCTTGGCGCGCTCGCCGGGCAGTCGCAGTTCCGGGTGATCGGTGCCGCCACGACGCGCTCGCGCGGGGTGCGCTTCGGCGAGGTCGACGCGATGCAGGAGACCGAGCGGGCGATCCGCACCGCCGTGCAGGCGGCGCAGAAGATGGCGCAGACCCGGGTCGATCACGTCATCGCCTGCTTTTCCGGCGCCCATCCGCGCAGCTACGGGCTGGCGGGAGAGATCGAGCTGCACGAGGGGCAGGTGAGCGAGCAGGACGTGGCGCGGGTTCTCGCCGCCTGCGACGTGCCGGATTTCGGGCAGGGGCGCGAGGTCCTGCACGCCCATCCGGTCAATTTCGCCATCGACCACCGCTCCGGCTTCGGCGATCCGCGCGGCCATGTCGGCAACCGGCTGGCCGCCGACATGCATCTTCTGACCATCGACACCGGCGCCGTGCAGAACCTCCTTTACTGCATCCGCCGCTGCGATCTGGAGATCGCGGGGCTGGCCTCGTCCTCCTATGTCTCGGGGCTTTCCTCGCTGGTCGAGGACGAACAGGAATTGGGCGCGGCCTGCATCGACATGGGCGGCGGCGCGACGGGGCTGTCGATCTTCATCAAGAAGCACATGATCTTCGCCGAAAGCGTGCGCCTTGGCGGCGACCACGTCACCTCCGACATCTCGAAGGGTCTTCAGGTGCCATTGGCCACCGCCGAGCGGATCAAGACCATCCACGGCGGGGTCCACGCCACCGGCATGGACGACCGCGAGATGATCGAGATCGGCGCCGATTGCGGCGACTGGGAGAAGGACCGCAGGAAGGTCAGCCGGACCGAGCTGATCGGGATCATGCGGCCGCGGGTCGAGGAGATCCTCGAAGAAGTGCGGGGCATTCTCGACGCCGCGGGTTTCGACCAGTTGCCGTCCCAGCAGATCGTGCTGACCGGGGGGGCGAGCCAGATCCCCGGCCTCGACATGCTGGCGGCGCGAATCCTCGGCCAGAACGTGCGACTCGGCCGTCCGCTTCGCGTCCAGGGACTGCCGCAGGCGGCCACCGGCTCGGCATTTTCCTCAACCGTAGGGATGTGTCTCTTCGCCGCAAACCCGCAGGACGAGTGGTGGGATTTCGAGATTCCGGCCGAACGCTACCCGGCCCGCTCGCTGCGCAGGGCGGTTAAATGGTTTAAAGACAACTGGTAACCCCACGATCTTGAGAGGTCGGCGAAATGCCGCTTAACCGAACGACCAAGACCCCAGATTTTGTGGTGATCGGGTGTTTTTTACGTGACCTCGCGGGAATCTCTCCCTAAAATCGCACTAATGCGGAAAAGGCGGCCCCAGGCAGGCCGGGGACATGACAGGCGGACAAAATGGCATTGAATTTGACGTTGAACGAGCAGGATGATCTCAAGCCGCGGATTACGGTATTCGGGGTGGGTGGTGCCGGCGGCAACGCCGTGAACAACATGATCGAGAAGCGGCTGGAAGGTGTCGAGTTCGTGGTGGCGAACACCGACGCGCAGGCGCTGCAGCAAAGCCATTCGACCGCCCGCATCCAGATGGGCGTGAAGGTCACCGAAGGTCTCGGCGCCGGTGCCCGCCCCTCGGTCGGCGCCGCCGCCGCCGAGGAGACGATCGAGGAGATCGTGGACCACCTGGCCGGCGCGCATATGTGCTTCATCACCGCCGGCATGGGCGGCGGCACCGGGACCGGCGCCGCGCCGATCATCGCCCAGGCCGCGCGCGAGCTTGGCGTCCTGACCGTCGGCGTCGTGACCAAGCCCTTCCAGTTCGAGGGCGCCAAGCGGATGCGTCAGGCCGATGACGGCATCGAGGCCCTGCAGAAGGTCGTCGACACGCTGATCATCATCCCGAACCAGAACCTCTTCCGCCTCGCCAACGAGAAGACCACCTTCACCGAGGCCTTCGCGCTGGCCGACGATGTCCTTTATCAGGGCGTCAAGGGCGTCACCGACCTGATGGTGCGTCCGGGCCTCATCAACCTCGACTTCGCCGATGTCCGCGCCGTGATGGACGAGATGGGCAAGGCGATGATGGGCACCGGCGAGGCGAGCGGCGAGGACCGCGCGGTTCAGGCGGCCGAGAAGGCCATCGCCAACCCGCTTCTCGACGAGATCAGCCTCAAGGGCGCCAAGGGCGTGCTGATCAACATCACCGGCGGCTCCGACCTGACGCTGTTCGAGTTGGACGAGGCCGCGAACCGGATCCGCGAGGAGGTCGATCCCGACGCCAACATCATCGTCGGCTCGACGCTCGACGATGCGATGGAAGGCATGATGCGGGTCTCGGTCGTCGCGACCGGCATCGACGCGGCGGTTTCGCAGGTCGAGATCCCGACGCCGCGCCGCCGGCTGTCCGAGCCGCTGCAACCGGCGATGGTGCTCGACCAGCGCGCCGAGGACCGCGCCCCGGCCCCGGCGCCCGCCGCCCGCGAAGAGGCCCGCGAGCCGGCCCGGTCCGAACCCGCGCGGGCCGAGCGCGAGGACGAGCGGTCGCTCTTCGACGCGGAAAGCGCCGGCGACGACCTGCCGCCGCCCGCCTATCGCCCGGCCCCCGCGCCGCAGCCCGCCGCGGTCCATGTCGAGGACGAGGCCCAGGCCTTCGTCGCCCCGCGTCCGCGCGCGCCGGGCACCCCGACGCCCGAGGCGATGGCCCGGCTCCAGGCCGCGGTCAACCGCGCGCCCGGCCAGCAGCAGCGCCCGGCCCAGCCGGCGGCGCGTCCGCAGGCCCCGGCCCCGCAGCCGCAGTCGCAGTCGCGCATGGCCGACAAGCCGCGCTTCGGCATCAACACGCTTCTCAACCGCATGGCCGGCCATCCCGCCGAGCAGCCGGAGCGGGCCGAGCGGACCGCCCCGCCGATGCGCCAGCAGCCGCAGGCCTCTGCCGCCTACGACGACGAGCCGGAGATCGACCCGGACCAGGAGCGGATCGAGATTCCCGCCTTCCTGCGCCGCCAGGCGAACTGACGCACGGTCACGATTTCCCGGGAAGGGCCGGATTGATCCGGCCCTTTTCCTCTTGGAAACAGGCAATTGCGGGCAGTCCTTCGCGCGATTGGCAGAGTGTCGCCTGACTTTGCATCGAATGTTACATTCCGTCGCAAAGAGTGAGTTGAGCTTCGCCCGCCTGCCCATTACCTCAACGCTACCGAAGGCGTAACCTTCGTTAACTTGAGGTTGAGACGTGCAGACGACGATCCGATCGGCGGTGACTTTCACGGGCAGGGGGCTGCATTCGGGCCTTCGCGCGCGCATGACCGTGCACCCGGCCTCGGCCGAATACGGCGTCTGGTTCCGCCGCACCGACGTGATCGGCCGCGACGCGATGGTGCAGGCGCACTGGTCGTCGGTGTCGAACGCCCGGCTTTGCACCGTGATCTCCAACGCCGCCGGCACCAGCGTCGCGACCGTCGAGCATGTGATGGCCGCCCTTGCCGGCTGCGGCATCCACAATGCGCTGATCGAGATCGACGGGCCGGAAGTGCCGATCCTCGACGGCTCCTCGGCGCCCTTCGCCGCGGCGATCCTCGCCCGCGGGGTGCGCGAACTTGACGCGCCGCTCCGCTGCTTCGAGATCCTCGAACCGGTCGAGATCCGCGACGGCGATGCGCTGGCGCGGCTGGAACCGGCCGAAACGCTGGAGATCGATTTCGAGATCGACTTCGCCGATGCCGCGATCGGCCATCAGCGCAAGCGCCTCTCGATGTCGAACGGCGCCTTCCTGCGCGAGCTTTCGGACTGCCGCACCTTCTGCCGCCAGGCGGATGTCGAGGCGATGCAGGCCAACGGCCTAGCGCTCGGCGGCACACCCGGCGAGAACGCCGTCGTCTTCGACGGCGACCGCGTGCTGAGCCCCGGCGGCCTGCGCCGCGCGGACGAGCCGGTGCGCCACAAGATGCTCGACGCGCTCGGCGATCTCGCCCTTGCCGGCGCGCCGATCCTCGGCCGCTATACCGGCAACCGGGCGGGCCATGCGATGACCAACCGGCTCCTGCGCGCGCTCTTCGCCAACCCGGCCGCCTACCGCATCGTCGAATGCGATGCCGCGCGCCGCCGGCTCCTGCCCGGCACCGGGATCAACCGCGCCGACATTCCCGCCGTCGCCTGATCGCGGTCGCGGGTGCGAAAGGCGTTTTGCGCCCCGGATTTTTCTGTGCTAGGACGAGGCGAACCGGGGCCCAGGGGTGCTCCCGGCAGCGGAAAAACGTGAAGCAGGAACGGGGTAGGCAGTCAATGGGTCGGGGCGGAAAAGCGGCGCATCTTGTCGGCAGCCTCGTGCTTGTCGCCCTGCTTGCGGCCTGTGGCGGCGGCAGCAAGGAACCGGCGCTCGAGACGCTCGACGCGGAATCGATCTACAAGCTCGGCGAATACCAGCTCGAGACCAGCCGCAAGGGCGAGGACGCCGTCACCTATTTCGCCGAGGTCGAGCGGCTCTATCCCTATTCCGAATGGGCCAAGCGCGCGCTGATCATGCAGGCCTTCGCCTATCACAAGGACCGCGACTACGAGAACAGCCGCGCCACCGCGCAGCGCTATATCGACACCTATCCGGCCGAGGAGGACGCGGCCTACGCGAAATACCTGCTCGCGCTCTCCTATTACGACCAGATCGACGAGGTCGGGCGCGACCAGGGCCTGACCTTCCAGGCGCTGCAAGCCTTGCGCGCGGTGATCGAGGACTATCCCGACAGCGAATATGCCCGCTCGGCGATCCTCAAGTTCGACCTCGCCTTCAACCATCTCGCCGCGAAGGAGATGGAGATCGGCCGCTACTACCTCAAACGCAAGCACTATACCGCCGCGATCAACCGGTTCCGGGTGGTGGTCGAGAATTTCCAGACCACGACCCATGTGCCCGAGGCGCTGCACCGGCTGGTCGAAAGCTACCTCTCGCTCGGCCTCACCGACGAGGCGCAGACGGCGGGCGCGATTCTCGGCCACAACTTCCAGTCGACCGAATGGTATCAGGACAGCTACCGGCTGCTGACCAGCAAGGGCCTCAAGCCCGAGGCGAAGGGCGACAGCTGGCTCGCCAAGGTCTACCGGCAGGTGATCCGGGGCGAATGGCTGTGACGGAGCGCTGACGCGCGCCGAGCGGGGGCGAGGATGCTTCGGTCGCTTGAGATTCGCGACATGCTGATCATCGACCGGCTGGATCTCGATTTCCGGCCGGGCCTCAACGTGCTGACCGGAGAGACCGGGGCGGGCAAGTCGATCCTTCTCGACTGCCTCGGCTTCGTGCTCGGCTGGCGCGGGCGGGCGGAACTGGTGCGCGCCGGTGCCGGGCAGGGCGAGGTGACGGCGGTCTTCGACCTTCCGCAAGGCCACGCCGCCCGCGCGGTGCTGGCGGAGGCCGGCCTGCCCGACGCGGACGAGTTGATCCTGCGCCGCGTCAACGCCGCCGACGGCCGCAAGACCGCCTTCGTCAACGACCGCCGCGCCAGCGGAGAGGTGCTGCGCGCACTTTCCGACACGCTGGTGGAGCTGCATGGCCAGCAGGACGACCGCGGGCTTCTCAACCCGCGCGGCCACCGGCAATTGCTCGACGCCTTTGCCGGTGCCGACCTCGCCCCGGTGCGCCGCGCCTGGACCGACCGCGCATCCGCCACGAAAGCGCTCGCCGCCGCCGAGGCGGAGCTCGCGGCGATGCGGGCCGAGGAGGAATACCTGCGCCATGCCGTGGCCGAGCTCGACACGCTCGACCCCGCGCCGGGCGAGGAGGCGGAACTCGACGCCAAGCGCCGGATGATGCAGGGCGCCGCCCGCATCCGCGAGGATGTGGCGAAGGCGCTGCAGGCACTCGGACCCGACGGCGCCGAAGGGCTGATGGCCGACGCGGTGCGCTGGCTCGAAGGTGCCGCCGACCGGGCGGAGGGCCTGATCGACGAGCCGGTCGCCGCCCTCGGCCGGGCGCTGACCGAGCTTGGCGAGGCGGCGCAAGGGGTGGAGACCGCGCTCGACCGGCTCAGCTTCGACCCGCACGAGATGGAACGGGTGGAGGAACGGCTCTTCGCGATCCGGGCGCTGGCGCGCAAGCACGGCGTCCTCGCCGACGACCTCGGCAATTTCGCCGACGATCTCCGGGCGCGCCTCGCCGCGCTCGACGGCGGTGCGGCGAATATCCGCGGCCTGCGCGACCGGGTGGAGGCGGCCGAAGCGGCCTATGACGCGGCGGCGGCGGCGCTCAGCGATCAGCGGCAGAAGGCGGCAGGGCGGCTCGACAAGGCCATCGCCGGCGAACTCGCGCCCCTGAAGATGGAGCGCGCCCATTTCGCCACCGAAATCGCCCCGGGCGAGCCCGGCCCGGAAGGCCGCGACCAGGTCGCCTTCACGGTGGCCACCAATCCCGGCGCGCCCGCCGGTCCCCTGAACCGCATCGCCTCGGGGGGGGAGCTTTCGCGCTTTCTCCTCGCGCTCAAGGTCTGCCTCGCCCGGGGCGGCGAGACGCTGACGATGATCTTCGACGAGATCGACCGCGGGGTCGGCGGCGCCACGGCGGATGCGGTCGGCCGGCGGCTCGAACGCCTCGCGGAAGGCGCCCAGATCGTCGTCGTCACCCATTCGCCCCAGGTCGCGGCGCGCGGCGCCCATCACTGGCGGGTGGAAAAGCGGGTGTCGAAGGGCGCCACCACCTCGACCGTCACGGCACTCGCCCCCGAAGAGCGGATCGGAGAACTCGCGCGCATGCTCTCGGGCGAGAACGTCACCGAGGCCGCCCGCGACGCCGCCCGTGCACTTCTGGCGGGCTGAGCCGTTCCCTGCGGGAGCGCTCCCGCGCGGGGGGATATTTCCGGCAAGATGAAGCCCCGCGCCCTTCATCTTGCCGGAAATATCCCCGCCGGAGGCCCCTGAGCCGCCGTCAGGCGGCGAGGCAGGAAGAACGGCCCGGGAACGGGCCTCCGCCGGATCACGCCCCCGCCCGCCCGCTTGCCTGACGCCGGTCTTTCGCATAAGCCGGGACAACCCGAATTCCAAGGACCGAAACCCCGATGCGCCTTTCCCGCTACTTCCTGCCCGTCCTCAAGGAAAACCCCGCCGAGGCGCAGATCGTCAGCCACCGCTACATGCTGCGCGCCGGCATGATCAAGCAGCAGGCCGCCGGCATCTATTCCTGGCTTCCGATGGGATTTCGCGTCCTGCGCCGGATCGAGGAGATCGTCCATCAGGAACAGATCCGGGCGGGCCACATCCCGCTTCTCATGCCGACGCTGCAACCGGCCGATCTCTGGCGCGAGAGCGGGCGCTACGACGATTACGGCGAGGAGATGCTGCGCATCCGCGACCGCCATGGCCGCGACATGCTCTATGGCCCCACGAACGAGGAGATGATCACCG
>WOYI010553396.1_pt1 | contig 10640 bp, 7 predicted proteins | sample 6423411 | NCBI WGS metagenome assembly WOYI01 (sample SAMN13441803, study PRJNA592873) | oil field metagenome | biome: oil field; feature: oil-well bore; material: oil-contaminated soil; isolation source: oil-contaminated soil from oil-well borehole | place: Germany: Wietze | collected 2016-10-18 ... | reverse complement strand
GACATGGTTTTCATGGCCGAATCCCGTGGCGATCCATTGCGCCATTTAGGACGAAATGGCTCTTTTCAGCAATGGCGCGATTGGTGGCCGATTTCGGTGCGGGAAGCGGTTTGGAGGTCGAGCGCCCCCTTGGAGAAGAAACGACCGATGAGGGCAAGATAAAGCGAGTTGCCTCGCTGCCGGAACTTCGTTCCTAAGTCTTTGTCTGCACATTGTTTTTCGGTGGCTTTCCACCGGAAGGCGCGAGGCGCGCCGGCGGCGACCCCAATCGGCTGGGCTCGGCCGGGAAGGGAAACGGCCGGTTCAATACGCGGGGCGGGGTGCTACGGCCGCCGCCTTGAAGGGGCGGAACGCCTGGAGCCGGGACGCCAGCGGCGTGCGGACCCGCGCCCGTCGCGTGACGGTGAAGGCCCGGATCGTGAAGCTCAACCCCCAGCGTGGCGCGGCGCGCGGCCGCCAGTTCGCCAGCGCCAAGGCGGTAGACGCCCACCTGCGCTATCTGGAGCGCGATGGCGTCAACCGGGACGGTGAGAAGGGACATGTCTATTCCGCCGAGCGCGACGCGGAGGACGGCCGCGCCTTCCTCGATCGGGACCGGGAGGACCGTCACCAGTTCCGCTTCATCGTCTCCGCTGAGGAAGGCGTCGAGCTGGCCGACCTGCGGGAGACCACCCGCGAACTGATGAAGACGATGGAGGCCGATCTCGGCACCAAGCTCGACTGGATCGCGGTCGATCATCACAACACCGGCCATCCGCACACCCATATCCTGCTGCGCGGCGTCATGGACGACGGCCGGATTCTCAACATCGCCGGCGACTACATCGCCCACGGCATCCGCGAGCGGGCCAGTGAGATCGTCACGCTGGAGCTGGGGCGGCAGACCGAGCAGGAGGTCAGCCGCCAGCTTGAGCGCGAGGTGGACGCCGAACGCTTCACCCGCCTCGACCGGCTGCTGATCGCCGAGCAGGCGGCAAGCAACGAGTTCGCCGCCGACCTGCGGCCCGACCGGGACATGCTGGAGACGGCGCGCCAGAACCGGGCGCTGCTGATCGCCCGCGCCCGCAAGCTGGAGAGTATGGGGCTGGCGACCGAGGTGGAGGTCGGCCGCTGGTCCATCTCCGCGCGGGCCGAGCCGACCTTGCGCGAGATGGGCGGGCGCGGCGACATCATCAAGACCATGCACCGGGCGCTGGCCGGCCACAGCCTCGCCGACGACCGCGCGCCTGCGCAATATGTGGCGCACGGCAAGCAGATCACCGAACCGATCGTGGGCCGCGTGCTCGCCAAGGGGCTGGCCGGCGACGAACTGGGCGACCGGCTGCATCTCGTCATCGACGGGGTGGATGGGCGCACCCACTATGTCGAGACGGCGGACTCCTCCCGCCTGGCCGAGATCAGGCGCGGCCATATCGTCGCGCTCGATCCGACGCCGGCCAAGGCCGAGCCCCGGCCGGCGGATGTCAACATCCAGATCGTGGCGGAAGCCAATGGCGGCGTCTACCGGCCGAGCCTGCATCTGGAAGCGACACGAGACATCATCGAGCAACGTCACGGCGACCCGGACGCCTTCATTCGCTCCCATGTGCGCCGGCTGGAAGCCTTGCGCCGCGCCGGGCACGTCGAGCGGATCGATGCCGACCATTGGAAAATCCCCGAGGACTTCGCCGAGCGGGGCATGGCCTACGACGCCCCGAGCCGCCCGAAGGATTTCGGCATCCGCACGCTGTCCACCCTCGACCTCGACCGGCAGATAGGCAGCGACGGAGCCACCTGGCTCGACCGGGAGCTGGTTGCGAAAAACCACCTGCCCCTTGCCGGAACGGGCTTCGGCCGGGAGGTGAACGCCGCGCTCGACCGGCGCGCCGCACGGCTCGTCGAAATGGGCCAAGCCGCCGTGAAGGACGGCTTCATCTCCATTCCCCGGCGTACCGTCGCCGCGCTGGAGCGCCAGGAGGTCGAGCGTGTCGGCAAGGAGATGGCCGCCGAGCGCGGCCTGACCTACGCCCCGTCCGGGCCGGGTGAATATGTGAGCGGCCGGCTGGCGGGCGTCGCCAATCTCGCCAGCGGGCGTTTCGCCATGATCGAGGACGGGCTCGGCTTCCAGCTCGTCCCCTGGCAGCCCGTCCTGGAGAAGCGCCTCGACCACTACACCAGCGGTGTCCGCCGCGACGACGGCGGCATCGAATGGGAGTTCAGCCGCAAGCGGCAGATCGGGCTGGGGCTATGAAGCGTCTTGAACGATACGGCACTTTGCCGTATATAATGGGGCCGAAGGAGGCCCCCATGCCCAAGCCCCAAGCTGAAGCCGAGACCGCCCGGTTGGAAGCGCGTATCCCGGTCCAGGTCTATGACCAGATGCAGCGCGCCGCCCGCCTGCGCGGCCTGACCCTGACCGGCTATCTGATCGCCACCGCCGGCGAGGACGCAAGGCGCGTCGTCGAGGACGCCGAGATCATGCGCCTCGCGCGCGAGGACCAAATCCGCTTCGCCGAGGCGCTGATCAATCCGCCCAAGCCGAACGAGCGGCTGGCCCGCGCGGCGAAGCGCCATGCCGAGCTGATCGAACGCCGGTGAGCGTCCGCTTCACCATCGAGCCGCTGGCGAAGGCGCACAAGCGGGTGGATTTTATCTCCGGCAACGACCGGATCGACAGCTACTTTCGCGAGACCGTCTCGCAGGACGTGAAGCGCAAATATGCCATCTGCTTCGTCGCCAGGGAGATCGCGACGGATCGGGTCGCCGGCTTCTACACCCTGTCATCCAGCAACGTCCCCTTGAACGAGGTGCCTGAGCCGCTGGCGAAGAAGCTGCCGCGCTATCCGACCGTCCCAGCCGTGCTGATCGGCTGGCCTGGGCGGCATAGTGATTACGCCGGACTGGGGCTTGGGGACGCCCTGCTGTTCGACGCGATCAAGACCGTGGCCACCGCGCCGATCGGAGCGCACGCCATTTTCGCTGATGCCATCGACGACCATGCGGCCGCCTTCTACGCGGCCTTCGGCTTCACGCCTTTGGTCCGGCGGCCGCGCACGCTCTATCTGCCGGTGGCGACGGCGTTGAGCCTGGTATCGCCATGACGACCGACTTCGCCCCTACGCCATTTCCGCCCCGCACCGCCGCGCGCAAGTATTTTTTACGCCGCGGCGCGCGGCGGCTTCCAGCGTAGAAAAAGGCTATTCTTTCAAGGGCCTCGTTCGGCGATTCTGGCGCAATGGCCAGACCTCGCAAGGAACCGCCCGCCGACCGCATCCGAACAGCTTGAAGCGTTGCTCGGCTACCCTTGGCCATTTCCGGGCCGGCCGCCGAAACACGACCTCTCGACCTGGACCGTCACCGACGATTGGCCCGAGCATATCCCGGTCACGGAGGCCGAGGTGGATGTGTTCGAGGCGTGGTTCGGCGACCTCTTCGATGAGCTGTTCGGGCCGTGCCGATGAGGCGAGAAGGAGACATACGCCATGACCGTGCCGTTGCGCGCCGCCCTCTATTTGCGCGTCTCGACGGCGCGGCAGGCCGAGCATGATGTTTCCATCCCCGATCAAAAGCGGCAGGGCGAAGCCTATTGCACCTCACGCGACTACCAGCTCGTCGAGACCTATGTGGAGCCGGGCGCGTCGGCCACCAACGACCGCAGGCCCGAGTTCCAGCGCATGATTGAGGCAGGCACGTCCAAGCCCGCGCCCTTCGATATTGTCGTGGTTCACAGCTTCTCGCGCTTCTTCCGCGACCACTTCGAGCTGGAGTTCTACGTCAGGAAGCTCGCCAAGAACGGCGTCAGGCTCGTCTCCATCACTCAGGAGATGGGCGACGATCCGATGCACGTCATGATGCGGCAGATCATGGCGCTGTTCGATGAATACCAGTCCAAGGAGAACGCCAAGCACGTCCTGCGCGCCATGAACGAGAACGCCCGGCAAGGCTTCTGGAACGGCGCCCTGCCGCCGATCGGCTATCGCATCATCGTCGCCGAGCAGCGGGGATCGAAGACCAAGAAGAAATTGGAGATCGACCCGCTGCACGCCGACACCGTGCGGCTGATCTACCGGCTGTTCCTCGAAGGCGACGGCATGAAGGGACCGATGGGCGTCAAGGCCATCATCCGTTACCTCAACGAACGGCGCATCTTCACCCGTGACGGTGGACGCTGGGGGCTGGCTTCGATCCATCAGATTCTTACCCGCACGACCTATATCGGTGAGCACAGGTTCAACACCCGCTCGCACAAGAACCGGGAGAGGAAGCCCGAGAGCGAGGTGGCGGTCATGGTCTGTCCGCCGTTGATCGACCGCGAGACCTTCGACACGGTGCAGGCCCGCCTGAAGGCCCGCGATCCCCGGATGACGCCGGCGCGCGTCACCCGTGGTCCCACTCTCCTTACCGGCATCTGCTTCTGCGCCAAATGCGGGGGCGCCATGACGCTGAGGACTGGCAAAGGCAGCGCAGGCGGCGTCTATCGCTACTACACCTGCTCGACCAAGGCCCGGCAGGGCAAGACGGGCTGCGAAGGCCGCTCGATCCCGATGGACCGGCTCGACCAACTGGTCGCGAGTCACCTGGAGGAGCGACTACTTCAGCCTGAGCGGCTGGAAACCATCCTCGCCAGCGTTCTCGACCGCCGCCAGGAGCGCACCGAACGCCGCCGCGAGCACCTGGCCGAACTGCACAAGCGGATCGCCGAGACCGACCAGCGCCTTAACCGTCTCTTTGACGCCATCGAGTCCGGCGTCGCCGATCTCGACGCCCCTGGCCTGAAAGACCGCATCGCCGGCCTCAAGGCGATTCGGGAGCAGGCCAGCGCCGACGCCGAACGCGCCCAGGCCGCGCTCGACCATGCCGGCAATCAGGCTGTCAGCCCCGATATGGTCAGAACCTTCGCCCGCACGGCCCGTCAGCGCATCCGGCTGGAAAGCGGCGGCTACCGCCGCGACCACTTGCGGGCGCTGGCTCAGCGCGTCGAGGTCGCGGACAAGGAAGTCCGCATCATGGGATCGAAATCGGAACTGCTGCACACCCTGGTCGCCGCTTCAAGCGGAAACTCCAGCGTAGTCGGTGTTCAGAGTTCTGTTCTGAAATGGCGCGCCTGGAGGGATTCGAACCCCCGACCAATGGCTTCGGAAGCCACTACTCTATCCGGCTGAGCTACAGGCGCGTGTGATGCGGCCAGCCGCGGTGCGGACGGGTGTCCGGGGGCGGCGGACGCGCAGTATAGCGGAGTTGGATCGGTGCTTGGCGGTGGATGTGCCCGTTGGGGTGGAGCGGAATCGGATCGGGTTGCCGGATGGGATAGTTGTGGCGAGCAGCTGCCGCTCACCCGGACCCCCGGCTCAAATCCGGTGCAGGCGCTCTCCCCAGCAGGGAGGGGGAATGGAGTGCGAAGTGTCTTGAGCTCGTCGCAAGAACGGCCCCTCACCCCAAGCCTCTCCCCGACGGGGAGAGGGGGCGACGCGGGAGGCGGCGCGACTCAGAGCGGCTGGATCAGCTTGGCCAGGGTGTCCGGCTTGCTGCTGTCGCGCTCCAGGTGCGGGTACTTCAGGCCGTCGTGGTAGTCCACGCGCACGGTCTTGTAGCTGTCGAAGTTCTTCAGCAGCAGTTCGATGGGTTGGCTCTTGTCCTTCGCGGCGGCGGCGATGGCGTCCTTCAGCGTATCGGCCGAGTATTCGGTGCCGTTGACCGCGATGATCTTCATCGCCGGCGACACGCCGGCCTTGAACGCCGGGCCGTCCCACAGCACGTCGGCGATGGAGCCGTCCTTGCCGACCGACACGCCCAGCGAGTAGGTGAGCTCGGCGTTGCCGCGGCGTGCCTCGATCGCCTTGATCGCGTCGGATGGCTTGTCGGTGTAGACCAGCTTCCAGCCGTGTTCGGCGATGCCGTTGATCAGCGGGCCATGGCCGTCCAGGCGCTCACGCAGGAACGGCGCCCAGTCGAACTTGGCGATGCCGTCGAGCGTCTTCACCACGTCGTCGAAGGTGTAGGTGTTGACCTTCCAGTCGCCGTTGTTCATGCCGAAGAAGGCCTTGGCGAAGTTGTCGATGCTCTTCTTGCCGCCGCTGAGCGCGCGCAGCCTGGCGTCCACGTCGAGCCAGATCATTGCGCCGGCGACGTAGTAGTCCTCGCTGGCCTGGTAGTTGCGGTACGGCAGCGGCGCGCGCTGGGCGATGGTGGGGTCGTTGGTGGTGTCCTGCACGTTGCGCCAGCTGGCCAGGCCGGGGCGGCCCCTGTCGTAGGTGGCGGCGGCGTAGGCGAGCATGTCGCGGGTCTGCTCGGGGGTCCACAGGCCGGCGCGTGCGGCCACGATGTAGCCCCAGAACTGGGTCTGGCCCTCGTACACCCACAGCAATGTGTCGCTCATCGGCACGTTGAAGTTGGGCGTGGTGAGGTCCGCGCCACGGCGGTACTTGCCGTCCCAGGAGTGGTTGTATTCGTGCGAGAACAGGTCGCGCGACAGCGCGTTCTTCTTCCACTCGGTGAAGTAGTCGGCCTTGACGCCGTCCTCGCTGGACTGGTGATGCTCCAGGCCGATGCCGCCGAGCTTGTCGCTGAGCGAGGTGAGGAAGGTGTAGTGGCTGTAGTGGTGCGCACCGTAGAGCCTGTACATCTGCTGGATCAGCGCGCGATGCGGCTTGATCTGCTCGGGGGTGAATTCGAGATACTTCGGCGCGTCGGCGAACAGGTCCATGTGCACCGGCACCTTGGCGCCGGGGTCGAGATCGACCTGCTTGTGGTACTTGCCGGCGAGCATCGGCGAGTCGACCAGCGCGTTGTAGGTGATGGTCTTGTAGTTCCAGGTGTCACCATGCCTGGAGGCGAGCTCCAGCGCGGTGGCGCCTTCCCAGCCGGCCGGCAGGGTGACGCTGGCATCGGCGTCGATCATGCGGATGTTGTGGCCGGCCGGGTACAGCGACACCTTGTCCCACTGCAGGCTGAGCATCTCGGGCGTCATCATGATGCGGCCCTGCTTGCGCTCCTGCGCGCTGAGGAACTGGAAGTCCACGTCGACCGCGCTGGCACCTTCGGGCACGTCGACGTGGAAGGCGTAGACGTTGAGCGGGTCGCGCGTCCAGTTGAGCGTCCTGCCGTTCGCCTTCACCGTGAGGCCGGCGAACTTGTCGATCGGGCCGGTTGGCGAGTGGTTGCCGGGAATCCACTGCGGGTACAGCAGGGTGAGCGGACCGGCCGCGGCGGGAATCGTCTCGTGCACGCGAAACACGCGATGCGCCACGTCGGTGGCGTCCACGTGGATCTTCAGGGTGCCCGGCGTGTATGGGGTGTCCTGCACGGGCGGCACATGGTCGGCGTGGGCCGGGGCGGCCAGCAGGCCGAGGCCGGCGATCAGGAGGGCGGAGGCGAGAGCGGTGTTCTTCAAGAGGCATCTCCTCGATGCGGGGTGGGCGGTGGGTCCGGCCGGCGCGCGCCGGCCGCGGGGATCACTTGCGGGCGGCGGCAATGTCGCCGAGCAGGTCCTTGCCGGCGGCGCGGACCAGGTGCGGGTACTTCAGGCCGTCGTGGTAGTCGACACGGTAGGTGCTGTAGGTGTCCACGTTCTTCACCAGCAGCGCGATCGGCGGACGGCCGCCCCGGGCCGCGGTGACGGCATCTTTCAGCGCATCGGGCGAGTAGTCCTTGCCGTCGACGGCCACGATGCTCAGGCCCGGCACGAGGCCGGCCTTGAACGCGGGGCCGCCCCACTGCACGTCGAAGATCTGCCCGTTGCTGCCGGCGGACAGGCCCAGCGAATAAGCCAGGTTCACGCCATGGCGGACCTTCTCCATCGCCCGGCTCATGGCGTTGGGCTGGTCGGTGTACACCAGCCTCCAGCCGCCACGCTCGATGCCGTGCTCGGGCAGCTCGGTGCCGGTGTAGTCCAGGCGCTGGCGCAGGAAGCGCGCCCAGTCGTACGACTGCACCTGGTTGAGCGTGCCGACCACGTCGTCGAAGGTGTAGGTTCGGGTGACGTAGCTGCCGTTGTCCTGCCCATAGAAGGCGCGGGCGAAATCGTCCAGTGAGTGCTTGTTGTGCGAGAGCTCGCGGATCTGCGTGTCCACGTCCAGCCACAGCAGTTGGCCCTCGGGGTAGAAGTCGGTGCCGCGGCGCCAGTTGATCCAGCCACCGCCGCCGAAATAGGTGAGCGGCGCGGCATCGGCGGTGTCCTGCAACGAGCGCCAGCCGCGGCCGGTGCGATGGGCCATCGCCGCGGCGATCGAAGCCAGCGAGTCGCGGTACTGCGCCGCGCTCCACAGGCCCGCACGCGAGGCGAGCACGCCGCACCAGTAGTCGGTGAGGCCTTCGTACACCCACAGCAGGTCGTCCTGCATGGGCTCGTTGAAGGTCGGCGTCCACAGGTCGGCCGGACGACGGAACTTGCCGTTCCACGAGTGCACATAATCGTGCGGCATCAGGCTGGCCGCCAGCATGTGCAGGGTGTCGTCGGTGAAGAAGTCGGCCGGCAGGCGGTCATCGCTGGACTGGTAGTGTTCCAGCCCGAAGTGGCCGGTGTGGTCCGACAGCGTGAGCAGGAAATCGTAATGCTCGTAGTGGTGCGCACCGAACAGCTTGAGCGTCTGCTGCACCATGGCACGCTGGCCGGCGAGCTGCTTGTCGCTGAACTTGACGTCATCGGCACTGTCGCCCACCACGTTGAGGTGCACCGGCACCTTGGCGCCCGGATCGAGGTCCACGCGGTTGAAATGCACGCCGGCGATCAGCGGCGAGTCCACGAGATTGTTGAAGCTGACCGGCGTGAACTGCGTGGTGGCGCCGGACTGGCTGGCCACCTCCAGCGCACTGCCGAATTTCCAGCCCGCCGGCAGGGTGACGCTGGGCGCAATGGCGATCTGCCGCGTGTAATGCCCGGCCGGGTAGAACGCCACCTGGTTGAACTCCACGTCCACCAGCTTGGGCGTGGACGAGGCGCCGGCGCCGAACGCACCGCCGGCGCCCGGCGACAGGAACTGGAAGGCCAGATCGAGCTGGCTGACGCCGGCCGGCACGTCCAGGTGGATCGCATACATCTCGCGCAGGTCGCGCCGCCACCGCAGCGGCTTGCCGTGGGCGCTGATCACCAGGCCCGCCACGTGCTGGATCGGTCCGGACGGCGCGTGCTCGCCGGGAATCCACTTCGGGTAGTACAGCGTGAGCGGACCGGGCGCCACCGGGATGGTCTCCGCGACGCGGAACACTTTCTTCGGTGCGTCCGAGAGATCGACCGCCAGCGTCAGCGTGCCGGCATACGGCTGGTCGACTGGCGCCGGCAGTTCCGCCGCGTGGGCGACCAGCAGGGCGAGAGCCAAGGTCAGGGCGAAAACCCAACGGAACACACGATGCACAGGACGCACTCCGGGCAGGCGCCGGGAACGCGATGCCTCACTTCCCCTGGCTGCAACCACGCCGACCGCCTGTCACGTCCTGTGGTGCGGCTCCGGCATGGGACAAGGGCCCGATGGTAGGTCGAAGGTCACCCCCAGCCCCCTGCCAGAGGTCACGACGTCGACCATCGGCCATGGCCTGGCGAGCCAAGCGGGAGACCGCCGTGCACCGCATCACGCTCGGCGCGGCGGAACCATCAAGGACCGGCAAAGGCTGACAGAACGCAGCACAACACGCGTGCTAGGTTCCCTACTCGTTGCCCGAGGACATGGAACTCCGATGCCGCGACTTCCCGTTGCCGCCACCCTCACCCTGCTCTCCCTCACCGCCTGCAGCCAAACCATGGACGACTCCCACATCAAGCAGAACCCGCATCCGAAGCAGGCGTACGAGATCACGGTAACCATCCGGGATGCCCCGGGGCCGTTCGAGGCCGCAAAAGGTGACATGCAGTTCCAAGTCGCAAATAGCGACTGCGTTCCGCGAGACCCTATTAGCGGTGGCCAAAATATTCCCAGCGGCCACGCGGCTGTAACGCTTAACCAGACAGGACCGGGCATCTACAGAGGCACCGTGTATCTCGACATGTTCCAGGACAGCAACTATTTCGGATTGGGCACGTGTCATTGGCGCTTCGACGCATTCGTTGCGATTTTCAATGCCTACGGCGTCCTTTTCGAAGGCGAGATCCTGAGCGACCAGATTCGCGCTGAGGCTTCCACCACACAGTACATCACCAAGGAGCTTTTTCGTCGCTCAGACATACCAGATTTGAGTGTCGGGGCCGTACCGATGTCCGACTACGTACGAGCGCACCGCGAAACGTTTTTCTCAATCACGTTGACGGCCAAGGAGCGGCACGATGGACAATGCATGGAATGAAAGGGCGGGGCTTGCCGAAGACGCCTACCACGACCACTCAGGGGATAAATGGACCACAGTCCACGGAGTCCGTTACAAGATCCTCGATGCCGTGACTTCGTCGCCCACCGGCTTCCAGGCAGCCGCCTACCAGCGCCTGGACAACGGCAACATCGAAATCGAATTTCGCGGCACTGAGGCCTTCGGTGATTGGCTGCGCGATGACCAGGTAGATTACGAGATGGTGAAGTCACGTGTCGACGCCCAGCTGCCGGAAGCTGATGCATTCACGCGACGCGTGCTCGCCAAGGCCAAAACACTGGAACCGCAGTACGGACATCCCCTGCAGGCGAGCGTTGGCGGACATTCGCTCGGCGCGGTTCCCGCTGAAGTCATGGCTTTCCGCTACA
>WOYI010166519.1_pt1 | contig 10641 bp, 6 predicted proteins | sample 6423411 | NCBI WGS metagenome assembly WOYI01 (sample SAMN13441803, study PRJNA592873) | oil field metagenome | biome: oil field; feature: oil-well bore; material: oil-contaminated soil; isolation source: oil-contaminated soil from oil-well borehole | place: Germany: Wietze | collected 2016-10-18 ... | reverse complement strand
CTGTTGGAGGACAACAGCTGTTACTTCCTGGCCGTCGACTTCGACGAGGCTGAATGGCGGGACGATGCGCGGGCGTTCATGCGGTCGTGCGCGGAGCTGGGCGTGCCGGCGGCGCTGGAGATCTCACGCTCCGGTCAGGGCGCCCATGCCTGGGTGTTCTTCGTTGGTCGGGTGTCGGCGCGCGATGCCCGCCGCCTGGGTACGGCCATCATCAGCCACACCTGCGCGCGCACGCGGCAGCTCCGGCTCACGTCCTACGACCGTCTGTTCCCGAATCAGGACACGATACCCAAAGGTGGGTTTGGCAACCTGATCGCCTTGCCGCTGCAAAAGGGCCCGAGGAGGGAGAGGGGCTACAGCGTGTTCGTCGATGCCGAGCTGCGCCCCTACCCGGACCAGTGGGCGTTCCTAGCCTGCATCCAGCCGATGGCCGCGCACGACATCGAGCCGACGATCCTGCGGGCCACGGGTGGCGTCCATCCGCTGGACGTCACCTTCATCGACGACGAGGACCTGGCCACGCCGTGGAAACGCGAAAGCGCGGCGTCGAAGAAGTTGGCGGGGACCATGCCCCGCTCGCTGACGGTGACCCTCGCCAACCTCATTTACTTTGAGAAGGCGCAGCTGCCTCAGCCCCTGGCCAATCGACTGATCCGCCTCGCGGCGTTCCAGAACCCAGAGTTTTACAGGGCGCAGGCGATGCGGATGTCAGTGTGGGACAAGCCGCGTGTCATCGGCTGCGCCGAGAACTACCCGCAGCACATCGCGTTGCCCCGAGGGTGTCTGGATGCCGCTCTGTCGCTGCTGCGCGAGAACGGCATCACCTGCGACCTGCGAGACGAACGCGTTGGCGGCCAGCCGCTGGACGTGTCGTTCGTCGGCAGTCTGCGTCCCGACCAAGAGGCCGCCGTCGCGGCGATGTTGCCGTTTGATGCCGGGGTGCTGTGCGCACCGACCGCCTTCGGCAAGACGGTGACGACCGCGGCGATGATCGCGCGCCGGGGTGTCAACACCCTGGTGCTGGTGCATCGCACGGAACTGCTCAAACAGTGGCAGGAGCGGCTGCAGGCGTTTCTGGACGTCGGCAAGGGTGTGGTCGGCACCATCGGCGGCGGCAAGGCCAAGCCGACCGGCAAGATCGACATCGCCGTGATGCAGTCCTTGTCCCGCCAGGGCGAGGTGAACCCGCTGGTCGAGGACTACGGCCAGGTGATCGTCGACGAGTGCCACCACGTCGGCGCCGTGTCGTTCGACGCGATTCTCAAGCGGACCAAGGCCAAATACGTGCTGGGCCTGACGGCGACCCCGATCCGACGCGACGGGCAGCAGCCGATCATCTTCATGCAGTGCGGGCCGATCCGCCACACGGCGGCCACACCGGTTGGAGCGCCGCGCGATCTGGAGGTCGTGCCGCGCGCCTGCCACGCTCGCATCGATCTGCCGCAGGATGCCGGCATCCAGGACGTCTTCCGACATCTCGCCAACGATCTGGCCAGGACCGAGGCCATTGCCGCCGAGGTCCGGGCTGCCTTCGCGCAGGGCCGCAAGGTGCTGGTCCTGACCGAGCGCACGGAACACCTCGACGCCATCGAGGCGGCCCTCGACGGCCTGGAACCCGCGCCGTTCGTGTTGCACGGCCGGATGTCGAGAAAGCAGCGTGCGGCGTTGGTGGCAGACCTGGATGTGCTGCCACCCGACGCGCCGCGCGTGCTCCTGGCGACGGGCAAGCTGGTCGGCGAGGGCTTCGACCACCCGCCGCTGGACACGCTGGTGCTCGCCATGCCGGTGTCCTGGAAGGGCACGCTGCAGCAGTACGCCGGTCGCCTGCACCGGGAACACGCCAGCAAGACCGACGTGCGGATCATCGACTTCGTGGACGCCGGCCATCCGGCCTTGCTGCGGATGTGGGACAAGCGCCAGCGCGGCTACCGGGCGATGGGGTACCGGATCGAGACCGATACCGCGTCGTATGAAAGCCTGCTTTGATACTGGCGCCTAGAAGTAAAGCGCGCTTTAATTAAAATCGAGAAATCAAAGCACGCTTTCAATGCCCCGAACCACCGGCACCTACGCCATCATGACCACGCTGGGTGAGTCGGTCCGTGCCTTCGTGCCGCGACCGCTGCCGCCGGCTGAACCGCCGCTGGCGCCGACCTGCTTCGTCGACTTGAACCGGCAGGCCGAGCTGGCGCTGGCGCGCCTGGCCGGGGTGTCGGGCCTGGTCCCGTCGGTGGAATGGCTGCTTTACAGCGCGATCCGCAAGGAAGCGCTGCTCACCTCGCAGATCGAGGGCACTCAGGCCACGCTGACCGACCTCTTCGACGAGGAAGCGGGCCTCAAGGTCAGCAACACCGACGATGTCGAGGAGGTCACCAACTATCTGCGCGCCTTCCGCTGGGTGCAGGGGCAGCTGCGCGACCCGCAAGGATTGCCGATCAGCGTTCGCCTTCTGTGCGAAGCCCATCGGCTGCTGCTCGACGGGGTGCGCGGTGCGGGCAAGCAGCCCGGCGAACTTCGCCGCTCGCAGAACTGGATCGGCGGTACGCGACCTGGCAACGCCGCCTTCGTACCGCCTCCGCCGCAGGAAGTGGCCAATCTGCTGACGGATCTGGAGCGCTTCATCCATGCAGCCGACGTCGACCTGCCGCCGCTGGTCAGGGTCGCCCTGATCCACGCCCAGTTCGAGACCATCCACCCCTTCCTGGATGGCAACGGGCGCATCGGGCGGCTGCTGATCGCCGCGCTGGTGGAGCACTGGGGGCTGCTGGCAGAGCCGCTGATGTACTTGAGCGGTTACCTCAAGCAGCACCAGGCCGAGTACTACCGGCGCTTGTCGGCCATCCGCGGCGAAGGCGACTGGGAGGGCTGGGTCTCCTTCTTCCTGGACGGCGTGGCTGCGGCGTCCGCGGATGCCGAGCGCAGCATCATCGACGTGGCCAGCCTGATCACGGCAGACCGCAAGCGACTGCTGGAGTCCCCCAAGGCGGGGCCGATCAGCTACCGCCTGTTCGAACTGCTGCCGATGATGCCGCGCTTCAGCGTCGAGCGCGTTCGCCAGCGGCTGGAGACGACGTTTCCAACGGCCAGCGCCGCCGTCAAACTGCTGGAGGATCTCGGCATCCTGGCCGAACTCACAGGCCAGAAGAAGAACCGCATCTACAGCTACCAGGCGTATGTGGAGCTGCTCTCCCGGTGACGAGGGAGGTCCCGCAAGCCCGCAGATGCCCGCGGCATTGCTCGTAAGCTCAACGAGCGCATTTCGTGCCCGACAACTATCCGCCACCATTTCTTGTTCCGCCAGCGTCCGCTGGCACCCGCAAACCCGCATAAAACGTAGGGAAACGATTTTTCCCCGCGGTCGATTCATGACCGTACCAGCAGAGCTTAAACTCGAAAAGCCACTTCCCGGTGTAGAACGTCATTTCGCGGGAGAAACGCAAAACAATCACGCTATTTCGATCACTTGTGCGATTGATGCATTGGGGCGTCCAGGCCTCAAGGGGGCACCTCGAAGGCTTTTTCGGGGTGCCCCTCGAGCTGTGGCGCCGGCAGGCAATACGCCCGGCCGGCGCCAACACACCGGTGTCGATTTGAAGAATTCTTGATCGCACTCGCGCCCCGGGCCGGTGCATGCCACGGTTTGTCACGGTTCTGTGACATCGCTCCGGCATTATTTGCGGCTAGCCAAAATCAGTGGGCCATGGCCGGGTTTCAACACAGCGTCGGGACTGCCGCAGTGGACATCGCCCATGCCCGGGTAGCCGGGCGGGTGCGTCTGCGCCTGCCGGCGCTGCGCGGCGAGCCCGCCCGCGCGAAACGCCTGGTGCAGGAGCTGCTGCGGCAGGATGGCATCCGGGCGGTGACGGCAAGTTCGATCACCGGCAGCCTGCTGATCGAGCACCATGGCGCGTGGACCGCCGCTGAACTGGCGCGTCGGGTCGGCGCCTTGCTGGAACCCGTCCCCCCGGAACACGATGGAAGGGCAGCCGCCGTGTGCACGCGGCGAGCCGTACAGCCGGTGCCTGCTGCCGCGCGCGATGAATCCGTCGCCTGGCACACGCTTTCCCTGTCACAAGCCCTGGCCCGACTCGACGCCCAGCCAGACGGCCTGTCCAGCGACGAGGCCGCCCAGCGCCTGAGCCGCTATGGCGCCAACGCGCTGCCAGAGCCGGCGCGGCGCTCGGATCTGTCCATTCTGGCCGGCCAGTTCAGCGGTCTGCCGATCCTGCTGCTGGGAGCATCGGCCGGGCTATCGCTGGCCACCGGCGGCGTCGCCGACGCGCTCGCCATCGGCGCCGTGCTGATGCTCAACGGCGGCATCGGCTTTTTCACCGAGCGACAGGCCGAGCGCACCATCAGTGGCCTCGACACCCAGGTGCCGGAGGCGGCGCGGGCGCAGCGCGATGGCACGTGGCAGGATTTGCCGGCCACGGCGCTGGTGCCGGGCGATGTGGTGTGGCTGCGGCCGGGTCACCGGGTGCCAGCCGACGGGCGCCTGCTGAGCGCAATCGAACTGACGGTGGACGAGTCGGCACTCACCGGCGAGAGCCTGCCGGTGGCCAAGCGCGCCGAGACTGTTCTGGCAGCCGATGCGCCGCTCGCCGAGCGCATCAACCGCGTCTACAAGGGCAGTGCCGTCACCGGCGGCGATGGCCTGGCGGTGGTGGTCGCCACCGGCGCCGGCACCGAGATCGGCGCCATCCAGGCCCTGGCCGGTGGCGCCAGTGCGCCGCAAACGCCACTGCAACGGCAACTGGAACACCTAGGCCGACAGCTTGTCGGCGTGTCCGGAGCAGCCTGCGTGGCGCTGTTCGGACTTGGCCTGCTGCGCGGCCAGGGTGCGCTCGCCCTGCTGCGCTCGGTCATCTCGCTGGCGGTGGCGGCCATTCCGGAGGGCCTGCCGATGGTCGCCACCACCACGCTGGCGCTGGGCGTGCGGGATCTGAAGCGGCGCAACATCAGCGTGCGCCACCTGGCGGCGGTGGAAACACTCGGCGCGGTGCAGACCTTTTGCCTGGACAAGACCGGCACGCTGACCGTGAATCGCATGACCGCAATGGCGCTGCACATCGACGGTCAGCGCCTGCCGGCGGACGCCGTAGCCGAACGACAGGCGGTGCTGGCGCCCCTGCTGGAGGCACTTACCCTGTGCAGCGAGGTGGAGCTGGACGGCGACGGCTCGCAGGCCGCGCTGCGCGGCAGTCCCACCGAAACCGCACTGCTGCGCCTGGCGCTGGACGGCGGCGTCGGGGTGGTGGCGCTGCGCGCGGCCTGGCCACGGCTGCGGATCATCGCCCGCACCCAGCAGCGGGCATGGATGGCCACCCTTCACGGCGCCGCCGACGGCCGGCCGCGCCTGGCAGTCAAGGGCAGCCCGGCGCAGGTGCTGGCCCTATGCAGCCGGCGACGGCTGGCCGATGGCAGTACGCTGGCGCTCGACGAAGCGGCGCGCGAGGCTATCCTGGCCGCCAACGAGGCCATGGCCGGCGATGCCCTGCGCGTGTTGGGGGTGGCCGAGGGCGAGGACGAAGCACAGCTTGCCGAAGCTGGCCTGACCTGGCTCGGACTGGTCGGGCTGGCCGACCCCTTGCGTCCGGGCATGCCTGCACTGATGGCGCGGTTTCACGAGGCCGGCATCGCCACCGCCATGATTACCGGCGACCAGAGCGGCACCGCCTACGCCATCGCGCGGGAACTCGATCTTGCCGCCGGCGGCGAAGTACAGATCCTCGACTCGTCCGCGCTGACCGCGATGGAACCCGAGCTGCTGGCGGCGCTGGCGCCGCGCACACAGGTGTTCGCCCGCGTCAGCCCGGCGCACAAGCTGGCCATCGTGCAGGCCCTGCAGCGCGGCGGACGCGTGGTGGCCATGACCGGCGACGGCGTCAACGACAGCCCGGCCATGAAGGCAGCGCAGATCGGCATCGCCATGGGCGACGGCGGCTCGCCGGTGGCGCGCTCGGTGGCCGATGTGGTGATCGAGGACGACGAACTGCGCACCGTGATCGAGGCCATTCGCGGCGGGCGCAGCATCTACGCCAACATCCGCAAGGCCCTGCACTACCTGCTGGCCACCAACCTGAGCGAGATCGAGGTCACGCTGCTGGCGGTGGCGCTGGGCCTGCCGGTGCCGCTCAGCTCCCTGCAAATGCTGTGGCTGAACCTGGCCTCGGACATCCTGCCGGCGATCGCCCTGGCGCTGGAGGCGCCGGAACCGGACGTGATGACGCGCCCGCCGCGTGACCCGGCGCAGCCCATCCTGGCGGTGGCCGACTATCGCCGCCTGGCGTTCGAGTCGATAGCACTCAGCGCCGGCACACTTGGCGTGTATGTTTGGTCACTGCGCCGCGCGCCGGCGACGGCGCACAGCCTCACGTTCATGACGCTCACCGTCGGCCAGTTGCTGCACGCGCTCAGTTGCCGCTCGGAGCGGCGCCTGCTCGGTGCCCGTCTGCCCCCCAACCCGGCACTGCGCCGGGCACTGCTCGGTTCGCTCGCCGTGCAGCTGGCGACGCCGTTCTTGCCCGGCCTGCGCGGCCTGCTCGGCCTGACTGCGCCGCGGCCGGTGGAATGGCTCGCCATCGCCGCCGGCGCCGGGCTGCCGCTGCTGCTGAACGAGCTCACCAAACCCCCCGCCGGAGGCGCACATGGCCAGTGATTTCATATTCATCTCCGAGTCCGTCACCGAAGGCCACCCGGACAAGCTGTGTGACCAGATCAGCGATGCCATCGTCGACCGTTTCCTGGATGCCGACCCGCTGGCGCGCGTCAGCGCCGAGTGCGCAGTGGCGCGCGGGGTGGTGTTCCTGGCCGTGCGCTACGCCGCCAGCGCCAACCTCGACCTTCCGGCACTGGCGCGCCGGGTGATCGCCGAGGTGGGGTACGACAGCGGCGATTTCAACGCCAGCGACTGCAGCGTCATGACCAGCATCACCGCCCTGCCGGACAGCGAGCGCTGCAGGGTCGATGAGCTGCAGCTGTCGCAGGCGGAGCTGGACGCGGTGCCGGCGCACGATCAGGCGACGGTGTTCGGCTACGCCTGCCGCGACACCGCGGTGCTGATGCCGATGCCGATTTACCTGGCCCATCGGCTGGCGCGGCGCCTGGCCTTGCTGCGCCTTGGCCGACAACTGCCATGGCTGTCGCCGGACGGCAAGACGCAGGTGGCCGTGCGCTATCGCGACAACCTCCCGCAGGCCATTCACAGCGTCACCATCCAGGCCGGCTGCCAGCCGACGGCGCCACCCCCGCAGGAGGTGCGCGACATCCTGCGCACGCAAGTGGTGGAGCCGGTGCTCACGCAGGCAGGTTTCGCCCTCGGTCCGGACACGCTGCTGTTCCTGAACCCGGAGCCGGGTCTGCCGCCGGGCGGCCCGGCGGTGCACGCGGGCCTGACCGGGCGCAAGAACGCCATCGACACCTACGGTGAGTTCGCCCGCCACAGCGGCGCGGCACTCAGCGGCAAGGATCCCGGGCGCATCGACCGCAGCGGCGCCTACGCCGCCCGCCACGCTGCCAAGGCAGTGGTGGCGGGCGGCCTGGCGCAGCGCTGCGAGGTGATGCTGAGCTATTCCATCGGTCAGGCGCAGCCGGTCAGCGTCCACGTGGACAGTTTCGGCACCGGCCTGGTGTCCGACGACGTGCTGGCCCAGGCGCTGCTCGACACGCTCGATTTACGCGTCGGCGCCATCGTGCAGCGCTTCAAGCTGCGCCATCTGTCGGGCCGTCGCGGCGGCTTTTACCGGCGTCTGGCTGCTTACGGCCACATGGGACGCACCGACATCGGCCTGCCGTGGGAACAGGTGAATGACCTCGACGCGCTGCGCCGCGCGGCAGGCCTGGCGCAGTGAACCCGAAGTCGCCCACCCCGATTGGCCGGGGCGCCCGGCCGGCATGCGTCACGCACGCGGCGACCGGAAAACGCCGTGGCAGCGGCCTCGGCCGCCAATCTTGCTGCGTCCCGACCGGGCCGCGATAGTTTTCTCGCGTCTGACGGCGCTCCGCGCACGCCGCCCAGGTGAAGCGGCGTGATCGCCTACAGCAGTGCCGCGACCAGCGCCATGGCGGAGCGCTCGATGAGCTTTTCGGTCAGGCTGGTGGCCAACGCCTTGCCGATACGCTGCGCAAGGCCGTGCTCGCCGACGCCCGGCTGACGCAGCGCCGGCTGCCAGGGCACCAGGGCGGTGCCTGCTGTTGCCGGCGCCACCGGTGGCGCCAGTTCGCGCAGGCGGTCGATGAGCCGCTGCGGGTCCAGTCGCCCCGGCACGTAATGCACGACCACACTGCCGGTGACGCTGCTGACCTCGTGTCGCAGCACGCCTTCGGTTTCCCTCAGCAGGCTGCCTACGGCACGCGCATGGTGTTCATTACGCTTGATGGCCGGCACGCGCAGGCGCAGGCGTCCCGGTACGTGATGCAGGTGGTGGATCATGGTCTGACACTAGGCAACCCAGAACCCGGCCAGTCTGGCCGGGCCGTATGACAGCCGCGTGTCAGACGAGCAGCGCGCCGGCGATCACGAAATAGATCAGCACGCTCAGCAGATCCTGCACCACGGTACACAGTGGCCCACTGCCGTAGGCGGGATCCTTCCCCAGGCGATCGAACAGCCACGGCAGCAGAAGCCCCAGGCCACTGGCGACGGCGCCGGCCACCAGTACCGACAGCGCCACCGTCGCGGCCAGGTGCCGGTCGCCGAAGGCCAGCCACACCGCCGGCAAGGTGAGGGCCGCCAGGATGGAACCGATCAGCGCGCCGGTTGCGATCTCGCCATAGAGCAACTGCTTGAGCGGTGCCTGCACGAAGGACAGGCCACGCACGGCGATGGCCTCGCTCTGGGTGCCGACGGCATCGGCGAGGTACACCACGGCCGGCACGAAAAAGGCCACCGCCAGATGCTCTGCCAGCAAGCGTTCGAAACCGCTCACCAGCCAGGTGACCGCGCCGCTGCCCACCAGCCCCAGCAGCAGCCATGGCAAGCGGCCGCGGACCCGTCGCCCGACGGTGCCGGCGAACGCCTGCTGGGCCTTGTGGTGATTGCGGCTGATACCGACCAGCCGGTTCAGATCCTCGACGTGTTCCGCGCGCAGCACGCGCAGCAAACTGCGTGGTGGCACCACCCCGATCAGTCGCCCGCCGTCGTCGATCACCGGCACGCCAACCATCGGTTCCACCAGAGCGGCGTTGGCCAGCGTCTCGCGATCGGCATCGGGCCCCACGGCATCGCCCAAGGGTGCCATCAACTCGGCCAGGGTCTGGCGTGGCGCGGCCGCCAGCAGGCGGCCGATCGGCACCGCGCCCAGTGGCCGGCCCTCCGGATCGACCACCCATACCGCATCGACCGCCTCATGCTGTACGCCGATCAGTTCGGTGCGTACCTGCCCGGCCAGCTCATCCGGATCGGCGCGCCGCAGGCGCCGCACCATGAGGGCATCGAGGCCACCGTCGAAGGCGCCACCGGCGACTTCGGTGGCGGACACCCGCGCTGGTGCGGCGCCGACCGGCACCGTCCGCCGCACAGCCTGCTCAGTCGTGGGTATCGGAAGGCGGTTCGCTGCGTTTCGGTAATGCTGCGCTGGCGATATCCTTGACGCCGCCGACCACTCCTACCAGCAGTTCCCGCACGGTATTGACGGCGCTCTTGCCAATGCTGCCGGCAGCATCGACAGCGCCGCTGGTTGCGCCGCGGGCGACATCGATCACATTGCCGCCAATCTCGCCGGCGGCCTCGATGGTGCCGTCCACCGCCCGGCGGGCGATCACGCCGACATCCGCGCCCACGGCTGCGGCCCCCTGCACGGCCGCCTTGACGGTCGCCTCGGCGGCGCCGATGACATCACCGCCAACGTCGGACACACCCAGCACCACGCCCTTGGCAACGCTTTTGGTGCTCAGCGTGAGCCCGGCGCCGACTTCCTCGGTGGCCGAGATGGCGCCGCGCATCACATCGCGGGCCACCACCACCGTTTCAGTGGCCACGTCGCCGGCGGCACGCACCGTGTTGGCCACCGTGCTGCGTACCAGGCTGACGATTTCGGCCTCGATTTCATTGATGCCCTTGAGGCTGCTGACGATGCCGTTCTTGACCGCCTCGCCACTGCTGCCGACGCGCTCGCCCTGGCCCTGGGTGGTGTCTTGCTCGGTCATGACAATTCTCCTTGGAAGTAACTGAATGAATCGTGGACGGCTTGCGCCGCGAGTTTGCAAACTTTTCGACTTGCCGGGCCGACCAGGCACTCACACCGCGGCACGCTCCTGCGCGGCGGGTTCCCAACGGGTTCCCAAGGCGCGCCCGCCATCAGACGCTACCCTTGTCGGCACCGCGCAGCAACTGCATTGCATACCAAACCAGCGTCACCGCCGGCGCGGCGATCTGCCCGCGCCAAACCTGCACCGCCGCGCCGGCCAGCAGTGCCAGTGCCAGCGCGCTGCTGCCGGTGGTACCGGGCTCGACCAGCCGGCCGAACACCTGCGGCGCCTGGACCCGGCGTGTGCTCGCGCCCGGCGCCGGTGTGTGCTCCACACGGAACAGGTCGAGCTGCGCGACGCGCGCCAGCAGCGCCGGCCAGTTCACCGGCTCGCGCAGGTACAGCAGCACGCTGCCGGTGCGGGCATTGACCTGCACGGCGCGCACTGCCGGTT
>WOYI011169335.1_pt1 | contig 10642 bp, 2 predicted proteins | sample 6423411 | NCBI WGS metagenome assembly WOYI01 (sample SAMN13441803, study PRJNA592873) | oil field metagenome | biome: oil field; feature: oil-well bore; material: oil-contaminated soil; isolation source: oil-contaminated soil from oil-well borehole | place: Germany: Wietze | collected 2016-10-18 ... | reverse complement strand
AGTGTCTCCGTGTGAAGCTAACACCTAAGCAGGAAATCACTGGGTCAATACACCTGCGCCATCGGCAAAAAACCGCCCACAGCTCCAGCGGCTACGCCAGGACGCCGCTCGCCGTCCTGCACTTCGTGGCCCGCCGCCGCTTATCTGCGGTGAAGCGGACGGCTGCGATGCCAGGCACGTAGGCCAGAGAAAGACCTGCCAGTTCGCTCTGCTCAACCGCACCCAGTCAGGCCGAGGAAAATCGCAAGCGATTCAACATAACAGTGTATTACCCAAAGTTGGCCAGTCGCTCCGCTCAAGCTGCGCTTGATGGCCGACCGCTACGCGCCCTGCGGGGTCGGGTAATGGTCTATTCAACGCTGCGCGCATAGATGGCGTTGAGCCCCGTCCGCCCGGCGGGTCTGCCTGCAGCGACTCGCACTGTGTTGCTCGTCCCCGCCTCGGCAATCCCGCTCCTGTCCGCCCCAAGGTGAATCGGGGGCTCCCCAGCAACCTATCGGCTTGTCACCACGGCTGACTATTGACTTCATCAGGTCGATGCTAATCCCGCGTCACTTGCTAAAACACCGTCTTCCGTCAGCACTGTCGTCACAGGCTCTCGCATCCCTTCGCCGTAGTACATCGCCTTGTACTTCGGCATCCGCTTGATGCGATCCGTGTAAAGCCCCACTTTGTCGGAAACAGCAAAATTCTTGGCCATTAGCTTTGCATCAGTCTCGTTGAGCCGTAGTGCCAAGTAATTCGCAACGGCCGTAAACAAAGACGGATCGAAATCCTTGGCTTCCTGTGATGCCACGACGAACGCGATGCCATACTTCCGACACTCCTTGACCATTGTCGGGATCAGCTTGAGCCGTGCGGCTCGATGCGCCTCATCAAAAATGACCGCATGAGTGATGCGATCTTGGGGGCCGCGTCGGAACATGTTCTGATAAAGGTTGTAGAGGACAAAGGTTGCGAAGGCACGTTGCAAATATTCATTCTGCGTGCCGTGAATCTGTATCAATGCGAGCGATTCCACATCCAACAACGTGGGAGCGCCTGTTACCGCATTAAACAGACCATAGTCGTCCAACTCGTTCAATCGTGTCAGCAACCCTCTATCCGGCTTGGCGTCCGCGCGCAGCAAATCGATGAAAGCGCGAAAGGCCGGTACTTCGCCGCGCTGCCCTTGGCTCCAGCCTTTGTCGAGATAACTGGTTTTCAATGCCTCGCGCAGGCGGCCTAACTGGACATCGCCGAGGTCAGGAAAGATCGCAGAGAAAATGTCGCGCAACATGCCAACATTGTCGAGATAACCAAGGGGCGCATCTCCCTCAACCTGCATAGGGTTGAACCCCAGGCCCGCATAACGCACCACCAGCGGTGGTTTAGGTAACCGCACCGTAAGCTTTTCATCGATGTCCTGATGGTAAGAAAAAACGATGGGCACAATTTGTCGAGCCTGAAGCTGCTCGCACATATTGATTAGGCATGTTGTCTTGCCCATGCCAGGCAGCCCAAGAATCATCAAATGTGGATTAGCCTTTATGCTGGCGCGCCAGACAACCGGATCATCTCCAGGCTCTTTGTGCCCCAGCAGAATGTCAACATCCAGTTGGCCCTCTGCCGACGATTTGGGTTCGCTCGTCAATGTGGAGTCCAGCGCTGCCATAACATCACTAGTCGGCTCTTTGGTTTCTATTTCTGTAGGGCTATCAGCTGGAGTTGTCTTACTACCCTGCACAAGAACTGCGATGGATGGCTCTGTAGACGGGCCATCATCAGCAGGTATTTCAAATCTTGGCTCCGGCAATAGGCCAGGGCCAAAGAGCCAAAGGAGTGCGTCGCCCTCGTGTTCAATCGATGCGGGGCTACGACCGCCATACTCAGGGCAGAACACGAAGCCAACCCGTCTCAGATCGAGCAGTTCTGGGGGATCAGATTCCTTGCGCACCAGGCGATCGATTTCCCGCATTGTGTTACGGTAGGCATCTTCGCTGAGACCATGGCGTCTACCCTTGCGCGCATAAAACCGAAGAATGCGCGCCAGCCATGCGCGATTCACTGTCTTCTCCAATGCGGATGTCTTTGCCCCGAAAAGATGTTCCCAACGCTGGCAAGACGCATCAATTTGTCGGTCCATCGTCTGGGCAAGATCAGGGGCGCGCGCAGTCTTCAGATACCGGCGGAACTTGACCTCGGCGAAAGCCATACGCAATCCGCCACGTTTTTGCGCCGTCACATAAAGCAAATCGGCCCGCTGTTCGCCGCCTTGTACCCTCTTGCCGGGCTCGCGAAACAACTCCGGCACATCATCGAGCGGTATGAAAAAACCATCACTCAGCGGCAGCCAGATTTCTTCTGTTTCCTCAGCCTTGGCACAATGGCTATACGCCAAAGCCACTGCGATCATCTCCTGGGCAGCGCTTCCAGCACCTGCGAGACGAAGTGCCAACCGACCACTAACTGCTTTCAGCGCATCCAACAGGAAGTGGCAATTACGCGGACTTGCGGAAAGGCCCATTTCGCCAAGAGCTTCGTCCAGCAGGTTGACCACTTCGTCAAAACTGCTGGTCGAAGTAATAAGTTGCATGAACCCTAGATCATCCCGTTCAGGTACGCAGTCGATGATGTAGGACTCGTAAACTTTCGGAAGGTCTCTCGGCGAGTCGAAATATTCGATGCCCGCGTTACGGTCGGCGGTGATAACCCAATCGCACAGTCTATGCAAATCCTGGAGCAGATTGGCTTGATCTGGGCTGACTTCCGTTACCAATACGGGCCAGTCCTTATCGCAGCCGCCCAAGTGGCGTGCTGTAGCATGCAGAATATGACCATGCAAACTCACTTGACGCTTGGTGAGGATGCCGGTGACTGGATGCTTCTCGCCTTCAGGATTGGGCGGAACGAAGCTCAACCAATAGGGATTGGGAGCAGTCCTGAAATCGCGGGTCGGCATCAACATCAAGCCGTGAGCTTCGAGAACTCCAGTAACTGGAAGTTCGGTGAGACTCCGGTATTCAACCCGAGAAGAAAACACATCAAAGGCAATTGCCAAGTGAGCCGACGAAGACGGCGTTGCCACCTTTCGGCGCGCCCACCGCAGGCGAGGCAAGCTGACGCCACCAGGACGAGTTACGCTGTCGAGTAACCAACGATCAACCTCTGGGACAGAGCCGGCTCCTGTGCGCCGCCGTTCAGCGGTAGCCGACAAGAAGCGGCCTGTTAGTTCGACCGACTGTTCGCTGGCCGGATAGAGATCAAGCTCGTAACAAAGCTGTTGCCTATCGCCGTCGTCGCTTGCGCTTTCCTCGTCGTCAACGGACGACTGGACGGCTTGGCCTAACGCCCGTGCTACCGGCATGGCATCGCCGGCACGCAAGGCATGAATTTGAATCCGCCGATATTCCGGATGCAATTGCAGGTATCGGCCGATTTCGCCCGCCAACGCAGCTGCCGCCCCTTTCCCAACGGTCGGCGCTGAACTCTCATCGCCACCGAGCAGTCGCCCGAGCAGAGCTACCGTAGCCTTGGGTTCTGGATCGTCGGCGGGCACCAGTGCAACCGCATGGAATCCCAGCGTGTCGGCAAAGACAAAGGATTTCCCGGGCGCCAGCCCCGGAAGAAATGATGGGTAATGCGCTCCTGTAACCTTGTCTAGCAGTCGCTCCACCCTGGCTGCAGACAGATTCTCCTCATATCGGTGATACGCCACGAGCATATCGAAACTCTGTTGCCAAGCGACGCGCAAGGGATGGGTAGGCAAAACGATCAGCCCCATACAATTGCCGGTCAGCGAAACAACTTCCAAAGTGTGGATCAAGGTCAGGCTAGGCGAGCTGCTTTTCCATACCTCCATCGCGGCAAGGACATACTTGTTTACCGCTTCGCCGACCTCGTGGTGATACAGGATGCCAAGCGGTCCCTGGCTGTTGGCCAGCCAGTTTGCCATCTGGCGGGACGATTCGATTAGGCGCTCCGCCCCCGCTTCGCCGCTCATGTCCACAAACGTCGTCTCGCCAATTGGCGTGCCATCCGCGCGTACCTGTAGGCGCCAACGCCCCAGCGTGCCTGCACGGTCTGCCCAATCTTTCCCGAGTTTTGATAGAAGCGGGGGGCTGAAGACCTTGCCGACCTTGCCTTCCCAGCGGCAAGAGATATAGCCCTTTGCATCGATGCCGAAAAACTGCCGGTTTCCGGGATCGCGTGCCAGGCGTTTGAATGAGTCGTTATCGGGCGCGATATGCGCAATCGCCAGCGCCAAGGTGGGGAATACCTTGCCGGTACTGCTCTTCGCCGGCTTGTCGGTCTCGCCGAAACACAGCACAAAATCCTCGCTGATCGCCTCGCAAATGCTTTGACCAAGCGACCGAATCCGGATACGTGCTTCGAAGCGTGCGTTCTCTTCGAGATCATCAAAATCGTCTTGAGTGAAAGCTGTTTTTTGCAGCGACTTGCCACTGTGACATACGGATTTCTTAGCTAGAACTTCTTCCTGTTCATCAGATCCAGAAATAACCTCCACATCGTAGTCCACCGTGCCTTTAGCCAACGTTTCCGGTTCCGCCTTCCAGTGCACCTCCATGCGGGCGCGTTCCTTCGGATTGTCGGCATTTGGATTCAGCCGCAGTTCCAATCGCTTATCGTCGTTCTCCAGAAGACCAGACCACGCTTGCGGCTTTCCCGTCTTGCCGCGCCACGTCACCCATTCGATGGCCTGCAAACTTTGTTCATCGAACAAGCCGGGATGAATATTGTTCACCCAAAATTCAGGAATGCTCTCCACATGCGCAAGCGCCTCAAGGCGAGGCAGGCCGTCCATTTCGCGCAGAAATGCCGTCAATTGGCGCTGCGTTTCGATGTCTTCCGACTTCAGTTTAAGCGCCGTTACACGTTGCTCCGGCGACAAACGAGCACCTTGAAGCGGAAACAGGCGTTCTGTTAGGCGTGCTGCCTTATCCAGATCAGCATCATCCGGTTTGTCACCAATCGCTACCGGCCAAAGGCCGAGCAGCGGTAACGCGCCGCCGGCATCCTCGGCCCGCAAAATCGCCCGGCACAAGTACGAGAACGCTTGCCAGGGCGCAAGTCTACGTTGCTTTGACAGTTGCCTGGCTTTGTCCACCGCCCGCCGGGCGTAACTCTTGAAACCGTGCGGCAGCTTCCGGTGAGCGAGTTCTTGCGCAATGGAGAACAGTTCGGTCTCGCCGATTTCTCGGGCGGCGCTGTAGATGCCATCCATGCCCGCGCCGGCCGTAGTCGCATCGACGAGCAACAACGTCGGTTGAGCTTTGTTTTCGCGCCATTCCACCGCTTCGTCGGCGGTAATCCAGCGCCGCGCAACATCCTTGGTGTCGACGACGGCGCCAACCTGCCAGCCAGCCAGCTTGAAACGTTCATCGGCGGCCAACTCGCGCGCTGCATCTGGCGGCATGCAGCGCACAAAGGCCATATTGCCTTGTTCCGGGTGCCTGAGCAGTTGAGTAAATACCTCCGCCAGTAGCGGGGCTGCGTTATTTGGCAGCATGCTTGGCCTCCCCGTGGTAGCGCGGCTTGAGCTGTTTCATGCTTTCCGCATCGTTGACACCGATCAACAGTCCCAGGTCGCGCAAGCGGCGTTCCAACCAGTTCTTGTTTCGCAACAGCAACTCTTGCGGAATCGGGTGGCCAGGTGGTTCCCGATCTACATAGAGGCCGTACCGCTCGCGCAGGATCGTCAGAAAGCGTTGAAAGGACAGCGGCTGTTCGGGTTTGCCCTTGGCCGCCTTGCGTAAATGACGATGCACGAGGTAATCGAGTAGCGATGGAGTCAGCACGATGGCGCGCAGGTCTTGTGCACGCTGGGCACCATTTTGACTACGGCGAACACGGCGTTTTATGGCCAGCCCATTGGGCCGATCTGTCATTAATGCGCTCTCGAACGCCCCCATGTAGTTCTTGCGTTGATTTACATCTCCCATGAGTTCGCAAAACACCTCCGCCAAGCGAAGTGCGGGATTGCCGTGTCCGTGACGCAAGCGCTCGACAAGATCGCCGGCCTCTCCCTCCTGCTCCAATCCTTCCGCCAAGCGCTGGCAATCCTCGTCCAAGCTGTCCTGAATAGCTTCGGCACGGGGATGTCTTTCCTTGTAAATCTCACCAAGATCGTTGATGAATGCGGTGGAATCTGGGTAGGTTGGCGGCAATTGGTCGCGTAACTTACGGTCGTTGCGTGCCCGGTCATCCAGTATCCGCAACAGGGTCATAAGCACGGGAAACCGTTCATAGCGCCGCACCGTCTCAGTCATCACCGACTCGGAGAGTTCACGAAGAGCCTTGTCCTGCCCGTGAGACGCATCAACAAACAGGGGCCACGGTGTCTGCTCCCGGGTATCAGGCAACTGCCCGGCGCGTTCCCAGACCATCAAGTTCTTCAGAGTAGCGAGGGTCAGATGAGTCATTCCCAGGCCAATGCCAGCCTCCAGCATTTGCAGAAAGGACTGCCGGGGAATGACATCGCCGTACACCTCGATGAAGATTGCCAGGTCTTCGCGCAACGCGTCGGCGGCTTGACTGGCAATAGGGTGCCGGTTGGGAATGCGCTCGCTCTCATTCTTTCCTTTGGCTTTGAACGGCGCACTGCCACAGGCTTGTGCCAATCGAATGGCCAGCAGTTCGTCGATACCGATGTCGGTTGCAGCATCCTCGGCAAAGGAATCCGACGCCAGATCAGAGGCATACGGCCCGCGGACCGTCATGGCGCGGGCGAACAGTGCTAACAGATCGTTTTCTTCATGGGTTACCCCGACGGGGAAACAGGACTTGCGCGAGCCGACATCCAGCGACTCGCCGTTATCCTGATTGGCTAACAAGGAGACCATAAGTTCCGGGACACCACGAAGATTTGCCAGATCTCGTGGCAGATCAATCCAACTTGCAAGATAGTGCGTCGGGTAGATGCGTTGTACCTGTTCTTTGTGTCCCTCCGCATGGCGCTTGTTTTCCAGACACCACGCCAGCAACAAGTCGCCGAGGATGGCTTGCCCCACCTGGCCATCAAAGCCATTCATGCAGGAGTCCGTGCGTGCTATCAGACCCGCGGTCACATCCTCAATAGTCGGTGGTTGCGGCTTGCCATCCTGCACCAGGCCAAAGCTTGCGATAAAGTTACCTTTCCCGCGACGATGCCCCCAGCGAGCCATGTATAGCATGGCAGGCAATAGCGCACCTATGTCATAGTCTTGGGGCGTGATGGGGAAAGCAGGGTAATAGAGTGTCGTCCAGAGTGACTTGGCGCGTTGAAAACCCAGAGTCTCTTCAACAATTGTTTTTACGGTGCGCGACATCAGACTGCCTCCCGAACCAAGACTTGACGCCCATTACTGGTCGTGACCCGAAGACTGAAGATGTGCTTTTCCTCCGCAGGGTGCCAGCCCCAAAGTTCCCGTGCGTCCTCCCGTGCCAACCGCTGTGTGAACACTTCCAGGTTTGAAAACACGCTGTCCTGAGCGACCCCGGAAAGCTGTGTGCCTTCCTTCAGTTCGAGTAGCAGGTTGAACAACTCTAGACCGAGCAGCAAGGTTTCTTCGTTGCCATCCGCATAGCGATACGCCAGTCGCAAGTGTGTGTGCAGGGCTTCAAGTCCCTCGGCAGTATGTGGCAGCCGGGCGTCCAGATGGAACCTATCCCAAGGCTTAATTACCCACAAAGCCGTCTCCGTCGGTGTTCGCGGGGTTATACGCAATGGAACGCCCTGCTTCGTGTTCTTGTTTTCATATGCCGCCGCAGGAAGATTTTCCAGATGCGCGATACCTATACAAAGGTCTTGCAGCAAATCGGAACGTGAGCTTTCGTCCATCAGGGGGACGTCGCGGAAACGCGCGAAATGCCGGCTATTGGCCAAGCGGATGGGAAGTCTCATCGCGGTCTCAGGCAGGGCGAACCAGGCACGACGGCGCCCCTCGGCAAGCCGTCCGTCTCCGCCGCCTGGCGGCGCTTCCTTGAGCAAACTGCGATCAAGCATCGGATCGGCTTCCAGCGCAGGATCGAACCGCGCCAGTTCGGCCAGTAGTTCGCCTTGGCGATGACCGGAATAAGCATCAAATGCGCGCTGCCAATAGCGTGACGGCCTCAAGTCTGGGTTTTCGTGCAGTTCGGCACAGTCATGCACACCAAAGAAGATGTAAGACAAGGCGGCGCGCAGTTCGCGAGCCGTAATGTGAATCTCCCCGCGTTGATGGCTGGCCTGCAAAGCGGCAGTCAGGCGATCACGCAAGCGCAGGCGCTCTGGTCCGCGCAGCGCCTGTACGGAATGCCAAGCGGTACAACGATTTTGCGCAGTACAAGTCACACAGGGGTGCCAGGGGTCATTGCCCTCGCCATCGACGAATCTTTCGAGCAGCGCATCAAGAAAATGCGTAGTCAGCTCACGACTCCCCAAGTCGATGCCGCCGACCAGCGAGCGCTGGTTGAGATCAATCAAACGGAATCTGGGATCAAGTTCGACCGCTTCACCCATGAGAACCTGGCGAAGCTGCTCAGTCAAATAGCTATCTTCCGGCTGTTCTTCAATCCATTCCAGCAACTTGCCGCTGTTGATGGCGACGACGTGGACACGGTTGCGAGAGTATACCGACGAGAGAAATGGACGGAACATGCTGTCCAGTAGTTCGTTGGCGCTCTTGCCCTGCCATGCAGCAGAACCGTCCAGATTGACCTTGAGCTTCTTTCCGTTGGTCAGTTGCCGGTCCCACACGCGACTCGACGAGTGAATATCCTGCATGCCTAGCCGTCGGGCAAGATGTTGCAGAAAGGCCGTCTTTCCGTCACCCGCGTTGCCGAAGAGAATCACCAGGTTAACCTCACCGGACTCGATTTCTTTGAGCAGCACGTCGTCCAGGCGAGTCTCGACATAGGTTGCGAGCGCGAATTCAGAATCGAGTCCACGTGTTTCGCTGTTGCCGTGGCGCGAACCGGGGTACGCGGACAACAGGCTGCGCAGCCAGGCAACGGTGTTGGGTGTCAGCCTGGGCAGTGTTTCCGGTTCAGTCGCTGCCTCAACGTTTTCACCAACCCCAAGCCCCCGGAGGAATTGGCGCGCCACCAGCGCATCGGGGAAGCGATCCTCCGTGTGGGGCGAAGTGGCTCGATCGAGAAATGGGCGCAACACTTCAAGATCACTTATCGCCTGCCAATTCAAGCCGCGATCTTTACGCCGTTCCGCTCCGTAGGTGAATGGATCGCGATCCGTCAGAATGTGGAAGAAAGTCGCAGCCAAGGCATATATGTCGTCGCTGCATTGGACGGCGACTCGCCCCTGCACGGCCGGGCTTGCATACGGCACCGTGCCACCACGCGGCGCGCCGCCGGCATCGGTGGCGGTATCGTAGTCTGTCAATATGACCGCACCGCCCTGCACAATGATGTTGCGGGCACTCACATCGCCATGCACCAGACCAACGCGATGCAACTCCCCCAAGGCACCACAGAGGTCGATAAGCCAGCGCAAGGCCAGTCGCTCCGCGGACGTTTCATCAATGTCTTCCGCATACAGGGGCAGGACCCCGATCAAATCCTGCGATGGGATGCCCTCTACCCACTTCATCAGTGCGACGAAGCTATTTGCGCTCCATTCCGGGCCAATTTCGTGGATGGCAGAAAGATGCGGGTGCGTCGTATACGCCCTGACCTTCCGGTATGCCCGAAGCGCGGTGACGCCATCTTCTTCGTGTCGTACCACCTTGGCGACATAGGTGCCAAACTTTTCATCGGAATGGGCATCCAGTTCGACCACCTTGAATGTCTGACCAACGCCGCCTTGCCCGAGCCTCCCGACAATCTTGTAGCGGGAGTGCTGGAAGGGGACGATGGTGTCTTCATCCCAGTAGTCAGGCGCTGGCAATTGGTGCTCAAGCGGTTTCGGGCTACCGATCCCGAGCAGCAACTCGTCCAGTTTCTCCAAACTGGCTCGCTCCTCCGAATTGTGCGCGCAGCCTAGTTCCAGAACGCCCCGGACCTGACCAGTTAGAGGATCGTCGCCTTCGAACAATGGCAGCAGCGACGCGCAGAGGGAAAAGACGTCGGATCGGGTATCGGCAACTGCCAAACCACCACTCTGAACCTCCGGCGCAATGAATGGCTTAAGTGTGGCCAAGTCCACGTCTGCGGTACAAATCGTCTGCGCGTCCTGCAATCGAGTTAGCGCAAAGTCGGTAAACAATGGCTGGCCGTTGTGTCGCACACGAAGGGTTTCCGGCGTAATGCGGCGATGAATGATTGGGGTGAGACCCGGCTCGTCCGGTTGAGGCTCGCCCGGTTGATGGAATCGCGCAAGCGCGGCAATCGCCGCTCGGCAGTATGCGATGCGGGCATTGGTTTCCCAGGACCCATCCTGTTTCCGACCCATCAAGGAGGGCGCTGCAGAATCCACCAGCGAGAAAAAATACAACTCACCGGGATAACCTTCCGCTTCCTGAAAGGAGTCAAGCAAGCTGGGAACGAACGGCGACTTTTGCCAACGTTGGATGGTTTCAAATTCACGACTAGCCAATTCGAGCGCCTGTTTATCTTGGCTGGCTGACAAGTCGTAGAGGTGGAGGATCACACGGTCGCGTCTGGTCGGATGCTGTCCCCGATAGACACGATGAAAGGCATCGGACTTGCTCGACAAACGTTCAAGATT
>WOYI011153687.1_pt1 | contig 10642 bp, 12 predicted proteins | sample 6423411 | NCBI WGS metagenome assembly WOYI01 (sample SAMN13441803, study PRJNA592873) | oil field metagenome | biome: oil field; feature: oil-well bore; material: oil-contaminated soil; isolation source: oil-contaminated soil from oil-well borehole | place: Germany: Wietze | collected 2016-10-18 ... | reverse complement strand
GGGGCAAGGTCTTCACCAAACTGATCAAGGAAATCACCGTAGCCGCCAAGATGGGCGGCGGTGACGTCAGCGCTAACCCGCGCTTGCGCCTGGCGATGGAAAAAGCCAAGGGGCAGAGCCTGCCCAAAGACAACATCGACAACGCCATCAAGCGCGGCACGGGTCAGCTCGAGGGCGTGAGCTACGAAGAAATCCGCTACGAAGGCTACGGCATCAACGGCGCGGCGGTGATGGTGGATTGCCTGACGGACAACAAGGTGCGCACCGTCGCCGAGGTGCGCCATGCTTTCGCCAAGCACGGCGGCAACATGGGCACTGACGGCAGCGTGGCCTTCCTTTTCAAGCATTGCGGCCAGATGCTGTTTGCCCCTGGTACGGATGAGGCCAAACTGATGGATGCGGCGATCGAAGCGGGGGCTGATGATGTGGTGACCAATGATGATGGCTCAATCGAAGTGCTCACCCCGCCCAACGATTTTGCCCAGGTAAAAGAGGCGTTGGAGAAAACCGGTTTCAAGCCGGAATTCGGCGACGTGACGATGAAGCCGGAAAACGAAGTCGAGTTTACCGGCGAGGATGCCGTCAAGATGCAAAAACTGCTCGACGCACTGGAGTCGCTCGACGATGTGCAAGAGGTTTACACCACAGCGGTGATTGACGAATGAACCGCGCGGCACGCACCGTGTAATGCAACAAACCAGCTCCGTGTTGCGCATCCTTGGCATTGATCCCGGCTTGCGTTCGACGGGATTTGGCATCATCGAGAAAAAAGCGCATGCGCTGACCTACATTGCCAGCGGTTGCATTAAAACAGATGCAGCACTCGGCTTGCCGCAACGGCTCAAAACACTGCTTGACGGCATTGGCGAAGTCGTCGCCACTTATCAGCCGCAACAGGCAGCGGTTGAAATCATCTTCGTCAATGTCAATCCGCAATCCACGCTGTTGCTGGGCCAGGCGCGCGGCGCAGCCATTTCGGCGCTGGTGCTGGCCAATTTATCCGTCGCGGAATACACCGCACTGCAAGTCAAACAAGCCGTGGTTGGTCACGGCAAGGCAGCCAAGGAACAAGTGCAACAGATGGTCATGCGTCTGCTCAATCTGCCTGGCGCGCCCTCGGCCGATGCGGCGGATGCACTCGCCTGCGCTATCGCTCACGCCCACGGCGGGCAGGGTATGGGCGCACTGGCTACCGCCGGGCGGCGCGTGCGCGGTGGCAGAATGCTTTAACACGGTTCAGGTGACATCCGTCCCATTACAAACAATCCAAGGACATCTATGATCGGCCGTATTACTGGAATCTTGCTGGAAAAAAATCCGCCCTCGGTGACTATCGACGTGCATGGCCTCGGCTATGAAATCGACGTGCCGATGAGCACCTTTTACAACCTGCCCGCAACGGGTGAACAGGTGTCGCTGTTCACCCATCTAGCCATCCGCGAAGACGGCCATTTCTTGTATGGATTTGGCAGTCAGGACGAACGCATGGCCTTTCGCCAGCTGCTCAAGGTGTCCGGCATCGGCGCACGCACGGCGTTATCCGTGTTGTCCGGCATGTCGGTGCATGAACTGGCCCAGGCCATCGCCATGCAAGAAGCCGGGCGTATCATCAAGGTGCCCGGGATCGGTAAGAAAACGGCTGAACGCCTGCTGCTCGAGCTGCGCGACAAACTCCCCAAAACGCTGGCCACAGGCAGCGTAAAAGTCGGCGCTGGTGAGACGGCGAGCAATGCCTCATCGGACATTCTTAATGCATTGCTTGCACTGGGCTATAACGATCGCGAGGCTGTTGCGGCGATGAAAAATCTACCACCGGATTGCTCGGTGTCCGATGGGATTCGTCACGCATTGAAGCTGCTTTCAAAATCAGGCTAAGGCGATAAACATTGATCAAGCCTCGACCAAACCTCGATTAAACTCACGCCATGAGTATTCAGACAGATAATTTTTCGGCACCGCCTGAGCGGTTGATTGCCGCAGTGCCGGAATCCAGCCGCGAAGAAGCACTGGAACGTGCCTTGCGGCCCAAGAAACTGGCAGACTATGTGGGCCAGCAAAAGATTCGCGCTCAGTTGGAGATTTTTATCGAGGCGGCAAAAGCACGCCATGAATCGCTGGATCACGTGTTGCTGTTCGGCCCGCCGGGTTTGGGCAAAACCACGCTGGCGCACATCCTGGCACATGAAATGGGGGTCAACCTGCGCCAGACCTCGGGCCCGGTTTTAGAGCGGGCAGGTGATCTGGCGGCAATTCTGACCAATCTCGAACCCAATGACGTGCTCTTCATCGACGAGATTCATCGCCTCTCGCCCGTCGTGGAAGAAATCCTCTATCCGGCGCTGGAGGATTTTCAGATCGACATCATGATCGGCGAAGGGCCGTCTGCGCGCTCGGTCAAGCTTGATCTGCCACCCTTCACCTTAGTGGGCGCGACTACGCGTGCGGGGATGTTGACCAATCCGCTGCGCGACCGTTTTGGCATCACCGCCCGGCTGGAATTTTATACGCCGGAAGAATTAAGCCTGATCGTGCACCGCTCGGCGCATTTGCTGAACTGCGACATCGTGGATGAAGGCGCAACGGAAATCGCCAAGCGCTCGCGCGGCACACCGCGTATTTCCAACCGATTGCTGCGCCGTGTGCGTGATTTTGCCGAGGTCAAGGCGGATGGCAAAATCACCCGCGCCGTGGCTGACGCCGCACTGACCATGCTGGATGTAGATCATCTGGGCCTGGATGTGATGGATAGAAAACTGCTTTTAGCGATGCTGGAAAAATTCAGCGGTGGCCCGGTGGGCGTGGACAACCTCGCAGCGGCCATTGGCGAAGCACGCGATACCATCGAGGATGTGCTGGAGCCCTACCTGATTCAGCAAGGTTATTTGCAACGCACGCCGCGCGGACGCATAGCAACGCCCGCCATCTGGCGGCATTTCGGACTGGATTCGCCCGACAAACCTGCCACGTCACTATTTGACTAAACCTCATTATGCCTTTGTCAATTCGCGTCTATTACGAAGATACCGATGCCGCTGGCATTGTCTATTACGCAAATTACATGCGCTTTCTCGAACGCGGGCGTACCGAGTTGTTACGCCACCTCGGGCACGAACAGTCGGCGCTGGCAACACGGCAAATAGCTTTCGCGGTACGCTCTGTTCATGCCGAATATCTGAAACCTGCGAAACTTGATGACCTGATCGTGGTCGAAACCGTCGTCGAGTCCGTCGGGCGAGCGCAGGTGATGTTCGCCCAGCAGGTAACGCGTGATGGGGAACAACTGCTGGATGCGAGAATACGTGTAGCCTGCATAGATCCGACGCGTGGCAAACCAGTACCCATGCCGCGTGACATTTATCAACAACTCAAGGCGCTGATGGCTCAACCCAAAGCGGAACTGCCGGAATGAATATTACTCAAGACCTTTCCATCATCGAACTCATCCTTCACGCCAGCCTGGTGGTCAAGCTGGTCATGCTCTTGCTGCTTGGCGTGTCTTTCATGTCCTGGTATTACATCTTCCGCAAAGCCTTTGCCATCCGTGATGCGAAGACCAGAACGGACAAATTCGAACGCGATTTCTGGAGTGGCGGCGACCTGAACGCGCTATACCAAAGCGCCGTCAACAATCGCCACGAAACCGGGGCGCTGGAACGCATTTTTGAATCGGGCTACCGCGAGTTCACCAAGCTGCGCGGGCAAAAAACCCTGGATGCTTCAACCGTTGTCGATGGTGCACGCCGCGCCATGCGCGCCACCTATCAGCGCGAAATTGATGATCTGGAAGCGCATCTGGCGTTTCTCGCCTCGGTGGGTTCGGTCTCACCTTATGTCGGCCTGTTTGGTACGGTATGGGGCATCATGCATGCGTTCCGCGGGCTGGCCAACATGAGCACCGCCACACTCTCTGTTGTCGCCCCTGGCATTGCCGAAGCGCTGGTAGCCACCGCCATCGGGCTCTTCGCGGCAATCCCGGCCGTGGTGGCTTACAACCGCTTCGCGCATCGCGTCGATCGCGTCGCCGTGCGTTTCGAGAGCTTCATGGAGGAATTCTCCAACATTCTGCAACGGCAAACCCGTTAAGCAAGTGTCATTCGGGCTTGCCTGCTGACCTGTTTCACTTGAAATCAACCAGGAGCTGATCATGCAACTCAAAGGAAAAATAGCCATCATTACAGGCGCGGCCAGCGGCATCGGGCGTGAAATCGCATTGACTTATGCACGAGAAGGCGCAACCGTTGCTATCGCCGACATCAATCTGGCCGCTGCACAAAAAGCAGCGGATGAAATCATTGCGGCTGGCGGCAAAGCCCTTGGCGTGGCCATGGACGTGACCGACGAAGCCGCTGTGAATGCGGGCATTGACCAAGTCGCAGCGGCCTTTGGCGGAATCGATATTCTGATATCGAATGCGGGCATTCAAATCGTTAATCCAATTGATCAATTCAGTTATGCCGACTGGAAAAAAATGCTGGCAATTCATCTGGATGGCGCCTTTCTGACCACCAAGGCTGCATTGAAATACATGTACAAAGACAATCGCGGCGGCACAGTGATTTACATGGGATCGGTGCATTCGCACGAAGCCTCGCCGCTCAAGGCCCCCTATGTCAGTGCCAAGCACGCCCTGCTCGGCCTGGCCAAGGTGTTGGCAAAAGAAGGTGCCGCACATAATGTACGCTCGCATGTCATCTGCCCCGGCTTTGTACGCACGCCCTTGGTGGATAAACAAATTCCCGAACAGGCCAAAGAACTGGGAATCAGCGAAGAAGACGTCGTCAAGCGAGTTATGCTCGGCGGCACAGTGGATGGCATTTTCACGACTGTCGAAGATGTCGCGCAAACCGCGCTGTTTCTTGCCACCTTCCCCAGTGCCGCACTCACGGGACAGTCTTTCATTGTCAGCCACGGCTGGTCCATGCAGTAAGGATTCTGCGATGGCGACTCAAGGGAACGGTGGCACAAAAAACAATGGTGAAAATACCGGTCTTGCCGAGTATGAAGTGATCGCGCTGGTCTTGCAGGGCGGGGGGGCGCTGGGCTCTTATCAGGCCGGCGTTTACGAAGGTTTGGCCGAAGCGAATATTCAACCCAATTGGGTTGCCGGTATTTCTATTGGCGCATTGAATGCCGCTATCATTGCCGGCAACCCGCCAGAAAAACGTGTCGACCAATTACGCGGGTTTTGGGAAACCATTTGCCAGCCCCCCCATTTCCCGCCCACGCCGGTTGATTCGGCGCTTGTCAAAACCTGGCCACCGATGATGCGCGAAATGCTCGACATTTGGGAAGCCTCACGAACCATCATGGAAGGCCAGCAGGGGTTCTTTACCCCACGGGTATTTCCCTGGCTGGCTCTGTTTCACAATACACCGGATACCGCGAGTCTTTACGACACGAGCCTCATGCGCGCCACGCTGGAAAAGTTCGCCGATTTCGAGCGCATCAATGATGCGCGCCAGATGCGTGTTTCGGTTGGTGCAGTGAATGTGCGCAATGGAAATTTTGCCTATTTCGACAATACCCAGATTACCTTGCGACCCGAGCATTTCATGGCCTCAGGCGCCTTGCCGCCGGGCTTTGCCGCTGTGGAAATTGATGGCGAATACTATTGGGATGGTGGACTGGTATCGAATACACCGCTGTATCACATACTCACCAACGAGGCGCACAAGGACTCGCTGGTTTTTCAGGTTGATTTATGGAGCGCTCAAGGCGCAGCACCGACAGATTTGATCGAGGTGGCCATTCGACAAAAAGATATTCAGTACTCCAGCCGTACCCGGATGATTACCGAGTACATGGAAAGTACACAAAAATACCGTCGCATGCTGCAAGAACTGATGGCACTGGTACCCGAGGAAAACCGCGACAATGCGTGGTATCAGCGCGCCAACAAAGCATCGTGCGACCGGCGTTTCAATGTGATCCACCTGATTTACAAAGACAAGGGCGAGAGCCACTCCCATTACATGGATTACGAGTTCAGCCCGCTGACCATGCACAATCATTGGCGCACCGGGCTGGATGACGCCCACCATACGCTGGCCCATCCAGAATGGCTGGATTTACCTCCCACCGATAAACCTTTTGTGACCCACGATATGCACCGTCCCACGCCCACCCAAACACGCACAAATCTGCCATGAAACAACGTCGGCTCATGAATGAAATTAATGTCGTGCCCTACATCGATGTGATGTTGGTACTACTCGTCATCTTTATGGTCACCGCGCCCATGCCCCCTGCAGGCAGCGTTAACCTGCCTAGCGTTGGCAAATCAGCGCAGCCGCCAACCGCCCCGCTTGAAGTCATTGTCAAGGCGGATGCCTCGCTTGCCTTGCGCGACCGCGCCAGCGACAGCGCGGAAAAAACCATCACTCGCGCCGAGCTTGCGACCTACATCAAACAATTGCAAATAAAAAACCCGCAGCAACCGGTGCTGATTGCAGGCGACAAAGATGTCAAATATGAAGCCGTGCTCAACGTGATGGACGAACTACAGCGCCAGCAGGTAGAAAAAATCGGCCTGCTGGTGCAACCTGGCAAATGACATTCGATTCCCCTTTTTTGCGCACTGACGACCGCACGGGAAAATACTTTTCCCTGGTGTTGGCCGTGCTGGTGCATGCCCTGCTGGCGGCGCTTTTGTTCTATGGCGTGCACTGGCAAACGCAGATGACAGACGTCGTTGAAGTAGAACTGGTTCGTGCCCCCGTATCACCAGCGCCGACTTTTCACCCAGCGCCCAAAATACAACCCGCACCTGAGCCTGCACTCGAACCCAAGCCCATAGCCGAACCACCCCCTGCGCCATTACCCAAAACGCCCGATATCGCCGTCAAGGAAAAAGTGAAGGAAGTTCCAAAGCCCAAACAACCGCCTGAGCCAAAGCCTGTCGTAGAAACCAAACCCGATATCCCGCCGCGCAAAACGTCTTTTCTCGATCAATTGAAAAAAGAAGCCGAGCAGCTGCTGCAGCGTAAAAAAACCGATGCGGCTACCGAAGACTTAAATAAAGAAAAAGCCGCCAGTGAAGCCAGTGCGCGCAACAAAGCCATGGCGGATTATCTGTCGCGCATTCGCGGCAAAATCAGGGGCAATATCGTGTTGCCCCCCGACGTCAAAGGTAACCCCGAAGCGGTGTTTGATGTCACCCAGTTACCCAGCGGCGAAATTGTCACGGCACGGCTACGCCACTCCTCAGGCAATACCGCGCTGGACGAAGCAATTGAACGTGCTATCCTCAAATCCAACCCCTTACCCAAACCTGGAAAAAGTGATCTTTTTTCGCGGACCCTCGAGCTCAGCTTTCGTCCGCTCGATGAGTAAAGGGCCAAACGGTATAATTCTCTTATGAAGATACAATCTTTTTTTCTTGCCTGTGCTGCCTGCTGTGGACTTTCCATCACAAGTGCTCATGCACAACTCAGGGTCGAGATTACAGGCGCTGGCGCCAATCGCCTGCCGATTGCCATTGCAGACTTTGCTGGCGACAGAGCAATCACTCAAGGACTGACTTCCGTGATTCGCACGGATCTGGATGGCAGTGGCATGTTTCGATTGATCGATGGCGTCGGCACGCTCAGTGACAACCCCAACCCGCCCTTTGCCGATCTCAGACAGCGCGGTGCGGATGCGGTGGCAGGTGGTACGACCATGGCCTCGAACAATGGTCGCTTTGAAACCCGCGTGCGGCTCTCAGATGTCATCAAGCAAAACACGCTGGATATGCAAGCCTACGTGCACACCGGGGCACAGTTACGCGCGACAGCACATCGCATTGCCGATGCGATTTATGAAAAGCTCACCGGTGAGCCGGGTGTTTTTTCAACCCGCATCGCTTATGTCGTGAAAAGCACAGGGCGCTTTGAATTACAAATTGCCGATGCAGATGGTGCCAATGCACAGCCTGCGCTGGCCTCGCGTGAGCCAATCATCTCACCGGCCTGGTCACCCGATGGCAGCAAACTGGCCTATGTTTCTTTTGAAGCCAAAAAACCGATCATCTATATTCACGACCTGGCCACGGCCAAACGTCATGTAGCGGCCAATTTCAAAGGCTCGAACTCTGCGCCGGCCTGGGCGCCTGATGGCAAACGTCTGGCTGTCGTGCTCACCAAAGAGGGTGGCTCACAACTCTTTTTGGTCAATGCCGATGGCAGCGGAGTAAAGCGCCTGGCAAGCTCTTCCGGCATCGATACCGAGCCACGGTTTTCTCCCGATGGCCAGTTCATCTATTTCACCTCTGACCGTGGCGGCAGCCCGCAAATCTACCGCATCGCCGCTACCGGCGGCACAGTCGAGCGTATTACCTTTGACGGCAGTTACAACGTGACAGCGCGCCCTTCGCCGGATGGCAAAAGCCTCGCTTACATTGCACGCAACAATGGCCGCTTTCAGCTCTCGTTAATGGATTTGGCCACCAAGCAAACGCAAATCCTGACGGACTCTTCCAAAGACGAATCCCCCAGCTTCGCCCCCAATGGCCGCATGATTCTGTATGCGACAGAAATTGGCGGGCGAGGTGTATTAGCGGCTGTATCCAGCGACGGCCGCGTCAAGCAAAAACTCTCTGTGCAAGCCGCCGATGTGCGAGAACCTGCCTGGGGCCCGCTGGTCAAATAACCACCATTATTTTTCGCCCATACTTTCAAGGACATCATCATGCGCACTCTCAGCCCTCGCACCCTCACTCTGCTTTCTGCCACATTTCTTGCTTTCTTACTGACTGCGTGCGGCTCACAGCCACCCGCACCAGAGCAAAACCCCTCGGGTGTGGAATCCCGCAGCCCCTCGGTCATCGAGACCACACCGATTTCCCCTGCCACGACGACACCAGGCGAAGCGATCGATCCACTCAGCATGAAGGCCTTGAGAGACCCGAACAGCCCGCTTTCCAAACGCAGCATTTATTTCGACTTTGACAGCTATGTCGTCAAAGACGAATATCAATCGCTGCTGGTGGCGCACAGCAAATTTCTCGCTGCACATGCCAACATGAAAATGCTGATCCAGGGTAATGCCGATGAACGCGGCAGCCGCGAATACAACCTGGCCCTCGGCCAGAAACGCTCAGATGCCATCAAAAAAGCGCTCTCTCTCCTGGGCATTTCCGAAAGCCAGATGGAATCCGTGAGCCTGGGCGAAGAAAAACCAACATGTACTGAAGCCACCGAAGAATGCTGGGCGCAAAATCGCCGCGGGGATATTCTTTACTCAGGTGAATTCTGATGCGTTACGCGTTAACGCTGGCATTGCTGCTCTTGGCAATGCCAGCGCGTGCCGGCCTGTTTAATGACGATCTGGCACGCCAGAACATTGAACAGCTGCGCACTGATGTGACTGCGCTTACCCAGCGCACGGAAACGATCAATAAAAACCAGATCGACTTTGCCAATCAGCTAGAAAGCATCCGTACAGACCTTGCCAAACTGCGTGGCCAACAAGAAGTGATGTCTCACGATCTGGACGCCGCGCAAAAACGACAAAAAGACTTTTATATCGATCTGGATAATCGGCTGCGTAAACTTGAGTCTCCCTCTGCTGAAGCTGGCACGCCCACACCGCCAGCCAAAGTAGATAGCGCAAAAGAAACCCGCGACTATGAAACCGCGCTGAACCTGCTCAAGGCATCGAAGTTCAAAGAAGCCGGCGCAAGTTTTCTTGCATTCAGCGAAGCCTGGCCAAACAGTACCCTGCTGGATTCCGCAACCTACTGGGGCGCCTATGCCCACGCACAGGCCAAAGACCACAAGCAAGCGGCTGCGCTGTTCGAGAAATTTGCTGCCACCTGGCCGCAAGATGAGCGTGCGCCAGATGCCCTCGAAGCGCAGGCAGATAACCTGAAAGCACTCAAAGCCACCAACGCCGCGCGCAACGTGTTGCTAAAGTTGAGCGAAAAATACCCAGCGAGCGATGCGGGGAAACGCGCCAAGCAATCGCTCAAATCCGCCCCCACCAAAAAGAAGTAGCGAGAAACAACCCCCATGTCTGCAGTAACGCTAGCAGTAACAGCAGTAACACTCGCCGCCACCCAGCCCGCCGCACCATCAGTGCGCAGCGACACGCTGCGCATCACGGAAATTTTTCATTCCATTCAAGGTGAATCAAGCCGAGTCGGGCTGCCCACGGTGTTTATTCGCCTCACCGGCTGCCCCTTGCGCTGCACCTGGTGCGACACCGAATATGCCTTCCATGGCGGTGGTGCGATGTCCATTGACGCCATTCTGGCGCAGGTTGCCGAACTCAATTGCGCGACCATTTGCGTCACCGGTGGCGAACCGCTAGCACAAAAAAATTGCCTGCCTCTGCTCGGCGCATTATGCGATGCGGATTATTCCGTCTCGCTGGAAACCAGCGGCGCGCTGGATATCAGCGGTATTGATCCGCGCGTTTCGCGCATCGTGGATATCAAGGCACCCGGTTCGGGCGAGGTGACAAAAAATCGCTGGGAAAATCTCGATTTGCTCACCCCGCACGATGAACTCAAACTGGTTTTGGCATCACGCGAGGATTATGAATGGGCCATGGCGGCGTGTCACCAGCGCCGACTTTTTGCGCGCTGCCCCGTGCTGTTTTCCCCTGTGCAAGGGCAGCTTGAAGCGGGGCAGCTCGCGCAATGGATTATTGACGACAAGCT
>WOYI010008118.1_pt1 | contig 10642 bp, 6 predicted proteins | sample 6423411 | NCBI WGS metagenome assembly WOYI01 (sample SAMN13441803, study PRJNA592873) | oil field metagenome | biome: oil field; feature: oil-well bore; material: oil-contaminated soil; isolation source: oil-contaminated soil from oil-well borehole | place: Germany: Wietze | collected 2016-10-18 ... | reverse complement strand
CCTTCATTTCCTGCTGCAACGTCCGGGCTTCATTCCCGGCGGCAGCGGCATAGTCTTCCCGGTTAGAAGCATAAATGATCCCCCGCGATGAATTAACCAGTAATCCGCATTGCTTGTTCATTCCATACCTGCAGACTTCCTCAAGATATCCTCCCTGTGCTCCCAGGCCGGGTACCAACAGAAAATGATTGGGTACAATCTTGCGCACATCTTCAAACAACTGTCCCCGTGTGGCGCCTACCACATACATCATCTGTTCATCGGTGCCCCATTGTTGGGAGATACGCAACACCTTCTCGAACAGACGCTCTCCCTTTTCATCGGTCGTCAGCTGAAAGTCATGTGATCCTTCGTTGCTGGTGAGCACCAGCAGGATCACCCACCGTTCAGGATAAAGCAGAAAAGGCTTTACGCTATCCTCACCCATGTAGGGAGCCACGGTAACGGCATCGAGCTTCATCTCGTCGAAGAAGGATCGGGCGTACATTTCACTGGTGTTCCCGATATCTCCCCGTTTGGCATCTGCAATAATGAACTGCTGCGGGTAGCGTTGGCGGATATAAGCCACCGTCTTCTCAAATGCGAGCCATCCTTTCACACCCATGCTTTCATAGAATGCCAGATTTGGTTTGTAGGCAACACAATAGGGAGCTGTAGCATCGATGATGGCTTTGTTGAATGTATAAAGCGGATCATCGGCTTCGAGCAGATGTTCGGGAATCTTTTTTATATCGCTATCCAGTCCCACGCAGAGGAAGGACTGTTTTTGCCGTATCTGTTCAAAAAGTTGTTGTTTTGTCATATCTTGTCAGTTTGAAACATCCATTACTTCCAGGTGCCAGGCATCTGCTTTATTTTTGGTAATATTTTTTATGAGAACCAATTTTCTACCATCGCTCGTTGAGAATACATACGGAGCCATTGTCTTATAGTAATCCTGAACACCATTATAAGTAGTAACATAATCACCCGGTTCTATTCGCTGCTTCAGATCAAATGTTTTCGCATCAAATTGCATGATAACCCCTTTATATTCAAAAACATCCTGATCATAATAGGAATATGAACTCCAGATAGATGATGTGGCAGAAGAAAAAGACAAATGAAGAAACCGCTGATCAGGCAGATCGTCGTACTTTAAACTTCCCAAAGAATAGAGGGTACTTCCCGTATTTTCATCGGGAAGCCTGTGTATATAATTCTCAGGAATAAATAAATATCTTTCTTCGGGGATGATGGTAGTTCTGTTATCTATCATAAATAACCAATAATTCGTGTTCTTTAAATTTGAAGGATCAGAAGTATCGATTAAATAAATCCCCATATTATACGTATCAGCCAACAGCAAGTGTGGTTTATTTTTTATTTTCAGGATAATATTTGCATGAATTTTAATATTATATTCCGGCCTGTTGATAATTTCTTCTTTTATCGTATTGTTTACGGTATTATACGAATAAATCTCACGCTCGATGTTCGATAAATAGTAGTATTGATTGTCACCGTCGACAATATCAATGACTGTAAAATTCAACATAACTTTCTGCAGCGAAGATAAACTGGATTTTTCCAGAATGTCTAACTGTCCGCTTTCTCCAATCAGAATTTTTTGTTCATCAGCAGATAAGGCCAGCGAGTGCGGATTACGCTCCAAAACTTTTTCTGTTTTGGTTTGATTTAGGGCATTAAAGGCGATTATTTTTGCCGGATTTTGGGTTATAAAGTATACAGTATTTGTATTCTCGTCAAACGCGACTCCGACAACTTTACCCTCTATGGGAATCATTGTAGCAGGATTTTCATACGTCCTTTTTCGAATTTTCACAGTAATTTTCAAGACAGGGTTTGTTACATCGGAAGTTTCAAAAATAATTTCACCTTCATGAATCCCGGGACTTAGATTGGAAACGTCAGGAACAATCGCATAGGTATCATAATCGTTCATTCCCAAATACATCACATCTCCTGTCTCCAGAAATTTTTCTGACAGATATGGCTCCCTGAGTTTCAGCCAGGAAGGTTTGCTGGTAAGACGATAGTAAAGGATTCCGTTATCCGGATTTCCTATTTGGAAGTTTTGTTCCCGATAGTCTGTATCGAAATCTATCAGATTGTCTGAAATTTCTGCCCTTGGGGTACCGAGGTTAAGATGGACTACGGGGATGGACAATAGTCCGAAATCACTGATATGTAAAATAATTTCACCCAAATCAACAGGTTCAGGACTGACCTGTGAATCAAAGGCATCTACTTTTATGGTAAAAGACAATTTTCCCGATTCATCGATATGTCCATCAAAAGTTTCGAGATGAATAATTTTTGGATACTGGAGAACTTTAAAATCTTTGTTTTTGAGGTCGCCCAGGGTAACGGAAACTTCGCTGAACATGGTGGTTGGTTCCACAAATAAATATGTATCAAGATTATAACCATCTACCTGTTTCTTGTTTTCCTCCAAAAAATCGTTGCTGCACGAGGAAATGGTCAATAACAGTAAAACAGTAAGGATAGGAGTTCTGGTATTTTTCATAACGATTATTGATTGATATAATAACGCAGACCGGTATTTAGATTGAGATTTGATACATTGATGTTATCTTCTTTTCCCAATTTTCTTACTTCGGTATTGATCCCATCCGTTACCTTGACCTTGTAAAAATTGGTCCAGAAAAATGCCGCATTCAATCCCCATGAAAAATTTGAATTCATGAAATATTCAATGCCCATCTCGTAATTCACGCCGTACGCATTGCCCGTAATCAAAAAATTATTCATGAACATACTGCTCTCATCCCGTAAGCGTGCATACCCACCCGAAGAGGAAGCAAAAAACTGGAATTTGTCTTCATTCCCAAACCTTAGTTGACCCGATACGGAAAGTCCGATAAAATTAACATACATGTTCTCCGACACATCACCCACAACATAGTGTTGATTGTCCGAAACATCCATGATAATATCGGTCGTCCTTGCCGACGAGGTGTTGAAAATATATTTCACACCCAATCCCCAGTCTTTAAACAAATAATGTACATCAGTATTTAATGACGGTGTCCATCGCAAATCATCGTTAAATTGTTTTATTTTTTCGGTATTTACGATGGAACTTGTACTGCTCGTATTTCCTTCCGCTATCATATAACCCAGACCGCCCGATGCACTGAAGCGAAAGCGGGGAGTTTTAAACTCAGTTTGGGCAGACAGCGAAAATAACAAGTTCACCAGCAGACAAACTGTAATGAGTAGTTTTCGTTTCATGAACTGAATGGTATTAATTTGATATATTTTTCTTGATACATGCCATGAGGTGATGGGTATTGTCACTTTGCTTAAAATTCAAAGGAACTATAATTCGGCTTCCTTCATTCGTTCTGCATTTTCACTCACCATCAACCGATCGATCACCCCCTGGATATCTCCGTCCATAAAAGCAGTGAGATTGTAGATGGTGTAGTTGATCCGATGATCGGTGATGCGTCCCTGGGGATAGTTATAGGTTCGGATCTTGGCAGAGCGGTCGCCCGTCGATACCATGGTCTTCCGGCGGGAAGCGATGTCACCCTGCCTTTTGGTGAGTTCCCTATCGTAGAGTTTTGTACGCAGCATCTGCATGGCCAGTTCCCTGTTCTGCAATTGTGAGCGGGCCTGCTGACAGACGACCACAATACCGGTGGGTTTGTGCGTCAGCTGCACCTTTGTTTCTACCTTGTTTACGTTCTGTCCCCCGGCACCGCTGGAGCGGGCTGTATGGAAATCGATATCGGCCGGATTGAGTTCCACATCAAATTCCTCTGCTTCGGGCAACACAGCCACCGTGGCAGCCGATGTATGTACCCGTCCCTGTGTTTCTGTCTGCGGCACCCGCTGAACGCGGTGCACGCCAGATTCATATTTTAACGTACCATATACATCGGTGCCGGCAACCGTAAAGATAATCTCCTTGTATCCGCCGGCAGTCCCTTCGGTATAGCTGACCAATTCGGTTTTCCATCCTTTGCTTTCACAGTATCGGGTATACATCTTGTAAAGATCACCGGCAAAGATAGCTGCTTCATCGCCCCCGGTACCTCCCCTGATCTCCATAACCACGTTTTTCGCATCCTCCGGGTCGGCAGGAATGAGCAACAACTTGATCTTTTCTTCCAGTTGGGGCAACATGGCGGTATTATGGTTGAGTTCCTCACTGGCAAGTTGCCGCAGGTCGGGATCCGACTCATTAGCAAGGATATTTTTGGCTTCTGAAACGCTGTCGAGTGCATTTTTGTACTGGGAGCGTACCTCCATAATCTTTTGCAGATCGCTGTATTCTTTGTTCAGCTTCACATAACGATCCATATCCGACACCACGGCCGGATCGGTGATCAATGTACCCACTTCTTCAAAGCGCGTGACAAGATGTTGTAATTTATCGAGTAATGAGTTGTCTGACATACCTGTGAACCTACAATGTTTACAGAAACTTGAAACGACCGAATTCGCTTTCGATCACCAGTTCCCGCACATGCGATTTTTCAACAAAGCCAACAATCCGGGCATCTACATGAAACGATTTGGAAATATCAATTACACGCCGGGCGTGCTCTTCAGGAAGATAGAGTTCCATCCGGTGACCCATGTTGAATACTTTATACATCTCTTTCCAATCGGTTCCGGACTGTTTTTGTATGAGGTCGAACAGGGGAGGAACCGGAAAAAGATGATTCTTCACCACTTTCAGATTATCTCCCAGAAAGTGCAGAATTTTGGTTTGTGCACCCCCGGAACAGTGGATCATGCCATGAATATTCTCCTTTAACTCTCTGATTATCTGTAATATAACAGGTGAATAGGTGCGGGTGGGGGAGAGTACCAGTTTTCCCGCTTCCATGCCCAGTTCTTCAACCTCATCCGTCAGATGAAGCTTGCCAGAATATACCAAATCGGCCGGTATGGAGGCATCATAGCTTTCCGGATATTTTTGTGCCAGATAGTTGGCAAACACATCATGACGCGCCGATGTAAGCCCATTGCTGCCCATACCGCCGTTATATTCCTTTTCGTAAGTGGCTTGTCCCGATGAGGAAAGTCCCACAATTACATCTCCGGCCTGAATGCGGGCATTGTCGATCACATCGGAGCGTTTCATGCGACAGGTCACGGTACTGTCCACGATGATTGTCCGCACCAGATCACCCACGTCGGCTGTTTCTCCGCCGGTAGGATAAATATGTACGCCAAGCGAGGAAAGTTCTTCACACAACTCGTTGGTGGCGTTGATAATGGTAGAAATAACTTCTCCGGGTATCAGGTTTTTATTTCTGCCGATGGTGGAAGATACCAAAATGTTATCCGTGGCGCCCACACAGATCAGGTCGTCCACGTTCATAATCAATGCATCCCGGGCAATCCCTTTCCAGACGGAGAGATCGCCGGTTTCCCGCCAATAAACGTACGCCAGCGACGATTTGGTACCGGCACCGTCCGCATGCATGATATTGCAATAGGCAGGATCGTTTCCCAAGTAATCCGGAATGATTTTACAGAATGCCATGGGGAAAATTCCCTTGTCGATGTTTTTAATGGCGTTATGCACATCTTCTTTCGATGCGGATACACCGCGCTGATTGTATCGTTGGTTGTTCATTGTTGCTCAATTCCTGAATAAGTGCAAATGAAATGCGCTGATGAAGCAGTTTGTGATAATTTTCGCTGCAAAGATAATAAATATACCATTCAACCGGGGTCATTGATACCGAAAAATACAACCGTAACCATGATTCAATACACACGATCACAACGATCCGAAAATCCGAGGGACTTTAAAAACACAATGATCAGAAAAAAATAACCCAAAATTCCTATAATAACTATTATGTTTAATAACAACAGGAGTTTCAAAAGATCAGCTGCATCCGATATCGGAAAGTCCCCTTCTTTTATTAGAAAATCCCCTTCTTTTATTGGCAAAAAAAAGTGGTACCTTTTCTGGATACCACTCTTCTTTACGCAAAAATCCGGAACGAGAGTTCAGAGATTCAATTCTTTCTCCACGGCTTCCAGTTCAGTCGCTTTGTCAACGCCCATGTTACTCAGATTGTAATATACGTTGCGTAATTTAAGCAAAGCCGGTTCAAGTTCTTTCTTTTCGGCATTGCGTTCTCTGAGCAGTTGTGTATATTTTTCCAATGATGGCAATGATTTCTGATAGAGTTCAATGACTATCTTGTCATTGGCGACCTGTTGTTGTCTGTCAGTCAGCAACGCTGTTTTTTCCTTGAGATTCTGCGCCTGGAGTATATAGTTTACGGCGATAGCTTCGAGGGCTCTTTCGCAGTTGGGATCCTGTGCCAGTGCCTTGTTGTATTCAGCTTCTGCAGCGGCATAATCGCCATTTTCAGCCAATAATGCACCTTTCACACTGTTCAGATCACAGGCGTTGGCAGGATCATTCTTAATGGCCTGGTCGAGATAATCCATCGCTTTTTGGGTATCTCCCTGACGGATATATACATTGATGAGATTGGGAATGAAATATTTACTGGTTGGAAATCTTTCAGCGCCAAGGTTCAATATTTCGAGGTATTTGGCAGAATCCCCCAAATTTACATATTCGCTGGCCATCAGTTCATAGATATCGCTCTCCTTGTAGGCACTGTTCTCGATGAAAGGTTCTTTTGCTGCGCGTTCCAGCATGGCCAGTGCCCGCGGGTGATCCTCAGCCTGAATGGCCGTGATGATGGCGTAATATTTGATTGTCTGATAGGTACTGTCTAAGACAAACGCATCTTTTTGATCTGCAAACATGGGCAAGGAAGGAATGTCCCAGTAAATCTGGAAGCAATCGGCGGCTTTCTTGTAGTCTTTTTGTTCGTTATAGTAAACCCCGCCATTGATATAAAACGGATGATTGGCACGCAGAATGCCGGCAATGTCTTTCCGGAACTTGTTGTTTACTTTACCTTTTTCATTGGGAAGCTCACCCAGTGAATCCGCTTTCACGTAAGGAGTATAAGAATCATAGAGGCCATCGTACATGACTTTATCATTCGATTCCTTGCCGAGCATGGCATTTGTCCTTTCGTTATCGAAAGCTTTATTACCGATGTCGCCCATCACTTTCCATGTTTCCGGATCGTTGGCTGTTTCCGGATGAGTGGTCGCTTGTTTGATAAGCGTGAGGGCTTCATTTAAATCGTTTCGTCCCAACGCTCTTTTGGCATCTTTTAAGGCCGATTTTTGGGCAAAGATACTCCCTGCAGAAAAAACGGCAATCATAGTAAGGAATAAGATTTTTCTCATTTTTCTCATTTTTTTAATGTGATTAAATTGATGTTATTTAATACGTTATTTTATTTTTTGTAGGTGTAATGAACTTGCTTCATCATGTCCTTGCCGGTAAATGATCTTGAAGCTCATTTCAGTTTTTGTTTGTTATTGACTTTGACTGATATTTTGCAAAAAGTTTAATCGGTTTGACTGCCATTGGGTTCTTCAGTGGGCGTTTCCTCATCCAAAACTTCGCTGTTTACCTTGCAAACAGAGGCTATCTGATCGTTTCTTTTTTCCAAATTAATAAGGCGCACTCCCTGAGTAGCTCGTCCCATGATGCGAATATCGGAAATATTCAGACGTATGGTAATACCCGATTTGTTAATTATCATTAAATCATTATCATCTGATACACTCTTGATAGCCACCAGCTTCCCTGTTTTTTCTGTAACATTCAGTGTTTTAACACCTTTTCCGCCTCTTCGGGTGATTCGATATACCGGTTCCCCATCTTCGTCATCGAGATGGGTTCTTTTTCCGTAGCCCTGCTCTGATACCACCAAAATGGTATTTTCTGAATGGGGATTCATACAGATCATCCCGATGATACAATCTTCCCCATCTTCGTCGAGTGTCATCCCCCGGACTCCCGTGGCAGTCCTCCCCATCGGACGTACATCCTCCTCCTTGAAGCGGACGGCACGCCCGTTCCGGTTTGCCAGGATCACATGCTGATTACCATCGGTCAGGCGTACAGAGATTACCTGATCGTCATCCCGGATGGTGATGGCATTCACTCCATTCTGTCTTGGCCGGGAATACGCTTCAAGTAAGGTTTTCTTTACGATGCCCTCTTTGGTACAAAACATCAGGTAGTGTGAGTTGATATAGTCCTCGTCTGTCAGTGTATCCACCCGTACGAAGGCTGTTACGCTATCGTCTGAATCGATATTCAGCAGATTTTGGATAGCACGTCCTTTGGAGTTCTTGGTTCCTTCGGGAATTTCGTAGACACGCAGCCAGTAACATTTTCCTTTTTGGGTAAAGAAAAGCATGTAGTTGTGAGTAGTAGCCGGATAAATGTACTCTACAAAATCTTCTTCCCGGGTATCGGATCCCTTGGCCCCTACTCCTCCCCGGTTTTGGGCGTGAAACTCAGTGAGCGGAGTGCGCTTGATGTAGCCCATGTGTGAAATGGTGATCACCATTTCATCGTTGGCATAAAAATCCTCCGGATTCATTTCTTCCGAAGCGAAGATGATCTCCGAACGGCGTTCATCGCCATATTTATCCCGGATCTCAATCAGTTCATCTTTGATTACCTGCATGCGTAACTCCTCATTATTCAGAATGGCGTTCAGGCGGGCGATCTGTTTCTGTATTTCCTCATATTCGGCATGGAGTTTATCCTGCTCCAGACCGGTCAACTGTCTCAACCGCATCTCCACGATCGCACGCGATTGTATGTCGCTGAGTGAAAAGCGCTCCATCAGACGTTGAATAGCTTCCTGGGGCGTAGATGATCCGCGAATGATGGCTATCACCTCGTCGATATTGTCCGAGGCAATGATCAGCCCCTCAAGAATATGGGCACGTTCTTCGGCCTTACGCAATTCATAGCGGGTACGCCGTATCACCACATCGTGTCGGTGTTCCACAAAAAGCTCGATCATCCGTTTGAGGGTGAGCAGTTCGGGGCGACCCTTCACCAGCGCGATGTTGTTTACAGCGAAAGAGGATTGGAGTGCGGTGAGTTTGTATAGTTTGTTGAGCACAACGTTTGCATTCCCGTCGCGTTTGATATCCACTACAATGCGCATTCCTTCCCGGTCGGACTCATCATTGACATTGGAGATACCTTCAATCTTTTTTTCGTTCACCAGATCAGCTATGTGTTTGATAAGATCGGCTTTATTGACCATATAGGGTATCTCGGAGATGATAATCTTGTCGTGTGTCTTCCCCGACTCTATCTCTGCCTTGCCACGCATCACAATGCGACCCCTGCCTGTCTCAAATGCCTCTTCCACGCCTTTATACCCATATATATAGGCACCGGTAGGAAAATCAGGTGCTTTGATATGTTGCATCAATCCCTTGGTATCAATTTCACGATTGTCGATGTAGGCGATGATGCCGTTGATGCACTCGGTGAGATTATGGGGGGCTATATTGGTGGCCATACCTACGGCAATACCCGATGATCCGTTGATAAGCAGATTGGGAATACGGGTGGGAAGGACAGTCGGCTCAAGCAGGGTGTCATCGAAATTCAATTGAAAATCAACCGTTTCCTTGTCGATATCCCGCAACATCTCTTCCGCAAGCCGGTTTAACCTTGCCTCGGTATACCGCATGGCAGCGGGACTATCTCCGTCCACACTTCCCATGTTTCCCTGTCCGTCTATCAGTGTGTAGCGCATGCTCCAGTCCTGTGCCAGTCGCACCATGGCTCCATAGACCGATGAGTCACCATGCGGGTGATACTTACCCAGTACCTCACCCACGATTCTGGCCGATTTCTTATGGGGTTTATCGGGGGTATTGCCCAGTTCCGACATGCCAAATAGAATACGCCTGTGCACCGGTTTGAACCCGTCGCGCACATCGGGCAACGCACGTGAAACGATCACAGACATCGAATAATCGATGTATGACGATTTCATTTCATCTTCGATATTGATCTTGATGATTCTGTCTTCCTGATCAGTCATATTAAAATGTGATTTTTCTCTTCAACAATTATCTATATGTAGCTAATTAAGAGGTAAATATGTATTTTTAACTTTTCACCTTTTCAATATACTAAGATACTGCTTTTCTTTGGATTTAACAAAAAACAGGGAGACATTTGCTCCCTGTTTTAATCTTTTTTATAGGCCCTGTTTACCGTGACAGTTTTTGTATTTTTTTCCGCTGCCACAGGGACAAGGATCGTTTCGACCTACTTTTTTCTCGACACGGATTGGTTCGAGTTTCTGTGGCTGACGCTGTGGAGTTGCTCTGCCATTTTCTCCTCTGGCCGGCAGATTATCTGTTTCCTCTTTCTGCGTACGGTATTTACTATAGTCAGCCTTCCGCTCGGGAGCAGCCTGCCGTACGCTGGCCGGATCCTTTATCGGTATCTGTCCGCGCATGAGGATGGAGACAGCTTTGGAGTTGATATCGTTAATCATGCTCCGGAAGAGATTGAATGACTCCAGTTTATAAATCAACAGAGGGTCCTTCTGTTCATAGCTGGCATTCTGAACGGATTGACGCAACTCATCCATTTCGCGGAGATGCTCTTTCCAATCCTCGTCAATGGTATGAAGTAAAATCGATTTTTCAAATGCTTTTACCAATGCTTTCGAACTCGATTCATAAGCCTCCTTCAGATTGCAGGCAATATTGT
>WOYI010164906.1_pt2 | contig 10653 bp, 11 predicted proteins | sample 6423411 | NCBI WGS metagenome assembly WOYI01 (sample SAMN13441803, study PRJNA592873) | oil field metagenome | biome: oil field; feature: oil-well bore; material: oil-contaminated soil; isolation source: oil-contaminated soil from oil-well borehole | place: Germany: Wietze | collected 2016-10-18 ... | reverse complement strand
ACGGTCATGCCGGTATGCCAGGGGTGTGCTTCAGTGTTGACTTTGATCACAGTTTCGGTTCAATCACTTCCAGCAATTGCGGCAGATCCATACCAATTGCTTTTAACCTCTCGGGTGTGGGAATGCCGTTGCTTGTCCAGCCGCGGCGCCGATAGACCGCGTCCATCAGTTGTTCATATTGGTCTTCGCGGTAGCGTCGGGTGGCAGCAATTTTTTCGTCCAAACTCATCGTTTCGGGGTTGAGACCTTGCAGCTCCTGCAACTGCTTGTCATAAAGCTCTTGCCGTGAAAGGTATTCTTCAGGACTGACCGGACCAATTGAGCGATAGGGAGGGTAATCGTCCTTTCGTTCGCCTTTGCCCATGCGTACGCTGAACACGCGTTGGAACTGGTAAACACGTTCGGATTGCAAAATTATTTCATCTTTATCGATATTCTTTCCTGTAACAGCATTAAAAATGTCGACGTAATTCTGCACGTGCTCCGGTACTTTGGCTGGGGAATCGGTTTTGTAGTTATCAGCAGGAACGATGTCGTTCCAGGGCAGTTTGCACAAACCCACCAGACCAAACCAGGTGCGGAACATGGGGAAGTAATAGAGCGCGTTGGCTTTGTCTTCAAAAGTTGGTATTTGTTTATTGACCATGTCCATAAAGATCAGCCAGGCTTCGTCGTGCTGGGGACCCTTGGTAGCCATGGCAAAGCCGCCTTGTTGCGCGAGACTTTCCTTGTGAGAATACTCAGCATATTCCAGTCCCTTAGTCTCCATGGCGATATCTTGCAATAGCTCGGCATCGGCGCCAAATTCTTCGACGAAGATTTTCTTTAAATTGCGGGTGCCCAAACCAACCAACTTACCGAAACCTTCCCCGCGAGACATCTGGTGCATAAGTTCCAGTGAGGCAGAAGCATTACCGAAGCGCAGATCCAGCCCGCCGGTGTGCTCGGGGCCGATCTGCTCGCGTTCGTAACATTCCATGATGAAAGCAACCGTGGTGGCATACGAAATCAGGTCTATGCCGTAGGTGTCGCAATAAAAGTTTTGTTCCAGGATGGCTTGCGGATCAAAGATGCCCAGGTTTGCGCCTAACCCGGCTACACATTCGTATTCGGGTCCGTCCACGGTCACACGTTCGCCTGCATAGGGACCACTTGTGAGTAAGAAATGATCAGCACACTTGGCGCAAGCCATGGTGCAGCCATACCAGCAGCCATCATGCAGACCCTGGGTCAGCCATTCGTTGATAAACACATCCGGGGAGATTTTTACAACTTCAGGATCGCCGCCGGTTTGGAAGTTGCGCGTAGGCAACAGGTCATACTGGCTCATGATCATAACTGTGTTTGCAGTACCAATCTTACGCATACCGTTTTGCTTTTGGTCCAGGTCATGCATTTCTTTGTGGTATTTCACCCCCACTTTATTGATGGTGGAGATATCGGCAACATTGTTGAGATTCGGTTTGATGCCCTTATATTTGACTACCAAAGCCTTTACTTTCTTATTGCGCAAAATCGTTCCCAAACCTCCACGGGCGGCTTGCTTGTAACGGCAGAGTTTGCGGCGGGGATCATAAAAAGAAAAATTGAGCATACCCATGAAGCCGTGTTTGGCAGCGCTGCCAGTGCAAACGACAGAGATGTTGACTTTATCATCCTCATCCACGGCGTATTTGCTGGTAAGCGCTTCTGCCAGCAAGTGGGTATCTTCTGGGTATTCTTCGGCATCTTCGATCTGGATAATACCGTTATTGCCATCAATAAAAATCAGGATATCTTTTTCGGACTTGCCTTGCAGTTCAAAAGCATCCCAGCCAGAGAATTTGAGCAGCGGTCCAAAGTAACCACCAGCGTTGCTGTCGATCGGGATGCCAGTCAGGGGGGAGATAGCGCAGACCAGGGTTTTACCGGTACCTGAATATTGGGTGATGCCGCCCAAAGGACCGACGCTCATCACAATTTCGTTCTCAGGAGAATCCCAGCGGGTTTGTGGTGTGACCGCATTCCAGAGATACCATAGGTCAAACCCTTTTCCGCCGGTGAATTTCTCTTTCATGAAGTCAGTGACCACTTTTTCTTCGATGCGAAGATCAGATACGTTAATGTAAAGAGATTTTCCTGAATATCCACGCTCAATTTTCGCGGGTGTGTAATTGTATTCTTTGATGATAGTTCCCATTATTTCTCCCTAACCTGGCTCACCAGGACCTCCAACGCGCCAGTAGGACACGCATTAGTGCAAATGTTGCAGGCAATGCACTTGAAGGGCACTTCCAGGTCATCTGCATAAAACATTACCAGTTCTGAACAATAGCCAACACAACCGAGGCAGCCAACACACTTCTTTTTGTCGATGCGTACCACCCCGTTTCGGTCGCGGTAGATGGCGTTGGCAGTGCACATATTGATGCATTCACCGCATTGGGTGCATTTTCGAGCTCTGAAACTGTTGTCATTATTAATAATACGTATGGCGGAGTAATTGGGATCGTTGGTTTTGAAGTAGGCTTGCGAGCACGCCACTTCACAATCCAGGCAGCCAGTACAAAGCTCCTGCTTGTGGGTGAGTACTTTCATTAAAGTCGTCCTTTCTTGTTTACTACGGTCAATTGTAAGGAGGGTGTGGGTTTCCGTCAACACACAGAACGAAAAAAGGGGGAATGAATAATCCCAAATTACCTGGCAGTATTACTCAAAAAATGAGGCTGACCAATAGCCAGCCTCTTCTTTGAGCATTAAAAGATTCTTGAGTTTTGAATGTGGTTTTTACAGTCTAAACCAGATAGGGCAGGATTGAACCCAGATTCTCAAACATACCACGGAAGATCGCGATCCCACCGCCAAACACAAGCAACACCGGCAGGATGACACATATGCACAGGACCAGTAAGATGATCAGAATGATCGCCCAAACTGGAAATTCTTTTTTCTTGTTTTCGCTCTTTTGGGAATCTACGATGTGATCAGATCGTATAGCGCGGACATCCTCAGCAGTGATCGTTGGTCCGATCATTTCGGGTCCGAAACCAAGCGGAGAGGATGCGAACTCTGCTGCTGAAAGAGGGTTAAGTTTCGCTTCTGGTTCGCAACATTCATTTGAAATATCAGGAACGTATTCGTTGCCATAGGTATGCTCATGCTCAGGTATAACCTCAGCAGCTTCCTCCTTGACCTCGCTCCATGTTCCAGGGACAGTTTCGACAGTTTCTTCAATGGTTTCGGAGACATCAGGCTGAGCCTCTTCAACCTGATCCCAGGCGTTTTCTGCAACCTGGCTGGTTTGTTCTGCAGCTGTTTCTGCCGCTTCCTCAACCTGATCCCAAGTGTTTTTTGTTACTTGATTGAATTGATCTCCAGCCTGCTCAAGGTTTTCTTCAACACTATCCCAGACGTTTTCTATTCCCTGATTCAGGTTTTCTGCTGCCTCATTTGCCGCATCGGCAGTATTATCAGCGAACTCATCAGCTTTATCGTCAAAATTCTCATCCATCACAACCTTCATTCTGATTGAATACAAAAATTTATCTAATTATAGCCGAAAAAAACCTTTTAATCTCATGTTTAAGGTAAATGTTTAAGGTAAATGTTTAAGGTAAAACTGTTAAGGTAAAACAGAAATACGAAAACAGTTCAAAAACCGCATCAAAATTATCATCTTGATATTATCAATCTTGCTATAATAATCACCGAAAGGCATGTATCTATGAAAAAATTTATGGATGAATTTAGAAAATTCATTACGAAGGGAAATGCTTTTGACCTGGCGGTAGGCGTTATCATCGGCAGCGCATTTGGGAAAATTATCAATTCCCTTGTGGCAGATATCATTATGCCCCCAATTGGTATGCTCCTTGGTAATGTAGATTTTACCAACTTGTATGTACAGCTCAATAAGGCGGCAGTCAGCCTTCCGAAAAGTACACCTCTTTCGGTAGCACAAGAACAAGGCGCGGTTGTTTTTGCTTACGGTTCATTCTTGATGACGATCATCAACTTCCTGGTCATTGCATTCTTTATCTTTCTGGTAGTCAAAGCAATCAACAAACTGCGTGATCTGAACAAGAAAGAGGAAGTAGCCGCAGCTCCTCCGACCAAGGTTTGCCCTTTTTGCAAGACAGAGATTCCCTTTGAGGCAACCCGCTGCCCCCATTGCACATCGCAGTTGGATTAATTCCCCTTTCTAAAAAAACTAAACGGGCTGTCAAAGGCCGCCCGTTTATCGTCAGTGGACGTGTTAAAATCATTCAATGGAAAACACAATCTACTTTGGGGACAACCTGAAACTGCTGGAAACGCTGCCAGAGAATAGTGTTGATCTGATCTATATCGATCCGCCTTTCAACACGGGCAAAATCCAGGCGCGAAAGCGTGTACGCACGGTACGCGTTCAAGACGGCGAGGGGGATCGCAAAGGTTTTGGGGGCAATTCTTATCAGACTGAAATCGTGGGCGAAGGCGATTACAACGATGCTTTTATCGACTTCGAGTCATTTTTACGACCCCGGCTTGAGCAAGCCTACAGAATTTTGAAAGCTGATGGCAGTTTTTATTTCCATATCGATTACCGGGAAGCGCATTACTGCAAAATTACCCTGGACCAGATCTTCGGCAGAGAGAATTTCATCAACGAGATCATCTGGGCTTACGATTTTGGCGGGCGTGCAAAAGATCGCTGGCCAGCCAAACACGATACCATCTTTTTTTACGCCAAAGACCAGCGTAACTTTACTTTTAACCTTGAAGATATCGACCGAATTCCCTATATGGCACCCGGTTTGGTCGGTCAGGAAAAAGCAGCCAGAGGCAAACTTCCCACCGATACCTGGTGGCACACCATCGTAGGAACCAACAGCCACGAAAAGACAGGCTACCCAACCCAGAAGCCCCTTGGCATCCTGGAAAGGATCGTGCGCGCTTCTTCTGACCCGGGTGATCTGGTGTTGGATTTTTTTGCCGGAAGCGGTACGACCGGTCAGGCTTGCCTGAACCTGGGCAGGAAATTTATCCTCTGCGACAGCAACCCTCTGGCAATTGAAGTAATGAAAAAACGTTTTGCGGAACAAACCGACATCAATTGGGAGCAATTATGAACTTCGAAGAATTGGCAGAGTGGTATCCGATTTTAAACTTTGACCCTGATCAAAACCCGATTATCAACCCACCTCAAGGTGAAGTACTACCTGCAAAAATTGTGATCTGCTTTTTCAAGGATGTAGTTGAGAAGGTTGCCAGTGAATACCAGTCCGAGATCGTGCACACCTTCCGCTCAGAAGGCGGGCTCCACCCAGTTTATGAGATTGAGTATAAGGGTGAAAGAATCGCTTTTTTCCAACCCGGTGTCGGTGCTGCACTCGGAGGAGCTTTGATCGATGAAACCATTGGCTTGGGTGCGCGTTTTGTGATTGCCTGTGGGGGCTGCGGAGTATTAGACAAAGACATTGCAGTCGGGCACGTCTTGCTGCCAACCGCTGCCTATCGCGAGGAAGGTGCTTCTTATCACTATCTGCCTCCATCGGCAACAGTTGAAATCGAACCTGGCGTATTGGACGTGATGGAAACAGTTTTGCTCGAGCACAAAATCGAGTATTTGAAAACCAAGACCTGGACAACAGACGGTTATTATCGTGAAACTTTGGGAAAAACAGCTTACTACAAGGCAAAAGGCTGCCTGGCTGTTGAAATGGAAATGTCAGCTCTGGCTGCTGTGGCAAAATTCAGAGGGGTAAAGTTCGGACAATACTTATATGCCGGTGATACTGTTGTACCGGAGGGGTGGGACAAGCGCGGATGGGTTGACCGTACTGATGTGCGCGAAGTATTGTTTTGGTTGTCTGTGGAAGCCTGCCTGAAATTGGAAGAGGAGTCGTAAATGCCGGTTATTGAGAAAGAAATACTAACCGCAGTAGGTTCTGGAGGGCTTGGCAGGTTGAACAAAGATAATGAATGGGTCATGCCCAGTTATGAGGGCTTTGGGCTGGCGAACCTGACGCCTTCGGTCGCCTTTTGGCTTGGTGCCGGGCAGCTGCCGGCGCCTGTTTTTGGAAAATCAATTCTCGACCATTTCAAGGAGCGATACCAAAATGTGGTTGTCATCCTGGTGGACGCGCTTGGATATAACCAACTGAAGCGTTTGATGGAGGAGAGAAAAGCACCGCTCTGGAGTCAACAAATTGAGCGTGGCAATCTTTTCCCATTAACCAGCATCTGCCCCAGCACGACTGCCTCCGCACTGACCACAATTTGGACCGGGTCAACGCCAAATCAACACGGCGTGATTGGTTACGAGATGTGGCACAAAGAACTTGGTTTGGTGATGAACAATATTCTCCACACGCCAATTACTTACAGAGGCGATGTGGGAGGGTTAGCCAAGGCTGGATTTGAACCAACCCGTTTTATGAACCAGGCACCCTTAGGGCTGCGGTTCTCAAATCATGGTATTGAGAGCCATGCATTTTTGCCGGGTGGAATCGCCAATTCGGGATTGTCCCAGATGCATCTTCCAGGAAGCCAAATGCACGCTTTTACGGCTGAAAGCGATCTGTTCCTGAATATGCGGGATTTACTCAACACTCCGTCAAGACAGAGAAGATTTGTTTACGCTTATTGGAGTTACGTCGATGGGCTCATGCATCGTTATGGTACATATAACGAACGTGTCACTGAGCAATTTTTCGATTTCAGCAACGCCTTGTTTCGGTTGCTTGTTGGTGGGTTGGATGCTTCGGTGCGACAGAACAGTCTGATTTTAGTTACTGCGGATCATGGTTCTGTCGAGACGCCGGTGAATGAACGCTACAACCTGGCGAACCATCCAAAACTGACAAACATGCTTACCATGGCACCGACCTGCGAAGGACGTCTGCCGTTTTTGTATGTGAAACAAGGTCAGATTGATGCAGTGAAGGCTTACTTTGAGCACAGCTGGCCTGGTGAGTTCGATTTTTTGACTCGCCAGCAGGTTTTGGATATGAAATTATTGGGAAATGGACAGGATCATCCAGACCTTGAAGATCGGATTGGGGATTTAGTGGCGATTCCACATGGGAACAGTTACCTTTGGTGGCCTGACCGCCCCAACACGATGCAGGGCAGGCATGGCGGTTTACATGAGGATGAAATGTTGGTGCCTTTGTTCTCTCTGGGGTTGTGATCCTGTATATACCAGGGTGAAAATTAAAGCTTGATTTCGCGGTAGCCGTAGGTGTTGATCACCCGGGTTTCCTTATACTGGGTTTCGCGGGGGATAAAGGGGTTATAGACATGGATATGACCATGCAGGTGCAGCCTGGGTTTGAAGGTGTCGATCAGCCAGCGGAAGGCATCCACCCCTTGGTGAGCAGGGTCATCGTCGTTGTGCAGACCCGTAGCTGGGGCATGAGTGACGAAAACATCCAGATAGCGTCCGTATTTTGCTTTATTCAGTATCAAGCCTGGAACCAGGCTGTAAACCATTTTCCACATACGCTGCTGAGAATACTGATAAGGATTAAAGCTGTATATCAGGCTGCCCTCAATCCCGGCTAAGATCAGGTCATTTTTCTCGTCGTAATGGATTTTTTTGTGCAGGTTAATGGCGCCTTCGGGGTCAATTTTAATTTTACCTTCAGCATCCTGGATTTTTGTTACATGATTTCCATGCACGAAATACAGCGGCAGGTCCAGTGCACTCACAATGAATTCCAGGTAGGCTGGTGGCAGGTCTCCGCAAGAAATGATCAGGTCGATATCCTTGAAACGCTCCTTGATGTTCGGACTGTAAATTGTCGGCACTTCCAGGTCGGCGAGACCAAGAATTTTCATTCCTTATTTCCAATAGCTACAGCAACTGCAGCCGCGAGACCACCATCATGCGTGATCGAAACACTCCATTGCTTGAGACCTTTTTTCTCAGCGACTAAAAGCGCGTTTCCATGCAAATAGACCAAAGGTTCACCGGTCCATTCATGCAATATTTCAATGTTCTGCCAGGAAACTTTGCCAATTCCGGTTCCCAGAGCCTTTGAAACAGCTTCTTTGGCGGCAAACAGACCACTGAGATTCTCGTTGTCGTCCATTGCCTGAGCTTGCTCAGCCTGGGTGAAAACGCGCTGGATGAAGCGCTCGCGGATGCGCGGGTTCACTTCTGCGAGCCGGTTGATACGAATCAGGTCGATCCCGGTTTTGATCATAAGGCTCTCCCGGCGGAGGTAATGACCAGGCTGTCCAGGTCCCAATACTTTTGGGCACAAACAAGAATATCCTGGGCGCTTACTGATTCGAGAATGTCGGGCAATTCGCGTAAGTAATTTAGGCTCAGATTATAGCGCTGCAGGCTGAGCAAGAAACGCACGATACCCGCATTGCTTTCCAATGAAATTGGCAATTGACCCAACGCTTGTTCCTTGACGTCCGAGAGTTCAGCCCCGGTTACTGGTTCACTGATAAAGCGCTTAAGTTCGTCTTTAATCTTGCCTATCGCTTTATCCAGGTTATCAGGGTTGACACCGGCGATGACCTTCCAGCATGAGGGTCCAATCCCGGCATCGAGCGAACTGGCGGCGTAATATGCCAGTCCTGAGCGTTCCCGGACCGATTCACCGATCCGCCCCATCATGCCAAACTGACCCAATATGCTGTTCCCGAGGGAGCAAACATGGTACTCTTTGCTCATTCCGGTTGGGGCCGTCGTTCCGATGATCAGGTCAGACTGGCTTTTCTCAGGTATGGCGACGTGTTCGCGCATTGCCTCGCGATGCGGCTGCCAGTCGGGCAGGTCCACCTGTTTTTTCTGAAAAGGTACATGCCAGCTGGAAAAAACCTGCTCAAACAGATCAGCGGTCTTATCGCTCTCCATTCCACCGGCAAAAGCGATAACCATTCCGTTAGGTCCGTAGGTTTCAGCGTGAAAGGCTTGCAGGTCTTCCAGGGTGATCGCGGCGACAGTCTGTGGATAGCCGATTTCTGGATGGGCATAAGGATGCCCGCGGTAATAGAGGCGATCGAAAGCCTGAGCTGCCATTTCCTCGGTGTTTTGCGCCTGGATTTTAAACAATGTTGCCAGCTGCTGTTGAAGGCGCTCGAAGTGCGCCTGGGGAAAGGCAGGCTGGGAGAGCATTTCTAATAACAGCCCCAGAATCAGGGGCAAATCTTCTTTGAGACACTGACCCGAAAAAATAGTCGAAAGACTACCCGAGCTGATGGAAATTGAAGCACCGCAGCTCTCGATCAGGGCATGCAGTTCTCGGAATTCGTGCTGGTGGGTTCCGGTTGAAAGCATGGCGGCATGGAGGCTGGACAGACCGTTTTTGCCGACGGGGTCAGAGAGGCTGCCGACAGGCAGGTATCCGCGGAAGTAGACCGCCGGACTGGCTGGGTTTGGGTATGCCAGGCAAGTGCTTCCGTTGGCATAGCTTTTTCGGAAGATCGTGTCGGCTCCCGGAAGAGCGGCTGTGTTTACGCTTTTATCAACCATTGGCTGCTCCGTCGCGATTGCGGTAAATGCCAGTTACCCGGCGGGCAGGGTCAAAATATTGCCTGGCGACACGCAAAATGTCTTCACTGGTGACCTGTTCGAGCCGTTTGACGTAATCGGTAAACCAGCTATAATCCGCAAAACTTTGCGCGTAGCCGAGCCAGAAGGCTTGATTAGTGATGTTGTCGCTGCTATAGGCAAAATTCGCGCGAGCTTGCTTGAGGGCGACTGCCAGCTCTTCGTATGATACATTTTCATTCAAGAGCTCATCAATGACCAGGTTGATTTGGTCAATCACTTCTTCAGGAGCGTGATCACCCCGGCAGGTGATGTAAAGCGTGTAGGTTCCTGGATCGATACTGGCGCTGAGGGAGCCATAGACTGATGCTGCAAGCTGGTTTTCGATCAATTGCCGGTAGAGCCTGCTGCTGCGATTGCCTATTCCGCCACTGCCAAACATGTTTAGGGTGGAGGGTCCGCTGATGATGCTCTCGATCAGGGAGTAAGCAAAGAAATCCGGGTCACTGGCTCGGGGAGAGCGCCATGCGATCTGAATGTAATCAGCCTCATCCGGACCCTGTAACTCGACCCTCTGAGAGCTGGTAATTTCGTTTTCGGGAGTTGGATTGGAGCTGACAGTTTCCGCTGGCTCAATTGGATCGAAGTGTTTCTGTACAAGTGCCAACGCTTCATCCATATCAAAAGATCCAGCCAGGCAAAGCAGTGCATTGCCAGGCTGATAGTAATTGCGGTAATGACCGTAGAGGTCTTCACGCGTCAGCTGCAGCAAATCTTCTGTGGAGCCAAGCACCTCATTGCGGTAAGGATGCTGCTTGAAGGCGGCTTGCTGAACTGCCTCGCCCAGTAAAAATTGCGGATCATTCTCGTTTCCTTCCCGCTCAGAAAGAATCACTGTTCGTTCAGTCTCTACTTCCAACGGCTCAAAAAGGCTGTTTACCATGCGGTCAGCCTCAAAACGCAAAGCCATTTCGAGAGCAGAGCTGGGAAGAGTCTGGAAATATGCTGTCCAATCCGGGCTTGTAAAAGCGTTGGAATAACCTCCAGTTCGAGCAATGGCGTCTTCCATTTCTTTGCCGGTGAAGGTCTTGGTGCCTTTGAATTGCATATGCTCGACCCAGTGGCTCAGACCAGTCTTTCCGGGTATTTCATTTCGGGAACCGACATTGTACCAAACCCAT
>WOYI010407144.1_pt1 | contig 10654 bp, 13 predicted proteins | sample 6423411 | NCBI WGS metagenome assembly WOYI01 (sample SAMN13441803, study PRJNA592873) | oil field metagenome | biome: oil field; feature: oil-well bore; material: oil-contaminated soil; isolation source: oil-contaminated soil from oil-well borehole | place: Germany: Wietze | collected 2016-10-18 ... | reverse complement strand
TTTTAAAAAGGAGACCATGCTTTCTGAATTCTGTAGACCTGACACCTAAGCCTTCCTGCTTTCTGAATTCTGTAGACCTGACACCTAAGCCTTCCTGACCCCTAAGCCTTCCTTTGACCCCTAAGCCTTCCTGTTGTAAAGATTACTTCCGACCCGTCTAATATGGTCCAACAAATCGGGGTTGTCGATATGATCGAAAAGGGAGAGGTCAATTTTGTAAGGAAGGAGCAGGTCGTCGATCTCTTGCTCTAATTTCAGCAGATCGGAAAGGGTCAGGTTCTCCCCGCGAATGGTCAGGTCAATGTCGGAACCTGGACGGAAATTGCCCTTGGCCCGGGAACCGTAAAGGATGACCTGCTTCACCCTGGCGTGGCGGGAAAAAACCATCCTGAGCTTGCCCAGGGTATCCGCCGACAAGCCAAAACGGGAATTCGACTCAATCTCCACCCATCAACCCCTGCATTCGTTTTTCAAAAACCTTGAACAACCCATGATACCGGCTCGTAATCTTATCGGCGATTTCGTCGGCAAGGTCCTGGTTGTAGGTGTGGGACGTCAGATTCCGGCTCAGGATCATCTCCATCCAGCCCTCGCCGTCGGCGACCAGGTCATTCTGGAAGGCTTCCCGGGTGGCGTCGCGCGAACCGGTAATGGCCGTGTTCCCCTGGAACACAAAAAAATCCTTCATGACCCGCCACGCCAGTTCGTGGGTGAACTCAAACGCTTGGATCAGTCCCTGTTTTTCCAGGTCGGACAGAGGGCGCTGGCTCGCCAGGGCAACCGCATTGTTGAGCTGGCCAAGTGCCTTTTGAAAGTTCTGGAAACGTTGTCGCCAGCGGATATCCGAACCGGTCATCGCAAGGGTCTCCACAGAAAACGCAATTTTTTGTTCCAATATAGATGCGGTCAGGCGCACTTCGTAAGCGTTGCCGCCCTGCCATCCCCCTATCGCTACGGCAGCGGCCACAGGTTGAATCAGGGCGCGTTGTTGCTTCCTTCCGGGGTGGTTCCGAACATGGTGGCGAACTGGATCAGCTGCTGCAGGTCGAGGCCGCTCTCCTTGATGATGGCGAGAAAGACCGGGAAGAGCTGCATCAAAAAGGCGGGGTCGGCCATGGCGTCCTTGGCGAGAGGTTGCAGGGTGTCGAGGATGAAGGCCTGCTTCTCTTCGCGGGGGAGGGCCAGGGTCGCTTGTTTCAGTTCGGCTACGGTCATGCAAAACTCCGGGTTCGGGGGATCGACAGCGGTGATGGTTGAGGGTCGGGGCGATTATTTGCGCGATTTTTTCTGCTCGCCCTGTTGCTGGCCGCCGAAGGCGACCTTGTAGACATCCGCATAGTCGTGGGCAAAGTGAACTTCGAGGCCCTCCTTGAGGTAGTCGGGGAGTTCGTCGAAATCCTTTTCGTTCTCGGCCGGGAAAATCAGCGTCTTCAGGCCGGCGCGGCGGGCGGCGATGGTCTTCTCCTTGACGCCGCCGATCGGCAGGACGCGGCCGGTCAGGGTCAGCTCGCCGGTCATGCCGAGCTTGCTGCGGATCGGCACACCGCTGATCATCGACAGGAGCGCCGTGGTCATCGTCACCCCGGCCGAGGGGCCGTCCTTGGGAGTGGCGCCGGCCGGGACGTGGAGGTGGACGAAGTGTTTGTCGAAATAGTCGTCCTTCGCCCCGTACTGCTTCAGGTGGGCCATGACGTAGGAGTAGGCGATCTCGGAGGATTCGACCATCACCTTGCCGAGCTGGCCGGTCTGCTTGAACCCCTTGGCCTTGCTCGGCATGGCGGTCGCCTCGATCTGCAGCGTCGCGCCGCCCATGCTGGTCCAGGCCAGCCCGGTAGCGACGCCGGCGACCCCCTCGAAGAGTTCCTCGGGAGAGAAGAGGGGCTGGCCGAGGTAGTCGACCAGCTCTTTCTTCGCCACCGTCAGCTTGTCGCTGCGGCCGCTGGCGAAGGCCATCGCCGCCTTGCGCATGATCTTGCGGATGCGGTTCTCGAGGTTGCGCACCCCGGCCTCGCGGGCGTAGCCGTCGATGATGGCGGCGAGGGCCGGCCTGGCGATCGTCACCTGCCCCTTCTTCAGGCCGTGGGCGGCGAGGGCCTTGGGGATCAGGTAGCGGCGGGCGATCTCGAGCTTCTCCTCGAGGATGTAGCCGGAGAGGCGGATCACTTCCATGCGGTCCAGAAGCGCCGCCGGGATGGTGTCGAGCTGGTTGGCGGTGCAGACAAAAAGGACGTTCGACAAATCGAAGGGGACGTCGAGGTAGTGGTCGCGAAAAGCGGCGTTCTGCTCCGGGTCGAGGACCTCGAGCAGCGCGGAGGCCGGGTCCCCCTGGAAGGAGGCGCCGATCTTGTCGATCTCGTCGAGCATCAGCACCGGGTTGGCGCTGGCGGCGGTCTTCATCGCCTGGACGAACTTGCCGGGCATGGCGCCGATGTAGGTGCGGCGGTGCCCCTTGATCTCGGCCTCGTCGCGCATGCCGCCCAGGGAGAAACGGTAGAAGGTGCGCCCCAACGCAGCGGCGATGGAGTGGCCGATGGAGGTCTTGCCGACCCCCGGGGGGCCGACCAGGCAGAGGATCGAGCCGGAGATGTCCCCCTTCATCTTGCCGACGGCGATGAACTCGAGAATGCGGTCCTTGACGTCCTGCAGGCCGAAGTGGTCGCGGTCGAGGACCTTGCGCGCCTTCTCCAGGTTGTAGGAGTCCTTGCTGAACTTCCCCCAGGGGAGGATCGTCAGCCAGTCGAGGTAGTTGCGGGTGACGGTGTACTCGGGGGAGTTGGGCTCGAGCAGCCGCAGCTTCTCCAGCTCCTCATCGACCGCCTTCTGCGCCTCGGCGTTCAGTTTCAGCTTCTTCAGCCGCGCCTGGAACTTCTCGACCTCGGCGGTCTTCCCCTCCTTCTCCAGACCGAGCTCCTTCTTGATCGCCTTGAACTGCTCCTTGAGGAAGAACTCGCGCTGCTGCTTGGAAATCTTCTCCTCGATCTGCTTGCTGATCCGGGTCTGCAGCCGCGAGACCTCGAGCTCTTTTTTCAGCAGCACCAGCACCTTGTCGATGCGCCGGCGCACCTCGATGGTGGCGAGGATCTGCTGCAGCTCCTGGCCGTCGGCAGTGGTCAGGTTGGCGGCGAAGTCGGCGAGGCGGCCCGGGTCGTCCATGCTCGAGCGGCCAAGGAACATCTTGATCTCCTCGGAGTAGAGCGGGTTGATCTGCACCAGCTCCTTGAGGGTGCCGATGATCGCCATCGAGTAGGCCTTGAGCTCGGCGTTGACCGAGAGCTCGGCGCTGTAGCGGTAGCTCACCCGGGCGCTGAGGCCGCCGTTGTGGACGTAGATCTCGTCGCAGGTGAAGCGCTCGAGGCAGTTGACCAGGAAGTGGATGCTCTCCTCATCCTGGTGGATCACCTTGAGGATCTTGCCGACCACGCCGACCCGGTGCAGGTTGCCGGGGCTGTCCTCGCCCTCGAGGTGCTTGACCAGGATCAGGCCGATCGCCTGGCTCGGGGTCGCCAGCGCCCGGGTGACGGCGGCCCTCTGCAGCGGGCCGTTGGCGACCATCGGGATCAGCAGCGAAGGGAAGGCCGGCCGCGGTCGCAGCGGCAGGATCGGCAGTTCGCCGGGGAGGATGTCAGAGGCGAGGACCAGTCCGTCCGCGAACCGTGGTTCGCCCGCGGTCTGGCCGTTGCCATTGATTTCGGAGTCGATAATCTTGTCCTTGTCGTCGTTCATCGGAGCTCACTTTCAAAGAAAATGCGGTTCCGCTGAAACTAATCACTGCCGCGGCGGCTGTCAACCGTTGCGGGTCCAAAAGGGGGGAAACGCCGGCTAAAAATTCCGGCTCAGGGCGAGGTGGAAGACGACATCGGGGGAGGCGCCGACGACCAGGTCTTCGCCGACGCCGAGATCGAGGCGCAGCTCCGCCGGCAGGATCAGGCTGCCGCCCATGGTCAGCACCAGTGCCGAACCGAGCTCGTCGAGGTCGCTGTCCGAATAGAGCGGGCTGTTGCCGTCGACCTGGACTTTGAAGGAGATGAAGCGGGCCGGGCTCCAGCCGAGGCCGAAGCGGCCAAAGGCGGCGAGGGGCTGCTGCTGGCCGCCGAGGATGTCGCCGCGGGTCATGGCGAGCCCGCCGAGGGCGAACCAGGCGGCAAAGTCGCCTTCTTCGGTCTCCTCTTCGGCGCGGCCGGCCAGCCACAGGGCGAGGTCGGTGCTGCCGCTGCCGAGCAGCCGGTCGCTGTCGCCGGTGGGGAGCTTGAGGCGGGCGCCGAAGGCGAGGGCGGTACGGGTCGGAACCGTTTTCAGCGCGGCCTGCCAGCCGCAGTTGAGGGCGACGTCGCCGATCCCGGCGGCCCCTTCGGTCATCTCCAGCAGGGTGACGCCGTCGCGAACGTAGCGGTATGCGAGGCGCCCCTTCGGAGCGGTGTCCCGTCCCCCCTGGGGGAGACTGAAGGTGTCGTGCCAGTCTTCGATGAAGGAATCGAGGGAGCCGCCGCGATGACTGACCCAGGGGATTTCGAGGCCGAAGTTCCAGCCGCCGGCAAAGCTCCGGTTAAGGGCCAGGGTCAGGCGCTGGCTCTCGCCATCGAGGAGAATCTCCTCGCGGGAGTTGCTGTTCTCGGTGTAGTTGCTGGCGAGGTCATAGCGCAGCGCTCCCTGCCAGGTCCCGGCCGCCGGCAGCTCGGCGTCGAGCTGGGCCGGCAGGCCGAAGCCGGCGACCAGCGGGCTCTGGTTGCTGACGGTAAACGGCGCCAGGGGATTCCCGGCGCTGCCGGCAGTGGCCGGCAGGAGGAGCAAGAGCAGGCCGAACAGGGTGGGGAAGCGGCGGGGAGAGGGGGAGCGCATCATTGCAGACTCGGCTTGGCCAGGGAGCCGGTCAGGCGCAGGCGCAGGGAGCCGTCGCGCGCCGGTTTGCCGAAAACGCTCAAAAGATCTTTTAACGCCGGATCGAAGCTCGCCGCGGGCTGGAGATTGAGGGTCAGGTTGAGCCGGCTCTGGGGCGGCGGGGTGGCAAGAAGCAGGCTGCCGCCGGCCTCGAGGGCGAGGTCGCCGCCGCTGCATTTCAGCTCCTCGATGCGAAAGCTGTTCCCCTGGCCGGTGGCGCTTAAGGTGGCGGTGCCGAGGCGCAGCACGTCCTGGGCGCTGCCGAGGGCCTTGGCGCCGTTCAGGCGCAGCTCGTTGATGGTCAGTTGCAGCTTGCTGGCGGTGCCGGCCGCGATCGGCAGGTCGCCGCTGGCGGCGAGGTCGCGCAGGGTGCCGGCCACGGTCAGGGGGAGCTTCTCCCCCAGTGGCAGGTCAAGCACCAGCCCCTGGCCGCCAGCGCTGAAGGCACCGTTACGGTGAATCTCGCCGTGCAGTTCACCGCCGAGGAGTTCCGCCGCGATGACGGCGCCCGGGTTGTCGCTGAGAAGGGAGAACCAGCGCGGGGTGACCTGGAGCCGGTCGACCTGCAGCGGCGTCGGCAGCCCGCCGCCGCTGAGGACCAGGTCGCGGGCGCTCAGCCCGAGGGGGAAGCGCAGGCGGATACTTTTCATTTCCAGCTGGCAGGGGGTCTTGGCGGCAACCTCGGCGACCAGCCAGTCGCGCAGCAGCGTGGTCGGAAAAAAGAGGAAGCAGCCGGCCAAAAATCCGATCAGGCCGACGCCGAGGGTGCCGAGCAGCAGGTGGGAGCGCTGACGCCTAGGCCGTTCGGCAGCGGCGGCGCGACGGGGGAGGCGGAAGAATTTCATGCGCTCCTCCTGTAGGCGGCGACGGTGAAGGTCGCGTCGAGCTGGCTGCGGTCGTCAAAGCGGGTCTTGAGGCGCAGGCTTTGGACCTTGAGATAGCCCGGGGCGCCGTCGATGGCGTTGAGGAGCTGGATCACCTGGACGAGGCGGACCTTCTCCAGTCGCACCTCGATCGCTTCCTGGCGCAGGTCGCCCTGGGCGCTCGCCGGTTGCGGCCGCATCCCGACCAGGTTGTCCTGGGTGGCGTAACGCTTCACCAGGTCTTCGAGAAAGGAGGTCAGGGTGAGCTGCTCGCCCTGGGCAATACGCTGGTCGGCCTGGGCCAGAACCCGCTGCAGCAGCTGGTAGCGACGGGCCAGGTCCTGGACCTCGGCCAGCTGCTGCTGGCGCGTGGCGATGCGGGCGTCGAGGCGTTGCAACGCCCGCTGGTAGGGGTTGACCACGGCGAAAAAGAGGAGGGCTAAGAGCACGGCCACCGCGCCGACGAGGAGGGCGATGCGATCACGCTGGCTGAGATGGGAGATCATGGGCGCTCCTGTTCGTTGCCAAAGCTGATGGCGAGGCGGAACTCGATCTGGTTACCGGCGAGGCTCGCTTTCGAATCGGCGATCTGGACCTTGCTGAAGAGGGGCGAGGTGCCGAGTTCCCGGGCGAGGCGGGTGACGGCGGCAAAATCGTCGCTCGTCCCTTCCAGGCGCAGGCCGTCGGCACTGAAGTTGAAATCATTGATATCGACGCGAATATCGGTCGGCGTCAGGCGCGATAGCTCGCGCAGCACCGCCAGGGGCGACTGGCTCCCGCTGGAGCCGATCACGCCGAGGCGCGCCTCGACCGTCTTGAGCTTGCTCGCCATCTGCAGGGGGACCTCGACCACCACCGGTTCCCCGGGGAAGGTCTGGTGAAAGATGTCGAGGAGTTGGCGGTTGAGCGCCGCCGCGCGGCCGGCGCGGTCGGCATAGTTAAGCCAGGCGGTGGCGCCGGCGGCGCCGACGGCGACCGCCAGCAGGATGGCGGCGGCGACCAGGCGCCGCTTGAGGGCCATCCATTCGCTCTTCAGGGCAAAGGGACCGCGCCGGAAGTTGAAGAGCCGGTCTCGCTCCCGGGCCGCCCGCCGGGCGAGAGCGAGGGCGGGGAGGAGCTCGGCGGCGAGGGGCTGGCCGTCGCCACCGGTCGGGGCCTGCGCCAGGGTTGCGCCGGCCTGGCGCAACCCTGCGAGCAGTTCAGTCGTCGCGCCGGGACCGATCAGCAACAGCGGCAGGTTCTCGCCGGCGGTGCTGCGCAGGGCGGCGATCGCCTGCTGCAGGGGGACCAGCCCCGGGGGAGGGCCGGGGAGGAGGCGCAGGTCCCGGGGCTCCCCGGCACGCACCAGGGTCAGGGTGGTGGCACTCTCGCCGAGATGGATCAGCAGCCCGTCGCGGAAGTCGGCGCCGAACCCGGCGAGGTGGGCGAAGGGGGCGAGGTCGACGATGTGCAGCGGCAGACCGTCCAGGTCAAAGACGGCGGTCAGCTCGGCGACGGCGCTCTTGCGCACCGCCACCGCCGGCACCCGGAAGAGGTCCCCGGCCGGTTGCGGCGGGAGGGACTCGATGACGAAGTCGTCGAGGCTCACCGGCAGCTGGCTGCCGAGCTCGAGCGGCAGGGCAGCGGCGAGCTTGCGCGACTCGGCAAAGGGAAACTGCAGCCAGCGCACGAAGGCGCTGCCGGCCGGGAGCGCTGTCGCCAGGCGGTCACCGATGGCGGGAGGGGCGCCGAGCAGTTCGCGGATGGCAGGCAACAGCTCCTCGGCGCCGGCATAGGGACGTTCCGCGACCGCGCTCAGGGTGGTCGTCCCCCGTTCCGCCTCGAGGATCGCGACCCGGACCCGGGTCTTGTCGATGTCGATTCCGATAAAGCGCTTGGCCATGATGTCAGTACACTCGCTGGTAAAGGATCCGGTCGCCGGATTTCTGCACCACCGCTTCCACGGTGCGGGCACCGTCTCCGACCTGTCCCAGTGACCTGATGCGAAAGTTGTCGCTCTTGAGATCGATGTAGGTGGAAATCGCTCCGTAGAGAGTGCCCATCCCCGGCAGGTCCTGGAGCTGCTGCAGGGTCTTGAACGGCGTCTCCTCGCGGGAGGTGATGATCTCCTCGGCGGTCTGCTCGTCCATCTGGTCGGAGAGGGCGAGAATCACCGCCTTGCTGGCAGTATTGATATTGATCCTTTCGCCGCCGTAGACCGTCACGTGCGTCGCCAGCGTCGCAATTACTTCGGCGGTGAACCCCTTGACGAGGCCGAGCTCGTCGAAGCTGGCGAGGGGTCCGTTCCCCGCCGGGTAGGGGCGCGGCAGGCCGAGGTAGTAGCCCGATTCGGCGCCGAGGGGCTGCTCCTGGTCGCCGTCTCCGAAGTCGAGCCAGTCGATCAGGGCATCGACCAGTCCCGCCGGATCCTCGAGTCCCAGGTAGGTGAAGAGACGCAGGCAGCGGTCCTTGACGAAGGCGTCGACGTTGACCCCGCTCGTCACCAGGCGGTTTAGGTCGACCCGCCCGCCGAGATCCTCGATGGAGATGGTGACGGCGCCGTCGGCCACCGGGTAACCGATGACGCCCTGACTCCAGGATTCGTCGGGACTGTCGTAACTGTTCCTGTCTTCCTGCAGCAGCATGCGCCCGGCCCGCACCCCGCCGTTGGCGAGGTAGTAGGCGCGGCTGCTGTCGCGAAAAGTCTCGGCGAGGCGCAGATCGACCAGGCTCGAGAAGGAGAACTCGCTGAGCAGTGCCGCCAGCAGGGCGACCACCACCAGGACCAGGAGCAGCACCATGCCGCGCTGGTTGCCGAGGGGCGATCTCATAGCGCCGTAACCTCAAAGCTGGAAGCAAAAGGAACCGGCCCCTCTGGAGAGACCTCATTCAGGGTCAATTCCACCAGTTCGGGGAGGCCGCCGTTGGCGCCGTCCCAGATTTCGTACCAGGCATCCCGGGCAAAGAAGCGCAGCTGCAGGCTGGCGATGCCGCCGGCCATGCGCAGCGTATCGGTGGCGCCGAACTCCTCGGTAAAGAGCTGCCGCTCGCTGCGCAGCAGCATGAACTCGCCGGCGTGGTCCGGGTCGGGCTGCAGCTCGTAGCGGATCACGACGATGCCGCCCCCCCCGCTCTGCGGAGTCGCGGTGGTCGTCGACAGCTCGAGGTAGTAGAGTCCCGCCTGGTTGAGCCCGCTCTGAAAGCGGGTCTGCAGGTTGTTCGCCGACCAGTAGACGCCATGCAGCTCGCGGCCGATGCGATCGAAGATCACCCGGGCCTGGTGAAAACGCTCGGCATCCCCCTCGACCCGCTGCCGGGCGCCGTCGACGGTGGTGAAGACGCCGTAGACGGTGAGCAGGAGCAGGGAGGTGACGATCACCGAGACCAGCACCTCGATCAGGGTAAACCCGCGTTGACCCGCCATTATCAGCTCCCCGTACGGAAGAGGAAGGAGGCGAACTCGACCGCCTCGTTCTTCTCCTCGGCCCCCCAGGCGACGACGACATTGACCTGGCGCACCGACGGCAGCGGCGTCTCCTCGTAGCTGACCCGCCAGCGGTAAGCCTCGAAGGGTGGGGGGAAGCTTCCGCGCAGCTCATCGTCCCCCGCCCGCAACGGCACCCCGGTCTCGATCTCCGCCAGGCGCTGCTGGGCGAGGAGGGTCGCCCGGGTGATGTGCTGCACCCGCTCGTTGACGGTCAGGGTCCGGGTCGAGAGGCCGAGGAGCGAGACCAGGGCGATGGCGACGATCGCCAGGGCGACCATCACCTCGAGCAGGGTGAAGCCAGGGGCTGCAAGGCGGGACGCGGGGCGCGGGACGGGAATGGTCAACCCCATCGTGGCGTCAACGTCCCTGGCTCTGCTCGGAAGCCGCCAGGTTTTCGAACTCGCGGTAGCCTTCATAGACCTCGCTGCTGCCGGTCAGGGGGGCGATGCGCAACGTCAGCTGCTGCCCCCCCGAACCTTCGAGATGGACCACGGTTTCGTCGATCCAGCCGACCGGCAGGAGTGCCGCATAGATCGACCCGCTGTTGACCTTGCCGCGGCCGGCGACGACGACATCTAGGAAGTGGACCGCGTCCGGCAGGGAGTGGTCGCTGCCGGTGCCGTCGAGGGTGACCAGCTCATCGTTGGTTTCGAGCCGGCGTCCGCCGAACTCCCCGCCATCGAGATCGAAGACCAGGCGATGGGGGCGGCCGGTCAGGGCCGCTTCATTGTAAAGGTACTTGGCCGTTCCTGCCAGGCGCCGGGCGCTGACCTGCAGGGCGTCGTCACCGATGCCGGCAAAGAGCGGGACGACCAGGGCGGTGAAAATCCCGAGCAGGAGCAGGACCACTGCCAGTTCGACCAGGGTGAAGCCCGCGGCGGACCAGAGCGGTCGCCGGGTAACCGTGGCGGCCAAGGCTTTAGTCAAGGTTCCAGTTCTGAATGTCGCCGTTGACACCCTCGCCGCCCGGTTCCCCGTCGGCACCGTAGGAGAGGAGGTCGTAGTCGCCATGGACGCCCGGCGAGAGGTAGAGGTAGTTATTGCCCAAGGGGTCGAGGGGGACCTTTATCAGGTAGCCGCCGTCGGGATACTTGGCGGGGATCCGTCCCACCGTCGGCTTGCTGGCCAGGGCCTGCAGCCCCTGCTCGGTCGCGGGGTAGAAGCCGTTGTCGAGCTTGAAGAGGCCGAGGGTGGACTCCAGTCCCTTGATGTCGGCCTTCGCCTTGGTCACCCGCGCTTCGTCGGGACGACTCAGCAGCCGCGGCACCACGATTGCCGCGAGGATGCCGAGGATGACGACCACGACCATGATTTCGATCAGGGTGAAGCCGCGCTGATCGTGCCTGATTCCGTTATGCATGTTGTTCGCCTTTCGTTAGTTTTTCCATAACCCCAAACCCCAAACCCAAAACCCAAAATTCAAAATTCAAAATTCAAAATTCCCCCTCTG
>WOYI011292640.1_pt1 | contig 10656 bp, 10 predicted proteins | sample 6423411 | NCBI WGS metagenome assembly WOYI01 (sample SAMN13441803, study PRJNA592873) | oil field metagenome | biome: oil field; feature: oil-well bore; material: oil-contaminated soil; isolation source: oil-contaminated soil from oil-well borehole | place: Germany: Wietze | collected 2016-10-18 ... | reverse complement strand
GGACTGTGATGTCCTGGTATGTGGAAAGGGCAAGGCGGCACGGGAGGTTGTGCTTGGCCTTGTCGCTGATACCGGACTGCAAGGCTGGGATGCCGGACAAATTGAGAACGCGGTTGTGGTTGAAGGGCTAACGTCGGTCCTGATTGGGCTGAATATCCAGCATAAAGTCAAAGCGTCCGGGATCCGCATCACGGGCATCCCCGATTCGGACTAAGTATGACACTGACATTAACACCGCTGCGTGGCATTCCCCTGGTTAAACCCGGGGATGATTTGCCCACAATGATCACCGCCACCCTGGCAGAAACAGGACTAACGCTTCAGGATGGTGATATCCTGGTCCTGGCCCAAAAGATTGTCTCGAAGGCGGAAGGACGACTGGTCAATCTGACCACCGTCACGCCGGGAGAACGAGCGATGGGATACGCCAAGGTCACCGGGAAAGACCCACGGTTACTGGAGTTGATCCTTTCAGAGAGTCGAAAGGTCCTGCGTGCCCGGGAAGGCCTTATCATTGTGGAACATAACCTGGGGTTTGTCTCCGCCAATGCTGGAATAGACCATTCCAATGTTTCCGGTGATTGGGGAAATCCGGAAGATTGGGTTTTACTCCTTCCTGAAGACCCGGATCGGACATCAGCATCCATTCGTTCTGCTTTGGAGGATGCCTGTGGATGCCGGCTGGGTGTGCTGATCATTGATTCGCATGGGCGAGCGTGGCGGAATGGGACGGTTGGCGTAACCATCGGTCTTTCCGGTCTGCCCGGTTTAGTAGACCTGCGCGGGGAGCCGGATTTATTTGATTATCACCTTCGGGCAACACTGGTAGGCGCAGCCGATGAATTGGCGGCCGCAGCTTCCATGGTGATGGGACAGGCTGCCGAAGCGACCCCGGTTGTGCATGTGCGCGGTTTTCCCTATCCACTCCGTGAGGGACACTTGCAGGAATTGATCCGGCCTGAGGAACGGGACCTTTTCAGATGAGAGACCATGTACGCCATCATTAGCGAACTTGATCAGGACACTGCGGTTCATGTGATGCGTCTATGGCGCAGACTGAATGACGCCTGCGGATTGGAGGGGATTTTCAACTATCCCAATCCTCATTTCACCTGGCTTGGCGCAGAAAAAATTGAAGTGGAGCCCACGCAGGACCTATTCAATACGATTGCAGAACAAACCTACACCTTCCCGGTCCGGATTACCGGCCTGGATGTCTTTAGGGGTGACTCGCCTGTCCTATATTTATCCTTGTTCAAATCTCTTTCGTTGCTCAATTTGCATAAGTATCTCTGGAACCAAATTCAACCTTACGTACAGGACCCCAGCCTTTACTATGCGCCTGATAAATGGATACCTCATGTCACATTAGCTTTGCATGACCTGACAAATGATAATTTGGATTGCGCCATCAAGTCGATTGAGCAGGATTCTGTGAAACAGGTTTCATGGGTAAATAACCTGGCTTTGGTGGAAGCGGATGATAGTCAACTCGGTGAAACGCTTTGCCGGGTTGAGTTCTCATAGGGAAGGCAAAGGATGGAAAAAGTCACTGTACTGGCAGGTGGTGTCGGTGGGGCTAAGCTGGTCGATGGCCTGGCACAGGTCCTTCCACCTGGACAGTTGAATATCATCGTCAACACAGGAGATGATTTTGAGTATTTGGGATTGAAGATCAGCCCGGACCTGGACACAGTTTGTTACACCCTGGCTGGGATCGCCAATCCTGAAAAAGGGTGGGGACTGCGGGATGAAACCTGGCGGACCTACCAGGAACTGGCTGCTCTGGGAGGGCCGGATTGGTTTCACCTCGGTGACCGGGATCTTGCAACGCACCTTTTTCGGACGGAGCGCTTGCGCGAGGGTAGGAAACTATCCGAGGTGACCCAGGCATTATGCGCGGCCTGGGGTATAACGCATTCAGTCTACCCGATGAGCGATGAGCCGGTCCAAACTATTGTCCTTACCGAATCGGGTGAAGCCCTGGGCTTCCAGGAATACTTTGTTCATCAGGCATGCCAGCCGGTTGTGAGATCCTTTGAGTTCCTGGGCGTTAAAAAGGCGAAGCCGGTTCCTGCCGCGCTGCAAGGTTTGGCTGAATCGGATGTCGTGATCTTCGCCCCCTCCAATCCCTGGGTAAGTATTGGGCCGATCCTGGCGATCCCGGGCATGATGGCGGAAATTTCACAGAAAAAAGTTATTGCTGTCTCTCCGATTATCGGCGGGAAAGCGCTGAAAGGGCCGGCGGCAAAGATGTATCAGGAATTGGGCATTGCACCGTCAGCGTTCGCTGTCGCAAATCATTATCAGGATTTTCTGACAGGGTTTGCATTCGATGAGATCGATGCGGCTGAATTGGAAAAAATTGAACGTTGTCGTATAATTCCCTTAGTGACCGATGTCATCATGAGAGACCAAAAAGATCGGATTCGACTGGCAAAAGAACTGCTTTCATTCAGCGAAACGATCCATTTCAGGAGACGATAACCCTATGAGCCTTTGGGCAATAGTTCCCGTTAAACCTATTCGTCGTGGCAAGTCCCGACTTACAGAAATTTTATCCGAAGAAGAACGAGCGAAATTAAATCACCAGCTATTTATCCATACAATTGAGGTCCTGAAACAGGTGGACGCTGTTTCTGAGATTCTGGTGGTCAGCCGGGATTCGGATGTATTAACCGAAGCCCGTGAGCTGGACGTCCGGACCGTTACCGAAAACGGTACGCCGGAATTGAATCCGGCCTTATACCGGGCGTCGTTATTCTCCAAAGCTTTCTCAACGGAAGGTGTGATAATCGTGCCTGCCGACCTGCCTTTGCTGACCCCCGAAGATGTGGAAACTTTTCTAGGGAAACGTTCTCAGGCTCCGGAAGTGATCATTGCCCCTGACCGACATGGGAAGGGGACGAACATGTTATTTGTGAATCCCGCCGATTTTCTCACCTTTTCCTACGGCGATGATTCGTTGGCGCGTCATTCAGAGCTTGCGAAAGCCAAAGGCGCCCATTTGGTTGTTGTCGAAAACGAACGGATTGGGCTGGATCTGGACATTCCGGCAGATTATGAGCTGCTGAAAGCCAGAAACTGCCTACCTGTTTAGCCGGTTGATTAACCTTACCTCTAGACAAAAAGGATGAAGCCATGATTGAGCGAGTTGCTTTATATTTGCAGGATGCACATGATCTGCGGGATGGATTGGATTACGTCCGTTACGCGGAAGAACGGGGCTTTGAAGCTGTCTGGCAGGCGGAGAGCCGTCTGGTGCGCGACGCCATTGTTCCGATGGCTGCCTATGCCGCGGTCACGAAGAAAATTAAAATCGGTTCCGGCGTGATCAACAATTGGACCCGGAATATTGGTTTGTTGGCAGCGACCTACCTCACCTTGGATGATTTAGCGCCTGATCGGATGATTTGTGGGATTGGCGCCTGGTGGGACCCGTTGGCTTTGAATGTGGGGATCGACCGAAAGAATCCCCTGACAGCCATGGAGGAGACGGTTCTGGTGATGCGTCGGTTGCTGAACATGGAACGCGTAACCTTCGACGGCGAGTTTGTCCATGTGAAAGGGATTGAACTGGACGTCGTTCACGGACGCCGGGAACCTCGCAACGTACCGATCTATATCGGTGCCACCGGCCCCAAGATGCTGGAATTGACCGGAAGAATTGCGGATGGCGCATTGCTTAATTATTGTGTCCCACCTCAATACAACGAAAGGGCCCTTGACAGCCTGAAAGTTGGGTTGAAGGAATCGGGGCGAACTTTGGATGACCTCGACCGGCCGCAACTGGTCGTTTGTTCGGTGGACGAGGACGGCGACAAAGCACGGGACACTACCCGGGAATTGCTGACCCAGTATTTGGCCCAGCAGCCGCATATTGCGAAAGCGTCAGGCGTTTCCATGGATATTGTCAAGGATATCCAGTCCATTTTAGGCTGGCCTGCCACGCACGAACAAATCCAAAAAGCAAAATATCTGGTGCCGGATGAACTGATTCACAAGATTACTGCCAGCGGCACACCGGAAGAGGCCAAGGCTAAAGTCCAGGAATATATTGACAACGGCGCGACCTGCCCGGTCCTCTATCCCGTTGGTGGAAACGTGAAAGTCCTTATTGATACCTTTGCGACCAAATAAATTATGAAAGAAAAACAACCCGGCTCAAAACAGTGTTTCGTCTGCGGATTAGAAAACCCGGTTGGTTTACAAATTGAGTTTTACGAAACCGGTCCAGGGGTAGTCCAATCAGAGGTTAACTTTTCTGACCATTACCAGGGTTACCCCGGCATGACTCATGGCGGCATTATCGCTTCCGTCCTGGATGAAATCGGTGGTCGGTCTCTGATGGAAAACCCCCGGCATTTAATGGTGACGGCTCAATTGAATGTTCGTTACCGTAAACCGGTGCCAACTGAAACCCTATTGGTGGCAAAGGGCTGGGCTGGAAAGCGTAAGGGGCGCATATCCAAAGCCCACAGCGAAATCCAGTCTTTGGATGGTGAAGTGCTGGCTGAGGCGGAACTGGTGTTGGTGGATATACCCGAGAGCAAGCTTGACCAGGTCAGTTTTGAGGAGATGGGTTGGCGAGTACAACCGGATGAGGAGGAGAAATGATCGGCGACTATTATCGACCGGAGTCCCTTGAGAAAGCCATTAAATTATTAACCAAGAAAGGGAAGGATCTCAAGCCATTGGGCGGAGGGACGCAGCTAAGCCGTTTTCAAACCGAGCTAAAAGGGGTTGTGGACCTTCAATCAGCCGGCCTGGATAATATTCAGGTCAGAGGCAAGCAGATAAAAATCGGCGCGACAGCCTGTTTGGATGCGATATTGGAAAATCCCCATGTGGACGCGGAGATCAAGAGAGCAATCTATTTGGATGCCAGTAAAAATATCCGGAATATGGCCACCCTGGGAGGTTGGCTGGTCAGCAGCGATGCCCGATCAGCTTTTTCAACCGTCTTACTGGCTTTGGATATCACCCTGACCTGGGAACCGAAATCGGTCCAGGTTCGCATAGGGGACTGGCTCCCAATCCGTGAAATCGAACCCCCTGGGGTACTGCTCACGGAAGCGGAATGGAACCTGCGCCCGAACCTGGTATTTGAATATGTGGCCCGGTCTCCAAAGGATCGACCTATTTTGATTGTGGCAGTGGCTCAATGGGGTTCCGGCAGAACAAGGGTTGCGATGGGCGGTTTTGGCCCTGCACCCATTATCGCTATGGATGGACCGGAAGGGCTGGGTGCAGATGTGGCTTGCCGGGATGCTTATTTTGAAGCGGGAGATGCCTGGGCTTCAGCGGCCTATCGCCGGGAGGTCGCACCAAAATTGGCGGTGCGATGTCTTGAGCGGATCAACGCGATGAAAGAAAACGAGGCCTGAGATGAAAGTGACACTGAATATTAATCATCGGGAATTCCCGCTGAAAGTCACCCCGGGTGAACGGTTACTAGACACCCTCCGCAGATTAGGTTTTTTCAGTATTAAAAGCGGCGGATGCCAAAAAGGTGAATGCGGCGCCTGCACTATCCTGTTCGACGGGCGGCCTGTCAATAGCTGCACCATGTTGACCGCGCAGGCGGAAGGTCATCGGATCGAGACCGTTGAGGCTATGGGTGAACATCCCCAACAGGGCTGGAAAGAAACGGAAGGCCTGCATATCATTCAGCAGAGTTTCATTGACACCGGTGCAATCCAATGTGGCTACTGTACGCCTGCCATGGTTTTGACGGCGCGAGCTTTGCTGGCTCGTAACCTTTCACCCACGGAAGCAGAGGTTCGGGATGCCCTTTCAGGCGTTCTTTGCCGTTGCACGGGATATCTGAAACCTGTCCAGGCGGTGTTGCGAGCGGCGGCCATCCTGAGAGGCGAGCCCGTGCTGCCAGTTGGGACACCGGTTGAAACCTTTGATTTCTCCCCACCAGAGGATGATGGGATTAATGAGGGTGAGCCATTCGTCTCCGGTTCAGGTACTGAAGTCAGTACCCTGGTCATGCCCCGACTTAAGGTGGTTGATCCGCATTCGACGATGAAAACGGTCGGGCATGCCGAGCCTAAAGTGGATGCGGTCAAGCTGGTGCAGGGGAAACCTGCTTTTGTTGCCGACTTTGAAAAACGCGATCTGCTGGTGGCTAAGGTGCTGCGAAGTCCGCACGCCCATGCAGTGATTAAATCGATTGACACTTCGGCAGCGAAAGCGCTGCCCGGTGTGGCTGCTGTGCTGACCTGGCAGGACATCCCTCGAGTAGCCTACTCCACGGCGGGGCAATCGCATCCGATCCCCGGCCCGTTGGATTCGTTTTCTTTGGATAAAAAAGTCCGCTTTGTTGGGGACCGGGTTGCCTTTGTGGCGGCTGAAACAGCCGAGATTGCTGAAGCAGCCCTTGACCTGATCAAAGTGGATTATGAGGTCCTCCCGCCGGTTATTGACCCAACCAAAGCCATGGAATCCGGCGCGCCGGTTATCCATGATGAACCGGACTACGTCAACTTTGATAAATCTGATCCTTCCCGCAACCTGGCAGCCGAGATCCGCATTGATATCGGTGATATTGAGAAGGGATTTGCTGAAGCGGACCGGATCTTTGAAGCGGAATATGTCGATTCAAAAGTCCAGCAGGCGCATATCGAACCTCATGTGGTGATGACCTATTGGGATGCGGATGACCGCCTGGTGATCCGCACCAGCACACAGGTGCCTTTCCATGTCCGGCGTCAGCTTTCGCCGGTCCTGGGCCTGCCGATCAAACGCATCCGGGTGATCAAACCCCGCATCGGCGGAGGTTTCGGTGGGAAGCAGGAAGTTTTGGTTGAAGATGTGGCTGCCCACCTGACAATTGCCACCAGGCGTCCGGTAATCTACGAGATGACCCGGGAAGAAGAGTTCATTGGCGCCCGGTCCCGCCATCCCATGCGGATCCGGTTGAAGACCGGCGTCAAAGCCGATGGCACGATCACTGCGAATGAGATGTACTGCTTGAGCGATACCGGTGCTTACGGTTGTCATGCGCTGACCGTGGCCGGGAACACCGGTCAGAAGGCAATGGCGCTTTATGTTGGAGATGGCCCCTATCGGGAAAATCCCAATATTCGTTTCTATGCGGATATCGTTTACACCAACACCGTACCTTCCGGCGCATACCGCGGGTATGGCGTTCCCCAGGGCTTCTGGCCAGTAGACCGGCATATGGAGAATATTGCCCGGGAGATGGGGTTCGACCCGATCACATTCCGGTTAAAGAATGCTTTGCGTTCCGGTGAAGTTCAGCCGTTCAGCCGGGCCTGGAGTGAGGGACGCGAACCCAAACCGGAGACCGTCTATACTGTCGGCCTGGAAGAATGTGTGTCGCAGGGCCGGAGGGTGATCGGCTGGGATGAGAAATTCGGCAATGCCCAATGGCACACCGTGCCAGGGAAAAGACACTTGCGGAAGGGCGTTGGTATGGCGATGGTCATGCAGGGGACGGCTATCCCGTATCTGGACATGGGCGGCGCCAGTATTAAGCTGAACGATGATGGCTCCTTTAACCTGCTGGTTGGCGCGACTGACCTGGGCACAGGTTCTGATACCGTATTGGCCCAGATGGCGGCGGAAGTGTTGGGTGTTCCGGTGAACGATATCATTGTTTATTCCTCGGACACCGACTTCACGCCGTTTGATAAAGGTGCTTATGCTTCCAGTACGACCTACATCTCCGGCACGGCAACGGTCAAAGCTGCTGAACAGGTAGCTGATCGAATCAAGCGTCGCGCGGCCATGATGTTTGCAGAGGATGGGGTCGAAATTGACCCGAATGAAATCATTCTGGAGGATCGGAAAGCTGTTGCTCCCAATGGAAGTTCACTGACTATGAGAGAAATTGGCTTGCATTCGATCCATCAGACCGACCAGGAACAGATCATGGCGGTCGCTTCCCATATGTCCCAGGTCGCACCCCCACCTTTCGCAGCTCAATTTGCGGAAGTGACAGTGGATATTGAGACGGGCATGGTGACGGTCGATAAACTGGTCATGGCGGTCGATTCAGGGGTGATCATCAACCCTGTAACGGCTTCCGGCCAGATCGAAGGCGGTATGGCGCAGGCATTAGGTTATGCCGTCAGCGAAGAAATGGTTTATGATTCCGAGGGTCAGCCCCGGGAACGAGACTTTGTTGATTATCATATTTTCCGGGCGGATGAGATGCCGGAATTAAGCACGATCTTCGTCGAAACCTATGAACCCTCGCATCCCTTTGGCGCGAAAGCTGTTGCTGAAATTCCATTGGACGGCGTCGCACCGGCTGTTGGAAATGCGATCCTGGATGCTTGCGGAGTCTCATTGAACCAAATCCCGACTTTGCCGGAAAGTATCTGGCAGGGCTTGCAGGGATAATAACCAGTGAAAGGGGTTTGATTTGCAGCCCGAACACAATCAAGGAACGCAAAATATACGGTTAATGGACCGGATCATTGTTATCGGGCATGTTAATCCCGATACCGATGCGATTGCAGCGTCCATGGGTTATTCCTGGCTGTTGCAGGAGCGGGATGGATTGAACGCCATTGCGGCACGATCCGGTGCAATCAACCGCCAGACAGCCTGGGTCTTACGGACCCTGGCATTGGAACCGCCGATGCTGTTCAACGATGCATCGCCGAGGTTTGAATCGGTGATGCGGCGAATGGATACGGTCACACCGGATCGGCCTTTAAGTGAAGCCTGGGCAATCCTGAGCCGGACCGCGGGCGTTGCGCCGGTCGTGAACCCGGACGGGACACCGTTTGGATTGATCACCGGGAAATCGCTGTTCAATTTTCTGAGCCGGCATACCGGCCCGCATCCCCGCTACAAAGATATGACCCTGGCGGAACTGCTTGAAATTCCCTGCCGGGAGGCAGCAGAAACGGACATCGCCCGTTATACGGCTTCGACGCGCATTCGGGACGTCATCCGCCGTCTGCTCCGGGATGAAGTGGATGAATTTTGGGTTCTGGATGAGAACCAGCGCTATCTCGGTATTTGCCGCCAGCGTGACCTGCTGGACCCGCCCAGGTTGAAAATTATTCTGGTGGACCATAATGAACCACAGCAGGCTTTGGGGTCTCTGGAAGAGGCGCAACTGATCGAAATTCTCGATCACCATCGCCTGGGTAATCCCTCTACCCATGAACCGATTCGCTTCACGGTGGATGTGGTTGGCAGCACGAGTACTCTGGTTTCCGAGATGATTGAAGACGCTGGATTGAGCGCGCCCCCCAAACTCGCCGGTCTGATGCTGGCGGGGTTGGTCTCGGATACGCTTGTCCTGACTTCTCCCACCACGACTCCTCGGGATCAGCAGGCAGCCGAACGCCTGGCGCGCTGGGCGTTTGTCTGGGGCAGCCCATTGGAGAAGGAAACCGTCCAATCCTTTGGAGAACAGATCCTTTCCGCAGGCGCAGGTCTTTCCAGTCGTGAACCGATGGATGTGGTGACGACGGATATGAAACAGTATGAAACAGAAGAATTCCGCTTTGCGATTGCCCAGGCGGAAGTATCCGATCTGTACGAATTGAATGATTTCCTCGAGCCGCTGCGGGATGCCCTGCAGGAACTGCGTGAACGCAGGAGCCTTGATTTTGCTATGTTGATGGTGACGGATGTGGTTCAGGGTGACAGCCGATTATTGATGGTGGATGCGCCGGTGGTGCTGGACGAGCTGCCATATCGCCCATTGGCCGATGGCACTCGCCTGGCGGAAGGTGTCGTCTCCCGTAAGAAACAATTACTACCTGTTGTCCTCAGCTTATTAGAGGATTGAGATGGAAATTCTGGAACGACTGAATCAATTCATTAATTCTGGACGCCCCGTTGTTCTTTGCACAGTTGTGAAGACCAGGGGGGCGGTGCCGCGCCATGCCGGGACCAAGATGCTCGTTTTCCCTGACGGCCATATCGAAGGGACGGTCGGCGGTGGGAAAGTCGAGGAACTGGTCCGGGAGGAAGCGAAAGCCGCACTGAAAGACGGGCAGACCAGGCTGCTGGATTACAGTCTCATTGATACTGAGCGCGGCGATCCGGGGTTATGTGGTGGTACCATGACGGTATACGTGGAACCTTATTTACAACCTGCGACCGTTGTCGTTGTTGGCGCAGGGCATGTCGGCCGGGCCGTGGTGCATCTGGCAAGCTGGCTGGGGTATCGGGTCGTCGTCAGTGATGACCGGAAAGATCTCTGCACACCGGAGAACTCACCAGGAGCGGACCTGTATTTACCCATCCCGCTGGAGAAATTGCCGGAAGCCATGGAAATTGGCCCGCAGACCTACCTGGTACTGGTGACCCGGGGCGTGGAAGTGGATGTTGTGGGGCTGCCCGTTTTGCTGGCGACTGATGCACCTTATATTGGTTTGATCGGGTCGAAGAAACGCTGGGCGCACTGCCAGGAAAAGCTAAGAGAAGCCGGTGTGGACGAAGCACAGATTGGACGGATCACTTCGCCCATCGGGCTGGATATCCATGCCGAGACGCCGGATGAGATCGCCGTGAGTATCATGGCGGAGATCATTGCGCTCAGGAACAGGGATACACGAGCACCCAGAAAAGTATAGAAGAACGGAGAGGGCTTATATGTGGCAGAACTATATCATGGCTGAATCGCTGGGGGGGGGCCGCGAAAATACTTGCCGA
>WOYI011073933.1_pt1 | contig 10688 bp, 10 predicted proteins | sample 6423411 | NCBI WGS metagenome assembly WOYI01 (sample SAMN13441803, study PRJNA592873) | oil field metagenome | biome: oil field; feature: oil-well bore; material: oil-contaminated soil; isolation source: oil-contaminated soil from oil-well borehole | place: Germany: Wietze | collected 2016-10-18 ... | reverse complement strand
CGGCGGTACCGTGGGCTATCTGCCCGTCCGGGTACTCACGGCCGACAGCGAAAACGTCCTGCTGATCTACCGCAGTGACGACAGCGGGCAGACCTGGGTCTTCCAGGGGGTCGTTGCAGGTGCGGTGCAGGAGAGCGGTGTCAGCTTCGATGCGGTTGACTCGGGCTGGATCGCAGCCGGGACGAGCCTCTATCACAGCACGGATAACGGCCTCACCTGGTCACCGCTGACGCTATCCGGCATCCCTGCCTCGGAGACCCTGCTCAAGGTGGACTTCGTGGATGCACAGCACGGCTGGGTCCTGGGGACGCCCGACAGCAGCACCTGGACGCCGCTGAACCTTTATCGCACGGCCGACGGCGGCGCGACCTGGACCCAGCTGCTGCCTTAGCCCGTCACTGCCTATCATGATGACAGGGCTGCTGGTTCCGGCGGCCCTGTTTGCTGAAGGAGGTCAAATATGATTCCAATAGTGGCCCCTCAAAATTAAGGGCGATGAAAAAATTTACAGGTATTGCCTTCGTTCTCGTGCTTCTGCTGAGCGCCTGCGCCCCGGCGGCGACCCTCCAACCGCTGCAGACCTCGCCTGCGGCCGCGCCTTCTGCGACGCCCACCTCGGATCCGACGGCCACGCCGAGCGCCACGCCTGCCCCGACCGCCACACCGGAGCCGCAGTTCAGCTTTGCCGTCACGACGGATATGTCGGAGGTTTCGGGGCGCGAATATATTGACTACCCCAACTTCTTTGCCGCGCTGCTGGCTTATCTGAAAGAAACAGGCCCGGGCGACTTCATGGTCAGCCCCGGGGATGTGCTCCCCGCCGAGGATACCCGCTGGACGATTGAGCAGGTGCTGGGTGAGGATTACTTATGGTTCCCCCTGCCCGGCAACCACGACTTCGGCCCGGCGGACACCGCCTTCCTGCGGGATTACGATTATGATCCGAACGGCCCGGCCGAACCGAACCTTGTCAACCGGGGCCCGGAACCCTGCCCGCATACGACCTACAGCTTTGATTACCAAAATGCGCATTTTGTGGCGCTCAATGTTTACTGTAATGAAGACTCGCCCTGGGGCATTGACGGGAGCATCACCGATACGGTCTATGATTGGCTGGCCGCCGACCTGGCCGCCACGGACAAGGAGCATATCTTCGTGTTCGGCCACGAACCGGCATTCCCCCAGCCCGATGAGAAGACCGGGCAGGTGCGTCATCTGGGCTGGAGCCTGGACGAATACCCCCGGGCGCGGGACCGGTTCTGGCAGCTGCTCAAGGATGAGGGCGTGGCAGCCTATTTCTGCGGCCACTCGCATAATTACAGCGCAGTGATGATCGACGGGGTCTGGCAGATCGAAGCGGGCCAGGCCATGGGCACCCGCGCCGCGCCCTCGCCCGGCACATTCCTGATCGTCAGCGTCAAGGGAGCCGAGGTGATGGTTGAGACCTATCGCGGTGAAGACGGGCCAGGCTTTGCGTATTTCCTGACGGACACGTTCCAGATCGCCCCCTGATAGAATGGTCTTTGAAAGGAATTTTATTAGTTCAAGCGGCGCAGTTCCGTGCCGCAGTTGCGGCAGAATGTATCCCCCGCGCGGGAGCGGCTGCCGCATTCGTGGCAAAAGGTGGCCTGTTTTTCCGGGTTATCGATCCCCACGTCTCGGACAGGGCGGGTCTGCGGCCGACCGTTTTGCGCCGGAACCACCAGTAGTACAGCCCAACTAAAATCGCCAGCGCCACCGCAGCCAGCCAGATCACCACGCTGAAGGGTGTGGCCGTGCGGCCTGTGGTGAAATCGTCAATCTTTTCCGCCGGATAGACACTCAGGGCGGGATAAGCCGAATTGGACAGGTCTTTCGCATATTGGAATGAAACCGGGAAGGCTTCACCCGCCTCGACTTGCCCGGCCTCAAGGATATAGTAGACACAGTTTTGGGACGAGGTGTCCGCGCGACTCATTGGGGGGTCGGTGACCAGCGCACCGGCGCAATAAGGGATTTGGAACGTGAAAGTCAGGGCGTTGACCGGATAGTCTGAAAGCCATACAAAGGCATAGGAACGCAGCTGGTCCTGTTTGATGACCGCCGGATCATAAAAGGTCAATTGTATCCTGGGGGCGCTCGTTTTGAATTGCAGGGTTTGCCGGCCCCCATCCGCTGCATGTTCCCAGGCCAGCGGCTGCTCACCACCGTTCGAAAGTGACAGCACCTCGGCGTTCGCGGGGATCCGCAAGCTGAGGTCCTGCGGCAGGGCGGTGTCCGCTGCCAAATCCATTTCACGGAACACCGTCACACCGGGTCGGTCATACTCCGGCCAGAGGTCCACCGTCACCGTGTCAAAGGTGATGGAGGCCGCTGCCACCGCCGCCCCGGTCGGCCAGGCCAAACCGGTGAGCAGGACCATCAGAAACAGCAGGCGAAAGGTTTTTTGTATCTTCACAGCAGTTTTAATGGTAAATGAAATTGTTTAAATCATGCCATGTTCGGGTGGTTTGGGGTTCTTATACACCTCTTAGAAAAAATGAGTAAAGTTTTTTGATATGTACGTGTCCGACTGAGATCATAAGGTAAAATTGAAGTCTTAAAATGGTATAATGCAAGCCTTGGCAATAGAAGAATGAAAGTGAGATTATGGCAAAGACAACTGTTTCATGCCCGCAATGCAAGCAGCTCGTTGCGGCCGACATCACCCGGCTTTTTGATATCGCTCAAAACCCGCAAGCGAAGCAGATCCTGCTTTCGGGCGCTTATAACCTGATTGAGTGCCCCAACTGCGGTTACCGTGGCCAGGTGCCGGAGCCGATCGTTTATCATGATCCTTCCAAAGAGTTATTATTGACCTTTTTCCCACCTTCCCTGAACGTCCCCGTTAACCAGCAGGAACAGATGATCGGCCCGCTGATCAACAAGGTGATGGAATCCCTGCCAATGGAACAGCGCAAGGCTTACCTCCTGAAACCGGAAACGATGCTGACCCGCCAGCGGCTGGTCGAGCGCATCCTGGAAGAGGATGGCATCACGCCGGAGATGTTGGAAGAACAGCAGAAACGGCTGAACCTGCTTCAGCGGCTCGCGGGCACACCGCCCGAATCCCGCCCGGAAGTGATCAGGCAGGAAGAGGAACTGGTTGATGAGCAGCTGTTGATGATCCTCCAGCAGTTGATCCAAAGCGCCGCAGCAGCTGGCGAAGAAGAAAGTGCCAACGTTTTGGCCGGGCTGCAGCAGCAGATCCTGGAAAATACGGAATTTGGCCGGGAAATCTTGCAGCAGGCGCAGGACCAGCAGGCGGCCATGAAAGCCCTGGAGGAAGCCAGCAACGCCGGTTTGACCCGCGAGAAACTGCTGGACCTCATTTTAGATGCCGCGGATAATGAAGTCCAACTGGCCACCCTGGTCGGGATGGCGCGCAGCGGGCTGGATTATGGTTTCTTCCAATTGCTCTCTGAGCGGATCCAGCAGGCCAAAGGTGAGGAACAGGCGAGGCTGACCGAGCTGCGAGAACACCTGCTGGAAATGACCCACGAGATTGACGAGATCATCAAAGAGCAGGAAGCCGCAGCGAGTCAACTCCTGGACCAGATCATTGAGCAGGAAGATGTCGAAGCCGCCACCCTGGAAGCCCTGCCCGCGATCAGCGAGATCTTCCTGGAAGTGCTGCGCAAGCGGATCCAGGCTGCCCGTAAGGACGATGACGAAGCAACGCTCCAGAAGCTGCAGGCGGTGACCGTCGCGATCCAAAAGGTGAGCGCGCCCGGCGCCAATATTGAATTAATTGAGGCGCTCATTCGGGCTGAGGATGATGCCGCGATCCATCAAATCCTCAGCGAGAACGCCGATGAGGTTACCGATGAATTCATGCAGTTCTTGCTGAATTTGATGAACCAGACCTCGCAGCAAGCCGGCAATGAACCGACCGCGGAACGACTCCAGCAGGTTTATCGCCAGGCGCTGCGTTTTTCGATGAAGCGAAATCTGGAAAAGGAGGCGACGGGAGAGGCGGGCTGATGCTCAGGTCGGCTGATGCTCAGGTCGCCTGAGGGTCAGTCTGCCCGGAGGGTGGGGTTGTCCAGCCGGAGGCCGTGGCCCCGCACGGTGACGACATATTCCCAGCTGGGGTCACTCTCCGCCAAACGGTCCCGCAACCGGCGCACCATCGCATCCAGGGCTTGTTCGGTCACTCCCGCGGCTGCATTCCCCCAAACAGCCTCAATGATGGCCCGGCGGGAAACAACGGCGCCAGGCTGTTCATAGAGCACCCGCAAGAGATTGAACTGGGAGGCCGAAAGCGGCGGATCGATTTCTTCTTCCATCACCCACACACGGCGTGCCCCGATATCCACTCGGAGCCGCCGTTTTTGCATTTCGAGGGGCAGCCCCTCCAGCGGCATGGTGGCATCCGAACTGAGGAAGATGAAGTGCTGCGCCAGGGAGATTTGAAGCTCATCTCCATCGGTCAGGTAAACCGGTTCCCGCACCAGGCTGCTGTTCAGATAAGTGCCGTTCTTGCTGCCCAGGTCTTCCAGCAGGACGCCCTCCTGGCTTGGGGAAAGACGGGCGTGTTGGCGTGAGACCTGGCGCATGGGCACGACGATGTCACAGTCGGAATCGCGGCCGAGCAGCATATCGGACATGATCTTCCAGCGTTGACCTTCGAGCGGCCCGGATTGGGCGAGGAGGAGGGGGAATTCTTTATCGTTTGTGGTCATTGGTAGTCACCTGCCCCACCAAAATGGACGTGGTTGACGTCGCGGTGTTTGGTTTAATACCATTCAATTGATTACTGCTATAATTATATTATACAGTGTCTTCCAATGAACCTGTTCGACAATAAAAAGACATCCAGAAAATGAGGAAATCCATGTCGGAACAAAATAGTTACCAGAGACGTTACCACTCGCTCTTTTGGCCGGTGGTGTTGATCGGCACAGGCACGATCTGGCTGCTGGCGAATTTGGAGGTCATCCCGGCCGATAACCTTTGGCTGCTGGTCGAGCTTTGGCCGGTTCTGATCATCCTGGCCGGGCTCGATGTGCTGTTCGCCCGCCGGCTGGCCTTTGTGGGCGCATTACTGGGGCTGTTGCTCCTCGCCGGCGTGGTCTATATCCTGTGGCAGGGCGAAACCCTCGGCGTGCAGCCTGAACCGCAGGTCAAAACAGAGACCGTCTCCGTCGATTTGGGAGAGGTCACGGCCGCCGAATTCAACCTGGACCTATCCATCCAGGACGCTTTTATCCATCCCCTGACGGATTCGGATATGCTGCTTTTGGGCGAGATCGGTCATTTCGGTGACCTGGATTTCAATGTAAGCGGCGTAGAGGATGCCGTTATTAACCTGCGGCAAACCGGCCCGCTCATCTGGTATAACTGGTTCCTGCCCGCCGTCCAGACCGAGGACCTGGCCTGGGATATCGGCCTGAGCACTGAGGTCCCCTTTGACCTGGATGTGGACGCCAGCACGGGCAAGGCGGAACTGGACCTGAGCGGCGTGCAGCTGGACGATTTTGAGTTTGAGGCCAGCACCGGCGCCAGCACGATCATCCTGCCGGCTTCCACGGAAGGCTATGAGACCCGCCTGGATGCCAGCACCGGGTCAATGCACGTGTTCCTGCCGGCTGAGAGCAACCTGACCGTGATCCTGGAGGGGTCCACGGGGGAGGTTATCTTTGATGTGCCGGAAGGCGCAGCGATCCAGGTCGAGGTCCGCAACGGCGGCACGGGCAACCTGCAACTGCCGGCGTGGATTGAGCGGGTCCAGGGTCTGGCGGATAAGGATGAAGGTCTTTACCAGTCCGAGGGCTTTGATGATGCTGAATTCCAGCTGGTGATCGTGATTGACGACATCAGCACCGGCAATATCGTGTTTGAGTAGCCCCCATAGCGTTTTGGGAAAGAAGAGAGACGCCAGGTCAGGCGTCTCTTTTTTGTTCCTCCAGGCCCCCCGCAAGCGTGGAGAATCAATCTTGTCATTGCGATTACGATGACCCGGTCAAGGGCCGGTACCGGCGATTCAGGGCAATCGCAAAGCCTTTACATGGGGGGAACTCATCCAGCCATCATTACAAGACGCTTCATTGTGATACCTATCTTGTCATTGCGATCGCAATGACAAAGTAGTCAGATTCCTGAGCGCGATGGCTTTGCCATTGCCCTAACCGATACTCCCCCTGTAGCTGGAAAAAGCGATTAGAATTGGACAAACATCGTTTTTCTGCACCGTGGATGCAGCCCTTGTTTATGGATATTTTCTTCGTTATTTTTGTCGCTCTGCTCACCTTTGTGATTGTGGTCATGCTGTTTCGTTTCTTGCAGATGGAGAATGCGTCCGTCGTTGAACCGGTGACACAGCGGGACTGTGAAGCCCAATCTCGATCCCTGCTGGAAGAAATCCAGGTCCTCGAAGATAGAGTACGGCATGGCGCAGCGACCCGCAAGATGAAGCTGGAATTGGAGAACCTGCGCCGTCAGGCGGATGACCTGCTGACCCTCCTGGCGCCTTCGTTGATCACTGACATGCCGCAGGACTTCCGGCCCGACATCGGTTTTGAATCGCCTTCCACGCCGGTCTCCACCTCTGCCGGGCGCAATAAGCTTCAAATTTGTTCCCATTGCGGCAGCCAGCTCCAGCAGCGGTTCCAGGGGTGATCCTTTGCCAACTGGATGCACTATAATCAAGCCATGATGATGGATACCGACGTCACTGATTCAGCGCGGATTGAGATCCGAAGCCTTTCCAAGCAATACCATTACCGGCCGGTGCTGAATGGGTTGGACCTGACCGTCAACGGTGGGGAGCTTTGCGTCCTGGTGGGTGCCAATGGCGCGGGGAAAACGACCCTGCTGCGGATCGTGGCTTCTTTGGTACGGCCTGATGCGGGGGAGGTGCTCGCCGGCGGATATACTCTGGCCGATGGCGGGGTTTACCGGCGCCAGATCGGATATCTGGGCCATCAATCCATGCTCTACAGCGACCTGAACGCTCTGGAGAACCTCCGCCATTATGCCCGGCTGCATCACCTGGCGGATGTGCCGGGCGTGGTGGCCCGGAGCATCGAATCCGTTGGGTTGGTGCCGCACCAGCACAGGCCCGTCCGCACCTATTCCCGCGGAATGCAGCAGCGCCTGGCCATCGCCCGGACGCTGCTCCACCGCCCATCCGTGCTGCTGCTGGATGAACCTTACACCGGATTGGACCCGGAGGCCGCCCGGTTCCTGGATGATCGGCTGCGCCAGCTGCGGGGCCCCAGCCGGGCGATCCTGATCGCGGCGCACCGTCCCCAGCGCCTGCTCTCGATTGCCAGCCATGTGGCCTGGCTGCGGGAGGGGCGGATCGCCCAATACCTGCCCGTGGCGCGCCTGAGGGAAGACCCGGACCTGCTGGCCTATTTACAGGAGGCCGCATGAACGGACTGCGCCTTTACCTGCACACGGTCTGGCAGGTCTTCCGCAAGGATATTCAGGTCGAGCTTCGCGGCCGCCAGGGCCTGCCCGTGATGCTGGTGTTTGCATTGCTGATCGTGTTCCTGTTCAACTTCGCCCTGCAGCTCTCGCCTGACCTGCAGGCCGGGCTGACCGCCGGGCTGTTGTGGGTGTCGCTGGCGTTCGCTTCCACTCTGGGGCTGAACCGCAGCGTGAGCCTGGAGCGGGAGAACAACGCACTGGACGGGCTGCTCCTGGCGCCGGCCGACCGCTCGGTCGTCTTCTTCGGCAAGGCGCTGAGCAACCTGGTCTTTACGCTGCTGGTGGCCCTGGTGCTGCTGCCCGTGTTCAGCCTGTTCTACGGGGTGAACCTGCTCAACCCGGCGCTGTTCCTGGTGGTCGTGCTGGGCCTGGGGGCCTATACCAGCCTGGGCACGCTGCTGGCCGCCCTCAGCATCCAGACCCGTACGCGGGACGTACTGCTGCCGGTGCTGCTCTACCCGCTGGCGCTGCCGGTGCTGATCGCCGCGGTGGAAGCCAGCCGCGGCATCCTGGCCGGGGCGGCGCTGAGCGACCTGCGCTCATGGCTCTTTTTACTGGCTGCCTGCAACATCCTGTTTTGGGCGGCCGGGCTGATGTTCTTTGAAATCATACTGGAGGAGTAAGGTGCCCAAGAAGCCCCTGATTTTGACGGTCCTTGATATTTTGACGATTTTGCTGGTCCCCGCGACCCTGGTGCTGATCCTGGTCTATACACCCGTTGAGGTCAACATGGGGCCGGTGCAGAAGGTGTTCTATTTCCATGTGGCTTCCGCCTGGGGCGGGATGCTCAGTTTCGTTGTGGCGGCCGTGGCCGGCGCGCTCTACCTGATCCGGCGCGAGCTGAAGTGGGACTGGCTCTCGCTGGCCGCGGTGGAAGTGGGCCTGGTGTTTGGCCTGACGGCCATCGTCAGCGGCATGATCTGGGCGCACCCCATCTGGAATACCTGGTGGGTCTGGGAGCCGCGGCTGACGACGACCGCCATCATGGAGTTGATCTACCTGGCCTATTTCATCCTGCGGAGCGCCCTGAACACAGCCGAAGCAAAGGCCCGCCTGGGCGCGGTCTATGCCCTCCTCAGCGTGGTCACCGTGCCGATCACCTTCTTTTCCATCCGGCTCTACCGCACCATCCACCCGGTGGTGATCGCGGCCGGTGGGGATGCCGCCTTCAGCATGAGCCCGCGGATGCTGGCCGCTTTCCTGACCAGCCTGGGCGTCTTCACCCTGCTGCTGACCGACCTGGTCTGGCATCGCACCCGGCTGGCCCGGCTGCACTCGGAGCTCCAGCAGAAAGGACATGCATCATGATCCCTGATACCACTGCCGATATGATCCTGGGTTTCGCCGTTATAATGGGCATCCTGCTGGTCTACGGCCTCTCGATCCTCATCCGCGTCCGTATTGCCCGCCGCCAGCTGGAGAAAGACCCCCAGGCCTAGCCCTGCCCTTACCGCTAATGTTAATCCAATATTTTGTTAACGATCTTCTATGACTCACTGAGTATTCTCAACCTTAGAAATAATAGGAAGAAAGCAAAGGAGATCGTAACATGGCAAAAATTATTGGCATTGACCTGGGAACGACGAATAGTGTTGTTTCTGTCGTTGAAGGTGGCAGCGCCACCGTCATCCCGACAGCGGAAGGCTCTCGTCTTCTTCCCTCTGTTGTTGCATTTAATAAGAACGGCGAACGTCTGGTGGGTATCCCCGCCAAGCGGCAGGCCGTTGTAAATTCTGAAAATACCGTCTCGTCCATCAAACGCTTCATGGGCCGCCGCTATGACGAAGTCAAAGCGGAACGCGAAATGGTGCCTTACGAAGTGGTTGAAGGGCCGGCAGGCGATGCGCGCGTGCATATCCCCGTAGTGGATAAAACCTACACCCCGCAGGAAATTTCCGCCATGATCCTTGAGAAACTCAAGGCGGATGCGGAAGCCTATCTGGGTGAGCCCGTCAGCAAAGCTGTCATCACGGTCCCGGCCTATTTCAACGACAGCCAGCGCCAGGCCACCAAGGACGCCGGTAAGATCGCCGGGCTGGAAGTGATGCGGATCATCAACGAGCCGACGGCTTCAGCTTTGGCCTACGGCCTGGATAAGAAAGAGTCCGAGGTCATCCTGGTCTTCGACCTGGGCGGCGGCACCTTCGATGTCAGCCTGCTCGAGGTTGGCGAAGGCGTGATCGAGGTCCGGGCCACCAACGGCGACACTCACCTGGGCGGTGACGATTGGGACGAAGTGGTCGTCAACTGGGCGGCGGACGAATTCAAGAAAGAACAGGGCATTGACCTGCGGGAAGACCGCCAGGCCCTCCAGCGCCTGCGCGAGGCCGCGGAAAAAGCCAAGATCGAACTCAGTTCCGTCATGGAGACCGAGATCAACCTGCCCTATGTCACGGCGGATGCCAGCGGGCCGAAACACCTGCTGCTCAAGCTGAACCGGGCGAAATTCGAACAGATGACGGCCCATCTGGTGGAACGTGCCCGAGGCCCCTTCAATGCGGCCATCAAGGACGCGAATATGACCGTGGATGAGATCGACGAAGTGGTCTTGGTGGGCGGCGCAACCCGCATGCCCATGATCCAGGACCTGGTCCGTGAGATGACCGGCGGCAAGGAACCCAATAAGGGTGTGAACCCGGACGAGGTGGTTTCCGTCGGCGCGGCGATCCAGGGCGGCGTCCTGGCGGGCGACGTCAAAGACGTCCTCCTGCTGGATGTGACCCCGCTTTCGCTGGGTGTTGAAACCCTCGGCGGTGTGATGACCACACTGATCGAACGCAACACGACCATCCCGGTCAAGAAGACCGAGACCTTCTCCACGGCCGAAGACAGCCAGACCTCGGTGGACATCCACGTCCTGCAGGGCGAGCGCCCGATGGCGGCGGACAACATGAGCCTGGGCCGCTTCCGGCTGGAAGGCATCCCGCCGGCGCCGCGCGGCGTCCCGCAGATCGAAGTGACCTTCGATATCGATGCCAACGGCATCATCCATGTGACCGCCAAAGACAAGGCCAGCGGCAAGGAACAATCCGTGACCATCACGGCCTCCACCAACCTCAACAAAGCCGATGTTGAGAAAATGGTGGAAGAGGCAGCCAAGAACCGCACAGCGGATGAAGCCCGTAAAGAAGTGGTGGAACTCCGCAACCAGGCTGACAACGTTGCTTACCAGGCCGAGAAACTGGTCAAGGATATGGGCGACAAGATCACGGCCGACCAGCGCAGCGCTATTG
>WOYI010410932.1_pt1 | contig 10689 bp, 14 predicted proteins | sample 6423411 | NCBI WGS metagenome assembly WOYI01 (sample SAMN13441803, study PRJNA592873) | oil field metagenome | biome: oil field; feature: oil-well bore; material: oil-contaminated soil; isolation source: oil-contaminated soil from oil-well borehole | place: Germany: Wietze | collected 2016-10-18 ... | reverse complement strand
AATCAGGAGGGCATTCTGACGGTCGCTTCGTTCATTAAGGAAGACAAAAGCTTCCGTATGACCCAATCCTGAATAAGGTTGTTCGTCGCCGGGCGCTTCAGACTTGGTTGTTTTTGAGAAACCTTGCGCTTTAAGATAGGGCTGCAGGGCGGCCAGTTTAGTTTCACTGATTCCCGGCACCCGAACCAGGTCTTTCACCGTTTTGAATGGGCGATAGTCGATGATCCGCTCGGCCAGACTTTCGCCGATCCCGTTGATTGCAACCAGTTCCTCTTTGGATGCGAGGTTAATATCCATTTTGGGTGGTTTTTTCTCTGCCATATGCGACTCCCGAATTTCTGGTCGGTAAATTCTCCTGAATCAAAGAATTGCCGAAACGACTTGGTATTAGTATAACGTCAATATGTTATAAATACAATTGAATTCAATTTGGGGTCAACCCTTCAGGTTGGCATATTGTGAAAAGATTATTTAGAAGAAGGTTATCGGTAATGCCTCTTGATTCACGCTTTTGGGAAACGAAAACACTGGAAGAAATGTCCACCGAAGAATGGGAAGCCTTATGTGACGGGTGTGCCAAGTGCTGTCTGTTTAAAATAGAGGACATTGACACCGGAGAGATCTTCTTTACCAATGTCATTTGTCGTCTGTTGGACCTGGGAACTTGCCGCTGCCAGGATTACCCCAATCGGTTAACGGTCGTGCCGGACTGCTTGAAATTGACCCCGGCGATGGTTCACGAGATTAATTGGCTGCCGGAATCCTGCGCTTACCGTCGTCTGGCTGAAGGGCGGGGACTGGCCTGGTGGCATCCCCTGGTCTCAGGCGATCCGAATACAGTCCACAAGATGGGTCGATCGGTGATTGGGAAAATTGTCAGTGAAGAGGATGTTGACATGAACGACCTGGAAGATATGGTGGTGGACTGGTTCGATTGATTTACGGTTCAATGCTGATAGGGATTTGACAGGTAAATTGAGTTTATTGAGGATTAGGATTTAAGGTATACTTGATTTATCTTTTGGATGATTGATCGAGTCGTTAGAGGAATGGAAATGATTGATCCAGCCCAATTAGATTCTAGTTCACAAGACTTGTTAATCGCCGTTGTTCAGGGACAGGATGCTTATAACGCCATCCAGACCCTGGCCGAAGCGGGTTTCGGTGTGACACGATTGCCCAGTGTGGGGGGATTCCTAGGCAGGAAGAACGCAACCCTGATGCTGGGTGTGAGCTCGGAGAAAGCTGAGGAAGCGATTGACATCCTTAGCCAGACTTGTCGGCAACGAGTGGCTTTCATAGCTGTTCCGATGGAAAATGCCCCGCTGCCCATGCCGGCGCCCACCCCGGTGACCATCGGCGGCGCGAATGTGTTTACCCTTGAAGTTGAACATTATGAGGAATTTTAGCGATGAAACTGATCATTGCCATAATTAAAGATGAGGATAACGATAAGGTTTCCCAGGCCTTGACCAAGGAGAAATTTCGGGTTACGTTTATTGCCTCCACTGGCGGTTTCTTGCGCAGCGGCCGCAGCACCTTGCTGGTCGGCGTGGAGGATGACGAAGTTGAAAAGGCATTGGATTTGGTCCGGAAAAGCTGCAAGAAACCTGACCAGGAAGGGCAGAAACGAGCTACGATCTTTGTGCTCAAGGTCGATCAGTTTACGCAGCTTTGATCTTTAGTTCGAGTACTCAACAGGGTTGAATGTTGCCTGCATTAACAGGTGATTTTCTTGAAATCAAAAACCATTTATTGTATAGTTGACTGTAAAGACCTATTAGATGAATTTTGATAATAAAAGGAGAAAAGAATGAACTTTGGGCTATCATTTAGTTATGTATTCAAGGATAAGGATTGGTTTAAGAAAGTTGCCATTCCCGCATTGTGCAGTCTAATCCCCGTAGTAGGGCAATTTATTGTTGCCGGTTGGGCGCTGAAAGCGGCCAAGAATGTGATTGAAGGCAACGAAGAGAATGCCTTGCCGGAACTCGAGTTCGGTCAGGACCTGGGCCGTGGTTTCATGTCCACCCTGATCGGCCTGATCTACAGCCTGATCCCGATGATCCTGATGGGTCTTGCCGCTGGTTTGTTTACCTGGGGCGCTGATGCTGAACAGACATTGATGATCATCTTGTACATCGCCGGTGGCTGCCTGGGGTTGGTCGGTATCCTGGCCAGTCTGTTTTTGGGCTTCCTCAGCATGACTGCCATTGCCAATTATGTTGCCAAAGGCGAATTTAAAGCGGCTTTCCAATTCAAAGAGTTGTTCGGCATGCTCAAGAAATCCTTTGTTTCCTGGCTGTTGGTTCTCCTGGGCGCAATCCTGACGATGGGTATTATCGCCCCGCTTGGCGGCATTGCCTGTGGGATCGGTGCTCTCCTCACGACAGCTTATGGAAGTGCAGTCTTAACGCACCTCCTGGGTCAGGCATATAACAAATCACATGACCTCACCTTTGAAGTTGTAGAAACTCTTTAAGCCTTCCATTTTCACGAATAAAAAAGGAGTCACCGCACGGTGATTCCTTTTTAATTTTCATTCTTTAGGCTATTCGTGAAATTCCTGGACATGATAGATCGAGACATCCAGATGTTTCTTTTTCCACAGGTTGGATGGCGCGCCCATTTTCATACAGAGATGCGACAAAAATTCCTCAGCGGTAGGCAGCGAATCCCATACCTGCGGAAGGAAGGTCGCTTTCCGATAGCCATCTGACAGGACAAGGCCATCCTCACCGGGCTTCAGTTTGCGAACCAGATCGTCCGGGCTGTCATACTCAAGCGGTTCGGCAGGTGTCAGGATGGAGACCTCAATTTCAATGGCTGGGAGTTCCGTCGGCCTGACCTGTGGAAAACGGAAATCCTGAAGAGCGGCGGCTACGGTATGTTCCTGGACGTCCTTCGCCAGGGGTTGGTAGGCTTGCAGGGCGCCGATGCATCCCCGGAGCTGGCCGCTGATGGTCAGGGTGACAAAAGATGCGCCGTTTTTCGTTAATGATGGCGGGAGGTCTGTCATGGGGAGGGCGGGTAAGGGTTTTCCCTGAACGGAAGCCACCAGCGCTTGCCTCGCAATTTTCAGTAACTGATCTTGTTCCGCTTGATTTAATTCTCCTGTCATCATTCCTGTAATTGCCTCCATTGCCGATTGTAATAAAGGAGGGGAGCATCGCCTTCCTGCCGATTGGCCTGGGCAGCGATAACTTCGCCCAGGAAGACCGTTGTGGAACCGACTACGATGCTTTGTATGACCTGGCAATCCAGATAAGCTATTCCGCCACGGATCAGCGGCGCATTTGATTTCAGGGTGAAAGTCTCCAGGCCTTCAAAGCGTGGTTTTTCCGGGTCGATTTGACCGGCAAAACGCCTGGCTAATTCGGTCTGTTTTGTCTCCAGAATGGTTACGCCAAAGAAACCGCTCACACGGACCAGGTTTTCCGTCCGGGCGTGATGTTGGAGAGCGACCAGAACGGTGGGTGGGTCCAGGGTGATCGAATTGAAACTGTTGGCCGTCATGCCATGGATTTGGCCTTCATAGCTCCCCGTGACAATCGTCACGCCTGTGATCCAGGTGCGCATGGTTTCACGCAATAATTCGGGATGGATAGGTTGTTTTATTAATTTGTCTTTCATATGAATTCGTTATACTTGCTTGAGCGTGCACAGTCAAGTTCTTTTATAATAATAGGATACCAATTCGCTGAATTTCGGTTTAATCTGTCAAAAATTGGAGAATTAAGGTAATATTTTAACCAATGAATGAGTCGCCCAACCTCGAGCCGGTTCCGGAAGACCCGGAAGAATTTCAACGGGGAAATCCCGCTTCACGTAAGCGCGCTGAACGCCAGAGCGTGCCCCAACCTTTTACCTTTTGGCGTGGTTTTCAAACTGCGCTCGCGGCTGCCTTCGTCGTCGCGTCTTTGTTTACGCTCTGGACTCCCGGCAGCCTGGTGCAAAGCAGCCTTGAAATCCGAATGGCTCAGGCTCTGGAAGCCGCTTCGGGTGATCCGGCAAAGGTCGAAGCGACTCTGGCTGCTGACCTGGCCCCGCAATATTCGAATATTGGGATTGTGGCCGGTCACTATGGCTACGATTCAGGCTCTGTCTGCACAAACGGCGTCACTGAAGCGGAACTCAACCTTGAAATCGCCACACTGGTACAAAAGAAACTGACCGATCTGGGATATACCGTCGATCTGCTGGAGGAATTCGATGATCGTCTTGATGGATATCAGGGCAGGCTGCTTATCTCCATCCACCTTGATTCCTGTGAATATGTGAATGATCTGGCGACAGGCTTTAAAGTGGCCGCTACCCTGTCTGAATCGAAAGTCGCGTCCAGCCAGCGATTGATCACCTGTCTTTCAGAGGAATATGCCAGCGTAACAGGCTTGCCCTACCATGCCGGTTCGGTGACAGAAGACATGACCTATTACCACGCGTTCAGTGAGATTGATCCGGTTACCACCGCTGCGATCATTGAGGCCGGTTTTATGAATATGGATTATCGGTTGATTACAGAAGAGACGGACCTGGTTTCGGATGGCATCGTCGCCGGGATCTTGTGTTTCCTGTCTGAATAAGCAACCGGGAACCCGTCTGGAAATCCATACATGACGCAAGAGAACACCCTCACCCTATTGCAACAAGCCAAAGCCGCACTGCGGCGCGGTGACCGGACGCTTGCCAGGCGTCTGGCACAGCAGTTAGTGGCTGCCCATCCTGATGATGTGGAAGGATGGCTTCTTCTGGGTGGCTTATCCAGCCCAAAGGCCAGCCTCGCTTATTTAAATAAGGCAAATGAGATCGCACCGGGTGACCCCCGGGTACGGCAGGCGTTGTCCTGGGCGAATTTACGCTCTGATGAGGCGACCCGAAGGATCGATCTTGGGAAGACCAGGGAGATCCGGGTCACACCACCGCCTGCACCTTTCATTATTCCTCAACCGGTCATCAGGGAGACCCGCCGACCGGTGGCTGTCTGGCTGGTTGTCTTCCTTTGCCTGGTCAGTCTGGTCCTCTTCGGGTTGGATTTTATTCCCACCGGATTTGTCCGGGCGGCAGAGAAGGCTGGTCCAATCAGTCAGGTTTCCGTGGTTAAGCCCAGCCTGACGCCGACCATCACCAATACACCCACACCGACCCATACACCCACGGTCACGCCTACCTCAACGCCGACCAACACACCCACACCGACACAGACAGCCACATACGTCCCGACTGCTGTTCCAACGGTGGTGAACGTGCAGGGTGTACCCGATGACATTGAAGACGGTCAGAAATGGATCGATATCGACCTTTCAGCCCAGCGTCTGTATGCATATCAGGGTAACGAAATTATGCGGTCCTTCCTTGTCTCCACCGGCACCTGGCAGCATCCCACACCCGTGGGCCAGTATGCGGTTTATATCATGCTGCGCTATACCGATATGTCCGGCCCGGGTTATTACCTGCCCGATGTACCCTACACGATGTATTTCTATTCAGGATATGGCATCCACGGGACCTATTGGCACAGCAACTTCGGCACACCTATGAGCCATGGCTGCGTTAATATGGAAACCTCCGAGGCGGGCTGGTTGTTCAACTGGTCTTATGTGGGTATCCTTGTCAATGTTCATGAATGATTTCAGAAACTTGCCTCAATCTCTAAAAGCCTTTTCCCGCCGGGAATTTTTACAGTACTGCGGTTTGGGTATTGTCGGTCTGCTTTTGCCTGAACCGGTCATGGATTATTTAAACGTTGGAAGCAGGGCAGACAACACTCTATACGGACGGATCACCCTGGCCGGGCATACGCTTTACCGTAAGCCGGATCCAAATTCTGAATTCCTGCAGAAGATGGCCTATGACAGTCTCTGGGAGATCACCGGGGTAACGATTGGCCCTGATAATGGCACACTCAACCAGATTTGGTATGAACTGGATGGCCTTGGCTATGCCCATTCGGGGCGCATTCAGCCGGTAAAGAGGCAACGGAATACTGAGGAAACGGTTATTCCCGAAGGCGGGTGCCTGGGTGAGGTCACGATGCCCTATGTGGATGCCTATTCCAGCCCGGATGTGGACCGGCTTCTTCTCTATCGGTTCTATTATGCTTCCACTTTCTGGATATTGAGTCGAATTCAAGGCCCCGGGAAAACCGCCTGGTATGAGTTGTTGGATGATAAATATTATCGGTCGTACTTTGTCCCGACCACGCATATGCGGCTGGTCCCGGATGAAGAAATGACTCCCATTTCACCCGAAGTACGGTCGGAAGAGAAGCAGATTATCGTTGACCTGGCCGAACAAACCCTGACCGCCTATGAGGCGGATAAGGTCGTTTACCTGACGCGGATCTCCTCCGGAGTCCGGTTGAGAGAGGGTGGGTTCGCGACCCCCAGGGGCATTTTCAGGACAATCCGAAAGCGGCCCTGCCGTCACATGTCAAATCCCGCCAATGCCTATGGCAGCGGTTTTGACCTGCCGGGCGTGCCCTGGGTCAGTTATTTCACTTCCGATGGTGTTGCTCTCCATGGGGCGTACTGGCATAACAACTTTGGCGTACCGAGCAGTCACGGCTGTGTGAACATGACCCCGGAAAGCGCTAAGTGGATTTACCGTTGGACCGATCCCGTCGTTCCCACCGGAAATTACGTCTATTCAGGTTCCTACGGGACCCAGGTGATTGTCCAGTAGGCAAAGAATCCCCCAAAGAATATTAACCAAAATCTTATAACCGCCGGATATAACTATGCTAAAACCATTGTTAGAATGGGATTTGGAGGAACGTTGGCAACAAAAGCAGTATTTGAAGGTCTGGTTTTTGACGAAAACGATCAACCCGTCCTAACGGGTTGGATCGGTTCTGAACCCTGTTACATCGTTGACGATGCCGGATTCATGCGCCATATCCCCGCCGAACAGGTGGACCGTCAAGTCTGGCAGCACATGCAATCGCTGATTGAGGGGAACGAGGACCTGCTGACGGAAAAGACTGCGGAGATGGTTGGCGCATCCGATATCTTTTCAAAAGCCGCCATTGAAAACCAGTTCAAGAACCTGGATGCACAATTTGACCAATTGGCACGGGTCGGGCTGCCGGAAGAAAGCCGGCTCTATCTGGGAATGATGGGATTCCGGATCGTTATTTCCATTCATGGCGAGGTGCTGGAAGTGGTTCAACCCGGAACGGTGGATGACTCAGATGAATAATCAGGTTATTGGTGCAGAAATTGCAGTAAAATTAACCTCAGGAGAACCACATGGTGTCCGATTACATTATTAACGTTGACGAATCCGATTTTGAATATGAAGTTTTGCAATACTCCCTCCGCACGCCGGTTGTGGTTGATTTCTGGGCGGATTGGTGTGTTCCCTGCCGCGTCCTAAGCCCCATGCTGGAAAAACTGGCTCGCGAGGCGGAGGGCCGGTTTAGATTGGCAAAAGTCAATGTTGATGAAAACGGAAAACTGACCAGGCAATATAAGGTCCGTAACATTCCGGCCGTCAAAGCCTTTGTGGAAGGACATGTTGTGGCTGAGTTTTCAGGCGTTCTCAACGAAGAAGGTGTCCGGGATTTTCTCCGCCGTCTGGCGCCTGCTCCCTCCAACCTGTTGTTCGACAAGGGTAACAACCTGCTGGTGCTGGGCGAATACTCAAGCGCTGAGGAAGCTTATCGGGAATTCCTTTCAACACAGCCGGGTCATCCCGGTGCTTCACTGGGATTGACCCGGGCATTGCTCCTCCAGGGTAAGGCCGGTGAACCCATGCTGATTCTGCAGAATTTCCCGGCCAGTCCAGAATATAACACCGCTCAGAACCTCAAACCGGTGGCTGAAGCGTATGAATCATTTATGGATGGCGATGTGACCAGCGATAATCCGTTGGAAGCCGCGTTCCGCAATGGGATTCGCCTGGCGCGGCGCGGCAATATTCTGGCGGGCATGGATGGGTTCCTGGATATCCTCCGGCGGGACAAGGACTATCGCCAGGGACAGGTGAAAGACATCTTTGTGGGGTGGCTCGCCCTGATCGGGGATGCGCACCCGGAGGCGCGGCAGTACCGGAAGGATTTGTCGACAGTGTTGTTTTGAGGTTGGTGAATCGTGAATCATGAATGGGGGAAAGCAGGTATTGGGAATCAGTATTAAGAATCAGCCGATCAAATCTCAGGAAAAGCAGGTTAAGGGTGGTGCAGCCCACGTGACAATTGAATCCTTGATAACTTACTCATGGCAGTAACAGGGATCCGGTCTGTGGCGATCAGGCATCAGCAATTAGATTCGGCTTTAATTTCGGCCTTCCGGATGGCTTCCTGGTGCCGGGTGAAACCGGCCTGTTTATTTTCGTGGAAACCTTCCAGGACGCAGATCGTGGTATGCGGGTCGCCGGTCTGAGCTGCGCCGTCCCAGGAGAAATCGCCACCGGGCTTGACCTGGGCGAGGAGGTAACCTGCGAGGTTCTCAACCCGTTTCTCGTTCGGACAGAAATAAGCAGCGTGGTTCAGGATCATCCCGTCCACCGCCACATCGCTCGGAACCATCGTCCTGGCGAGGTTGACCCCGCCGCTCTCCAGCATGCACTCATCGAAGGCGCGTACGACCATCTCCCGGCAGGTCGATCTCTTTCAGGTCAGGCAGGGTGTCGTGGGAACAGGTCCATTTGGGTAGGTAGAACCAGCACCCCAGTGCCTGTTTGCACTGTTGGCAGCCAGGAAGCGAGCCCCATAGCCTTCGTCGGCGATCCGGGCTGCAAGGGGGCAAGGATTTCCGAGCCGCTGTGGAGCAGGCGTTTGCAGGTCAGGTATTGGATGACGACATTGCCTGTGAGGAGCCAGTTAATGACGTGTTCCACTTTGGTCTTTTGAAAATGTTATCCCTGTTTTAGAGTAGAAGTTCGCTGGGTCATCGTTTGACTTCGTAAACCAGATCCGTCATGCCATTGTTGCTTTGGGTGGTGATCAGTTCCAACCGGGTTTCTTTTGAGCGCTTTGAAAATAAACGCAGGCCATCGCCCAAAAGGGTTGGAATCATGGTGATGTGTATCCGGTCAATCAACTCAAGGTCCAGTAATTGGTTGACGATGGATGCGCCGCCGCAAATCCAGATATTTTTTCCATTTTTTCTTTTCAGCTCAGCCAATAAAATCGCGAGGTCTTTATCCGTAAAGATGATTTCACCGCTGGATTCAAGGTGCCGGTGGGTGATGACATAACTCTTTTTCCCCGCGTAGACCCAGGTGTCCGGGGACAACTCGCTCACAATCTGCTGATAGGTTTTGTAACCCATAATGATCGTATCGACGGATCTAAGGAAACTGGCATAGCTGCCAGGAGATTTTAGGTCGCTTCCATCGCCACCGAGCCAGCCCATGCCGCCATGCTGATCGGCAATATATCCATCCAGGCTCATGGCAATATACAAAATAACTTTTCTCATAAAAACTCAACTTTCAATTTAGGAATGACCTTCATTGTATCTTGTAAATTCCCCCTTTGCCAAACTTGCCATGAAGCGAACTGACGGGGTGGGTTATTTATTACCACCTCATCCAGCGCCGATGGGGGTTCCGCTGTCTGTTACGCTTTTGATAAGATTTGAAAAGATTCCGGTTTTGTTTGTGAATAGTGAATAAAAAACCAACCATTCAAGTGTTGCTGATGCAATTCGAATCCATTTATGGAATCAACTCCTGGTTAGAGGTAAAAATAAATAGAAGTTAGAAAGGATCAGGAAAATGAAATATAATGTATTGGATGGCACGTTTGTAAAAGATTTCCCTGAAAAAATGAACCGATAAAAGCGATTGATGCCCATCTTGCATATTTCAAATTTGGATTTGATGACGGCTCAATCCTTGTGTCCGGCCCCAAAGCGGGAACAGGCGGCGGCGTTATCGTCGTCAAGTGCGATGATATTGAAAAATTTTGTAAAGCTGCCCCCCTGGTTCAAGCAGGAATTCAGGAATATCGAATTACGGCGTTTGAACTCTATCATTGTCAGGATTACCTCAAAACCTGGTTCAAGCAGGTGCAGGGCAGGTTGCCAACCCATCACACGACTATTGTTTAATCGCGCTCATGACAATCAGCGCGATATCATTATTCGTATCGGCGTTCAGAAATTCCACATCGATAAAACCAAGGTTATCCTTTGACCATGTTGCCCACGGCTGCCAGATGGCTTTCGGTTCTTCCAGATCATAACAGGCGGTGATTTCGACAATGCCGGTCTTTTCCCAAAGGTGCCGCCACCAACCCTTGCTGTGGAAGCTGAACATTTCCCCTTCCCAAGGCTCCTCAAGCGTCTCGGGATAGCCTTTATCGAATTCCCGCGTCAAACCCGGCACCACGATGCCCAATTGACCGCCGGCCTTGACCAGCTTTGAGAACGTGCAGGAGAAATACATCTCATCCGCGCCAAAATACTGGTAGCTGTCGATGGCGATGGCCGCGTCGAAGAAGCCGTCGGCATAAGGCAGGGCGTGGGCTTCCGCATGGATGGGATAGACCCGGTCGGCGACGCCGGCTTCCTCAAAGCGCTGGAGGTTCTCCGTCGCGCTGATCCACAGGTCGTTGGCAAAGACCGTGACGCCAAATTCCTTCGCCAGGAAGACGGAAGTCAGGCCCTTCCCGCAGCCCATGTCCAGCACCTTCATGCCCGGTTTCAAGTCCATGTGGCCGCACAACTCCTCCAGCAGCCACAG